>OGZV01000791.1_pt1 | contig 32649 bp, 11 predicted proteins | sample 1576861 | NCBI WGS metagenome assembly OGZV01 (sample SAMEA3541501, study PRJEB24748) | human gut metagenome | biome: human gut; feature: human-associated habitat; material: faeces | place: China | collected 2012
TTGCCGCACCCGCATAGCGGGTGGTTTAATGATTCGCGACTACGTCGCGAACCAGTCTAAAGACAATAACGCAAAAAACAACGCCATCCTTTCGGATGGCGTCGTTTCGCATAAGGATTGTGTGCCCTAGTCGGGGTCCAGGGAACAGCAAGGCCCTCAAACAATCGCCGTATGAGGGCCATATGTAGTTGTTCATTATATACACTGTGCGTCACACATCATCTTCCTAATTCATTATATATCGTTTATGCCGAGCTCTCAGTGTGTTAATGATTTATAGTTAAATTTACAAACCTTATTATTGAATCGCAGCGCGCAAGTCTACTTTTTTAGTTTCTTGGTTAGCTGGACGATTGATTGCTTCGCGAAGATCTACAGTGTGTTCATCTTGAACAGTAGGTTCTTCACTAGCTTTATTTTTAACTGTTTGTTTAGCTGCGAACCAGATTATTTCGTTCATGTAGTGACGAAGTTCTTCGTTAGAAACGTTTTCTTGGTCTTTAGCCATTACATCCAAAATAGCATCTTCTAATGCTTGTGCTTCGTCGTCAGTCATAGGACCGCCAACTTCTTTTTGTTTTTGGATAATTTCGTTAATACGATCTGTCATGCCGCGCAATACATTGTAACCATAGCTGTTAGTGAAGCCATCTTCTTTATTGTATTTAGGCATTTCAAAGTATTCGTATTCGTTTTTATTACGGTTTTCACCATTCCAGTTCAAGAACACTTCTTGACCATGTACACGACCGATGGAATGTGTACGGAAGTAGTCAGCATAGTTGTGTTTGTCATAGGAATGTAACCATTTTTTCTCAGCTTTAGTCATACGTTCATGGTTTTCGTATTTTACTTTAGCTTTTGCGATGTTGATTTCCGCATTTTGCCAAGCTTTCACATAGTCATGAACAGCAGACACTGTTTGTGGACTAGCCACTGGAACCAATACTACATTGCCCAATGCTGGAGCAGATACTGGATTACGTAAAATCAAATTATCGTCATATGTTGGAGCGGATTGTGCACCTACAACGCCTGTAGAAATAACAAGAGCCGCTGCACAAGCAAGTAATGTAGATTTTTTCATTCTATATTCCTCTTTTCTATCGTTAGATTATGGTGAAAGTATCTCTTACGCGTTTCACGTTCATATTTAAAAGCATTATTTTCATAAACAATAGGGAGAGGTAAGCGCTACGCTAGGTAGCGCATACCTTCCTTTGTTCATTCAGTTCTTACACTCACAAATGATTACATACCAAGTTTTGCCATCATAGCAGCAATTTGAGCTTTCATTTGTTCGTTTTCAGCTTTCAAATCAGATACTTCTGTTTTTAATCCAGCGTTTTGTGCTTTAACGGAAGCCATTTCTTGTTGCATTGCATAAGCAGAGCTGATAGGGCCTTTGCGGTAACGATCTGCTACAGCAGCTTCGCTATCACGGTTGCCAACTTTCCAAGTTACACCAGCGTTTGCCATCATGTGACGGGAACCACCAGCCCATGCTAAGCCAGCATGCATCATTGTGGACTCGTTTTTGTAATGAGCAACGCCCATTGCAATAGCGGAGTTACCACGGTAGTTACCATAACCAGCCATGATTTGAGTTGGTTCTAATGGATCGTATTGGATAGGTTTCAATGCTGCAAGAGCTGCGCCTTGTGCACCTACACGACCGATTTCATCAGTTAACTCATCGAAACGAGGGCTTGCACCAGTAGACAAGTCGTATACTTTAGCGCCATCAGCACTTTCAGATTCACGAACACCTACGGAACCATCAGTAGATTTAACGATTGTACGAGAATCTTTCAATTGTTTCAAGTTAACCGCATCTGTATCGTTAGTACCTTTACCAAGGTTAGTAATTTTGTTACCACCCATGTTGAGGTTACCACCAGTTACGGAAAGGTCACCAGCGTTGAAGTTCAATGCAGGACCATTGTCGCTATTCTTGATGGAGTTGATACCTTTAAGGTCTTTGTTCAATTTAACAGTTAATGTATCGTTACCATCAGCTACTACATTGATGTTACCAGCAGCAGATTGGAATGCAGTGGATTGAGCTGCAGTCACACCTTCACCTTGAACTTTAACAAGCGTATTCAACGCATGTTTGTTTTCAGTACCAGTGTTGTTACCTGTGAATTTCAAACCATCATCCATAGTTGCTACTTCACGTTTGATTGGGTTGCCATCAGTATCTTTCAATGGGTTGCCATCTTTATCTTTTGGTACGTATACGATACGTTCAGATTTGTCGCCATTGTTAGCTTCTGGTTTAACAAGAGTTTTGGAACCGTGATCTGTAGAGATATCTACACCAGTACCATCTGCACCAGCAGGACCTTGAGGACCAGTCAAGCCAATGTGACCTACGCCATCTTTACCAGCGATGGATACAGCATCTTTACCATCTTTACCGATGGAAACTTTACCGTCGATACCGTTAGCACCGTCTTTACCGGAGATGGATACACCATCTTTACCAGCTACGCCATCTTTACCAGGAACGCCAATGGAGTTCAAGCCGTTAAGATCTTTATCAAGACCGATTACAACTTTACCATCTTTAGTCATAGTTTTGATGTTGGATGCGCTGTAGTTGTCATCAGCTTTAGTACCTTCGCCTACGATTTCAAGTTTTTCACCCAAGTTTTTATGGATTTCACTATTAGCACCAGTAGATTGTGTACCGAAGTTCAAACCTTTGTTGCCGATTGCATCAGCAGTGTTTTTAAGGTCAGTAACATTTACAGCACCATTCTTAGTATTGTTATCAGCTGCTGCTGCATCAATCTTATCTAAGAATGTATTACCAGCTTTATCCGCGATGGAAGAACCAACGTTGTTCAATTTCATTGGATCTGTAGTAGAAGCGTTAGGGTTGTTCATGGAAGCGATGATATCACCAGCATTTACAACGTCGCCAGAACCATCTTTAGCTGTGTTGAAAGTACCATCTGGTTGTTTGTAAACTTTAGTGCCATCTTGTTTAGTGTATACCACTGGAATTTGAGCATTGTTTACAACACCTTGGCTATTAATCTTGATGTCATATTGGTGACCTTTAGCTGCATCATAAGTTGCAGATGTAGGATCATTTTTATCAGTTACGGAAATAGTGCCATCAGAAGATTCAACAGTTGTAACTTTATCTTTCAATTGTTTAACGTTTACTGCATCTGTATCGTCTTCACCAGCTTTAACGCCTGTGATTTTCTTATCGCCAGCATTGATGCCATCTTTCTTAACAGATGGACCACCATTGATAGTCAAACCATCGTTGTTAACTTTAGTATCGCCAATTTTTACGGAACCATCTTTAGTAAGATCAATGTCTTTAGACAATTGAACTTTCAATTTACCATTGTCGTTGTTTACGCCAATGTTGTTATCAGTCAATTTAGCTTTATCAGCACCACCAACGATATCTACTACGTTGTTAAGATGTTTCTTAATAACTTTAGTTGGATCAGTTTGACCGTCGTCACCAGCGAACTTCATGCCATCATCGTGAGTTGCAACTTCATGTGTGTTGCCATCTTTGTCTTCGTATACGATACGAGTCAATTTATCACCAGGTTGGCCATCAACACCAGGAACACCATCTTTAACGGAAATCTTAGCACTTGCGCCATCTTTACCGTCAGCACCCTTAGGACCAGTCAAGCCGATAGAGCCATCTTTACCGTTGAGTACAACAGATGCGCCGTCTTTACCGTTAACACCGATCTTACCATCAACGCCGTCTTTACCATCTTTACCAACAACTACGCTGTCAGCTTTAAGGTTTTTATCAAGTTTAACGTCGATAGTTGTGTTACCATCTGTATCTTGACTAATGATAGTCTTAACGTTTTCACCGCTGTATTCAGTATCAGCTTTAGCGCCTTCGCCTTGAACTTTTATAGTGGAACCAAGTTTATTAGTTTTCACACCGCCAGAGTTAGCGTCGAATTTCAAGCCTTTTTCAATCAATGCGTCAGCTGTATTTTTAAGATCTGTTACATTAACTGCACCGTTCTTAGTTTTGTTGTCAGCAGCTGCTGCATCAATTTTATCTAAGTAAGTGTTACCAGCTTGATCAGCAATAGTGGAACCTACGTTGTTCAACTTCATAGGAGTTGTTGTGGAATCACCACCATTGTTCATGGATGCAATTACATCAGCAGGTTGAACTGTAGTACCAGTACCATCAGGCTTAGTATTGAATGTAACATTACCAGTAGCAGGATCTACGATTTTGTAAAGTTTGTCGCCATCTTTATTAGTATAAACAACTGGAGTTTGAGCTTTTTCAACTACAGTTTGATTATTGATAGTAATGTCATATTGGTGACCTTTAGCTGCATCATAACCAGGTTGACCAGCAACGTTTTTGTCTACTACTTTGATGGAACTATCGGAAGACTCAACAGTTGTAACTTTGTCTTTCAATTGTTTCAAGTTTACTGCATCAGTATCGTTTTCACCAGCTTTAACGTTAACAATTTTGTTACCGCCATTATCTAGGCCAGTGTTAGTCAACTTAACATCAGTTGTAGTTGTACCAGGAGTTGTTGGAGCCTTAATTGTGATACCGTTGTTATCAACTTTTGTAGCGCCAGTAGTCAAGGAGCCATCAGCATCCAAGTCAACATTTTTAGCCAATTGAACTTTCAATTTGCCATTAACATTATTAACACCGATATTATCAGTAGTAGTCAACTTATCTTTATCAGCGCCACCAATGATATCTACAACGTTGTTAAGATGTTTCTTAATAACTTGTGCATTTGTATCTTGGTTTGCTTGACCATCGTCACCAGCAAACTTCATACCATCATCGTGAGTTGCTACTTGATGTTCGTTGCCATCTTTATCATTGTAGAAGATACGAGTGATGCCATCAACACCGTCTTTACCGTCAACGCCAGCTTTACCTTCTTTAACAGTAATATCAGCAGTTACATTTTTACCATCTTTACCAGCAGGGCCAGTCAAACCAATGTGACCTACACCATCTTTACCGGAGATAGATACCGCATCTTTACCATCTTTACCAGTGATACCAACTTTACCATTGTTACCATCTGTACCAGCTGCGCCAGTAGGACCAGTAATGGATACACCATCTTCGCCGTCCTTACCATCTTTACCATTAACAACTACTTTATCCAAGTTAGTTAAGTCTTTGTTCAATGCATAAGTGTAAGTTTGGTTACCATTAGTAACCTCTTGTTTGATAGTTAAGTTTTTACCTGCACCGAAGTTTACAGTTTTACCGCTTGGTACTTCAGTTTCAGTTGCTGTACCATTGTTTTCAATGTTACCAGTTGCATTTGTTTTGAAGCTGTAGTTATTACCAGCTGCAGGAATGTTCAAGTCGGAGAAGTCGATAACTGCTTTAGTATCAGTTACAGCTTTACCATTGCCATCGTTATAAGTCAATGTAACTTTCTTAGTACCTGCATCGTATTTGTATACGTTTTCAGTACCGCTTACTACACCGCCTTTAGCTTCAGTACTACCAGCTTTAACTGCTGTAGGAGCAATGTGCAATTCAGAAGCTTTCAATGTATCATGTACAGATTTCAATTGATCTTCTGTAGCTGCTTGACCAGATACAATATTCGTAGGATCGAAAGTTTTATTAGTCAAACCACCGATATTACCAGTTTTAGCATTCAATGTGATAGGGTTAGTACCACCAACTGTTACTGTTTCGTTAGGACCGAATGTGAGTTTACCAGAACCAGCGCCATTTGTGATGGAGTTGATATCCGTTAAGTCACCTTCAACATTGATTTTGTATGGATCAGCGTCTGTACCAGTACCAGTCTTAGTAGTATTTTTACCGTTTTCAATTTTTGCTAATTTAGCATTTACAGTGTAAGTTTTTTGACCTGTAGTTGCATCAGTTGTATCAGTAACAGTTACGTTGTCACCAGCTTCAACTTTAGAACCAAGACCAGTGATTACTTTCTTACCATCATTATTGATGTTGGAAAGATCGTTTTTAGCGATGCCAGTAATTTTAGCTTCTTCGCCAGTAACTGGTTTACCATTGCCATCAACGTAAGTCATAGTTACACTACCGTCGTTTTGTACAGCATAGCTACCAGGTTTGATGTGTTTTTCATCATCAAGATTAGCTACTTTCTTAACAGTTGTGCCACCATCAGTGCTATAAGTGATACGGTCGCCAGCTTTCTTAATGGAGATGTTGTCGTTTTTGTCGCCAAGTTTAACTTCTTTAGTTGTTACGCTATCAAGATCTTTAAGGTCTTTATCAAGAGCGTATGCAACCTCTGTATTACCTGCACCGTCGTTAGTTTGAGTAACAGTTAAGTTTTTACCAGCTTGCATTGTAACGGATTTACCGTCTGCAATGTTTTGATCTGTGTCACCAGAATGTGTACCTTCTGTAGCAGAAACTGCACCAGATTTCAAGTTCCAAGTAGATGCTGTACCAGCAGCTGCATTTACATGCAAGTCATATGTTACTTGATCGCCATTTGTTGTTTTGTTAATTGTTACAGATCTGTCGTTGGAAGTAACAACTGTACGAGCTGCTTTCAATTGATCGTAGTTAACAGCGTCAGTACCATCAGTAGCAGGTGCTACGTTAGTAATTTTTTTGTTACCAGCATCAATACCAGTTTTAGTCACAGATGGACCACCAGTGATTGTTACACCATCGTTGTTAACTTTAGTATCACCAATTGTTAAGGAACCATTTTTAGTCAAATCAACGTCTTTGTTCAAGTCGTATTTAACTACGCCATCAGCAGCTACGGAAGCTGTTGTGTTGGAACCGTTTGTGAAGTTTAGACCTTTATCTAGTTTAACTTTTTGGTCACCAGTACCATTAGCTTTGTAAGTCAAAGGAATTTGTTTAGCTGCTTTTTCACCATCGAATTTCACTTCGTATGTAGTGTTATGCTTTGCATCATCTTTCACAGGGTTAACAGTGATAGGGTTATCTGCATCAGCTGTGTAGTTACCACCAGTAGTTGTACCACCGTTATTAACTGTTACTGCTTCACGAGCTGCATCTTTAACTGCATTACGGGAAACATTAACTTCGTATTGAGCATCTGGATCACCAGAGTTTTTACCATTACCAACAGTAACATCAGCAATGTTAGTATCGCCAGTTGTAGCTGCTTTTTTAACTACACTTTCAGTAGAAGAAGCACCAGCTGCTGGAGTATTAGCAACAGCTACTTTATAAACTGTTTTATTAGGATCAGTTGTATCTTTAGATACTGTTACATTGCTAGAACCAGGAGCTACTTCAAAGGTATGGTTCAATTTAGCTTTTGCATCATCGGACAAATCAGCTACTACATCTGTACCAGAAGCAGTTGTTTTGATGTATTGACCGTTGTTAGCACCAACTACGCCGAAGCTCAAACCACCAGTTTTATTGAATTTTTGAGTATCTGTGTTACCAGTGTTACCAGCTAATTTAATTGTGTTGTTGAAGCCATCGCTTACTTTTTTCAATTGGTCTTCAGTTGCTGCACGACCAGAAACAACAGTTGGGTTAGTAATATCCCAATCTTTGTTTTGTAAGCCAGTTACATAGCCACCTTTACCATCTAAGGAAATAGGGTTGTCGCCTTCAACTTTTACAACTTGATCACCAGCGAAGGAGATTTTACCAGAACCAGTACCATTTGTAATGGAGGAGATGTCTGCCAAGTCACCTTGTACATTTACTTTGTACGGAGTAGCTGCTGTACCATCACCTGTTACAGTAGTATTTTTACCACCTTCAACTTTAGAAGGATCAGTGTTACCAGTAGCACCTGTAGAGCTTACTGTGTAAATATCATGACCATCTGTTGCATCTTGAGTCTTAGCAACAGTTACGCCATTACCAGCTTTAACTTCTGTCTTAGCGGATTTCAATTGTTTTACGTTAACTGCGTCAGTATCATCAGTACCAGGAGCTACGTTAGTGATTTTTTTGTTACCAGCGTTGATACCAATTTTAGTTACAGATGGACCACCTGTGATTGTTAAGCCATCGTTGTTAACTTTAGTATCACCAATTGTTAAGGAACCATCTTTAGTCAAGTCAACGTCCTTGTTCAAGGAGTATGTGAATTGTTTATCAGTTTGATCTAATACAATGTTTTTACCAGCACTCAATGTTACAGTGTCGCCAGGGCTTACTTTTTTGGATGCTTGAGTACCTGTTACACTACCACCGTTATTGGAGGAAACTACGTTCCAACCAGATTCGTTGATTGCTTTTGCAACATTGTCAGTTGTAGCAATGCCGTTTGTAGTAGGCGCTACTGCTTTACCATTAGTATTAGTAATATCAGCACCTATTTTAGCTTTTACTGTAACACCATTTTTATCAGCAGATGTAGAAATAAATGTAGGATCATCACCTTTAATTTTCAATGTACCATCATCTAACAATACATCGCCATTGCCAGTGTCACCAGCGTATTTCAAGTTAACGCTTCTTAATTGAGCTACGTTAACAGCATCAGTATCATTAGTACCTGCTGCAAGACCTGTAATTTGACGAGTTGCAGTAGCACCGTCACCTACGGAAACAGCTGCCAATGTGGATGTTTGTGCAGTACCAGCTAAACCAGAATATTTATTTGTACGAGTTTCTGCAGGATTAAAACCTTTAACACCTTTATCTACAGTTGCTTTAGAGTTAGAGCCAAGAGCAACGCCATCAGCTACGGATGCAGAAGATCTATAACCATGAGCTACAGAACGAGATGCACCTGCAGTTGTTTCTGCGCCACCACCGATAGCAACAGAACGGTCTCCATTAGCTTTTGACATTGCACCAACCGCTACTGCATAATCTGCAGCTTCTACAGTTTTACCTTGAGAGGCAGAGCCAAGAGCTACTGCATAGTCACCTTTCGCTTTTGTACGTGCACCTAAAGAAACAGCACCAGTTTTTGTAGATTCAGCTTCACGACCGATAGCTACAGTATCTTGACTTGTTGCTTTGTTGTCTAAACCGATAGCGATTTGAGAGTTTTCTTTATTTGCAGTAGTAGGATCCCCAATAGAGGAGTCAGCGATATTATTTTTACCAATTGCGATACCGCCCATTGTATTAGCAGTATTACTATTACCCATTGTAATAGTATCACCAAGATTGGAATTATTTTGTTTACCAATAGCGATAGAAGCACTACCTTTTGCTTTGGATTGATAACCCATTGCAGTAGCAAAATTAGCATTTACTTCAGATTCACGACCGATTGCTACCGCATAACCACCAGTAGCTTTAGTCTGTGCCCCGATTGTAACAGTATTTACAGAGTTACTTGTGGAATCACGACCAATAGCTATACTATCACCAGTAGAATCAGTTGTAGCATTATGACCAATACTGATGTTATCAGTACCTCTAGCCCAGCTTTCACGGCCCATAGCAATAGAGTATTGACCGCTACCTCTATCTTGGTTAGCTGGATTAGAGTTTGCACGGTTACCAATCGCAATAGAATCTTCAGCAGATGCCATAGATACGTTACCAATAGCTACAGAAGCACGTCCTGTTGCTTGGTTATAAGCACCCATAGCAACTGCTGCACCGCCAGAAGCTGTATTACCATTACCTAGAGCCATTGCAGAATTTTCTGTAGCCGTATTTCGCGCACCGATTGCAATAGTTCCATCTTGGTCATTAGTTCTATTTTGATAACCAACTGCTACAGAGTTTCTTCCAGTAGTATTAGAACCATTATAAGCATCAGGAGTGATATTAACAGCACTACCACCATAATTACCACCTGCTTGTACAGGTGTACCTGCTGTAGCAGCTACCATAGCCAAACCAGCTAATACGCTAGCAAGAGCTTTTTTCTTACCACCATTGTTTTTTGCAACTTCGGAAACTACTACGTAGCACTCTTTAGTTTTGCTCCAAACAACTTTAAAGATTTTATTCATATTACTATGAACCCCTTTCTTAACTAGACACAATTACAATCCTTATAATTAAATCAATAAAATACAAAAGAACGAAAAGCCTAAATTTCCCATACCTTTATGCCTTTCTGAGTATCTTTCATATTTCTTTCATTTTGTGTCATGAACAGAATATCATATATCGAAAATGTTGTAAATAGTTTTCTTCATGTTTTTATCATAAACAGCAGGATTTGTTGTCAGAACCTTTATTTTGTTAAACAAAATTTAATATATGAGTGTTTTTTTACTCATTTTTTCTGCGTTTTATACGTATTTTATAAAATATAATCTATTTTTTTCTATGCAGTACGATTTTTTTAGATAACCACATTAATGTAAGTTATAAATAAACGATTAATTGATTTAATCTCATTGATTTTTCTCGATTTTGGCATCTATTTATATATTATCTATAAAATATGGATCATAGAAAAATATAATTATAATAATCCAACAACCTTTTAAAGGTACTTTCACATTTTTTTCATATACTAACCTATAAATGAAATAACTATGAATTTTTTTGACCGATTTTGATAAAAATTATGATATACTAAATCATTATGAGGACCATTTTACGAGTATTAGTTATAGAGGGGATATATTCTAATGAGTAAACAACACATTACTAGTGTAGATCAATCTAAAATTAACGACCTAAAGGAATCTTACGACGATTTTCTATACGTATCAAAACCATTTTCCAATACATGTATTACATCTTTAATGGCAAAAGCTCTTATTTATGGCTTAGACCCAGTACCAGTTGAAGACGCGCGCGTATTAGAGTTGGGCTCTTCTTGCGGTGGAAATATCATTCCCCAAGCCCTATATAATCCAACGACTACCTTTACAGGTATCGACCTATCCCCTACTCAGGTAAAGCATGGGAATGAATTAATTGAATCCATGGGGCTAAAAAATATTACATTATTAGAAAAAGATATTATGGATATTGATGATTCATTTGGTACCTTCGATTACATTATCGTCCATGGTATTTGGTCTTGGGTGCCTGATGTGGTAAAAGATAAAATCCTTAATATTTGCAGTCGCAACTTATCTGATCGTGGTATTGCCTATGTTTCATATAATACGTATCCAGGTTGGAAACGGTTAGAGCAATTGCGGGATATTATGTTATATTCTGAAAAACATGCACCTAACGATTCATTACAAGAGCGTACGATCTACACAAAAAATGTATTAAAACTCATTGCAGAAACAATGAAGCTAGATGAACGGTCTACCAAAATTTCTGATTATAAGATCAATAACATAAATCGTGTACTCCAATCTAACGATTACTACGTTGGTCATGAATACTTAGAGGCCATTAACGATCCTGTATATGTGTCAGAATTTATTGAACGTGCGCAAGAGCAAGGTTGTGCTTACATCGGCGACGAAACATTGAATCGTTCCTTCATTACATGGCTTGATAGTAGTGTCGAAAATAATATTAGAACATTAGCTAGAGATAGCTACATTGATAAGGAGCAGTACTACGATTATGTGTATGATACTCAGTTCCGCATGGCCCTATTAACAAAGTGTAGCAACGAAGATAAGATTTCCCATGACGAAAGGGTTGAGAAGAAAGTACTAGATACACTATACTTCAACAATGCCTTGGATGAAGAGCCGGGTGTTCCTCCAGAGTGGACCAATGTTATGCACATTAGCATTCAAGAATTAATGGATACAAAACGACCATTCAATATAGCGGATATTATGAAACATATTGAAGAACACCATCCTGATTATGAAATCGATACTGATGCTATGTATAGACGTTTATTCCATCTTGCTATCGTTGGTCATGTCAACACATATGCTAAAAAGTATGATCAATTACCGTTTGTGGAAAATGAAACCTATATTCCAGAGCATTTCATAAACTATGTATCCACCCTGGTTGAAAAAGGTGGTTATCAGTACATGTGCCTCGGCAACATGTATAATCAAATAGACTACTCTGTTGATGAAGGTTTATCATACGTCATGAAATTGATGACAAAACCAATTTCTCGTCAAGAATTGATTGATACGATGAATGAAAACTTGACTGTTGAAAGAACAAAAGATGACGGCACTAAACATATCGTATCCTCTGCACAATATTTAGATGAGTGCATTGCACATATCCAAGCGTTAGGATATTTTGCAAAATAAATCGTAAATAATATAATCACAAACAATATCGAAAATTACATAATATGGAACTACAAAAGGAGTAACTGATCATATCAGTTACTCCTTTTTATATTCACTACTATGCGACCTCGGGGTGGAGTTGAGGTATGCATAGTCGCTACTTATTAAGTTGTGTGAACACTATAAACTAATAGTATCCTTATTTTTTATTAACACGAACGCGTTCGATTGTTGGTTCACCTTTAGCATTTTTAGCTACAGTATCAACACGGAACAAAGCCATTTCAGGGCTGAATTCTGTTACAAGGCGATCATTAACTGTTACGCCGTCTTGAATGGCACGGTATACGATTTGAGCAAATTCATAACGTGTTAACATGCGGTCACCACCGAATGTGCCATCTGGATAGCCTTCTACTAAACCACGGCGAGATAAATCGCTTACAGCTTCATATGCCCAATGGTTTGTAGGGATATCTGGGAACAATGTTGTGTGATCGGCTTTCATCTTAGTACCAGCAACACCGTTCAACAATGTAGTCAATTTTTGAATTTGAGCATTTTGTTCAGCTACTGTTTTCTTAAGAGCTAATACTTCTTTACCAATCGCTACGCGAGAACGAGATACACCACTATGAGCTCCTACTTTCACAGATAAACCAGCATTGAATACTGTTTCATCACTGCCTACAGTAGAACCTACACTAAGTTGTACGTCTTCATTAGGACGATAGAAAGCGCCTAATGCGGCAGCATTACCGCTGCGATAATGACCATAGCCTGCTGCAAAGTCCCATTTAGCATCTGGATCGAAATCAAGTGGATGCAATGCTGCCAACGCTGCTGCACCTGCTACAGATTTATCAACACGTTTATCGATTTTAGATAAATCACCTTTGATATTTTTGATATCATTTGTATTTTTAGTAATATTTGTTGTGTTATTTGTAATTTGGTCAGCAATATCATCAGCAAGAGATACTTTATAGTCGTGAGTATTACCATTTACAGTTGGTGTTACCTTAATGTGGTCACCAGCTGTTACAGTTGTAACACTAGTAGATGCTGCGATTTCATCTTGTACGCGTTTAAGTTGAGATACGTTAACCGCATCAGTATCTGCTACACCAGCTTTCACATTATTAATAATTTGGTCGCCTGCGCTGATACCAGTTGTAGTGTAGTAAACTGTTTTGTCCCCTTCACTTGCGTACATACCGTATTTATCGAATTTTGCTTGTTCTAAGGTATCGGTGTTTTCGATTTGAACGCCCTTAGGTGTAATACCGATATTTTCGCTACCGTTAAAGAAACGAGCGCTGTCTTTATCGATACGAGCACGAACGTCGTCAGTTGCTTTGCCGAAGTTAGCAGAGCTCATTTCTACTAAATCTTTATTTACAGCTACTTTGTATTCAGCACCGCCATTAGCATTAGTACCAGCTGTAACAGTTGTATTATCTCCTGCCACTACAGTAGTATGTTTTTTAGCATCCGCCTCAACAGTAGAGATTTTAGTTTCTACTTTTTTTAGTTGTGCTACGTTTACTGCATCAGTATCGTTTGTACCAGCTGCAACAGATGTAATTTGACGTGTTACATCATTAGCTACATCGCCAACGGATACAGCAGATGCTGTCGCTTTCCATGTGGAACTTGTATCAGTAGATGCTGCTTTAGTGCTGATATCATAACCAGCTGCGCCTTTATCTACGGTCGCATTAGATTTATAACCAAGAGCGACACCACCTTCAACAGAAGCTTTTGCATCATAACCAATAGTTGTTGTATTGGCAACAGAGCGTGTTTCACTAGAAGAAAGTCCACCTATAGCAATTGTATTATCAGCAGTTATTACATGATCATTACCCATTACAATATTATTAGACGCATTAGTAATTGTATTATTGTACCCAGTTACATTATTCAATTTTGCAACATTACCAGCAGTCCCTGTAATAGTATTATTAACACCTGTCATTGATGTTAATTGCGTATAATCAGCTTTATTACCACCACCAATAGCTAAGGTAGAACCACCAGATTTATTATCTTTTACTAAATTACGCACAGTTTCTGATAATTTAGTTACCGAGGAAGGTCCTCCAAAAGCACTTGGTGTTATTGCATCCGCATCTATATCAGTAATAGAGTTAGTAATTTCATTACCTGCACCAAAAATCAAAGAACCATTAGAGTTGTAAGTTCTATTAGCGGTACCAACAACAGCATTACCTATCCCTGAATAGCTATTAGCAGCTGTAGCAGATTCAATAGAGTTTAAAGAGCCATTAATAGTAGCCCCAAAATTTTTAACTCCTGCAGTATCAGAATTAGTGCCATCATAATTACTGGAAATAACATTTAAAGCACCTGTAGTGGTTGCAACGGTACCATTGGTAAAACTATTTGTACCAATTGTTGTTGAATATACACCTAATCCAGCTTTACGTTTTTCTGTGTAAGTATCGGTGTTGACAGTAATATCACCAATTTTACCACGATAGTTATGAGATCCAATCATGGTACCACCACTACGAACATACGTATTATCCCCTATTGCTACACCCGTAACAACTTTATCTGGTTTTTGTGGAAGGCTTCCAAAACCCCAACGATTAAAAGTAGTTTGATCAAACGCAAAGAATTTGTCTTGTTGACCAATTGTATTTTCTACATATGCATTTTTACCGATAGCTACTGAGCCAGATTGGTCATAGTAGCTATGGGTTGTTGCATTTTCACCGATAACTACATCGCCATTAATATTAGCATAGCCAGATCCGCCAGCATAATTGGTATGTGCACCTTTACCAATAGCAACTACTCCATCTTTTTGAGCACTAGACCCTGTGCCAATAGCTACGCCACTACCTGCACCAGCTACATTATCTGCAGCATTAGCTACCATACATAAACTGGATAACAACACACCGTTAATTAACAAGGTTAATAAACGTCTCCGTTTGTTCATAATTAGAACCTCCATTTACAAACTACAAAACCTATCATTCTCTCGTACTTTAAAATTCATGCTTTATTCATGAGTCTTATATGAATATTGTAGCACGTATACGAATTTTGTAAACAGTAATTTATATATCTATTAAGAGAATATAAAAAAGGATAGTTAATCGATGATGATTAACTACCCTTTTTGGTAAGAGGAAGGCGAACCCCTTACCGGTGCCGTATGATATAGGTTTGTTATTAAGAGAGAGATTTTGAAGTAAACACAACACAAAGATTATTAAATAGTTGGAGAGTAACTAAGATGAACGAGCGATCACACGGCATCAATAATAAGATAATGGCTTTTATAAAAAGCCATTATCTTAAAGAACAATTGATATGAACACTAACGTTTCCCTTACCTAGAGTATATCACTTATATAGGAACAATAGTAGGTTATTTTTCATTTAATTTTCATTAAAATAAAATGAATGCAGGAAATGGCATGACCATTCAATTTGTCTATTCAGTTATCAAAATTATTGTTCAACAAAAACCGTATTAGTTCGTCTTACGATGTTGAGCATTTTATCGCGAACCGTTGCAGATTGTTCTAAACGATGCTTGCCACCATACCAAGCCATCGGAGCTCCCGCTAAACGGAACGTAATTTTACCATATGCACCGCCAGAGCTATGTTCCGGTTTATTGTATCCCATATCTACAGATACACGCGGCGTAAGTTGCAGCTCAGATCCTATGCGCAAACCATTCTTATCAGCTTGTCGATCCTGGTTCCAGTGATAGCCTTCAACATAGACTCTAGCCCAACGCGCATTTTTAAAGGTTTTACCATATTCTAAGGTATAACCATTAGAGACTCGCTCTAAGGTATGCAGGTTCGCATCCAAAACACGTTCATCAGAAGCAGAACCATACCAGTTAAAACGAAACTCGCTTTCACCAGACATATATTCAAGACCAGCACTGAGTCGATCGTGACGATTTAAGAAGCGATGGTCATAGAATAGATGAGCCCCATAGAGACGACGGTCGTCCTTGGAAATACGACGGTATCCAACACCTACGTTAAGGGTAGTACCCGTATCAGAGGCACGAGAAATACGCTGCTGCGTAAACCACACATCACGAGAGGTATTATCGTAATGACCTAGAGGCTGAATAGTCTCCGCAGAATACAGCGGCTTCCATCCTTCTTGGAACTGAAAACTCAGCGTAGTGCGTCGCATCCACGGCTTACCTTTGGCACCATACATAGCATTAGATACATTGGACATAGCCACCGCATTAATGGCGCGGTTCACTGCATCCACATTGCTATACTGCACGGTCTTAGTATCTTGCCGATCCATGATGAGCGGCCCACCTTGGCCAATCACATGGTCTGGTGTGGCAGCAGGCGTAATGTGAAAGCCCTCTGATGCGGCCTTCATGCGCTCTGTTTGAGCATCAGTTTTTGCAGACACTACGCCCTTATCATTATGTAATTGTTGTTTTTCTGCCTCAGCTGTACCCACACAACACAATAGGGCGCTCAAGGCGATACACACAATACGTTTCATTACTCTCTACATTTAAAATTCATGAACAATAAATGAAATATATATTAGTGTATCGAATAATGTATATGCATGTCAAGATAAGTACTCACTAGAAACGTATTATATTACTATTATATGTATATAAAAAAGAGGTAATAACCATGTTATTACCTCTTTCATATCTTTTAAACCCTATTTTTCATTAAGTTTTTGCACAAGCATATCTACTGTTTCTTGTAGTTTTTTATTTTGTGCTTCTAGTGTATCTACCCGTTGTTCTAATGCGTTATAGGATGCAGGGGAAATCTTAGCTAATGTTTTATTTTCACCGAATTTATAGGACACACCTACATTGGCCATCAAATCACCACTTACAGTTGTACCTGCTGTAAGAAGTAGGTTTTCTTTTGGATAGTAACCTACGCCAAGAGCCAATGCATTTTCGCCTTTATAGTGACCATAGCCACCCATAACTTGAACCTTGTGGTCCGGATCAAATTGTAGTGGATGCAATGCAGCTAATGCTGCAGCACGAGCATCACCGCGGTTGGATTCTTTTTCCACGTGGCGCACATCGCGGTACAATACATCAATTTGTTGGTTTGTACCGTATAATTGGGATCCGTTTACTGCATCTGTAGAGTCCGCAGTAACACGGCCTGCTGCTACGTGAGTAATTGTCCGTTCTTGACCGGCTGTACCAACGGATACAGTAGACACAGGAGCAGTACCAGCGAATTTTTCAGTAACACCATTATTATAGGTATAACTTGGAGTGCTCACTACATCACTACTTTCAGCAGTAGAATTATTACCTAATACAACGGCATTATCTAGCGATGTTTTCACATTATTACCCACTACGAATGTATTATTCGCACTGACTTGGTTATTATTACCCACACTGTAGGAGTTATCCCCCTTAACAGTATCTACATTATATGTACCTACACCAAAGGCGCCAGATTGGTTGCCTTCAATCTTGTTATATGCACCAATAGCGGAGTTCTTATCACCTTTAAAGATAACGCCATGGCCCATACCATAGTTAAAATCACCATTTACAGTAGAGTTAGAACCGATTAATACAGTATTATTCCCCTTACTACCGCCAGCTTGAGATGCACCGAGCCATACGTTTTTATTACCTTCAGAGCCAGCTCCTGCAAAATAACCTACCGCAATTGTATCCGAAATAGTTGAGTTATAACCTGCTGCAAAGTTACCTAAAAAGTTATAGTCACCTTTACCACCTACAAAGCTCTTAGCACCTAATGCTACATTACCGCCACCTTGAGAACCATTCAGGGCAAGACGGCCGATGGCAATATTATTACCCTTTGCATTTGGATCCCCTGTATGGGAATATGGATCGCTGTTAGCCGCCCCAGTTTGACCACCGAGATGTACATTGTCTGAGTTGGTGAAAGATGACCAACCTTGTAGACCAATGTTATAAGTGGCACCACCAGAGGAAACAACAGGAATATCTGCTGCTTGTACCAAGCTAGAAGAAGATATGGTTAAAACTCCGAGTACTGCTAATAATTGTAGTTTCTTTGCGTGATTCATAATCATACGCCTCCCTTGTTATACTACAAAATACTTCCCCTTCATATTACCCTCATGATTACTACGATTAAATTATACTGCTATCGAAAAAATATGTAAATAACATAAATAATAATTCATAAAGGGGCAGATTAACCAATACAATTAACAAACAAGCCCCCGCAGGAATGAATCCTACGGGGGCCATTTGTTTTAGTACGACCTATAGCTTACGAGAAAGAACATAGTATCCAAAAGGATTGTAATTGCTTTGTATCTAGGAGTAATTGCATATACCTGAATACTATTATGTAAATTTATGTATAGTATGTAAGGGCTTACCTATATATAAACAGCTATAAGGTCATGGAATTAGTATAGTACTATTAAAGCCACTATTATGTGATTTATCTCACATTCTCCAGAAATAAAGTAACCATAAAAACTAAAAGAGGCAACGGCTTTTACCGTTACCTCTTTCATAAGTATAAATTTATAATTATACCGATTAGCGGATGCGTTTAACGCGGTTGTTACCATCGCGCATAGCTTGTTGCAAGCTGTAGATAACCATTTCGTTCATGTAGAAACGCAATTCATCATTAGACATGTTAGCTGTATTCTTTTCAAGAATTGCCAAAATTTGGTTTTCATATTCAGCTTTGTTCATGTCAGACACAGTTGTGTGGTTCGTGAAAAATTCTTTGTAATCTAAGTACAAGCGATCTAATGTTACGCGAGCATAGCTATCTTTTTTATAGCGATGGCTTGTAATGTACCAGCTACGACGAACATTCATGTAGTACAACACGTTATTAGTATAACGTTGTTGACCAGACATTACGCGATTGTCGTCTTGGATTAAAGCATTGCTCATCCCCAATTGGAATGCTGCAAATTCAGATACTACAGCTTTTACCTCTTCACTAGGAACAGCAAGAGAGATTTCTTGTTGTTCTGCAGTCAAAGGAGCCGCAGGTTGTTCAGGCATCATCAAAGGATCTTGTGCCGCATGTACTTGGCTAGCAACACATACAGAAGCAATTGCCATAACTGGTAATAATTTAATTAGTTTCATAAGTCCCCTCATTGGAAGCCGCCCTCCCCAGGGCGGCTTTCCTATGTTTTAAATACTCAATACACTCTCAAGTGAATGATTATTTGGTTAACCCAGCTTGTTTCATAAGCATTGCAATTTGAGCTTTCATCTCATCATTATCTCGTTGTACTTGTTCGTACTTAGCAGATAATTCCTCATCGCGTTGTTTCATGCGTAAGTTCTCAGCTTTCAATGCAGCCACTTCATCTTGCATTACATAGGCAGAGCTGATTGGGCCTGCTTTGTAACGTGCTGGAATTGCTTTTTTAGCGTCAGATGTACCGAATTTATAAGATACACCAGCGTTAACCATATTATCATGACCACCTAAGGAAACACCCATATGAAGCATTGTAGATTCATTTGTATAGTGAGCGATACCAATAGCAGCAGCAGTACTACCTTTATAGTTGCCAACAGCCGCCAACACTTGTGTAGGTTCTAATGGATCATATTGCAATGGTTTAAGACCTGCCATGGCTGCGCTAGCTGCACCAACATCAGCGATTTTACCATCTACACTATGCATAGCATTGCGCAATTGGTTAACGTTAACCGCATCAGTGCCATTGATGCCTGGCGCTACATTAGTAATAGTATTATTACCATTGTTTAAGCCATTTTCTGTAAGGCTTACAGTGTGACCTGGTACAGGTTGACCGTTGATGGATGGAGTAATTGTGATACCACCACCATCTACCTTTGTATCTACTGTATAAGGAATTGTAGTATTAGTTCCTGGTACAGTTTTTGTATACGTAGTAGAACCGTCTTTTAGATTGAGGTCCTTAGCCAACTTGATATCATAGCCATCGCCTGCAGCGTTCTTCACAACAGCTAGGTTGTTGTCACTCAAACGATTTACATCAGCGCCACCTTTTAGGTTCATTGTATCGCCTAAACCGCGAACAACTTTACCATCGTTACCAGCTTGATCACCTTGGAATACACGACCATTTTTAGCTTTTTCGTTAAAGTCGTCGTTAACAGCTTTTAATTGATCTTCTGTTGCCGCGCGACCTGTAACAGCTACAGGGTTGTTAGGATTCCATGTTTTATTGTCCAAACCAGTCACAAAGTTACCGTTTTGACCACCAGAGCTTTGGTTACCCATGATTACATCGCCAGCTTTCACAGTGTTACCTGCTGTAACAGAACCTGTGCTACCATCGATTGTAACTTGGTTAGCGCCATTACCCGCAGTAATCGTACCAGTAGATCCATCAACTTTAACTTGTTTTGCTGGATCTGTGCCAAGTGTAATTGTATCATTCAAGGACATCTTAATCGCAGTGCCATCTACGGAAGTCTTGATGTTGCCATCGCCTTTTAGGTCGATTACTTCACCAAGAGGTTTCTTCACAGATTGACCATCCTCTGCTTTAAGACCGAAGCCTTGTGCCTTGATGTCTTCCATTGCAGTATGCAATTGACCGCCATTTACAGCGTCTTTGCTGCCGGCAGTAATTGTACCATCTTCTACATTAGTGATTTTCTTATCACCAGCATTAATGCCGTCTTTTGTTACCTTAGGACCATTTTCGATAGTCAAACCATCTTTATCGATAGTAACCGCTTTGTTACCACCATCGTTGATTTGCAAGCCATCTTTAGTCAACTTAGTCGCTTCATTGGCGCCGTCTTTAATAGTTACGCCATTTGTATCCATCTTAGTGTCGCCTGTTGTTACTGTGTTTGCTGTAACAGTATCTACATTAAGATCTCTAGCCAATGCTACTTTCACAGCACCATTATCTACAGATGTAGTAATGTTCGTACCGTCACCTTTTACAGTTACAGTATCACCAAGAGGTTTCTTAACAGAAGCGCCATCTTCAGCAGTTAAACCGAAACCTTTAGTTTTAAGGTCTTCCACCACTGTATGTAATTGACCGCCATTAACAGCATCTTTACTACCTGCACCGATTGTACCGTCAGCTACGTTAGTGATTTTCTTATCACCTGCGTCGATACCGTCCTTAGTCATAGATGGACCATCTGTAATCACAACGCCGTCTTTATTTACGGTCGTCAACGGATTACCTGCTGCATCATTAATAGTGAGGCCACCACCGTTTACAACAGTGTTGCCATCTGTACCATTGTTGAAAGTAGCAGAATTTAGGCCTTTAAGGTCTTTTGCAAGACGAAGCATCAATGTATCAGTGCCATCAGCTACTACCCCAATATTATCGTCATTGGAAAGTTTCGCTGCATCTGTAATACCACCCTTAACATTTACTTGGTTGTTAAGTTTTTTCTTGATTACAGTGCCACTGTCGCCACCGTACAACATGCCGTCGTCCATAGTGGCTACTTGGTGCTCACCAGTCTTATCAGTATACACGATACGTGTGATTCCGTCTATACCATCCACACCTTTTTCACCCTTAACACTTTTAGCAGCATCGTCATAACCATTCTTAACAGACATGTCGATACCATTTGTGCCATCCTTGCCGTTTGTACCAGCAGGGCCTGTTAAGCCGATGTGACCTACGCCGTCTTTACCGGAGATAGAAACTGCATCTTTGCCGTCTGCACCTGTGATGCCTACCTTACCATTGTTGCCGTCTTGACCAGCTACACCTGTAGGGCCTGTGATGGATACGCCATCTTTACCGTCTCTACCATCTTTATTGACCTTGATGGAATCGGCTACGAGGTTTTTGTTCAATTTAACATTAATCGTTGTAGTGCCAGTTGTATTATCTTGGTCGATGAAAGTCTTAATATTTTCGCCGCTGTAGTTAGTATCTGCTTCATTGCCTTCACCTTTTACAATTACAGTGGAGCCTAATTTATTAGTCTTAGTACCACCAACGTTAGCGTCGAATTTAAGGCCTGCATTGGATTGGTTTGCCAACGCATCTTTCAATTGATCCTCTGTAGCAGCACGACCAGTTACGATGTTGTCAGCATCCCAAGTTTTGTTATTAAGACCTGTTACATAGTTACCAGTTTCTTTAGTGCCATCTGCTTTAGTTGCTTCTTGGTTACCTACAGTCGCTGTACCTGCTTTCACAGTTTCAGCAGCTGTTACAGTATTAAGTCCTTTTAGATCTTTTGCCAAACGAACTTTCAACGTATCTGTACCGTCAGATACAACACCAATGTTATCGTCAGCAGTCAATTTAGTTTCGTCAGTAATGCCACCCTTAACATTTACTTGATTGTTTAGTTTTTTCTTAATCACATTACCAGCATCACCACCGTACAACATGCCGTCGTCCATTGTAGCTACTTGGTGTTCACCAGTATTGTCTGTGTACACAATGCGTGTAATACCATCAACACCGTCTACACCTTTTTCGCCCTTAACACCTTTAGCAGCATCGTCATAACCATTCTTAACGGACATGTCGATACCATTGGAACCGTCCTTGCCGTTTGTACCAGCAGGTCCCGTTAAGCCGATGTGACCTACGCCATCTTTACCGGAGATGGAAACTGCATCCTTACCATCAGCACCTGTGATACCAACCTTACCATTATTGCCGTCTTGACCAGCTACGCCAGTAGGGCCAGTAATGGATACGCCATCTTTACCGTCTCTACCATCTTTGTTAACTTTGATGGAATCAGCAACGAGGTTTTTGTTCAATTTAATATCAATTGTTGTGTTACCAGTTGTATTATCTTGTTTGATGAAAGTCTTAATGTTTTCGCCGCTGTAATTTGCGTCTGCTTCATTGCCTTCACCTTTTACAAGAACAGTGGAACCAAGTTTATTAGTCTTAGTACCACCAACGTTAGCGTCGAATTTAAGGCCTTTATTGATCAAAGCATCGGAGCTGTCTTTGATTTTGTCAGTTAAGTAATCTACGTTAACCGCTTCGCTACCATCGTTACCTGTTGCGTATGCCACATTAGTTACGTGAGTACCACCAGTTTTATTATTACTATTGTAAGCAGGACCTTCGTATGTAACTTTAGATTTATCTGCTTGATTTGTAGCAGGATCCAAGTCGTACTTAACAGCGCGATCATCTAATTTATCGAGGTTAGATTTAGATGCTACGTCCTTGATTGTTACTGTTTCAGTTTGGTCTGTATGGTTTTTATCTTGTACAGTCAACGCTACATCGCCGTTGCTATCTACTGTGTAATCACCATTGGAGCCAGTTGTTTGGTTTTGAACTAAACGATAATCTGTGGAGTTGGAGCTTTGATTGTTGATAGCCTCTGTAACCTTTTTCAACTGATCTTCTGTAGCAGCACGACCACTAACAGCAGTTGGATTTGTTACGTCCCAATCTTTATTATCTAGGCCTGTTACATAGTTGCCAGTATTGGCTGCAGGTGTGCCATCAGATTGTTTACCCATCACAACATCGCCAGCCTTAACTGTTTCAGTAGCAGTTACTGTGTTAAGACCTTTAAGATCTTTTGCCAAACGAACTTTCAACGTATCTGTTCCATCAGATACAACACCGATGTTATCGTCAACTGTAAATTTGGCTGGATCTGTAATGCCACCCTTAACATTTACTTGATTGTTAAGTTTTTTCTTGATTACAGTACCAGTGTCACCACCGTACAACATGCCGTCGTCCATTGTGGCAACTTGGTGTTCACCAGTATTATCTGTATACACAATGCGTGTAATACCATCAACACCGTCTACACCTTTTTCGCCCTTAACGCCTTTAGCAGCATCGTCATAACCATTTTTAACGGACATGTCGATACCATTGGAACCGTCCTTGCCGTTTGTACCAGCAGGGCCTGTTAAGCCGATATGACCTACACCGTCTTTACCGGAGATGGAAACTGCATCCTTACCATCAGCACCTGTGATACCTACCTTACCATTGTTGCCGTCTTGACCAGCTACGCCAGTAGGGCCAGTAATGGATACGCCATCTTTGCCATCTCTGCCATCTTTGTTAACTTTGATGGAATCAGCAACGAGGTTTTTGTTCAATTTAATATCAATTGTTGTGTTACCAGTTGTATTATCTTGTTTGATGAAAGTCTTAATGTTTTCGCCGCTGTAATTTGCGTCTGCTTCATTGCCTTCACCTTTTACAAGAACAGTGGAACCAAGTTTATTAGTTTGAACGCCACCAATGTTAGCATCGAATTTAAGGCCTTTGTTGATCAAAGCATCGGAACTGTCTTTAATTTTGTCAGTTAAGTAGTCTACGTTAACTGCTTCGCTACCATCGTTACCAGTTGCGTACGCCACATTTGTTACATGAGTACCACCAGTTTTATTAGTGTATGCAGGACCTTCGTAAGTTACTTTAGACTTATCTGCTGTATTTGTAGTAGGATCTAAGTCGTATTTAACTGCACGGTCATCTAATTTATCTAGTTCAGTTTTAGACGCAATATCTTTGATAGTTACAGTGTTAGTAGTACCAGATTTATCATCTTTAACCTTCAAGTCTACTTGGTTGTTTGTAACCTTGTAGGAACCGTCAGTTGTGTTAGCAGGATCACCAATCAAGCGATAGTCAGATGCACTTGTGCTCGCAGCTTTCACCGCATCACTAACAGTTTTCAATTGGTCTTCTGTTGCCGCACGGCCAGGTACGAATACAGGATCAGTCATGTTCCAATTTGTATTATCTAGACCTGTTACAAAGTTACCAGTTTGAGTGCCACCTTTATTATCTGTAGCTGTTTGGTTACCCACTGTAGCTGTGCCAGCTTTCACAGTATCTGTAGCTGTTACAGATTTAAGGCCTGTAATATCTTTAGCAAGTTGCAATTGAAGTTTTGCATTGCCATCCGCATCAACTGCTGCAGATGTAACACCGATGTTATTGCCTGTTGCAAGGTCAGCCGCGTTTGTAACGCCACCAGTTACATCCACTTGTTTGTTGAGTTTTACATTAGATGTAGCACCCATGTCGCCTTTGAATTTAAGGCCATCATTTAATGTAGCTACCTCTTCTTTAGTACCATCTGGTTTTTCATAAACAATACGAGTTGTAGTTGTACCAGCAGCACCATCTACACCAGGTTGGCCATCTCGTGTAATGGAAAGATTTGTAGTAACACCGTCTTTACCATTGATGCCGATTTTACCATCTTTACCGTTTGCGCCTGTAGCAGTCACTGTTTCAACTTCAAGATTTTTATTCATCTTAACGTCGATTGTTGTGTTACCTGCTGTATCTTGCTTGATAAAAGTTTTGATGTTTTTGCCGCTGTAGTTAGCGTCGGCTTCTGTGCCTTCACCTTGAACTTTTACAGTAGAACCTAGTTTATTAGTCTTAACACCACCAACGTTAGCATCGAATTTCATGCCTTTGTTGATCAACGCATCGGAGCTGTTTTTGATTTTGTCAGTTAAATAATCTACGTTAACCGCTTCGCTACCGTCGTTACCTGTTGCGTACGCCACGTTAGTTACGTGAGTACCACCAGATTTATTAGTACTGCTATATGTAGGACCTTCGTATGTCACTTTGGATTTATCTACATTCCCAGAACCATCTACATCGTATTTAACAGCGCGATCGTTTAATTTATCTAACTCAGTTTTAGACGCAATATCTTTAATAGTTACAGTATTAGTAGTACCAGATTTATCGTCTTTTACCTTCAAGTCTACTTTATTGCCAGTTACAGTATACGCTTTATCAGTAGCTGCATCGTTTTCAATCAAGCGATAATCACTAGTACCAGCATTTGCGGCTCTTACAGCATCACTCACTTTTTTAAGTTGATCTTCTGTAGCAGCACGGCCAGATACGAATACAGGATCAGCCATATTCCATGCCGTGTTGTCTAAACCAGTTACAAAGTTGCCAGTTTGAGTGCCACCTTTGTTATCTGTCGCAGTTTGGTTACCCGCTGTTGTAGTACCAGCTTTCACAGTATCCGTAGCAGTCACTGTTTTAACATTGAGGTCTTTATTCAAAGCCACTGCAATTGTGGAGTCATCACCAGTTTTTGTGATTTTTGTGGTGATATTTGCATCGCCAGATACAGTTACAGTAGAGCCAAGTTTATTTGTCTTAACATCATTGTTGTCTGCGTTAAACTTCAACCCTTTGTTGATGAGCTCAGTTTTTGTATCTGTGATTTTATCAGTTAAGTAATCTACGTTAACTGCTTCACTGCCATCATTACCCGTTGCGTACGCCACGTTAGTTACGTGAGTACCACCAGATTTATTAGTACTGCTATATGTAGGGCCTTCGTATGTAACCTTGGATTTATCTACATTACCAGAGCCATCTACATCATATTTAACAGCACGATCGTTTAATTGGTCTAACTCTGTTTTAGACGCGATATTTTTAATGGTTACAGTCTTCGTATTCGCTGGAGTACTACCATCTTGCACTGTTAAGTCAACTTTATTACCAGTTACAGTGTACGCTTTATCAGCAGCTGCACTGTTTTCTACTAATCGGTAGTCTCCCGCTGCCGCTACATTAACTGCATATGTTTTATATGTGCCATCTGTACCTTCTGTAACAGTTGTATTTTGACCAGCAATAACTTTTACAGCCTTCTGAGCTTCTTCACGAATGACAGTTTTACCATCATTATTGATATTGGATAGGTCAGTTTTTGCTACCTTTGTAGGATCTACGTCAACAGTATAGTTACGAACACCGTTTGCATCAGGTGTACCACCTGTAAGGGTCATCAAACCGCTAGTACCTAAGGAAACCTTAGTATCCATAGCATTTACAGTATATGTTTTTTGACCTGTTGTAGTATCTACAGTAGCTGCTGGAATTGTTACATTATGACCAGCCTCAACGATTGTGCCTAATGCAGTAATATTCTTTTTACCTACATTTGTGATGTTGGAAAGATCTTTATTAGCTGCATTGTCGATTTTATCCTTTGTATCATTTGTTAATGTTACATCGATAGTTTGATTATTAGCTTTAGTCGTTACATAAGTGCCATCGCCTTTTACAGTCAATGTTTGTTTATCTAACAAAACATCATTTTTGCCGTTATTGTCATTCGTATTGCCTGCAATTTTAAGGTTTACATTGCGCAATTGAGCCACGTTAACTGCATCTGTATCTTTTTTACCAGCAGCAAGGTTTGTGATTTGACGTGTTTCATTACCAACACTAGTGCTTTGACCTACAGATACAGCACCCAATGTGGATGTTGCTACATTGCCTGTTAAAGCAGTGTATTTATTGGCACGGTTGTCTGCTGCGCTTACATCATAACCAGTTACGCCAGCCTCCGTATTCGCTACAGAATTAGAACCTAACGCAACGCCATCATCTTCTGTTACTTTCGCGTTATAACCTAATGCAGTACCTTTTTCACTTGTTGCAGTTGCATCCGCACCAAGTGCCGTACCATAATTACCTGCTGCAGAGGCACGTACGCCTGCTGCTGTCGCATTTGTGCCTGTAGCACCTTTATTATCGTAGTTTGCATCAGCAGATGTGCCTTTAGCGCTGAAGAAGTTAGTTTGTGCCGCTTCTACAGCTTCTTTTACTGTATGGTATGTGCTATTTTTAATGCTGAAATCAGGTGCTTTGTAGGTAGAACCATTTGCTTCATAACCAGTATATGTAGGGCCCGCAATGGTCATAGCCAAGTTGTTATTTACATAACGCAATTGTTTAATCGTTGCAGCGTCATTATCGTTTTGACCACCGGCAACATTAACAATACGACGAGGCGTACTAGTATTACCAACTGCCACTACGCCCGCTTCTGCAGGGTTCATTTCGTTGGTGAAAGCTGCATACGTGTTCACCAATGGACCATTGAATTCAGTACCTGCACCAAGGGCGATGGAGTTATTAGAAGAAATCTTCGCACCAGAACCTAATGCCATGGAGTTTTCACCAGTAACTTCAGCACCATTACCGATGGCTGTAGCATTGTTACTACTTGCTTTCGCAGCCGTACCAATAGCCATAGTACCAGCTTTACTAGCTTCCGCTGTACCACCGATGGCAAGAGCATTCGCTTCTAAAGCCTTTGCTTGACCACCTAAAGCGATAGAATTTAACTGTCTAGCTTGTGCTGTTCTACCCATAGCAATAGCATTAGCACCGGCCGCAGACGTAGAGTTACCAAATGCGAAGGAATCTGTACCAGTAGCACTAGAGGAATTACCCATTGCCACTGCATTAGCTGCTTCAGTTTTAGCATTAGAACCAAATGCCATGGAATCTGTAGCTGCTGCTGTAGTACGCGCTTTTGTGCCGAATGCAAGAGAACGTGCCCCTTCTGTTACTGTATTACCATCAGCATTATATTTAGCACTTGGAGTTGTATTCTGATAATTCGGATCCCCTGGGACTTTAATCGTTTCTGCTGCGCCGATGGCGATAGATTGGTCGCCCTTTGCAGTAGCAGAATAACCCATAGCAAAAGAGCCTTTACCATCTGCCCAAGAAGCTGTACCAATAGCAGTGGAAAAATCCGCAGTTGCAGCAGATTGACGCATCATGGCTAAAGAGTTAAAGCCTTTTGACAAAGTAGCCGTACCAAATGCCATAGAAGATGCATTCGTAGCTTGCGCATAGTTACCTAAGGCGATAGATAGACCACCTGTTGCTCTAGTATTATCACCAATGGCCATACCAGAATAAATATTGCTAGTGCCATCTTGAATTTTAGAATTACGACCAATCTGAATACCATTTAATCGTTTATTTGTATACAATGGATAACCATTTTGAGTGGTATTACTCCCGTCTATCGGACGATAGTTACCAGGATTTTCATAGTTATATAATGTACTACCAGTAGAAGTTTGTTCCTTACCAATAACATACGCACCATAAAATTCATTAATAATCATAGCTTTTGTTGTATCTTCTGCCGCATGTACCGCTATTACATTAGATCCAACCAGTAACGCTGTTACAGCCATAATAGCACTCATGCGAGCACATGTTTTGCCCATATGCAAGGACTTAACCTTACCACCACCGCTTTTTACGATCTCAGAAACTACTACATAACACTTCTTTGTCTTGCTCCAAATAACATTGTAAATTCGATTCATAATCTTCCCTCTAGCTTACAACACACACAGATAAGTTCATTTCTCACAATAATTTCACTAAAATTTCATTATTATTGATTGTTATAATAATATCAAAATATTTCTATACGGTAAATAAAATTTCATTTTATATTCATCTTTTTTCAGTTTATAAAATAATACCAATTATGTACACTTTCTAACGCATAAAAAAAGCGTTATCCATAAATAACGCTTTTAAATAATAATCATTCTTATTTATTTCTTATTTTTTCTATAGACTATATTATAACAGTCATTCTTTTTACATATATTTTATAATTAAAGAAATGTTTATTCATAAATTGGTGGTAAAAAATTTTATATTTTAAAATTATCAATTTTGGTTTATTGATAAGAAATATTTATATAAAAACACTGTTAACCCATATGCTACCTTTCATCATGGTATATGATAGACCACGATATAAATTAATAACTCTTATGATTACTGATGTTATATATAAACATACTCTATGATTTGTATAAATAAATATTACTACCAGATCAAAACTTCCGTTTAATAGTAAAAGACCCATATATAGAATGGGTCTTTTACTATTCTTTTATATACAAATATATATGTATATTTATTTGTATTCTCACATCTAAAATACTGACATATCTTTATATACTATATATTAGAATTTGTGCGTGAAACCTGCATTCACACCCCAGTCTGCTTGGAGATCACCAGACAAACCTGTGGCAACGTCAGCGAATACACTATTGTTGCTATTGAAACCATAACGGCCGCCGAATGCAAGTTCAGTCCAAGTACCTTTAAGGTCTTGCTCTGTTAATTTCGCAACACTACCACTAGCAAATGCAGTTTTTACATTGCCTGTGAAAGCATGACCTGCTGCAAAACGTGTATAAAGGTTACCATTGCCAAATTGTTTACCCAATTCAAGGCCGATTTTACCAGAAGTGCTGTTTACACTAGATTGGTTAACAAATACATTACCTACATTAAAGTTACGGCCACCGAAGTGTGTAAAGTTCAATTGTGCTTGTGGTTCTACATAGAAACCATTAGCATATTTCAATGTTTTGCCATAGCGAACACCAATGCTGTACGCATTAGATTTTGTATCACCAGACATAGCTTCACCGATTTCATTGCGAGCTGTGAAGTCATTAGATACGCGACCTACTTGAGTTTCTACATGAACATATTGATCTTTGCCAAGGTCTTTCAAACCATACGCACCAACGGAGAAGGATTTAACCTTGCCGGAACCATCAAATACATAGTCTTCAGAACCGCGTAGGTAGGATACTTGACCACCTACAGTCCAACCACGGCTGATTTTAGCATCATAACCTCCTTGGATGCGTGTGTAATCTGTAGCTGTGTCGATACCGCTGCCAGAGTAGCTGTATTTACCGCCACCGATGCGAGCCCAAATACCAGTTGGTTCACCTTGTTGCAATACACGAGGACGATACATATCGTCAGCTAATGTACGCCAAGCGTTGATATTTCCTACTACAGCGGAACGAATACCACGCATATGAGGTGTATCATAGGCACCGCGAACAACAGGATTAGGATCTACTGGTTTAGGTGCTGGTGTTACAGGTGTAACTGGTTTAGGATCTGGAGTCACTGGTGTAACTGGTTTAGGATCCGGAGTCACAGGTGTAACTGGTTTTGGATCCGGAGTTACAGGTGTAACTGGTTTAGGATCTGGAGTTGGTGTAGGTTTTGGTTCTGGCACCACATAGGAGCCTTGGCCATTACCATCTTTCCAAGTAATATCCCCTTCTTTTTGGTCTGTAGTCAACGCTTTTTTGTAACTAGACACGATGCCTTTAGAAGCGATGGATACAGTACCAGAAAGGTTTCTTTCACCGTTTACATAGTTTTCATAATAGAATTTGTGCGCTAAGTTATCTAAAATCTTGTTTACATTGCTTTCAGAAGAAGTATCAAGATGATCGCCTGTTACATAGCCATGTACGCCAGAGCCAGCTGCAGCGGATTTTACGATGAAGTTACCACCCTCAATGTCAGCTGGATCAAGACCATTTTTCTTAGAACCTGGTTTACCAAAGTTTAAACCAGTACCATCGCTCATATCATATATAACGTTAATATGGCCATCTAGTTTATTCACATGAATATCGCTGCGAGAATCTTGGGAAATACGGCTGAAACCTTCGCGCGTACGAGTACCTGTGAGGTTGTTAATACTACTACGTTCTGTTTTACCATCAATTTTGAAAGATTCCAAGCCGCCCATGCTATCATGGCTCCACATGCCTCCATCAAAGGTCATGTTGATTTCGCCACCTTGACCCTCTAAGGTGTTCACAGCTTTACCGGAGAACTGGTTAGGACTGTTATGAGCGCGGCCTAGGCCAATATTAATCACAGATGGTTGCTGTTCTTGATGAGGAGGCATCATTTTATCAGATACCAGCACATCACCTTGCATATTAAATACTTTGTGTTTTACAGTACCCGCATCATCAATGCCGAGATTAATTTTACTATTATATGCAAACGCTACTGGATATGGAGACTTCCATGGTGCAGTAGTCACGTCCATAATCCCGCCATCCACTTGAATGGAACTGTTATTTAGCATGCCTGTAATGAAAGCTGGTTGACGATAGCGTTTAGGCAATTGAGATGCATCAGGAGTATCCAAAGAGCCAATTGTAACTTGACCACCATCAGATGCGACTACACCATTCGCAGTCGTATCACCTGTACTTTCAAATTTACTCTCTGCAGTAGTTGCAAAAATACGTCCATCGGAATTAAGACCTGCTGCAGCCCATGTGCTAGGCATGGCCATCGTAGATGACAATAAAGTCATCATAACAGCAGATAATAAAAATTTATTTCTTGCTCTCATCCTCTTACACCTCAACCAATACTTCACTTACAATACAATCACAATTGTGAAAGCTCCTTCATAGTTAAATATATATCTGAGAATTGATTTATTAGTCTTTATTTATATGAAAAGATAGATATATACTCACTTTATTAAGAACTCATATTTAACACTTTTAAAATATGTTTAAAATATTACACTATTTTTAGTGAATTGTAAATGAATTTCTCTATTTTTATTTAAAGTTATTTAAGATATTGATATTTGAGTTATAAAATTAGGACATAAAAAGACAGTGAACTAGTCACTGCCCATACAAATTCAAATTTATTGAAATCTATAGTATTGTTCATCGTAATTTGACGATATATAATATAAACCCTATAATATAAACAGATAGCCAAGCGAGTGGTTCCGTCGGGCTCATCTCAAGATTACAAAAAATTGATGAAATGGCCTTTCAGTTACCTAATTATCCAGGGGATAACGAAGGGCTATTTGTCTTTTCCAAGACAAATAAGAGCCACAAGTGCACC
>OGZV01000792.1_pt1 | contig 32584 bp, 25 predicted proteins | sample 1576861 | NCBI WGS metagenome assembly OGZV01 (sample SAMEA3541501, study PRJEB24748) | human gut metagenome | biome: human gut; feature: human-associated habitat; material: faeces | place: China | collected 2012
GTCGATCTCACCCTTGGAAAGTGCAATGACACACTCCACATGGCTCGACACCTGCAAATTGATGTCATAATCGTACATTTTTCTGGCTCGTTCTTGGGAACAATGCGATGCAGGCATGAGGAAAAGGGCGGGGGAGAGCAGAGAGGGTAGTCGTTCTGGGGAACAGGGCAATATTACACAGGGTCGTGGTTGATTACGTAAACAGTGCTGCGAGAAGCACCTTCCTTATTCAACCAGCGGTCATCTACCATCTTGACTAAAAGGTTTCGTGCGCGACGCTGCCCGATCTTTAACAAAGTAGCAGCTTGGGTAGTTGTAATGGATGGATTTTCGAGGACATAATTGTAAATTTGCCGCTCTTGTTCATTTGTCGGCGCTTTATCGGCGCTTTATCGGCAGTGCTCATTGTTTGTCGGCACTCACATTATGCTGAGGAATGTCCTGAGCAGCACTGGCGGCATTCAGTTGGTTACGATAGATATTGATACGCAAATCAACTTCACCGCCGATAAATTCTGGATCTCGAAGACCATAGGCTTTGACTTTTCCCATGATGCGCGGAATACCACTGCCCCAATGCTCAATAAGAGATGTAAGAGGTATACTATTATGTATGGCGAGTAAGCCAATCCAAAATAATACCAACGTATGGCATTTTGGGTGATCCCTGTTGATATTTTTCTAACTCCCGTCGGCAAGATTCTTTAATATTGCCGGTGGGATGTTTGGCGACAAAGACCCGAAGGTATGCAGTTAAGGCGGCCTTTCTGTTTTCCGGGATGCGTCTTTCTGAGCAGTTTAGATTGAGAGTATCACAGAGGTCTTTCTTAATAGCATCGTCAGAGGCAGTTATTTCGCCATTGGATAGATATTTGATAGAAGATAATGTATCGGATTTTAATGGATTAACGCTTAAAGGAGCATTTTTGCGATGTGCATCGCAGGATTTTTCCTTGTCATTGCGAGCATCACGATTTCCACTGCATACAGCAAGCATATTTCGATAATTTAAGGCTTTTTCCTCAGAAGTGGCACTCTGTGGGTCGATATGCTCAATCGTTGCTTTCTTTCCTTTTTCTGGAATTCGACACATGCAATAAGCACAAATACACCCTTGCTCCTGAATTAGACGATTCAGAACTATAGTATAAACATCGATGGGAGTTCCATCGGAATTACGTTTCCCTGAGGGAGCACCATGCATATCTCGGTAGGATGCATTAGGCTGTTGTTTGTATTTCGTGAGCTCTACAGGCTCAATACCTTTATTGATTTTAATCATAGTTAATCCTCAGCGATTTTCCAAATCGAAACGAACTTCACACTCTGTCAACTTTGGATCGTTGGGATCAACAGTTTCTTTCAGGTACTGAAGAATTTTAGAGGCCTCTTCAAGATTACTTTCGATGGCATTATCGAATGCCTCAAATGCTCTAACAATATTTTCGGGCCGCTCAGTGGTATGCATTACGCTATGCAGAATTCCGTTGGTATCCCATCCATGCACATTATAGGGTTTAACGATTACATCGTCATTTTCCTGCTTCAGACCGAAAAGATTGTAACTGTCATCTACTTCGCTTATCACTTGAGGAGAATGCGTTGTGATGATAAATTGAATGTTCGGAAAAGTACTTTTTAATGCACCGAGAATTTTTCGTTGCCAAGAAGGGTGCATATGAAGTTCAATCTCATCGATGAGTACAATACCTTCTCCCTCAAGTGGATTGCTACGAGAAGGGTTAGCCAGAGCAATACGACGAGCTAAGTCACCAAAGAGAGCGAGGGTACATTTCTCACCATCGGATAAATTATCGACACGCATCTCTAGTCCATTCTTCTTGACCGTCATGCGCAGAGGACTACGTTTGACTTTTAGGTCAGAAACATTATCCAACATGGAACAGACGGCGGTGCGAACACACCCTAAAGAAACATCTACATAGTCAAAATTTTTTGTCTCTGTTTTTGTTTCGTTTTCAATGTCTTCCTGATTGCGGAACCACTCAAAAAAGGAACGAAAATCCAATTCATTCTCGCTGGCTCGCTCTAAAGCTGTCAGCTGCGAAAATTCATGATTGGTACGAATTCTAAGAGGAATGTCAAGGACGGAACGATTGGTTCCATAATTGACGAAAATAGGCATATTGTTTTCTGATCCCTCAGAGAGATAAGTTGCTGTAAATTTTTCGACAAAAGTATCGTATAAATTCTTGTATGGGATTACTCGTGGTGCTTTTCCGGGCTTGGCTTTAATATAATCTTTTCTTAAAGACAAGGTTTCACCAGCAAGGCTGAAATCAGCACCAAGGTTCATCATTCCAAAGCCAGCATGAACAGATTCTGCATTTAAGGAGCGGAAAGCAGTTCCCTGAGTGTTGCTTAAACGGTTCAAAACTGGCCACATTAAATAATTAATGGCGGTCAGAACGGTTGATTTGCCAGCACCGTTTACACCGAAAAGGACGGTGCTTTTTCCCTGCAAATCAAATTGATGTTCTCTATAGCCCTTGAAGTTATGCACATAGAGGCTTGTGAGTTTCATAGGAAATCCTCCTTGTAATGGTAATTCAATATTACCATGGGTAGGCCAAAAATTCAACAAAAAGAAGTAGAAGAACGACCATAAAGACTTTGGGCAGGTTGGCGTAGTATAACATAGAAAAATAGGGGATACAACAAGATTTTGGAGAGGGAAAAGTACAATAGTACGTTTACATTACTCTACGCCCAGTGCCTTGAACACCGCATCCTCTGCGCTGCTATAGAAGATTAGATTGAAGCTCCCCACCAGTTCCGGTGGAACAGTCCCCAGATCAACGGCACTTGAAATCGGCAGCAATACTTTCTTTGCACCGCTATCGAGGCAGGCCTGCAGACTGTTTGCAAGCTCATCTACTTTTAGTATTGTACCGCTGATACTAACCTAGAGCAGCAAGCGTACTGACTGTTGGCAGCAAGCGTACTGACTGTTGGCAGCAAGCGTACTGACTGTTGGCCGACCAAGCGCAATGCTGCACAGTGCAATCAGCGTAGGCAATGCCAGCTTTCCTGTCTTGCCAATACATTGCAGATCCTGATAATTGATGATGTAATCCTTAGATGCAGTGCTGATGCCTCCACTGATGCGGTTGCCATTTGCTTTTAGAAAATTGAACGCCGTATTCGTTGACTCCTTGCAGTCGCGGTCACTGCCAAGTCCCGTGCGCTCAAACTTTCCACTACCAGACAGCATCTGGCTTTCCAAACGAAATACGCCAATTATGCCGCTTTTTCCGCGAGATACTGTGTAGACCTGCCCCGGATTGCACATACCGTCTGGAATCGGCTTACCACCGCCCTGTTCAGGAACAGATACAACCTTTCTTACGAAAATATGTACTTAAACTAAAAGGTGCCGAAAAGCAAGAAATGCTTAGCCGGAGGGGAGGATATATTTGCAAGCAGTAGGCTTAGGGATTCCGAAGGAAATCTATAGTTTTATGTACTTATAATTTAATGTATGCACTTTTGACAACCTTAAACATTGACTGTTTTATAATATATAAGTTACCACGACTTCGTGTTAAGGCAACATATAGTTTGTTTATCGTTGGAATAGGAATTTTGCTCACCGAAAATGAATCTTCGTTAAGATTTTCAAATTTATCTGTTAGAATTACACAAGCTTCATCTACGGTGTCCCCTTTAGAGTAGGACCAATTCATGGCTCGGAAAGTATAACTTGCAGAATCTTTATAGACTAATTTTAAAATGTGATCATTTTCTAGAATTTTAGATACATTATTTGTTGCCCAGATAATGGACCCCTTATTGAAGTTGCATGAAGTAATATTGATTCCTAGCTTTTTACTAACAAATTCACACGTCTCTATAGAACAACGCCTTGATTTGTCCAAAGTCGTTAGATCTACTTCAAAGTTCGCGTTTCGCAAGGCAGTAATAAATTCAGTATAGCTTATATCAACACGTCCTTTCTTGAAAGGCTTCCCAGAATTATTTCTTCCAGAGACGGAATGCTGATAATAATCGCCAACAAGAACAACATCGTTAAGATATTGGGCCAAAGCTACTATTAGTTCATAATTATATTCTCGAAAATCCTGAAATTCATCAATCAGTACACAGTCAAAAAACATGTTTAGGCGGTGAGATGCTCTTTTAATTAAGTTGTAGTTCTTTTGCTTTACCTGTAGCACTAATTCTGATAATGTAGCGCAGTAATACTGATAATTACTTGTGACATAATGAAACAACTGGTTCTTTTTTACATAATAGGGATTGGGAACTGTGGTTTTGGGAATGCATTTTTGTGGAGGCTCCACCGTACAAATTCCGCGACTGATAAAATTTGAAATGCCAAAATGTGAAGCGATGCTTGGTTCATATGGCAACACAAGATGATGATATACAAATGAATCAAAAGTCATTACAGTCGTTAATTCTGGAACACATCCGTACGCATCAGACAGCTCTTTCTGGATATTATAAATATTTTCATGAGTAAAAGCTAATATTAGATTTCTTTTAGTGGAATCTATCTTATGACAAATATGATAGGTCTTTCCTGCACCGGCTACAGCCAAAATTACGCGCTTAGCCATTCAATCGCTTCCTTTACATATTGTGGAATTGTAAATTCAATACCTGAAGTTAACATTTGGTAAGCAACATCAACTTTGTTATTTAGCATTTTTCCGAGCACAGTACCATAGTTTTTGTTATGAAATTTATATTCTGCCCCAGTCTCAACCGATATCATTTTGTCTAAAGCATCTTTATTCTCTTTGTAGATACAGGCTTCCCACGTCCATTCTTCTACAGTTGCGCCCATAAAAATATGTTGGAGTTCATTGGACTCGTTAAAATTATTGGCATCTACAATTTTCTTGTCGGATTCATCATTGTCAGTAACAACAGCAATTCGTTTATTAGTTGCTGCGGCAATTTCAAGATATCTCTTATAAAAAACACCGTTGCAAGAAATTACAGAAATACCATCTGCTTCGATTGTACGGTTAGTGACTTGTGTATAAAATAGGGGAAGCAGGAGAAATTCTGTTGCACCTTCAACCAAAAACACCTTTTTAGAAAGCAGTAGTTGCAAAAAGCCATTATCATCAGCACGAACGAAAAAGTCAGCAACATCTTTTTTTATATTTTCGAGTTTTTTAACGATGCCTTCAGTTATCCATAAAACATTACTTAAATTCAACCTGCTGGCAATCATATTGCTGTGAGTGGCAACGATAATTTGAGACTGTTCCTTTTGGTCGGAAATTTCTTGGAGCATTTTTTGCAGATTTGAAAAGCTAAGATGATTTTCGGGTTCTTCCATCAAAATGACATCTAAACCATTCGCTTTATCCAAGGCGATTTGTGTTTTGATAAGGCTTTCCATCCCACTTCCACGGTTTTCTAGAGCAATTGAATTTTCGTACACTGACAAAATGGTTTCCAAGATAACTTTTTTATTGTCTATTCCAAATTCTCTATTATTACCGAGAGGTGGTAGATTAGCTGCATCAAGAGCATCTTCCAACTTTGCCCGGAACGCATTTTTGGCTTTTGCTCTAGTGGCAGAGTCATATTTGCTTGCGAATAAAGTTCGATTATAATAATTGAATGATGGAGCAGCTGTACTGCTGGTTGTGTCAATGACCAAAAAATTCAATGGTCGCCTGATCAGCTGGTAAGGTCGGTTAGCAAATGTAGTCCAAGTCATGGTATAGTATTCATAAGGAATCTTACCTTCTTGAATAGACTGCTCCATACCAGAACCAAGTTCCTCATCATATTTACATTCAAAGCGAATGCCATATTTTTCAGCTTGACTTTTTCGGCTCTTATATACTTCACCATAAAAATAATCAGCGTATTTTTGATGCGCATCAAGTTCCAACTCGACTTCAATCAAAATTTGAGGCAGTGTTTTTACACTAGGTGCTGCTTTAAATACATTAATCATTTGTACATTAAATAAATCATGCAATATGGATTTGTCACTGTTTCTATACTGCTGATTGAGGACAGTTTTAAGTGCATCTAAAAGTGTGCTTTTACCTGCCTCGTTTTCGCCAACAAGAATATTCATGTGCTCATTAAATTGCACATCAAGTGAGATGAATTTTTTAAATCCATCAATATGCAATGACTTAATATAATTCAAGAGTTTATCCTCCGTAAGAACCACTGTTGTGTTAACTATTTCTAGCTTGCTGTGAGATAGCATCAGTAGATTGACAGAAATGCTTAAATAATATGAAATGGATTAAAAAGATGGGATATAGACGGTAAAATTGCGTTACAATTTTACATTGGAAGCAGATTCCTTGTTGCTTCGTGCATCTATCAAAATAATATCGCTGTTCCCGGACAGTTCTAAATCATTTAGTGTACGGTGCAGTTTATCGTGTTCGGAATCGGTAAAAAATAAAATCACTTTAATAGCTCTTTGAGTTTCTGACGCAGCTTTGTAAATATCAACTTGCTTAGCTAAATTTTGCTTGAGTTTACTATTAGAAGCTAATTTGAATTCAACAAGTGTGGAATTCTTTTTTCCAAAAGATATTTTATAATCAACTGGGCCTCGTCCGTTATTTACTTCTCTGTTGACATCCAACTCGGTGCCATACCATACCAAACGATATATGACCTGTAGATCGGACTCTCTTTTGATAGGAGTTCCGTCATGTTGATAAAAAAGCTTATAACCGTCTTGATCTTCTATAACGTGCTTTAAAAATAAGACACGTTTTTTTGCTTCTTCGTGTGCATCAGGAGATATTTGATAAAAAGTGGTTGTATTACGTAGAAGGGCTATCAACTGCTCAATTTGTGTGTTGAACATAAATTGAACATCACGAACATTTTCTGTGCTAACAGATGTTGCTTGTTCTTGATGATCTTCTTTATATTTTAAATAGTAGTCGATTAGTTCAGGATGTTGCCTGATGAATATTTCTGCGTACTGCGTTTTTTCTACTCTGCTTAATTTTTTTCCTTTTTCAAGTATTTCAGTAAAGTAGTGATTGAGCTGAAAGCGAAGTGCATCATCTGGAATGGAAAAACTAATTTCTTGAATGTTCCGAATCATATCATTGCGATTGATGAAAGTATCATCTCTCGTTAGCATATTTTTCGGAGTGAGAAGTACATAGTCATTATTACAGTATGGCAAATAGAACACTCCACTTTGCCAAACATGGGTGCCCCAATTAAACGAAACACGATTAACTCTAACATTGCGACAATACTTTTCGTTTATATATTCTCGTGCAAATTGTTGAGTATAGTCAAGAAGATATTTCTTGGCAAAATTTGTTGTAAAATCGCTTATTTTGTCTCGCCCAATGTTGGGACGAATCAAACAGAGTTTTTCCATATGGGGGCTTTTTGTGATTGTTGATTCGGAAAAATTTTTGAAGATAGATGTTAAACCTTTATATAATCCGTCTGCAAAATCGTTGCCCATACCTCTACCGGAATTACCGGATTGACTAAACCCGAGCCATGTTTGCTTTACTTCAGAAAAGCAAAACCATGATTCACGCATTCCAGAAGATAAAATAGGTGTGATTTGAGATTGAATTTGAAGAAATTTGAGATATTTAATCATTTCCGAATGAATTGCCTGGTAATCGAGGTTATCGCTATTAAACAATAAAAATGGATCAATAAATAGTGGTAAATCATTGATAAGAGAAATATTAACAGCACCATATTCCTCAATGGTGTCTGCATCGATATCAAAGCAATCTGAAAAATAAACTGCAATTTTACTCAAATGTCACATCTCCTATTGTATACTTAAGCGAAAATAGACTTCCAAGCTCGGCTGGGAAGTGTAAAAGGATTTTAGCTACAAAATCAGGCGAAGTAAAAAATTTCTGCCGACTAAATCGCTTAAGGATGGAATAATAACCCGTTCACAAGCAGTAGCGAAAGTGATGTAGGGGCAGATTGTTCTGAGAAACTTGCTGCTGCAAATCCCTTCTAGGACCTACTCAAGCCTCGGCTTAGCCGGGAAAATCTTAACTAATAACCGAATTCCGGAACCTTTTAATTTGTATGGATTGTATATTAATTTATCTGCGTGTTTTTGAAGTTCTAAGTTTGTTCGGGCGTTTCCTTATAGAAATCATCGAGAGTTACAGACGGATAATCAAATTCATCCAGAAGAAAAATGATGTCAACCTATAAATTTGCTTTAGAACAACTTTAGTTTCACCGGCATTTGGTGGCAAAAATGAACGAATGCGCCATCCAATTACATATAAAGGTAAAATTATTGTACCATAAACGAGCATAAATATCAATTATTCCGTGATGATACATGATATTTTGTTGAAAATGTCTACTTTTCGTGTTATACTTTCTATAAAGAAAATGGTAATACTGGTTGCACGAAAAGTAGGGGAAAAGCTGTTCAGTGGTGTATTCTGCTTTTATATATGGGACAACCGCATTGATGGATGTACAAATACGGTATGTTCCTCTCGGGATATTTTGTGAATTCCAGTTGCATGACATCGGAGGTGTGTCTAGATAATGAGGAAAAAAGATTTTTTGGCATTTTGCAAGTTGATAATGTATCCCAGTAGGTTCTGTCTTAAAAATTAGCAAGTTGGTTGCGCTGATGCCCAGCAGAGAGTACACAAAGGGAGGTCATATGGCGATGAAAGGAAATAAAAAGAAAAATTATGAGGCTAACGAAGCTTTTCTGCAATATGAAGAAGAAATTGCAACTCATCCCGCATATGCAGGTATGCCAGATTTACGCCATGAGGATGGCACTATTCAATGGGAAGCACCGTCAAACAGAGGCTCTGGCATTTTTCAGTTTTCGCATGATAAGCGATATCAATGGTGGATGGAAAAGGCCAAGGAAATTGGTATCAGTACTGATGAAGATAAATGGATTAGTAAGGTCGCAAAAGCTATCCACCCTACAAAACAGCATCCGTGCAAAGTTTGCGGACGTGTCATGGATATACGATATTGCTATTTGTCGTCTAGTTTTATAAAAAGAGTGCAAAAATTATCTTTTTATGACGGCTCTGTAGAAATGGGAGAAACCACTCACATTTTAGATTTTGTGACAGCGTTCATTGATACATATGGCGATGACGCATACGATTCTTTGCCAGAATTGCTAAAATGTACGCAGGTGAAGGAAATTCCGAACTTACCGCATGATCTTTCATCATGGACATTGTGGATAGAGCAAAGCTACATCCCCAAAGAACCAAGTATGCTTAGCCCCGGTGCTATGTCCAATGCGCCTGATCGACTTGACGGTTTTCATACATTTAACCGCTGCTGTCGATCCACCGCGGACAAAGGACGCTCTAAGGAAAATCTTGCATCATATTCAACAGACAGAAGAGCTTTTGAAAACTGGAGTGATGGAAACTGGATTGCGGCTAATAAGTTGATGGGGTTTATAAACTCTAATCCCGATATGAAAAAAGAGCGTTGTGCCAACGAAGAAAACGGTGAACACCATCCGCGTCCATGTAGTGCAGATCATATCGGTCCGATATCCTTGGGGTTCTGTCATAGGCCGGAGTTTCAGCTTCTTTGCAAGCCGTGTAATAGTGCAAAGAATAATAGGATGTATTATACAGATGTTCTCCATTTGATTGCAGTTGAAAAAGATGGAGAAACTGTTACAACATGGTATGCCGACCCGATTTGGCAAAAATGCAAAGGTAAAGTAATCGACAAGGAATCAGCCTTGAGACTTAGCCGTATAATGCGTGATAATCGCAATGTTGCGATGATGCTCTTGGCTGATTTTATCGGTAGAAACGAATGCCTTTTCCTCTATACACTCCTCAATTTGGAGTATGCTGACTATGACTACGACATTGTTCCTGGAACAATAAAAATTAACCATCAGATTGTAACTGTGGATTTTTCACGGAAAGCAAGTAGCTTGAGATATGTCAATATTCAGAAAACAAGAAAAATCCGTGTTGCATTTTCTTCGCTTTCTGAATATGCAAAGAAAGAAAACCGTAATGGATACACATATACTAATGCAGAAATTGAGAGTTTAAAAAAGCAAGCGTTTAGCATTTTATCTAATCTCAACAGCAGCATGAAAAAGCTGAATTCGGCACTTATTGCAGCTCTTTCTGATGAAGATCACATGGATGCGAAAATCGGAACATTTTTGTCTACTATAAATTATATAACGCTAAGGAACACGCAAGAATTTATTGATGTAAAAGAACTGCTCAAGAAAATTATGGAGTTGGTTGCCCAAGAACTATCGTCCAATTGGGATAACCCTCGTTACTCAAGAGAAACTACTGATGAATAAAAAATAGCGTACATCCTTTTAAACAGGCTTGTAAAAAGTAGATAATAGACAAAAAGCATCTCCATGTAGGATGAGGTTCATTCCGTGAAGTGGAAAAAATCCGCCGTTTCCGTAAGGAGACGGCGGATTTTTTGTGCGAATCGGTATCACGTGGCGCGGTTTATGGCACTGGTATGAGTCTGCATTGGAGCATGGATGAACAACAGTGCTGATAGCGACGCTTGTTGTAGTAATCTACTGCTGCTTGATGTTTTACTTCTGCTGAATAGTAATTGCTTTTCTTGACATAAAAATACCCCTAGGTGTACTCGGTACTTTTGTTTTTACTCTGTCTACTCTAGGGGGAACATATCAAAGCGTAAGTACTCGACTTATTTTATCGGAGGTAACTGTCAAGGTATTTGTCAGCAGTTATTTCTCCTCGCATAAATTTTTGATAAAGATTTGCGGCGGGAAAACGATAATCATATCGGCTTCCATCTTCGCCTGGCTGAAGTGGTGGTAAATCACCGATAGCATCCTCGACACCGATAACAGAAGGGAGAATCGACAATTGTCCGTCCTTGGGAACACATGATATTTCTTTCATGCTAAAGCCATGAACAACATCAGCATCTCCACCAATAATTATTACACGATCTCTCCGTTGCGGAACTCCAAAGTTGGCTGCGCTGACTTGATTTACTTTGATTTCAGCAACACATTCTTTCAATTCGGCCTTTATCATTTCAAAGAATTTTCCTTTGTCTAAATTGAGAATTCCACGAACATTCTCAAAAACAAAGCCATCTGGTTTGATTGCCTTGACTATGCTGGCGTAGGATTTAAATAACCAATTGCGCATATCTTCAGTGCCTCGCCGTGTATTGGCAGTGGAAAATCCTTGACAAGGTGGTCCGCCTAGAACAAATAGTGGAAGGTTTGGATTTGATTTCTTTGCAACTGCTACCGCATCTACAATCGCTTCATGAACTTCTTGACTATTAATATCACCAACAATTGCATCTCCATCAAGATTCCGCTTATGTGTTTCTACTGCATAGTTGTCGATATCATTCCCAATTATCGGAGTCCAGCCAGCCCAGATGAAGCCCAATGCAAGTCCTCCTGCACCGCAGAAAAGGTCAACAAACTGGCCCTTGAAAGGAATACTTTTGGCGATTTGATAGGCAAGTAGCGGTGGTACAGCGTTTCCGATTTGGTTGTTTATCGCTCCGAGCGATCCAATAAACTCAAATGAATCTGGAAAACTCTGAAAACGTGCTGCTTCCCTTTGAGATATGGTCCGGTCTTGATCGTAATGCATATTGCATCCATTTCCTGGACGGTTAAAATATGTATTAATAGTATATGCAGGCATTTCAGGACGAAGTCTGCCATAATAGGTAGACCGACTACCTTTTCCAGCTTTATAGCTTTCTCTGATTTGCGCAAGCCGTTGCGATGGTATATTTTCTGGAATGTTTTTCCAATTCCCTCCGGGCGGAACACACTTTATTACTTGCATATCCAATTTGCTCAGAGAAGAGGCATAGTGATTGAAAATCATGGTTTTCTTTTCTCCATCATGACGTTTTTCACGATACAACTGTATAATCTTTGCTCGTCTTTTTTGATCTAACTTAAACGAATTTACAATGATTTCATATTCATTAACGGATAGATTGTATAGATGTGCGACCGCTAATTCAATAGAATCTTCGACATCTTGGCCTGCTAATTGTTTGTCTACTAATTCTACAATGTTCATATCAACACACGGTCGGGGAACGCGAATCTGCTTCACAATTCCTGCCGACACGTGGTTGGACACCAACATACTTCTTGCCTGATATTCAAATATCATAGAGTTCATGATTGCAAGCAACATTTTGAGACTTGAAAGTGTGGCTTCATCCCCATACACTACACCAAGAGAATTTCCGCAAATGAATCCAGATGTTAATAAGGTAGCTTTGATTCGTCGCACTTGAGAGTCGCGTGACACATCGCGCCATACAATCTTGCTTGTGAATGAACTCGTCGGAGGAACAACAATTTCCTCATTTAAAAATAGATGATCACTCGTAAAAGAATACCTATCTACCATATATCCTTTTGCGAATTCAATTCTACCCGTAGGTAACAATTTCTCTTTTACTCTTGTTTCATCCAATTCACGTGTGAAACTCAAACCTGTTGCATCGCAGAATTCATCGGTCGAAGGTAACTGTTCAAGATACATCATTATGGGAATAGACTCTATTCCAGTTTTTAGTGGAATACAGAAACTTGTTCGTTTAATATATTCAAAAACAGCTTTTTCTATCTTTTTCTCTTTGTATATAGATTTATCGCTATAAATCCTAACACGAAGGCTCTGATCGGTTTCTCCTCCTTTGACCACTATGGTAATGCTTGAAATATCTGCACTTCCGTAGAGCTTTAATTCTGCAGGATAATAAGAAACATTTATAACCTTATAATTTTCAAAAATCCAACTTCTTAGTCTGCTAGAAACTTGATCATTAAGCAAAGAAGCTGGAGAAACAATGCCGCAGAAGCCATTTGATTTTATTAATCTAAGAGCAACTTCGATTCCGCATCGTGCAAGGTTTGTTCCCCATTTACCGAATTTTGAAGAAGGCTGCGAAATCGCAAAAGCTTCTTTCATATAAGAATCATACTGCTCTATTGCATTACGATACCCAACCATAGCCACTTCGCCATTGCTCTTGCTGAAGAGTTTTTGAGGCTTTAAAAGACTCCATGGAGGATTCGTTACGCAAATATCGTATTTACCGCGAACGGTATAGTATTCTACAAACGCATCTGCCTGACGAGCATCGAGTTCATATTTTAATCCAACAGATTCACAAAATTGTACTATATTACTTTTCGCTGTATTAACAGCAAGTGCATCTACATCCCAAATTGAGATGAATAGACGATTAGACGAGAGCTTTCCTGAATTTTGCAATTCGGAAAGTAATGAAATAATCAATCGTCCATCTCCACAAAACGGATCAATGATGCGTAATTCTGAAAAAAAGGGGTCGTATATATAACGCTGACTTAACATACGCATCATGCTTTCTGCAATATCGTAATCGGTATAATACTTTCCTAAGAGTTTTTCGTCCTCAAAAGCCGATTGCGCAAATTTATCAATGAACTGATAGTAATCTGCACTTATTTCGTGCGGAGTCTTAACTGACATTTCTCAATTCCTCCTAAGTTTAGTGATTTATCAGTCCATTGCACTTTTTCCGCTAGATACCCAATTGTCTAATTCAGAACACTTGAATTTCCACTGTTTTCCTATTTTGTGCGCAGGAATGCCCTTGCCTTTTCTGATCCAATCACGGATAGTTCCAGTTTTAACCCCCAAGTATTCTGCTGTTTCGTCGATACTTATCCACTTGTCATTTCCAATATCCGCCATTTTAGTGCCCTCCGAATGAACAAAGTACATCATATCGATTCTAGTATAGCAGATTGTGGCGCGGTTTTCAATTTGTTTTCTGTCATTTTCTGCTGTTTCTTATGGTTTGTTTGCATTCCATATATTGCTCTTGGCGATTGAAAAGTCAAGTGAATTTGTACACTCTTACAATAAAGAGTTTTGTAATCGTGATGGAATGGATGTTCCATTATATGTGTACCCTTACACTAGTCACTAGTTTGATGAGTCTGGTTTTCTAAAAGGTGGGCGGTATATTATTAACAAAAAGGAAACTTTCAGTATGCCTCTCAATATGAGAAAAAACAATAATTGCTTTGTATCGAAGTATCGTAAAAACAACGAAAACGGTCGAAAATCCTTATGTCAATTACGTAACTCTTTCATCGCATATCAAGTTACCGGTCTACCACAGACAGGCACAAACATCAATTCTGCCATAAGAATTGCACGAGATTTTGTTGAAGCCGTCCAGCCGCCATGATATACTCTTGTACAGATGGGAGGGCATTAGGATGTATGAAGAGCAGGGAATACCGCCGTGCGGCGAACTCAATTCCTATATAGAACAATTGCACCGGTGAAATTGCAGAAGAATCTGAAAATAGCAGTCAGCAAAGAGAGAACAGTTGGATGCGCAAAAAAGTTAGCAACCCCTTCCACTTGACAGAAATCAATGGTTGTGCTATTCTAACCATGCTGTGACTGGATTGAAAAACGAGTCACAAGGAGGAAGCACATGCCAATTGCGTTTACTGCGGAGGAACGCACAGTTCTGACCGGACAATTGTTGGAAAGCGCTCGCCGCTTTGTCAAAGAGCAGAGCGCGCGCAAGGTCACGGTCGAACAGCTGACAGACAGCGTCGGCATTTCCAAAGGAGCGTTCTACCTGTTTTATCCGTCCAAGGAACACCTGTTTTATGCGCTGCTGCGCCAGATGCATACCGAATTGTACGGCCCGGCCATGGAGCTGCTGGAACAGCCTAAGGGCACGCCAGCACAGCAGCTGACTTGCGCCATTCTGGAAGGCTGCCGTGCGCTGGATGAAAGCGGACTGTGCCGTTTCTGGGAGCAGGATGCGCCGGAAATTCTGTGCGCCATCCCGTCAGAAGAACGCAGGGCTCAACAGGAGCAGGAATATGCGGTGTTCCGCCGGTTTCTGGCGCAGAACAAAGCGGCGGATATCCCGGAGGAACAGGCCATGAACGCCCTGCGCAGCCTGATTTTGACCGTACCCATGCGTAAAAAGCTGGGCGAGGATTATCCGCAGATACTGCTATGGATGGCCCAGGGCATCTGTGCACAGATTTTTGGTTGAAGTGTGCCATGAGGAATCATGGCATTTTTATACACCTGAAAGTTAGAAACGACTAACAACAAACGGAGGTACTCTATGAACCCGAATTCCAAAAAACTGACCATCCCGGATCTGATTTCTGTTGGTGTGTTCACCGCCATCTACTTTGTGCTGGTGACTATTGCCACCTTCAGCTGTGCGCTGCTGCCGGGTGTTGGCAACATTTTGCTGCCGGCAGTGGCGGCGTTGATCTCCGGCAGCGTGTATATGCTGTTGGCCGCCAAGCTGCAGAAGTTTGGCGGCATCAGCATCATGGGTCTTGTCATGGGCCTGTTCTTTTTTGTGTCTGGTCACTTTGCGTTGTCCTTTGCCGCCAACATCGTTTGCGGCGTGCTGGCAGACTGGGTGGCAAGCCGCAGCCAGTACCGCAGCAAAAAGGTGCTGCTGGCCAGCTATGTCATCTTTTCGTATGGCCTCACCGGCCCGATCCTGCCGCTGTGGTTCATGAAGGATGCCTACATTGCTAACCTGACCGCCCGCGGCAAGGATGCCGCCTACATCGATACGCTGTTTGCGCCCATCAACAACGGCAGTTTCGTTGCGGCTGTGGCGGCGATTTTGGTCTGCGCCGTGCTGGGCGGGCTGTTCGGCCAGCGCATGATGAAAAAGCACTTTGAGAAAGCGGGGATCGTGGCATGAGATTCCGCATGGACCCACGTGCCAAGCTGTATTTGCTGCTGCTGGCCAACCTGATGCTCTTTTTCCATGTTGGGACTGGGGCCGAGGCGGTAGCGACCGGGTTGTTTCTGCTGCTGTTTTTCCTCTCCGGGCACACTCGCACCGGCATCCGGTTGAGTGTGGTCTACTTTGGCCTGCTGGCCATTGATCTGTTTGTGGTGCCGCTGGCAGGGGAGGGCATTCTACTCAATCTGCTGTCGCTGGTGTCGGTGGGCATCCGTATGATGCTGCCCTGCATCATTACCGGTGCGTATGCCTTTTCCACCACCACGGTAGGGGAACTGACCAGTGCCCTGCGGCGGATGCATGTGCCGGAAAGCGTCATCATCCCGTGCGCCGTTGTGGTGCGGTTCTTTCCTACCGTACAGGAGGACTACCACCAGATTCACAACGCCATGGCCCTGCGCGGCATCGCTGAGGGCAAGGGGGCTCTGTTGCTGCACCCGATGCAGTCATTGGAATACATCCTCATGCCGCTGCTGATGAACGGCAACAATGTCGCGCAGGACCTCTCGGTAGCGGCACTGACTAAAGGCATCGGCCTGCCGGGCACCCATACCTGCATGACCGAGCTGCACCTGACTGTGTGGGATTTCATCTACCCGGCACTGTGTACGCTGCCGCTGCTGTGGAAGGGGGGTATACTGCTGTGAGAACACTGGTGGAAAGCAACAATGTTTCCTTTGCTTATCAGAACAGCACAGAACCGGCGTTGCAGGATATCTCACTGCGGATTCGGCCCGGTGAGTGCGTGTTGTTCTGTGGTCGAAGCGGCTGCGGTAAAACGACCTTTTCCCGCCTGCTGAATGGCCTTGCCCCGATGTTTTATCCCGGAGAACTGACCGGCAGCTATACGGTGAACGGTTTGCTGGCAGGGAGCGCAGCCATTGAGCAGTATGTACCACTGGTGGGCAGCGTGTTTCAGAACCCCAAAACGCAGTATTTCAATGTGGACACCACAGCAGAATTGGCCTTCCCCTGTGAAAACAGCGGGATGCCGCCCACAGCCATCCGTCAGAGAGTACAGGAAGTGGTGGCACAGTTCCATCTGGAAGCTCTCATGGATCGCAGTGTGTTCAAGATCTCCGGCGGCGAAAAGCAGCGGGTGGCCTTTGCAGCGGCCTGTATGCTTGGTCCGAAGCTGTTGGTGCTGGACGAACCCACCAGCAATTTGGATGCCGGGGCCATCCGGCAGCTGCACGATATGATCGCCGCAATGAAGCAGGTGGGCATGACCATTGTGCTGGCCGAACACCGGTTGGCCTGGGTGCAGGATGTGGTGGACCGCTACTTCTTTTTTGAGGCGGGGCAGCTGACAGCCGTCTGGACGGCTGCGGACTTTGCCGCCCTGCCGGAAACGACCTTGCAGAACGCAGGTCTGCGCGCCCGGGACCTGACAGCGTGTCGGGAGAAGTTGCGGCAAAAAACGACGATGCAATGCACCGGGGTGCCGATATTGGAAGTGCAGAACCTGACCCTTGGTTACCACAGGCGCAGCCTCATCCGGGCGCTTCCAGATATGAGCTTTGCTGCCGGGGAGATCGTGGGCCTGATGGGGCATAACGGCATTGGTAAAAGCACCCTGGCCAAAACTCTCTGCGGCCTGATGGAGCCGCTGGGCGGGCAGATTCTGTGGGAGGGCAAGACGGCCAACGCAAGGACCCGCCTGCACAAAAGCTTTCTGGTCATGCAGGATGTGAACTACCAGCTGTTCAGTGACAGCGTGCGGGAAGAAATTCTGCTGGGAGCAGCCCACCCGAAACTGGTGGATACCGTGATGCAGGCGCTGGGTCTGAACGGCCTTGCCGACCACCACCCCATGAGCCTTTCCGGCGGGCAGAAGCAGCGGGTCGTAGTGGCAGCAGCCATGCTGAGCGATAAACCACTCATTCTGCTGGACGAACCAACCAGCGGTCTGGACCGTGGCAATATGGAACAGGTCGGGCGGCTATTGCAGCAACTCAAAACACAGGGCAAGACCATTGTGGTCATTACACACGATGAAGAACTGGCCGCCGACTGGTGCGACCGTATTATAGCCCTGCAGGATTGATGGCAAGTTGGCTTTTTCGTGCAACGGCAATAACGCTGAATTGCATGTCGCAAAGATGTTGTTTGAATGCTGCACTATTTTTTGATTTGCGATATAAAGGAGAATGGAAAATGGAATACCATGCAAATGACTGGCTGGGCCGGTGGCAGAATTTTGAAGCCTATCTCACGAGCAGTGATCCGTATCTGACCCGTGCATGGCAGGATGCCGAGACAGCTGCCGCAGCAATGCCCATGTTCTGCGGCGGAGTAAAGGTCTTCTGGCAGAGAGCCTGCGTGACCACTAGTCCGGAAAATCCGCACACCCTCGGCGGTTGGAACATCACTCTGGCGGTAGGGGAGAAACTTTGCATCGAGTGGCTGGACGAAGATGGCGCAAGTCTGGGCAAGGCGGTGTATCATCTGGAAAGCGTGTTGGAAAAGGGTCTGGAAGGCAAGGAGAACGCTCTGTTTGTGGCGGAAGATATGCCGGAAAACTGGCCCTTCCGCTGCCTGTTGGCCATGGAACCCATGCCGCCCCGCACGGCCCGCCAGACCGGCGGCCTGCTGAGCCACCTGCACTTCCAGTATGCCAGCCAGCGAAACCTGCTTGTGGACCCGGAGACCCAGAAACTGCACAATCCCATGTGGTATGCCACCGTCTGCGATGGAGATGGTACTTTGCTGGAAAAGTGCAACATTGTGCGTGCGCTACATCATCTGCCGGTGTGGGAAACACTGCCGGAACTCTAAACCAACGGTTTGTAGGGCGCAATGCTGCTGTAGTAGATGACAGATGTAGGGCGGTGGTGGTAGCGGTCAAAAGTATAAATGAAATTCAGTAATATCAAGCTCCCTCAAAAATACAAAGGGCTTAGCGAAACACGATATCCTTTGTTAGATTTTCTCTGTAGTGTTATCTTGCAGAGTCTTTTATGCCTTGACATACTTTTGATGAAGTCGGCAGTTGGGTTTATCTGAAATATGGTTGTTTGGATAGTAGTATGAATAATCGCATAAATGGAGAAAAATGACTTATATTGGAGAAAAAAACGCATTGCATCGTAAGTGAATCGGTGCTATAATATAAACTGTCAAAAGCTGAATATAAGCAGACGAACAGCCGGTAGGTCGAAAGCCTATCGGCTTTTTTCGTCCTATTCCACAAGATGCTATGTACAAAAAGGTGGCGATGAATGGGTATGGACGAAAATATGATAATTTTGTGAAGTGATGGCGAAAAGTACCTGTCTTTTGCCTGATTTCGGTGTACATAGTGAAGGCCTTTATTTCTGAGCCATCTGGAAGGAGGAAGTAGGCATCAGGAAATTGTTGCAGTTCAGATGTAACTGCCGCTGGTCATTTGCTATGCAACAGCATGATTCGATGATAGGTAAACAAAGCAGGCGACTTTTGTAGATGCCCTATTAATGGGCAACTGCAAAGGTTGCCTGCTTTGTAATTCACGAAATAGTAATCGAAACGACTGCGAATGTGAGAATTGTGTGAAAAATCCGGGCGAAATACCTCTATTTTGCTCGAAAATCGTGCGCTTTATGAAGGCCTTTCATTTTGAGCAGTGGAAAGGGGGAGTGAACTTTAGGAGTTCGTTGGTCTGAAAGGCAACGTTGTAGAATGGATGTATGGATATGTAGAGAAAAAGATTGATTGCACATTAAAAAATATAGGAGGAGAGAAAGCCTATGAATATTACAACAAAGGATTTTTTGCAGCTGTTGTTTGGCAAATGCACAGAGGGGTGCATTACGATCACAACATTGCCGGGTTCCCGGAATGAACACATCCCGGTCACGGAACTGAACAAAGCAGCGGAGCGCATTAAGGTGCTTGGTACCAGTTCCAACACCTATTATTGCGTCGCACTGCGTCAGGAAAGCCTACCGTCGAGTGTCAGAGGCGGTATCGGACAGATTCACACCGTCGTCTGCATGGTGGCGGATGTAGATGTGCTTGGTTCGGCACACAAAGAGACTGCACTGCCAAAGACGGAAGAAGAAGCTATCAATTTTGTGAACGGTTTGAAGCTGAATCCTTCCATCATCGTGCGGTCGGGCAACGGTGTGCATGCCATCTGGCTGCTGGACGAGCCATTTGTTATCCGTAACGAAAATGAGCGTGAGTAGATCCGGGAACTTTCTGCCGGGTTTGGTATGTATGTCATCGCAGAAGGTCGCAAGAAAGGCTGGAAGCTGGACAATGTACAGGATGTTCCTCGTATGCTCCGAGCACCGGGTTCGCTGAACTTTAAGAGCGACCCGCCGAAACAGTGCGATGTGTACAGTGCCGAAGAAATTCGCTATCCGCTGAGTGCTTTTGAAGAATTCAAGCGTAACACCGAGAGCGTTGAGTTCCATGCAGAGAGCAATCTGGTCGGTTCTGCAGAGCGTATGTGTGGCAAGTGTGCCTTTATTGACCACTGCATCGAAGATGCTGCAACATTGCCGGAACCGATGTGGCATGCAATGATCTCTATTGCTGCCGTTACGGAAGACGGTCAGAGAAAAGTGCATGAGTGGAGCGAGGCATATCCCGGATATTCTTACGACCAGACAGAGGAATATTACGAGCGTGCTGCAAAAATGAGCCGTCCATGTTCCTGCCGTTATATCCGGGACTTTTTCGGATTTGATTGTCCGAAAGAGGGGTGCGGTGTTCGGGCACCGATCGTTTTTGCATACTACACTATGGAAGAACGTGTACAAAAGTTGCTGGAAGAGGAGCTGACAGTTGATGAGGCTTTAGAAGAAAAAAATCTTCAGCTGGTACGTTATGCACGGGAACACCAGCCAATCCAGTATTTTAAGCTGAAGGAAAAATATGGAAAACTGAAGATTGGAGTCCGGGACCTTGAAAAAATGCTGACCACCACTGGTGGAAAGGCAGATACACACGAAGGCGGACAGGAGTTCTGCAGGGCATTGGAACTGGACGGCATGGAACTGAATGGACTGGTGGTGCCGAAATGCTGGGAAGCTGACATGGATGGCGTACGGCACATTGAATTTCTGAATGGCGTTCCCTATGCAAAATCAGCTTTTTCCGCACCGGTTTATATTTCCCGGCGAATGAGGAATGTTGATGATGAAGATGTAAAGCTGGAACTGGCTTTCTATGGTGATTGCCGTTGGAGAAAAATTATTGTTCCACGCGGCGATGCAATGGACAAGAGCAAACTGGTAAAATATGCAAATCAGGGATTGCCGGTGACATCGGAAACCTCTAAAGAGGCAGTCAAATATATGGAAGCTTTTGAAACTTCCAATAAAACCGCCATTCCGCGGCATCGCAGTATCGAGCGCATGGGTTGGGTCAAGAACAGGGAATTCTTCCCTTACCACATGGAAAGCCCTGCCGCCTATGATGGCGCCGGCGAGGAAAGCCATCGGATTATCGCTGCTGCAGCCCCTTCAGCAGCGGCCGTTCATCTTCCACCTCTGGGCAAACTCTCGCAGTGGTAAGACGGCGGTGCTGAAGGCGGCAGTGTCCATCTACGGAGATCCCAATGTACTGCTGCGGAGCTATAATAGTACTGCAGTCGGCATCGAGCGCACGGCAGGTACAGTGCGGAACATTCCGCTGGCACTGGATGAACTGCAATCGCTCAGTTTGAAGTACGAAAATCTGTCTCGGATGATGTATATGCTGGGCAATGGCATCGGTAAGATGCGTGGTGACCGTATCGGCGGTACGCAGAAAATGCAGACATGGAGCAATACTATTCTGTCTACTGGTGAACAACCGATCACGGTGCAGAATTCCATGGACGGTGAAAATACGCGTGTTATGGAACTGTATGCATCACCAATCGGTGACACGGACTTTGCCAGAACAGTGCATCAGACAGCAGCGGAGAACTACGGCTTTGCAGGGCAAATGTTTATGGATTATCTGTTCCGGGAGTATGAACTGGAAAAGGGCACCAGCAGGCTGCGGCAGGCTTATACAAATTTCCGGGATGAGTTTGTTTCCATGTACGCGATGCTCTATGAAAAATGTACGAGCATTCATCTGGAATTTGTTGCTGTGCTTGTCTTTGCGGACTTTATTGCATCAAAGGCTGTTTTTAATGCTGGTGAGGAGGCATGTGGTGCAGCATGGGAAATGGGTTTTGAACTGCTGGAAGCACTGAAAAAAGAGCAGAAGGCAGATGCAGTAGAGCGTGCATGGGATACTGTAAAGGAATGGATTGCTTCCAATCAGGAGCATTTTGAAGTAAAGCATCTTAATGAAGTAGCACGAGAACCGCTGCTCGGAAGATATGAGCCGGGAGAAAAGAAAACCTATATCCTGCCGAATTGTCTCAGAAAAATGCTGATCGACAATGGCTTTTCCTACGAAAAGAGCATCCGTGGTTTCAAGGACCGTGGATATGTCGAAAACAGACAGGAAAACCAGCGAGTTGGAAAGAGCAGCGTAAAGGTGATCATCGCTAATATTGAGCAGGCCTATGAATACAGAAAAGCTAGTGAATTCTTCTGATAACAAAAGGATACTGCAAAATATTCGGTAACGCAAGTAACAACGGAGCCGAAATCGACGGCAAATATGGGATGTTACCACTTCGACCGCTTTTTTTGAGAGATATACCAACACTATATATAGATAATTAAAAGAGGGGATGATTATAAAAAGCTCTATATGTAATGTATATAGTAGAAGTAACAAGTAACATCAGTATCGCTTATCTTCCACCTCCCTATATGGGGGTGGGGAGAGCAGAAAGGGAAAGTACGATGAAAAATGCAAAGGAATGCCTGATGGGTATTAAAAGCCAGCGGAAATATATCGAGTGTCTGGAACGGGATGTTGAATGGCTGGAAAATGAGATGACCGCTGTTAACAGTCCATTCGGGCATGCAGGCGGTGGAACTCATAAGCCGGAGGCCGGCTTCGAGAGCATCGTGGCACGGAAGGCAGAAAAGGAGCAGATGCTGGAAGAAGCAAAAGTACAGCTTGCCGACTTGCTGTTGGATGCGGACCGCGCCATCGATGCCATCCCGGATCTGAGGGTAAGGCTGGCACTGAAGATGTACTATCTGGAAGACAAGAGCACGGCAGTCATTGCCTGTCAGATGTGCTATTCCAAGCAACACATCAATCGTCTCATGAACACGGGATATCAGCTGATGGAACAACCAGAAGAAAAAATCCCTGCCTGATGGAACGCAAAGTGGAGATTGATGTTCTGCGATGTTTCGTTACGTTTATGGATGTTCCGAGCAAAATATGATATTATTATACTGGCGAAAGCAGTAGGGGGAAGACCCCGAGAAACACTAGATGATGAAGCCTTTGCAGGGCAAAACCTGTGAAGGCTTTTGTGTTTTTCTGGGATGCACTAGAAAAGCAGGGACACACAATAAGCTAGGAAAGAGAGGATTTGCTGATGAGTTTTGAGTATGCAAACAACCGACCTGTGCTGATGAACCCAAAGTACCCGGCACCTGTGAGAAGCCGGGACTGCGGCGGAAATGGTGCTGGAATCGTAAGGATCCTGGACGGTCAGACCGGAGATGGCCCGTGCGAAGCAGGTCATCCCCACAAGGGTGTACAGAAAGTCAAAAAGCGTTTTCGCCGGATAAAAAGTTCAATATGCGAAACGAAGATTTAAGGCCAGATGAGCCAGAAGGAGATAAACACTATGAGGACTTTTGAAGAGGGTGGCAGCATTTGCCGCATGATCAGCTGCGTTGATAACGCCCGTATCCATTACAAGATCGAGACAGGAAACGATACAACGCATCTTTGTGATCTTTCGGAAGAAGAACAGGAGATCGTGCTGGAATGGCTGCAGTGGAACGTCTGGCCCGCCAAGAACAAACTGGACGGTCACAGCAGTTATGGAATGAAGCACATCCTGAACAACCGTACCGGAATCTATATTACGAACAACCAGATGAAGGAAGCTATGTGGAATCTGGGATTCCGACCTACAAAGATCAACACCCTGAACTGGACGTTCAAGATCAAAAAGAGTTCCCCGATCTTTCAGCGACAGGTCGATGGCAGACTGGGCATGCCGATGCTCGGCAGTCCTACGACATACGCAAAAGGCTGATCGGCTGCGCCGGAGGGAGGGGCGATCATAATCTCTGTGAGAAAAAATACGGAAACCGGTGGCCCCTTTTCCATAAAAATTCGCAAATTGGGTAGGGTGGGGGTCTAATCCGTTTCGGCGCAAAATGAAATAGGAGAATGGAGCAGCATCTGACTGCTTCAAGATACAGCAAAGGGCATGGAAAACGTGAGTTTTAGCGGTTTTCGTGTCCTTTTGCTTCTTCAAAAAACAGTATAAGTACCCACAGTCGTATGTGACTAAAAGCTGTCAGAACAGAAAAAATCACTTCGCTGTTTTTGATGTGTTTTTTATCTTTTTTAAGAAAAATGCGGTACTAACGGCGAAATATGAAATTGTGGGTTATAAAAATTTGAAAGGGGTGGTAGGCAGTGGGCTTTTTTAGCAGACCGTTTGGAACGAAGGTAAATGATTCACTGCCCGGCAACAGTTATATGTTCCGGTTGGGCAGTTCGACCTCCGGCGCAATGGTAAACCAGCGGTCAGCAATGCAGATATCGGCAGTCTATGCCTGCGTCAGAGTGCTGGCAGAATCCATAGCAGGACTGCCGCTGCATGTGTATCAATGCTGCAAGAACGGCAGCAGGGAAAAGGCGGTAGAGCATCCGCTGTATTTTCTGCTGCATGATGAGCCAAACCCGGAGATGACCAGCTTTGTTTTTCGGGAAACGCTCATGACGCATCTGCTTTTGTGGGGAAATGCATATGCACAAATCATCCGGGATGGTCGGGGACAGGTGATAGCCCTCTATCCCTTGATGCCGGACCGTATGAGGGTAGACCGGGATGAAAACGGTCAGATCTATTATCGATATCAGCTTGGAGCAGATGAATCGCATCTGGATAAAGCTGGAACCGTCGACCTCAGCCCCAAAGATGTGCTGCATATCCCGGCATTGGGGTTTGACGGTCTGGTAGGGTACAGTCCGATTGCAATGGCAAGAAACTCCATTGGTATGGCGATCGCCTGTGAGGACTTTGGCGCATCGTTTTTTAGGAACGGCGCTGCTCCGTCCGGTGTGTTAGAGCATCCGGGGATACTGAAAAATCCAGAGAAGCTGAGGGCCGCATGGGAGGCACAGTACGGCGGCAGCAGGAACAGCGGACGTGTCGCTGTCCTCGAAGAGGGCATGAAGTTTAATCCAATCGCAATACCACCGGAGCAGGCACAGTTCCTTGAAACGAGAAAGTTTCAGGTTGACGAGATCGCCCGTATCTTCCATGTGCCGCCGCACATGATCGGTGATCTGGAGCGCAGCACCTTCAGCAACATCGAGCAGCAGTCACTGGAATTTGTAAAGTACACCCTGAACCCATGGGTCTGCCGCTGGGAACAGGCATTGACGAGATCGCTGCTCAGCCCAAAGGAAAAACGGGAATACAGTATCAAGTTCAATGTGGACGGGCTGCTGCGCGGCGATTATCAGAGCCGGATGAACGGCTATGCAGTCGGCAGACAAAACGGCTGGATGAGTGCCAATGATATCCGGGAACTCGAAAATATGGATAAAATTTCTGAAGAGCAGGGCGGTGACCTTTATCTGGTCAATGGAAACATGATCAAGATGACGGATGCCGCCACGAACCCCAGAGAAAAGGACAGCGCGTAAGTGCTGACTTTATAGTACACCTTTTGAATCAAAATGTCTACAGATTAAGGAGAATTTTATGACGATCAATGAACTTCGGGAAAAAAGAAACACTGCGTGGGAGAATACCAAGGACTTTCTGGAGACCCACCGCATGGAAAACGGCCTCATCTCGGCAGCAGATGCCAAGACCTACGACAAAATGGTGCAGGACATCCAGAGTTATGGTGAGGAAATCGAACGGTTGGAACAGCTGCAGAGCATGGAGGACACCCTGCGCAGGCCAACTGCGGCACCGCTGACCGCACGTCCCGGCAGCAAGGCAGAACGGGCATCCGACGAGTATAAAAATGCTCTACTGACCGCCCTGCGCACGAACTTCAAGGATGTGGACAGCATTCTGCGTGAAGGGCAGGACGAATCCGGCGGCTATCTGGTGCCGGACGAATATGACCACCGTTTGGTCGAGGCACTGGAGCAGGAGAATATCTTCCGAAAACTGGCAACGACCATCAACACCACCGGCCTGCACAAAATCAATGTGGCAGCTGTAAAGCCTGCGGCAGCATGGGTAGAGGAGGGCGAAGCCCTGACCTTCTCCGATGCAACCTTTGATCAGGTAATTCTGGATGCCTACAAGCTGCATGTGGCGGTCAAGGTGTCGGAAGAACTGCTGTACGATAATGCGTTCAACCTCGAAACCTACCTGCTGAACAGCTTTGCAAAGGCACTGGGCAATGCCGAGGAAGAAGCGTTCCTGACCGGAGATGGCAAGAATAAGCCCACTGGCATCTTGAACGCCACCGGCGGCGGTGAAGTCGGCGTTACGACCGTTGCAGACAGCATCAAGGCAGATGAGGTCATCGACCTTGTGTATAAGCTGAAGCGACCGTATCGGAAGAATGCGGCATTCATCACCAGCGATTCGACGCTGGCACAGATCCGGAAGCTGAAAGACAGCAACGGGAACTATCTGTGGCAGCCTGCGCTGACCGCAGGGGAGCCTGATCGTATTCTGGGCTACTCGGTGTACACCTCCGCCTACATGCCGAAAATTGCCAAGGGTGCAGCGGTCATGGCATTCGGTGACTTCTCCTACTACAACATCGGCGACCGTGGTACACGCAGCATTGCAGAGCTGAAAGAACTGTATGCAGCGAATGGGCTGATCGGCTTTGTCAGCAAAGAGCGTGTGGATGGCAAGCTGATCCTGCCGGAGGCAGTGCAGATCATGAAGATGAAAGCAGCGTAATGCAGGGTGGGTCAGCCGACCCTGCCACGCAAATACCACCGCAGGGCCTGTGCGAAAGCATGGGCCTTTTTACATACAGGTGTCATTTCTCATAAAAAGCTGAAGCGGTTTACATCTCAAAGTTAAGGGAGGAACCGCTATGTCACAGGTTTGCAAGATTACAGAACCGTTGTGCAATACCACGCTTCAGTGCAATGAGAAAAATTGGGCACCAGAGGAGGTGCAGCGCGATTATGATTATTTTATGGCGCAGAAAGCAGCAGAACTGCTTCTGGAAAACAAGCTGATCTCATTGTCGGAATTCGACAAATTGACCGAATTAAACCGCAAGACATTCTACCCGTATCTGGCCGATTTGATGCCGAAAATCGCTTGATAATAAGTCGAATTGACGGTAGCATACAACATGGAGGAGGTGACGGCATGCCATGAAGACCGTGTCAAGAATCGACCCGATTCCGAGGAAACAGAAAAAACTGCGTGTGGCAGCCTACTGCCGGGTGTCTACGGATATGGATGCCCAACTGGAAAGTCTGGAAGCCCAGAAAAGCTACTACGAAAACTATATCGGCAGCCGTGCAGACTGAGTGCTGGTAGGCATCTATTACGATGAAGGCATCACCGGCACCAAGAAAGACAAACGCCCCGATCTGCTCCGCATGATGGAAGACTGCGAAGCTGGAAAAATCGACTTCGTCCTGACAAAATCTGTCAGTCGGTTTTCCCGGAACACTGCGGATTGTTTGGAGCTGGTGCGCAGGCTGATGGAACTGCACATCCCCATCTATTTTGAAAAAGAAAACCTGAACACCAGCGAAATGGAAGGGGAGTTCCTGTTGTCCACGCTGAGCAGCTTGGCAGAAAGTGAATCGGTATCCATTTCCGAAAACAGCAAGTGGTCTATCCCAAATCGGTTTCAGGATGGTACTTACAAACTTTGCTCTGCACCGTATGGCTACCGCTGGGATGGAAAAAATCTTGTGGTAGACCCTGTGCAGGCGAAAGTGGTGAAGCGCATTTTTGCGGAGGTGCTGGCTGGCAAAGGAGCAGGAACGATAGCTGCCGACCTAAACGATGATGGTATTCCTGCCCAGCGGTGCGACCACTGGACATCGACCTCCATCCTTGGAATGCTGACCAACGAGCGGTATGTGGGAGATGCCCTGCTTCAGAAAACCTTTACGGATGAGCAGTTCAACCGGCACCGGAACACGGGTGAAATGGATATGTATTGTGTGCAGGAGCACCACGAGGCAATTATCAGCAGGGAGGACTTTGATGCTGTCGCAATGCTTCTGGAACAGAGGGCGGCAGAGAAAAATATTCAGAAAGGCGTAAACAAATATCGGAATCGTTATACGTTTTCCGGACTTATCCGGTGTGCAGAATGTGGTGGTACATTTAAGCGCAGGGTGAACTCTGGCAAAGGTAGCAAATATGCTGCATGGTGCTGTGGAACACATATAGATGACAAAACCAAATGCTCCATCCAGTCTGTTCGGGATGAGGACATCAAGCTGGCGTTTACCACTATGCTGAACAAGCTGATTTACGGCAGCAGACTGGTTTTGAAGCCTTATCTGAAAGCTCTGAAAAGTACCTCACAGGACGACAGTCAGCTGCGCATCCAGTATTTGCAGGGACTTATCGCACAAAACACGGAGCAAAGGGAAACTTTGACTCGTCTGATGGCGCAGGGCTATATCGACCAGGTGCTGTACAGCCGAGAAAACAATGGCTTGCTAGCACAGTGTGAAGAATTTCGTTCAGAAATCGAAACGCTGAAAAAGAGCCAGACCACAGATGCAGTGCAGACGGCGGAAACAGAAAAATTGTTGAAATTCGTAGAAAAAGCAGAAATGCAGGAAGAATGGAATGAGGAGTTTTTCCAGCAATTCGTAGATTCTATTACCGTCTATTCCAGAAACGAAATTGGCTTTGTTCTGAAATGCGGACTGACGCTCAGGGAGAGGGTTTGAGATGCTATACGGATACAAAATCGTGGACGGCAAGGCCGTGGTGGATAAGCCTGCGCAGAAGGAAATCCAACTGCTTTTCCAGAATTATCTTGCGGGAATGTCGCTTTCCAAAGCCGCCGAAGATGCTGGAATTCATATCCCACATGGAATGGTGGCAAAACTGCTGGCCAATCAACACTATCTTGGTGACAGCTTTTATCCGCAGATTATCGACAAAAGCACCTTTGAAAGGGCGGCAGTGGAACGAAAACATCGCGCAGAAAAGCTGGGCAGGACAAACCTGAAAAGGCCCACAGTCCAGAAAACGGTGCCCATGGCATTCACGCTTGCGAAAATCGAGGAATATTATGATGACCCTGCGCGGCAGGCAGAGTATCTGTACAGCCTGATTCAGGAAGATGTTGTAAGATGATGGAGGAAGTCGAATGAAAAGTATTACGGTCATCCCCGCACGGAAAACAGCAAAGGGGGGTGCCCCTTGCAAGTCAGCAGAAACTCAAAGTGGCGGCCTACTGCCGTGTCAGTACCGACAGCGATGAGCAGGCCACGAGCTACGATGCCCAAATTAAATATTACACGGAACTGATTGAAAATAATCCAGAATGGGAACTGGCTGGCATCTTTGCGGACGAGGGCATCTCTGGTACCAATACGAAAAAGCGCGATGAGTTCAACCGCATGATTGAGGAGTGCAAGGCTGGAAACATCGACATGGTGCTGACAAAATCCATCAGCCGGTTTGCCCGTAATACGTTGGACTGCCTGAAGTACATCCGGATGCTGAAAGAAAAAGGTATCGCAGTTTATTTTCAGAAAGAGAACATCAACACGCTGGATGCCAAGGGCGAGGTGATGATCACCATTATGGCGTCCCTTGCACAGCAGGAATCGGAATCCATCAGCAAGAATGTGAAACTGGGCATCGACTTCCGCAACAAGCAGGGCAAGGTGCAGGTGAACCATAACCGCTTTCTGGGGTACACCAAGGATGCCGATGGGCATCTTATCATCGACCCGGAGCAGACAGAAGTGGTAAAGCGCATCTATCGGGAGTACCTGGAAGGCTCCAGTATGGACATGATTTGCCATGGTTTGGAAGCAGATGGTATCCTGACTGGAGCAGGGAACAAGAAGTGGTACACCAGCACCGTTAAGAAAATCCTTACCAATGAGAAATACATCGGGGACGCACTGCTCCAGAAGACCTGCACCATCGACATCCTGAACAAGACCCGTGTGGCCAATAACGGCATCGCACCTCAGTATTATGTAGAAGATGACCATGAGGCCATTATCCCCAAGGAAATCTACATGAAGGTGCAGGAAGAACTGGTACGCCGCATGAATGTGCAGGCAAGCCCCAGCGGTAAAAAGCGGATGTACAGTTGCACACACTGCTTTTCGCAGATGGTGGTCTGCGGAAGTTGCGGTGAAGTTTTTCGACGTATTCACTGGAATAACCATGGCTGTCGTTCCATTGTCTGGCGGTGCGCAAGCAGGCTGGAACAGAACGGTGCGGTCTGCAATGCACGAACGGTCAACGAAAAAGAACTAGAACGGGTCGTTTTGAAAGCCTTGAACGAAATGCTGGGTGCGAAGACTACATACAAGGAACAGCTCCAGAAGAATCTGATGCTTGTGCTGCGGAATCATACTTCTGCCCAGAAAGACCGCATTGCGGAGCGGCTGCTGGTGCTCCAACAGGAATTGCTGAACCGTGCCAACAACCGGGAAGCCTACGATGATGTTGCCGAGGAGATCTTCCACCTGCGAGAGTTGCAGCAGCAGACGGATTCCGATGAAACCACCAAGGCAATCCAGATGGAACGTATCAAGGAACTGCAGGACTTCATTGGACAGCAGGGGAGTGAACTGACCGAGTTCGATGAAAAGCTGGTTAAACGCTGGCTCCGGCAAATCACGGTCTGGGATGACCACTATACGGTTGAACTGAAGTCGGGACTAAGTATTGATGTGCCTGCGTGAAAAATGATACAAGAGAAGAAAATAAGGACAAGAGATAAGCCGCCAGTGTACCGTGTGATTGATTTCACATGATACGCTGGCGGCGTTTTTCTTGTTATAAAAGATCAACTATGCATCGAATCTTAGATCGGATTCGGGATTCTCGGAATCAATAATATCTCCAAGTAGCATAAAAGCATCATCGATGGTTTCCGGGGTGGCAGTCCAATTTTCTAGCATGAAAAGCTTGGAACGAATATCATATACATCTGGTTCATGAGTGGTTTCAGAGATTTTTCGTAAACATAGCATTTCCAAGAGATATAATGCGCCTAAAATATTAAGCGTATTTTGCTGACTAGCTTCTTGAATATGCGCACTACGATTATGCTTTATATTTGTAAAGGTAATCCACCATGATAAAGATTGTGCGGCACGAGTAGTGTTCCATCCTTCAAACGGCTGAATCTCAATTCCGAATTGCCTCAACTTTATTTTTTGATTCACAATGTTTGGATTGTTCTGCAAAATTTGACCTGCGTAATCAGCAATATTTTTTCTTCCTGATAAGTCAAAACCGCAGAAGAACTTGAAAAGGGAATCAAGTTCGGCTCCGATCGCCTGTATTAGCAATGCATATCTATTGGAGAAAGCAGAGAAATTGCTGGGATGGAGTTCGACATACTCAATTGACTCCATGAATTGGCTTTCCAACTGCAAATAATAACGCCAATACTTTAATGTTAACTCGTTTCTATCCAAGGCACTCACCTGTCCTGTTTTGGTAATACTGATAAAGGGAAAATGCAGTTTTTAATCTAATCCGTGATCTTGGTTGTACTGGCATTCATCACATAAACTATTGCTGCCGTTACTAGAGTGCATCCCGCATTTTTTACATTTGACCATTGCCGCAGCCAGTTCGCTACTTTCTGCAAACGAGTTCGGACGAGTTCCATGGTAGCCAGTTCCTCTTAAAGCATCGGCTCGTTCTTTGCTCAGTGCAGGGGTAGTATTGACTTTTTTCTTGACTGTAGAACGATTGACTTGACTTTTATGATTTGCACTCCGGTCTAAGTGCTCTTTGCAAAATCTATCATCCCAATTTGAATAGACAGGGGAATTATCACAATAGCTAACTCTGCATCGAATGGATGTGCCATCTGAGTAGTGCCACTCATCTTTGGTTTCGTTAGATTGGGAATAGAATGCGATAGCAATAATTACAACAAAAAGGGCAAAGCACAATCCGAAAGAAGACTTGATTTTCATGACATTCACCTTTTGTGACATCCAAATCCTACACTGAAACCCACTAGATACCTGAGTTGCCGGATTCACTGTTAGCCCAAACATCTAATCGGCACACTCAATTATCCACTCACCCTGTAGCAACAATTTAGATACTGCCCAAATTCTCAAAAACCGCCCTCGACCTGTTTCCAAGGACGAGAACGGTTCAGACTGTAAAATGATGTCTAAATAATATTAAACGAATCACCGCACTATATTACTGGACTTTTGACATCAAGAGTACGCACTCCACATGCTTCGTCCTTGGAAACAGATCCACCGGCTGTACCTTTTCTGCATGGTATCCCTTCTGCTCCAGCCATGCGGCGTCTCGGGCGGCGGTGGCAGGGTTGCAGCTGACATACACCACCCGGCGGGGTGCCATGCATACCACTGCGGAGAGGGTAGCCTCATCGCAGCCCTTGCGGGGCGGGTCCAGCATCACGATGTCTGGGTGCAAGCCCTCGGCGGCCAGCTGGGTGGCAGCCTGTCCGGCATCGGCGCAGAAAAAGCGGCTCTTGGCAGCTACGGCCTCGCCCATGCGGGCGGCGTTGGCCTTGGCGCTCTCGAT
>OGZV01000800.1_pt1 | contig 32389 bp, 40 predicted proteins | sample 1576861 | NCBI WGS metagenome assembly OGZV01 (sample SAMEA3541501, study PRJEB24748) | human gut metagenome | biome: human gut; feature: human-associated habitat; material: faeces | place: China | collected 2012
CCGTAAACTCCTCTTGAATATGCAGCGTGTTCGGATAATGCGGTTGAACAGGGGCATGCAGAAGAATATACAAAATCAATCCACATTACTTTTTTAAATCCGTGTTTTTTATTCATATGTGCATCGAATGTAATATTATAAAATTGCCATCCACCTTCTTTTTCTCCGTTTTCTTTTACAGATCGCAGAGCTTCTTGCCAAATCCTATATTCGAAATTCATCAGAATTCTTGCTTCAAAACTATCCAAATCATCACAATAATTTTCCAAGACCTTTCCAAGTCTATCAATATTGAAAATATCGTCTTTTGATTTATAAAAAGTTCTGATGATTCTTGACATATTAATACCTCTATTAAGAGCATCTAACGATACTGTTCCTGAAATAGATGCCGTTACTTCTTGAGAACCTCCCGATTTTTCTTCAATTCGAATTGGCAATTTAAAATCATGAATTCCTACAAAGTTAATAGGCTCACCCACAAAATCACTATTTTGCAAATCCGGCATGGATTTTAAATATTCTTGAGATGGCGTAAAATCTTTATCAAAACGATGCTTTAATTCACTTACTTTAATGTCTGTATTCATAACTTATAATTTTATATTTATATTTTAATATATAAAAAAAGACCCCAAAGTTAATCGAGGTCTTTTTTATATTGTTTATTTTCTATCATCCTTGGTTTGAGTAACGCCGAGTTTATCAGAACTTTTAATAATATCTTCTTCTTTAATTCCTAATTCTTTTAGAGATGATTTATAATAATACATATATTCGCATATATTAACTAAATCCGGATTTTTGAGTTTATCTATCGCTGCTTTCATACTCCAATAACGAGTATCAGGGTCATCAATTATATCAGTATCTTTATGATAATCCAATAATAAGTCTAATACTGTAAAGTATATTCTGTTTTTATGGTATTCTTTTGACTCTCCAACCGACTTAATTCTATCTTCTAATTTATCGTTAAAGGATTGCACAAATTTATAATATTTGCTAACCATAGAAGAATCAGTATCATATTCAGTTAATCGTTTAAATGAATCTTTAGTTCCTTTCGTATTATCTATTCCCATGTATCCATTTTTCTCATTGAATTCATTTAATTTTTCTCGTTTGGTTTTGCCTTTATATTCCTTGCATATTTTTTGTAATTCTTCTAATTTTTCTTTATCTTCTTCATTTAATTCCTTTTTCAATAAATTTTCATAGTGTTCTCGAACATCTGGAGCATTTATCATTCTAGTTATATATAATCCACTATCAGACCCAAATTTACTTTTAAGTTTGGCTTCTATTTTATCTCTAAATTGTCCGTCTATAACTAATGTCAACCACTTCGAACACCCTTCAATATCATTATCGTGTAACCATTTTAATGCCTTTTGTGGGGCAGGGTGTTGCATAATAACAAATACATGTTTATAACCTAATGTTTTAACATAGTGTAAAAAGCGACTGGCATTGATTCTTACATATTTTTCAGCTATATCCGGTTTTTCTGCAAAGTGGTCCCATTCATCATATCTATACGGATAAAAATGAGAATATTCCATAGGGATAATACCAGGGTTGGATATACTGGCAAAATCAGTAAATATTCCATATTTATCTAGAAATAATTTTCTAATAGTTCTATTAGAAGAATATGGTTTAGCATTAGAACATTCAAATAATGTTAATATATCGTGTTTCTTTTTATATTTTGATAATATATATTCTGTCATAGTCCAATAGTCGGGATGCATTAATTGTTTTTCTGTTTCTCCAATTAATCCAGGCAAGTCCCATTTATCTCTGTGAATTATTTCTTCATTATCTGGTAATATTGGTACCATAACATCCTTTGCATAACTTATAACACCTTGTCGAAAATGATCCCCGGATATGTTGTATTTTCTAGTTGCTCTTTCTCTTGCTGACCCCTTCAACCAATTAAATTTATTTAACCCAATTTTATAATATATAGTATTGTCTGTTTTTGGTGCCGATTCTATTATAAAATTAAATAAAGAATTCATACAATTTTTATTTATATAATAAAAGGGACCATATGGTCCCTTTACTTTTTTAATACCTCGGAATTGATTATTATAGTGTTTTAAATTTCCATACATTATTCATGATCAGTTCTCTAGTAGATGCATAAATATTTGCATTCACAAAATCATCTATAATAATATTAGGTTTGCTAGGTTCTTCAAATAAGTTATGACCTTCAATTGCGCATTTAACAGGATAACCAGTATCCATACTTTTAATATTATCCATGCTATAAAAACATTTTTCGAATGGACAATGCGAACCTAACAAATGAATATATTCTGCATTCTTTAAAATAAGACCATATTCGTGAATAAATTTAATTCGACCAATTGCATACCACATATCATCAGTAATTTCATCTGGCCCGATGTTATATTTATTAGCAAATCTATTAACAATAACATTGTGAAATGCTATTGATTTATCTTCGCCCATATCCTTAAAAAATGAATTGTGGAATGGAATTGCTATATGGCCCAACCCCATATCATTATATACTTTATAACAATCTATCAGTTCATTTGGAGTATTACCTTGAAGAACCGCAATCGGAACACTCCACCCGCTGAAACAATTTAACATATTGTTATATTCAGATAAAAATTTATCCACGGACTTTAATGTTTTTTCCTTGTCCATTAATGTATCAGGAAGAATATAAAAATCTGGGTTTAAAAATCTGATACAAGATACATAATCATCTAAGTTTAATTCACATCCATGGATATATAACTCATACGCTGAATTATCAAGTATCATAGTGCGTTCAGGTTTAGTCGCTCGTAAATTATAAAAATATCTCCTATATTTATCATTGGATTCAAATAAATGAAATAATACAAAATCGAAATCATTTAACATTAGATTTCTATTTAATAAATCAATAGGTAATTCTGAATTAATTTTAATCATATTAATTTTATATTAATGTTAATAATGTAATGTATTAATATATATAAAATGATTGTTTATTTTAATTTGTTCGGATATATGCAATTACCATCTGTGTCATATATATTTTTTTTAATATTAGCTGTCTTTAAAGGTGTTAAGTCTTTAATTTTGGGGCAATTTTCAAAAGAGAACGACCCATCTATATACTTTGGCATTCCATCCAATGACGATAAATTATGACATTTCGTGCATAAAAAATTTCCGTTTATTTTTTCAGGTGCTCCGCAAAGACTTTTCAATGACCGACAGTTAGAGCATGTCATTGCTCCAACTTCTTTAGGAGATCCATCTAAATTTATTAAATTATCACAATAACAACAATTAAACATTTTTTTAACATAAGTTGGACCACCATGTAAAGACAAAATATCGGAACCGCTACAATCAAAGGCACCATTTATAATTCCGAATGTAAATAAATTATTAGTTAAATAATCCAATCCGTCATTATACACAAAAATATTTCCATATATATTAACTACATTATTTTTAATAATATATGAACCTTGTATTTTATAATTATCTTCTAAAAAATTTTTTATTAAAACCGAATTATCATTTATTAAACTATCTTCATCATCTAATAAAGATTCTTTTATGTATTGGTTTAATGTTTTCATAATTTTTCTATTTTATATAAATAATAAAAGGCCTCATATGAGACCTTTAATGATTTTCCACATGCTGCATATATTCTTTAGGAACGCCTGTTTGATTTCACATATAATCCAATAGTGAATTAATATATGCTTGCAAATCGTCAATTATATTCTGAATGGAATCTGATTGAGGTAATTGAATAGTATCCATATTAAACTCCTCTTTTATCTCCCCAAATCAAAATATGTAGCCTTGGTGCAAACTTCCATCCATATTTCAAACATTGTTCCACGCATTTTTTGCCTTTTGTATTCATTTGTTCGATAGTAGTTCCCTCCGGCATTAAATATACGCAGTTATCATTATTAATTAAATTATCATTTAATTGATTCATGATGTTTTTGATTTCTTGAATGCATTCTTCACCAGAATATACAAATTTTAACTGTATATCTACGCTATAATCATACACGTATTTTTTTAATATATCAATTTTAATACGTTCTCTATCGTGTCTTTGAGATTCGCTTAAAGAAATATGCTTTCCTTCCTTATCAACAGATGAAGACAATTTTGGAGATAATGAAAATAATACACTTGTGTCGTATCTAAGACTTTTATAATCTTTCATAAAAGAGGACGGATCTTGAGTTCCATTGGTTTCAATTGTAATTTGCAATGCTCTAGTAGTTATAGTATCTTCATAATCTGAACAATAACAAACTCTTTGAATAAATTCAAACATTCCCTTTTGATATAACATAGGTTCTCCCCCAGTAATCACTAAATGATTTGTATCCGGATGTTCCAATCTCATCTTCATAAAATTATCTACTATATCATCCATGGATTTATACTGAGATTTTTCAGGCTTGAATGAAGAATACGGAGTATCGCATATAGAATCTTTAAATACGCATCTAAGATTACAACCTACAACTCTTACAAAGAAAGAAGGTACCCCCATATATTTACCCTCTCCTTGAATACTATAAAACATTTCAATTACTGGAAAATTCATTCTTTACCTCCTATTTTAATTTGCTGTTTAATTTTTGGGTTCTCAATATCTTCATTATCGAAGATAACCTTTTTCAAATCCTTTGACCAATCTTTAATAACTCCTTTGGAAAAACATACATCGATATCCCACATCTCTTTCCATAGATATCTCATATCCTTTTCATCAGATCTTGCATATCCTGTTGTAGTTTCATGGTAAGCAACCCCATCAATTTCTATAACTCCTTCTCCGTTATTTGTTTTAGTGTGATCGATTATCTTCTGCGCAAATCTATGTACAAACATAGATAACATTTCTGCGCTTGGGTTAAATGGTAACATAATCCATCGATCGCAATTTTCCTGAATAAATTTAATGAAATCTGGATTATCGTATTTACACAACAAATAACAATGATCCATGGAATCAATAAATTCTTTAATTGTACCCTTCATCAATCCAAAATCATACAACATACCAGCATTATCTAACTGATAACCTTTTAAAAACAATTCAATTACCGCGGAATGACCGTGAATGCTATGACTGCATCTATGAGACGTACAATTTCTAACAACATGTGCGGATTCTACTCTAAATTCTTTTCTTATAAGCATAAATGTTAAATATTAATATTTATATAAATATATATAATATCGAATTATTGTTTAATTTTCTTATATCCTTTGTTTAATAAATCAGATAATGACATACTGGTAACTTCACTGGTTGATTTATTAATTACTTGAACCCAATAATTTTTTTTATCTATTATAGTTATTTCATCAGGATCTTTCCAGGGGTCGTCGAATTTCTTAATATATACGTCCCCGATCTCCATCTTTTTATATTCGAGTTTAATTTTAAAATAAAATTCGATTAACAGAGTTACACACAAATATATTGCGATTAATATGATAGTTAATATAAATACATCCATTAATTGTTCTCCATTCATTTTTTTATTTTGTTTTCATTAAAATATTATAATTAGATGCAACATCGTTATGCTTTTCTATTTTATAATTTCTATCTACTAATTCAAATATTGATATGATATCATAAACGTTATTGGTTAAATCTAAAACTCGCAACGATGTGTTCTTTTTATCAAGAATTTTATATTTGTGTGTTTTAACTGCCCAAGGATTTTCATCATCAATTTGCGTAGTTTTAGTGTAAATATCCCCAACATTTATCGTTTTAAATTTATATATATATTTAAAATGAGCCTCCCATAATATGCTACAAATAAATGTGCATATTAAAATTACCATTATATATAAATCTAAATTAGTTATATTTTCCATACTTTATATTATTTATTCATTTGAATATAATCTATAATTATCGCTCGAATTGATAAGTCAAATATATTTTTAGATCGCGGACATTTTAATCTCACCCATCCACTTTTTTTATCAATGACCTCAAAATCATATGTGTCTATTAGTATTTCTTTATTCCACGGATTTACTTTTGATACCGTATCTTTCGAGACTAGATCGCTATTCTTGAAGACTTTTTTTGATACGAATTTATCTCCTATTTGAATATTTTTGTATGCTTCTTCAATGATTGAATTCGGTATGTGATTATACTTATACCTTTTAATGTAGATTTTAAATTTGTCATATAACTTATTAATCATATTAAATATAAACCATATAATAATTATAACGGTAGCAATTGCAACAATAAATGACAATAGTATAAAAAATATTTCAATATGCGACATAATATTTATAAATAAGATTTTTTATATTCTAGTAATAGTCTTTTAATTGATATTGAATATGTTGCACAAGTGTTATCATTATATAATTTCACCCAACCATCTTTCTTTTCAGTCACTCTATTAATATATATATCAATTACATTGTGGGCACCCCAGGGATTCTGAATTGATGGATATTCTTTTAATTGTTTAAGAGTGTCTTGGTATTGCCTCCAATCAGATTTCTTGATAAATATGTCCCCTGGTTGAATACTGTTAAAAATATCTCGCCATTGTTCGGTGTTATAATGTTTTACTTTCCAATCACTATATATTTTAATAAATAAATATTTTGCAACTCTGATTACTATAATCGCGGGTAAACATAGGAATACAAATAGGAAAAAAATTTTCATCATGATTCTCGATTTATACATTTATACTTTTTTGATATGATTTCTACAATACTGGCATAACATTCTGTTTTATCTGTTCCATTTGGTCCTATTTGTTTGAAATGAACCCAACCGTCTTTTTTATCGATAACCTGATATCTTAACTGATAATACGGATTTGTTTTAGAATATCCATATTTATCTACTTCGCGCTTGCATTCATATATATCCCCTGGATTAATTAAATTATATTCTTCCATCATTCGAGATTTGACTTGTTTTTTAGCATGGATGATGTGTATAATAACTATAGTTGCTAACACTACTGCTGGGATAGAAAATATCACCATTAATAGATAAGAAATTAGGCCCATACTTGTTTATGTTTATTTTTTCGACTGTACTTTGTTTTATCTCTGTAAACTCGCGACATCATTTTTCGGCGAATAATCTGAGAGAGATATCTCTCAGAATATTCTTGACCATTTATATTTATTGTACGAGACTGGCTAACATTTCGCATAATTCCTCATCGTTTTTAATAAAATTGATAATTTTTTTATTGATAATAGAAATAGAAGCAATGGATAATTTGTACATCTTAGCAATTTCAACTCCGGTCATATCATCAAACTCTTTAAGACCATAAGTTCTATAAAAGATTTCGCAATCTCTAGTATTGAACTTATCCTCCAATCTTGTATACAAATAATCAAATACATTCCCATCTGAAAAATGTTCATTTTCATATATCCCCAATTTAATCTCTTGAGGTGTTTTGCGATCATCATCTGATTCATTAGTGTTAATTCTAACAGTTGAAAACGAAGCATCTCCAGCTTCAGCAGCTTTTTTCTGATTATAAGCAGACATCTTAACCGTTCTTAACTCATTATCTAATGATGTTAAAATATTATTTCTAATGGCAAATGCAGCAAACTGAGTAAAATTCATAGATGATTTTTCTGAATCATACGTGTTTATTGCAATAACCAATCCCTCATAAGCCATGGATTTCACATCATTCCAATCAACTGCAACTTTATTTACAAATTGCTTTACCATTTTATTTACTAAAGGTTCATACTGTTTTACCATTGCATTTTTTTCAGATACTGTTAAGATCATTGTGCTCATATTATCGTTTTTTTAAATGTTCAACTTATTTTTCTTATGTATTTATATATAAAACTCACTCAAAAAATTTAGTGTTTTCTCAGAATTTTTTTTGAAATAAATCGCGCTACTTCAAATTCTGAACGTTCACAGCTTTCCTCAAAATCATATCCTTTCATATAAAAATATGTTATTGTTGAAACCATAACTACTAAACACCCAGCAATGATAAAAATAAATACAAATAAAATTATTTTATAAATCAAATATGTTACCATAAGTTTTTATTTATTTGAATGAATAAAAAGCATCGAAGAATGAAATCGCAGCTTCGTGTAAACTGTGGGTAGCTTTTAAAGTTTTCCACATTTTTTTAAATCCGATGATGGTTAATGGGATTAATGCTCCAAATACTATTGAATAAATTATTACTAATATCAAATCTATTTTGTCCATCTCTTATATTTTTTATAGTTGTTGTTTTTATATAACAAATAACCATAAAAAATTTAGTGAGAACTTGATTTTTTTTACAAAAAAAAAGGATTACCTAAGTAATCCCTTTTATATATTTCACCACCAATAATTACCAGTGGGGTTGCAAATTCTTTCACTTGTATTATTCACTCCAATAATATCCAGTAGTTTCTTTGCAAATTCTTTCCCATTTATCACATAGTATTTTTATATACTCAGACGAATCTTCTTTGATTTTTTTATTAGATTCATTATTAATAAAATGATACAATCCTACATTTAGTTTTAAATTTCTAAAATCCGATAATGCTGAAAAACTATGCAAAGCTTCTACTGGAAGTATATCCGCATCTTTATAATCATTAATAGATTTGCGAATCGATAATAACATTGTTTTATATACTTGCATTATATTCGATATTTTATCATCATCGATTTTAACAATATTTTTCAAATCATTTAATTTTAATTTGTCCATTTTATCAATAATATTTGAAAAATAATCAATGCTATTATTAGTACCCCATTCTATCTGATCCAATATATTGCGACCTTCATTTATAGTTATAGATTCAGATATAAATTTTTGCAATGATTTCATGTTTTGGATTGTTTTTATTAATAATATATAATTATTCCGTTTATTTTAAAACCCAAGTCTGATTAATTTTAGACCATATATATTTGTTGCCTGTTTCATCTGTTAATGTTTTTCCCCAAATCCACCCATTATCTAAATACTCATGTAATTGAGATTCTTGAATTTGTTTTGGAGGTAACCACTGTTTACATATCCATTTTATACCCTTTCGAGTTTCAGATATTTTGTTTTTTACATCGTCTGGTCTAGGTCCGTTGGAAACACCTTTACGTTTTCCTTTTAATCCCTCAGATATGTGTTTGCGGTGTTCTTCGCTATATCGCCCTCTCTTAACACCTTTCGACCACGTATTTTTACCTTTATTTGCTTCTGAAATTTTCTTTTTATGTTCTTCGGACATAGGACCCATTTTTTTACCTTTATTGTGGGCGATTCGACCTTTTTGAGATTCTGAGATTTTTTTTCGAACCTCAGGATGCTCCTCCATATAATTTCGAACTCCATTAGAAATGGCAGATATGGTTTCATCTGAATATATCCCGGTCTTACCTTTATTCCAAGGTATTCGCGGATTCTTTTTAAGACTTTCAGATATTTTAGCTTTAGTTTCTTCCGTTAGTCTTCCTGTCTTACCTGCTCCCCCATCCGCAGAATTATAAGATATGCCCAATTGTTTATAATGAGCTATTAATTGTCTTTCTATCAGACAAGCCTCGGAATATGTGAGGTTTTCATTAAGTATTTCGTGAGATATGTTATCCCATCCGTATTTTAATATTGCTTTAATGAAAAATGGGTTTCTTTTATATCCTAATCCATTTTGCCACCTTGTGTTGGGGGTCGTTGTAATGAGTTATGCCCATGTAACACTTTCCCGAAGGCGATGTATGCTTATATACCTTCCAAATCCTTTCATTATTATCCATAAAAAACCTCATCTAATATTTATATATAATAAACATCAGATGAGGTTTTATCAAGCTAAATGGACGTATTTTTCAATACACACTGATATTAATAGCGCTTTCCACCTCTGGAGAATTGCAGTTTCATTTGTTCACGAATACGTCTTTGAATAGCTTCTTCCGGTGCTTCGTCCATATACATACCAGCAACTAATGTAAATGAACGAATGGATATTTCCATCGGAACGTTCTTATCAGCCAATTCCTGTAAATAATTCAATGCTTTTTCTTTTGCGGCATCTGGAAGAATATTTGGCATGATTTTAGGAGCAATGCTTCTAACTATATCCAAAATTTCATCAGTCGTAAAATTCAAATCGCATAATAATCCACGGTTTTTAATGGCGGTATCCAATTGACCTGCATTCATATTAGTAATGATGATTAATCCACCTTTCATTTCAAACTCTTTTGGATAGAAGAATTTGCCATTTGATTCTATAGCGTCATCACACATCATAGCTTTTTCTTCAGACATCTCAGGTGGTCTTGCAGTACCCCATGATACCCATCTTTCATCAGATGAGTCGCACGCTGCTTTAATTAAGTTAATAGCAACATCATCTTTTACTACTTCATCAGCATCATCGATAACAACTAATTGGCCTTCATTTTTATAATCATGGAAAGTCATATATAAGTTAGCTGCAGTGGATTTACCTTTTATCAATCCATAATCTTGTCCTTTTTGCTTTCCGAATGATTGGATAGCTTTCATAATACGGTATGTTTTACCAACACCAGGAGCACCACAAATAACTGCCAATGGTTTGAAACCGATAATTACTTTATTAATATATGATTCCATATCTGAGAATCTTTCTTCCGGAGATGCTTTTACTTCTTCTTCAAATTGGTCTTCTAATTTATCAATTTCTGGGTCAGACTGCGGTTTAGTAATTACACCCCCTCTAACTAAACCTTTAGCACTTTCGATTTGAATCTTTAAATCTTCATATTGTGTTTCTAAATCAGCAACATCTTTGCCTTTCTTTTTGGCATCTCTAATTCTTTGATATAAGTTATTTTTTTGACGTATCAAATCATCCACCATAGATTCCGTTATCAATCCCATTAATTCTTCATCTTCCATCATAGATTCCCAAATTTGAGCATCGTGTATTGAATCTTGAATAGCTTTTGGATTCATTGGTGTTTTACCAGTTAATACATCGGATACTAATTGAACCAATCTAACCATAGATGCACCTTTGCATTCTAATGAAACATCCCATTTAGTTGGTTTGTTATCAATAAATGTAAATAAAGTTTCATCAAAATTAGAAGTGAATAAAATAGAATCTATATTTGCAGAATCGCTTCTATCCCAGCAAAAACAAGCACCAGTATTTTTATCTGTCCACATTAATACACCAAATTTAGTTTTGCCGTCTTTACTCAATGGTATTTGAAATGGATATGGATAGATTCCTCTCTTATATAAATAACCTTCTATTCTATCTATAGCTTTTGAAATATCTCTAATATTTACACTTTCATTAACAAAGCTTATAGAGTTAACATTTTCCAATAAAAATTTGCTTAATTTCATGTTTTATTTATTTTTTTACCAAATATTTCTGCATTCATATTATTGCGTTTAAATAAATACCCCAAACATGTTTTTATTACGTTAAATGATTCGCTAGAACCAGTGAATTCATATTTATACATCCATTCACATCTGTTATCAAATTCACAACAATCTTTAGAAACGTATTTTAAATCAATCTCTGAAATAAATGGAGATATTTCTTTGTCAAAAATATCTTTGTAAACATTATTGTGGTCATCCCACGCAATTCTTAATATATAATAATTTTTTTCTGTTACATACTTTACTTTCTCTACTATTTTCTCAGTGGTTTGTACTGGCTGAGATTGTGGTGTGGGATTATGTTGAACGGATTTTGATTGTTTTTTAGATGCTTTGAAATCAGATGCAGTATGTGAATCCCAATATTCTGGTTTTAAATGCGGCGATTTAATACCCACATTTACTCCCATTACTTTTAATTGGTCTGTTAAATTATTGTATTTAGATACCAATTTTTTAATTTCACTTGGTTCTTTTTCTCGATTAATCCATTCTCCAATCAAAGTATTTAGATTTCTTCTTTGACGTTCTATTTCAAATTTATCTTGAGATTTCCCAACAAATGTCATAAAATTATACTTTTTGCATTATATACTATATTATAATATATATAAAAAAAATCAGTTGTTTATGTTATCATTATCACCGAGATATGATTTATTTCGATTTTTATTACCAAAAGATTTTCTTCCTGCTGAAGTTGAAGAAAAATATAAAAAAATAATTAATAAAAATCCAGGTGTAATTATTACTCCTATTGATTATTTGAATGAATCGATCAAATCCATAACTTTACCGGGGATCGGAGATTTAACCATTATTCAAAATCAACATTCAAGCAATTCTATAAAAAAAACTAGTAATAAATTAAATGTTGAACCGAAAAGAGAAGCAGTATATAAAACGCCATCAAACCCACTTGATAATATAGATAAAGAATTTCAAGTGAATTTTAGAATTAATCAAGGATTATATAATTATTTTATGTTATATGAAACTATTTTTTATAAAATATGTAAACCTATAGATTATCCTTCTGATGATGTATTTTGCGTGGATATATTAAATGAGCAAGGCAATCCAGTATCTCGAATAAAATATTTTGATGTGCATATAAATGGAATTGATGGATTGCAATTTGATTATAATAAAGTAGAAAGAGATTCGGGCGAATTTACAGCTACTTTTAAATTTAATAATATAGATTTTGATTTTTTGTAAACAAAAAAAATAACCCCTCACGGGGTTATTTTTTATAGATATGTTTTCAATTATTCTGCCAAGGTAAGAATTGGTTTCAAATTACATTTCTCAATGCAGTTATTTGTAATTTTGTATGGTTCTACGTGTTGCGTTTGCTGAATGGTCTGATTGTAGAACATCTCTTCTTCAAATCCTGTTACTAATACTTTCAAAACATCTCCCGGTTTGTAATTTACAAGTTCCTTCGCAGAAACATTAATCATACCGGTAATATTTTGTTCAACTAGCTCAACAAATACTCCTGTTTTCTTAGATGAATTAATAATTCCGGTTACTTTACCAATCTTTGGAGAAGTTGAAATCTTTTTCCAAGCATCATTATCTTCGCACCAATTTTTAAACCACCCAATCATGATTTCTTCTCCCTTAAACTTCAGATATTCTTTCACAGAACATACTAAAGACATTCTACCCGTTACTGGATTCTTGATGTAATTTACCACAAATGCATCAACCGATTGTCCAATGAATTGTTCAAAATCCGTAGCAATATTCAAAACGATTTGTGAACCTGGAATGAATACATCAACTACATAAGGATATTCCAAAAAGTCAGATACACCTGGTAGTGCAGCTTTTCCTAAAAATCCCCCCTTCGTCAATTGAAGATTTTCAACCCGCACTGTATCGCATCCTGACAATTTCTTTTGAATCCATGGGTTAGCTACTCGTGGTAAAATGAAATTATCAATCTGAGGGGATAAAATATCCACTTTCACATCGTGCTTTGTCATATCTACTACCTTCACAGGCACATTATACATTGGACGGAAATTCTCGCGGAACTTTGGATATCTATACAAATCCGTCGTTGATATCAGATTTGATTTAACGTTGACTGAACCGAACTCTATGTTTCGTTTGGAAACATTTAAGATATCTACATTAATCACGTCTCCAATTTTCAATTCATTAGGAACGTTGTTCACAATCGAATCCGAGTCAATTTGAATAGGTAATTTATATTCTTTTTCAAACGCTTCTACAATAGTATCCCCGGCGTATTTGGAGGTATTCATTTTAATTCTCTCTTTTTCTGTTTTATATTCTGGCCAGGTGAAATTGCCTGCTCCCAAACCTTCACCTCCTGTACCTACCATCCAAGATGCAGAATTGTATTTTGTTCCGGGATTGCTAAATCTATAAACGTTATTAATAATGTAAAATTTTTCAGTTTTTTTAGACTTCTGATTGTCGAATTTTGGTTTGTTTGTCATTTTGTTAAATTTTTAAAAAGTTAAACATGTTTTAATCTTATTACATTATAATATATATATAAAATATCATTTGTTAACCGACTTCGGATATTTTTTATAAAAATATTCCTGAATAATTTGTTTGGTTTTATTAGATGCAATATTTTCAAAAAACCACTTGATGTAACTCGGATCTGTCTTACAAACTACAGCAACATCAGAATCTTTATATTTACCCATCGTAAATACAATGTGCCTTTCCTCATCACCTACTGATGCGTTCCTAATAGAACCCTCTGGCGATAAGATGTTACATTCATCCCAGTCTTGAATATCTGATAGTTGTAATCCTTGATTAATCAATTGATGTCTAAATACTTCACAGGTTGCATCCACATCAGAACTTGAATCGTGAGCGTTTTCTATATCTTTTCCTGTATATCGTTTATAAACCGATGATAAATTTCTCGGGTTAAAACGAGCCTCCAAAGCATATGCGTCATAATATTTTCTTTCCTGATTCATAACATTAATACCAAACATGCCGAAATCTTTGCATATAAATTTAATATCAAAGTTATTTCCATTATAAGATAAAATGTCGCAATTATCTATAAACGCCATAAAATCATCTGCAATTGATGGAATAGATACGCCATTTTTTTCAATAAATTCCTTTGTAATGCCGTGTGTTTTTTCAGCATCCGGATGAATTGTATATACATGAGCTGGTTTAATATACCAATTACGTTTATCCAAAATAGATAAATCTACCCCGCTCATTTTAGATAATGACAATTGAATAATAAAATCTTCTTTAGGATTTAATCCTGTTGTTTCTACATCCCAGCAAACAATATCTTTCATAATTGTAATTTTTTATTTTAATATAAAAAATATATCAATATAGTTAATGGATAATTATTATAAAATAAAATATTTGTTATGAAATCTATTTACGATATTATATCTGAAAGAAATAATGATAAAATCGATGGACATATACACTTATTCGACAAGGATAATTGTTTATTACAATATAAAGAGTTTAGCAGTTTACTTAATTCATATAATATTAATAAATTTGTTGGGTTTGTGGACATTGAACCTAAATATATAAATAGTTACAATAATACAGTTAAACTATATGATACATTTATAAAAGAATATTATAACCCAGACCAACATATATTATTAGCAAGCAGCACTAATATAGATAATCTTACTGATTTGTATAATAACTATTCGCATATATTTAAGGGATTTGGTGAGATTAAATGTTACGATACTTACAAGGGAGTGGATATAAATAATAAAAAAGTAATGTATTTAAAAGATATATATGAATTATCTCAAACTAATAACAATATACCAGTGTATATACATTATTCATTAACATCTAAACGATATATAAAATTATTTGAAAATTTACTCAAACAATATCCACTAGTCCCCATAGTATTATGTCATTGTGGCATGGAGAATGAGAAAGACTTATCAATTAAAAGAGAACATAATAATGATTATATATATACAGTAGTATGTGAGTTAATGAAAAAATATCCAAATTTGTGGTTGGATATATCATATGTTGCTGCTGATTATTTTGTGGAGAATACTTTTAGATTATATAATATGGATTTAGATAGAGTTATAATAGGTACTGACTTAAATCCTGTTTTATATAAAAACAATATGGAAACTATTATAAAATATAATGTGGGTAAGTATAATACACTGTCTATAAATATAGATAATACAAAAAATGTGAATAAATTATTCAAATTATAAAATAAAAAAATCTATCGAATATCTGCGATTTAAACGATTATTTTTAATTTATCGTATAATTATATAGGTATCCGATAGATCTTTTAATATAGCGCTTTAAAATGCGTTATTTCGATATTTTACTAATTTTATATCCTTCGTTTTTATACAGTCTTGCTTTAGCCATGCCTTGTTTATATAGAGATTCGGTTGGAAATTTATCAACAATATCGTATAAATAAAAGACATCCTTTTCTTCAGTTTTCAACATTAAACGTCCAAGAGATTGTTTATTGATAATTTCTGATTTGAAAGATTGTGCAAATATGCCATAATCCACATTTTTAAACGTCAATCCTGTCCCGCAGCACCCGTAAGATGCTACTAATATGACATTATTATTATCCATCATTTTATCTATGATTTTTTGGCGTTTGTTCAAATTCACTTGTCCCTTAATTTTATATACAATTTTATCTGGAAATTTTTCTTTGAATACTTTTTCCAAAAAATCAATATACGATTCATGATGTGCAAATACTATGCAATTTTTATCGATTTTTGTTAAAAGATTTAAAATAACATCTAAATGTTTTTTAGATCGATGAACTAACATTTGTTCCAAATTTAACAAATTCGACCCGTTAGAAGAACATAAATCTACCAAATAATTTACATATTCTTGTTTAGTATATAAAGGCTTAACCTGTTGTAAAACGAGAGGTAATGTCTTTTTATGTTTAATCGTAAATTTTTGCTCTGATTTTGGTAGTAATTCTTTTTTACCATCTGTTATAACGTAATTGCTATTTAAGTATTCTCCGCATTCTATACAATCATCTAATAACTCATCATCCCAATTGTATTTGATATAGATTTGCTCAATAATCGGCGTAGCTAATACTTTTCCTTCAATTAATTCTATAGCAGTTATATTTTGTATTTTAGGTCCCATTAAAGACTGACAAGCAAAAGAATCTAGAGAATTTTCTTTAGGTAACGTACCAGTAAATCCAAATTTAATCTTAATATTTTTTAAAAACCCCAACGATAAAATAGTATTAATAGACTTGCAAACTAAATGATGAGCCTCGTCCACACATACAATATCGAATTTATTAAAAAAGTCTGGATTATATGATTTTGAGCCCTTATCTGCCATTTTAACTAATGATTGGTATGTTCCAATCGTTAAATTGGATGATTCGCATAATTCAGAATTAGCCCAAATGGTTTCTGTATTAAAAAACTCTTGATACTCCTTCATATCTTTTACGCCTTGTTTAATCAAATGAACAGAAGGAACTATCATTAATATATTTTTTGCGCCGTGTTCCAACATATACCTAAATACTATATATGCTATTAAGGTTTTTCCAGATCGAGTGGCTAATTCTGATAATGATTGTCTATACTTTAATATCAGCCATGCTGCTTTTATTTGATATTGACGCGGAGTCAGATTTAGATTCCATGAATATACATAATCGATGAATTCATCTAAATCCATATCCATATCGGTATATTTGAATTTACTATCAATACCAGTTACTTGAATCCCCTTGGATTCAGCCCATGTATATATTTGGTGCCATAATCCAGAGTGACAAAAATATATGATTTGATTTGTTTTGGTTTTTATTTTATTCAAATATACTTCTGGTTTAGGGACACCTTTAAAAGACGGCATGAACATATACTGTGGAATTTTATTAAAAAATTTTTCCAGTTCGTTCATTTCTTCTACTGGTCCCTTTAAAAATATATATCTATAATCATTCGGTTTGTATACTATCTGTATCATTTGATTTTTCGAATTTTTTCTTAAATTTAACTGCATTATATAATACAGCTGTGATCAAATCAATATTCATCATAATCTGATTGTGTACATCCCATTTTTCAGTTGTACTTTGACATGGCCAATCTGATATAATTATTTCATATTGACATCTTGACCAAAACATGTATTGACTTTTTGCTTCAATAAATTTTTTAAATTCGCTTAAAGTTTTTGGCTTACCTTTTTTAGTTTGCTCATATTCATATATAAAATAAGGAATCACATTATAAGGAACCATTCTTTTATAATTTGGCTCGTATACTATAACAAAAAATTCAGGTTTAATACTATTTATCAAATCCATCTTTTTCATATTGTAGTACTTTTATTAAATAATTGATTGCACTTAATTCATCATAATGAAGAGTCATACATCTATCATTTATCACTATATTCCACCCCTCTCCATTAGCCCATTCGGTAACTTCGATAAAATCTTCATCCTTAAATACTGGACTAAATTTGTTTAATGGCGCGTTGACTGATTTTAACAATTTTTTCTCCATATATTATATTCCTTTAATTTTTCTACGCAAATCCATGACTTTGTTATAACTTTTTATATAACTTTCCATATTTTTTCTACCAACTGGATTTGATGAATGTATTTCGATATATGGTAATTTCTTCCCATTATTCATACAATCCTCCCCCACATATTTTAAACAATCATATCCGTCTTTTTCTTCTCCTAAATCATGGTCAAGTGACATGTATATATTATATTCGTTCTTATATTTATCATATGTTAGTGCAAATTCGTTGTAGTTTTTAACCCAAATTACATCGCACATATTGTACATACTTGGATTGACAAAATCTAAAGGATTTCTCAAATCATCCAACCATATCAAAACAATATTTTTCATGTTAACCATTATTAATTATGTTATATATAAATATATAAAAAATGCGCAAATCTTTAGTAGATTTGTGATATTTTTTTCATGTTAGTCATTAAAATATATAAAAAATGCGCAGATATTAAATCCACGCATTTTATAAATAGATTTGTGCTATTTATGCAAATAAATCAATCAAAATTGATTTATCTGGTGTAGACAAGTCGAAATCAACTTCTTCAGCATCATCATCTACTTCAACAAATCCAGCTTCTTGAAGAACTGATTTCAAATCTAGTCTGCAAACCAAATCGTTGTTCAACGATTCAGATAGACCCTCAATATTTTTTGCGATTAAACTATTTCCAGTACTGAAATTAGTAAAGTAAATAGAGTTATCAATAACTCTTGCGATTACTGAACTATTGTCAACTGGTGCGAAATCTGCTTTAAACAGAATAGATTCCGGAGATACCCTATAGTTATGAGTACAGTTTTCAATTTTTTCCTGTCCGTAGAACATGTTGAATTTTGTACCCGGTTGACCATGATATCTATTCACGTGGATGTTAAAATTACACATTCGTTCAGGACTATATAGAATCTCAGTGGCGTCTGGTCTTGCGCTGGTTACGTCCCCAGAATATATAATATTAGATTTATCATCTTTAAATGATGCATTCCATCCAATTCGAACCCCATTATCAGTATAAGCTGATAAATCCCAGTCATCTGTACCCCATTCGCCTTTCCAATAAATTCCAATATAATTGAATTTATCACCCATATCAATCCAGGAACCGATTGGAATATCACCTACAAATTTCTTTTCTGAAGTAGGTGCGGTTAAATTGAGATGTTTGGGATATCTGATAGTTCCGGCTTTTTTAGATAATCTTTGTACCAGCGTATATAATAATATACCTCCCAGGCATTTAAGATTTGCCACATATTTATTTGACATATCCTGAACCTTATTTTCTTTAATATATGATTTACCATTTCTAACCATATAAATAGTATAGTTATTTTCCGGGTATAATTTTTTAATTATATAGTTCGAAATGCTCACTAATTTAAAATTAGTTAATTGTTCTGCATTCTTTTTGGCAGTTTCGATGCAATTGTCGTCGTTCATATCGAAAGTTTTCAAAACCTTTGATATATTATTCCAATAATTACCACAATAAGGTTTGTGATATTTATCAGCATATTTTCTAATCTTGTTAATATAAGATTTAGTCTTATCACATTTCATTGCCAGGAAAAACGGCTTATATCGATAGAAAACTTCAGCCAATCGTTTAAGATCTTCATCTGTAAAAGTAAGAATAGGATCAACATAATAACTTCTCTCTGCTGCACATCTTCCAAATTTACGAATTTGAGATTTAGATTTAATAATCAAAGTATCTCCCGTAACGTATGTATATAAGAATTCAAATAATTCCTGGCCGTTTTTTGGCTTGATATTGAACTCAACTCTTAATTTACGATTAGCTTCTTTGTTTTTGATTTCGGAGATGATATTTTCGATAATACATTCCGGATGCGAATTTACATACGTAATCACAAATTCGCAACAATCATTTACCAATTCAGAATCTAACGCCACCCCAATACATAATACATCGAAAATCTTTTTAAAATATTCATTTTCTGTATATGCATTAATAACAACGTATGAATCCCATTTGATATTCATATCTGCAATTGTATCATCGTTAGGCATATACGGTTGAATATTTTCATCAAAATCAGTCCCATATGTGGTACTATAGTGAATCATTTGGTCTATGAAAATTTCGAATCTATTTTTATTCAAAACATCTTGTACTGTTTTGTAAAAAGTAGATTTCGTGTTGATTTCTTTTGAAGAAAAATACTGTTTTAACAAATCAATATTTTCACTGGTGCATGCATTAGGCATAACAAAATAACCAGCCTGCAGCGCCTTTGTATTAATATCGTTAAAAAACTTTTTATTTTTTTCATTATTATTTGAAACCAAAACAGATTTGAAATAATCCATCATTTTGAATGAAATGTGATAGTTGTTGTTCATCATCATATTTGTTTAATGTTTAATATTTGTAAAAATAAATGCGATTAAAACCGGAAGTATGTTAATCATATGCTATACAATTTAATACATAGGAACTTCTTCTGTTTTAATCGCACTGTCAATCATGGTTAGTAAAAAAATTAATTAATGGTGTGTTATCCCTCAGTTGAGCTATTATAGTGACCAGAAGTAAATACCCAACTGAGGGTTTAGACACCTTATTGAAATATTCTAAATAGGAACTTCTCATTGTCACTTGTTTATGTAAAACCTGAAGTAATTTTATCCTTATAAATCATTCATTATATATAGGAACTTCTTTTGTCTTACAAATTAATATATTAAATTTAGATCGAATGTTTAATCACTTCTCATATTTTTTTAATTTTTTTCTTCAGTTTTTTTCGGTTTATCTGTTGAACCAAATCCACCAGTGCCTCTATCTGTTTCTGATAAGTTATCAACAACTATAGAATTAACTTTAATATAATTAACAAACGCAATCTGACCGATTTTATCTCCGACTTCATATGGTGCGAAATCAAAGACATGATTCATGAAGTATTCATTCCACTTTGCATATAATTTATTATATAATACATGCAAGTCATTTTCCGTCATAAACATCTTTTTCCACCAAGGAATAGTTGTCATTTCAATCAAGGTAGCCATTTCAATTCTATCGCTCAATGCTGTTCGATTTTTATAACGGAACTGAATTTTCCCTCTATAAATTTCGCAATCAATAACTCCAACACCGTTAGTTAGATAACTATCAGTTTTTGAATGACTACTTCTTGCAAATCCCAAACTAACTATATTTTTACCTGATTCGTATGCAACCCCAGTATGATAAATATATGTATCTGTGTCTTCATCGTATTCCAAATCCGTGGCCCATACATCCATACCAGCATCTCCATCATGCGCATAACATGGTAGTTTTGCATCTTCATCGATTTTGAATTTGATATCTGTAGTTAAACAAGGAGATTGACATCCATTATCAGATGTATTTGAAGTTGTTTCTGGGTCAATTAAACTTTCTGCTAACGATTTTTCTACTTTAATTTTTCTCACTTTCTTTGCCATTTTTGTTTAAAATATTTTTACAAATGTTAATAATATCTTCATAAATTAGGTGAACATCTTCAGGGATTTCAATTAAATAATCAAATCGTCTATCCTTTGATAGTTTATCCATTCCATTTTTCTTTGATGGATTTTTTCGATTAATTTTAATTATAACTCCCTTGTGTTTTTTAATATATGTAATTTCCGAAGATGTTTTAATATCTCTAAAAATTTTATAAGACTTATCGTCAAAAATGTTTGTAAAAGTAGCGTTATTGGCGTTGAGGGTTTTAATCCAAACATCAACACCGAAAAATCTTTTCATAACATCTTGACCAAAATATAATATAAAATTTCTCAACGACATATAACAATTCGACAATCCACTATCTGCATTACAGAATTTGATTCGATTCGCAGCTAATACCTCGTTATTTACTAATTCGATATTTTGTGGCAATGTTTCATATTCTGTGCATTCAAAATTGCCCAAATTGACTACAATATGGTCTTTATAATAGTCATCGTATAAATAAGATGGATTGCAACCCAATAACAATGCTACAAATGTCTTCACAGTATCTCCAAACGAATCAAAATATATATTATTCAAAGAAATTTCATGAATGATATTTTCGTTTGCTATAATTTCATCAATCCATTCGTTAACGACAGATTGTTCAGGAATTTGATTATTATTAATAATAAAATCTAATGTATTTCCTATTACATACGAAACCAAATCTTTACCGGCTCCTCTATGACCACGTATTCCTATATAATTCATATTTTATGTGCCTTTTATTATCCAACATTTATGTTTGAAACTATACACACATGACCCAATTAATATACTAAGAATAATTATCATATTATCCCTAACTATGTTTAATTGACGATCAGTGTGCATTTGTAAGAATCTAAACTTACCGAATTTTTTACCCCTATCTATTATAGCTTTCATGACTGTCTCATACGCTTGACATATTTATTGATACTTTTTGCCAGGGATTCAAGCTCGTCTAATGACATAGCTTCTAACCCAGATATAATATTTTTTTGAGTACCTACTTGTAATTTATATTGATATGTTTTATCCTTTACTAAATCTGGGATTTCTTCAAATGATACTCTAAATCCATCTCTAATATGCAACGGACGTTGATCCATGATATATTTAACTACATTATCAATCATATCTTCATATAAATATGTCATTTCTTCAGATACTTCTTCTTCAGTCATTTTTGTTGAGATAATATATATCGTTTTAGATAGATTGGGGATATGTTTTACAATAAAATCTAAACTATTCAGATACGATTTTCTAATATATGGTGCACCCACAAAATCTTCATCATCCTTATAATTATAATCAACGACATTCATATTCCCATTATTATAATATTCGTAATATAGATTAGATGCCTGTCTCAATAATTCCCCATTTTCCGTAGCCGCAATTCCAATTTCCGGAACTAATTTTTTATACAATGAATCGTACTCTGATTGATATTTCCCGCGATTATTCCAATATGTATTATTCATATTATTTAGTTTTTTATTTATGTATAAATATAACAATCACTATCAAAAAATTTAGTGATTTATTGAATTTTTTTTACGGCATCAAATAAAATATCAGGATTAATATTATATTTCACTTGATTGCGTTGCATTTGTTCAATTACAGTTTGAAATATTTGAGATATTCTTGCTATGGATAATCCTTCTTGTTCTGCTATTTCTTTTGGAAGTAATGGTCTTGGAAGACCTATTCCAAATTTTTTTAAAAATATACCGCGGTCTCTAACTTTAACACCTTCTAATAACTTATTCAACCCACTTTTTAATATATTATATGATTCGTTAACATCTATATCCATAACTGAGTCATCTTCTAATTTCATCACATTTGATAGTGGTGTATTCGATTCAGTTGAAACAGGTGAATCTATATCAAGAGTGGTTTCTTTCTTGTACGATCCGAATTCCTCTCTATCTTTATATATTTCCGATTTCGGTTTTTTAACCAATCTCGAATTATTATCCAGTTCAATTAAAATATATGCCCTAATCCACATAGTCGCTACAGAATTGAATTTAGCATTATATATATTTGCATTTATCCAACGCAATAATTCGCGTTTTGTATAAGTGGTATCTTTTTGAAATCTTTCTAGAAATTTCTTTTTTATATCTCCGTATTTTAAAAATTCTTGTACATTATCGTGTAAAGTTTTAAAGTCAAATTTATCAGGCAATTCTTTAATCTTCAACAAAATGTCATCTTTTAATTTAGAGCGCGTTGGATCAAATTTATCATATGCGATAACTAGTCCTAAATTCCCGGCGCTGATTAATTCGTTTAATGTTAACCCTAGTCCTTGATATTTTTTAGCTATCATAACTACGGTTTTTAAATTCATTTCAATTAATTTATTTCGATTTTCTTCGCAATATTCTATGTTGTAATCATTTTTGTGTTTGACATATATATTATTAATTTCTCTAAAGTATTGTTGGGTTATATTCACATCATTAGTTTGTGTAGAATATTTAGAAATAATATCCTCTAAACTATCAGATATATTTATATTTTTATATATAGCATTTGTTATGATTTCTTTTAATACTATATTAAAATCTATACATTTGTTAATTTTTGATAAAACTTGAAACCCTCTAACAATATCAGTAGAACACGAATCTACTGGAATAGCATTCTCCATAGATTCGTATTCGCTAATTAATTCTATATTATCTGATATAAAATTGCGCAATTTGTTTAATAAATTAGACATAAATATTTTTTATATTTTTTTAAATATATATAATTAATTGTCAATTTTTACAGAACCTATTTCAATATTTACATCAGATTCCAAAAATTCATCCAAAATGAATATATGATTTGAAACATCTTGAGAGTAATCTCTTTCTTGCCATAATAATTCAACTCGCTCCATAGTAACGATTCCTTCTTTAGTAGGTCTTGTTGTTTTAATTAAACATTTGAATATTTTTTCAAATGTATCTTTCAACGTAGACATGGTCATTTCTGCTCGATCAATTATAATCTCGTCTGTAGATTCATGAGTGGCGTATTTTTTTGAAAAATCAATTAAAAATTGCTGTACTTCATTTTTATGTACCATTTTTTTATCTGAAAATTCATACGCAGCATTCATAAAGTCTTTAATAGGAATATCCAATCTATGATTTTTATCATTATAAATAATATTAATTAATAACCTAATTCTATTAATAGCCGCAAAATTATACGTCCCATTTTTATTTCTACAATACTCAAAAATACCTTTAACACTATCTACTGGATAATATTTAGACATTGAAATAAATATTGGGATTACTTTTTCAAATACTTCAATGTTCTTTACAATCATTTTATTACTTAATAAGTCTTCCTTCCATTCAGTGCCTTTTCTAATATCAAATTTACCAGATAATACATCTTTATAAAGATTCAATCTATCTTCGGTTATAATATCTAACAGTTCATTAATGTGTTGAGTATTTAATTGCAACTGTTCATCATGCGCCAATTTAACCATATTTTTTAAATCTCTAAAAATCTCAGACCCTTTTACATTAAAATCTTTAAGATCTATGGATGAGATTTGATAATCATATGATTTCATACCTCTCATTAACACGGGAAGTTGTTGCACATATTCTCTATATTTTCTTTCAAAATATATAACTTTATATGCGATTTCATTTAAGTAATATTTATTTTCTACATCATTATATTCTATAAATTTATTGTCGTGAATGATTGATGAAATTAATGAATTGTATTTATATTCAACAGGATTTCGTTCAATCATGGCATTGCACAGTCTTAATATAGAGTGAACATTTTTAATCTCCTCGTCATTTAATTTGAAATTCATTTCTTTATACCTGTGGATCGATCTCGAATTTCCCTCTGCATCATTTTTTGCAACATATAAATTAATATATAAGTCATTGGATCTCAATCTATTAGCAAACTGTTCTATTTCTTGCGGCATCATTAAATCTGCGAAATAAATAGAAAATTGGAATTTATCCAAAATATCCACGCCCACAGATAAATAATTCGTACACAATAGAATCTGAGTGTCTGTAATTGTTTTTTCAAAATTCACATCATCCATAAATTGTTCCCCTACATTAGATTTTTTATAATAATGTAATCTAACCTTATCAAACATTAAATGTTCGTTTTGCAAAAAATAAGTTACAGCGGCTTCAATTTGCTGAGCATATAATGTACCTTGATTGGTTGGAAATAACACACGAATACCATTAGCAATATCGTTAGCCATATTCCTACACATATGATACATTAAATCTGATGTAGATTCTACCAAATTTACTTTAAATTCTTTTTTTCTAATATCATCTTTTGTTACTTTAATGTGTACAATGTCTGGAAAAAATACTAATTCACCCGATGGTGTACCTGACATTAAAACTATGGGAATTTCAGTATTTCTAATCATTTCAATAACTTTTGACATAACTGGTCTATATTCAGATTGAAACATTAGATGAGATTCATCGATGAATATATAATCAAATCCCGCGGTTTTAATATCCATTAAATTCAAATGTGAAAATTTATCAATAGTTAATGATAATCCTTTAGATACATCCAAGCGAGGTTTCCTATTCCCATAACTAAAATACCAATCTGGGTCATTTTCCACCTTTGATTTAATTGTAGATGTAAATGGCATTACCATGATAATTTTTTTACCATCCCTAACCAATTGTTTCACCATTTCAGTCTTACCAACACCAGCACCAGCTTCTAATAATGTAATCCTACCTAAATCATCTAATAATAATTCTCTAATATCTCCTAAATATTGATTTGAATTAATATGATAGTTTTTTAAGTATTTCGATTCACGAATTAGAGTTGGATTTTCTATTTGATCCATCGAATTAAAAATTTCAGATTCATCAAATGATTCATCCTGAATATTTAATTTGATTTTAAATCCATGTTGCGCATTAAGTCTATTTACTGCCCAAACATCCACAGGCTTATCGTGACGAGATGCAGTTACACAATCCGCCTGCAACTCTTTATCTTTGATATTATTCGAACATATAAGTCTTAAATATTTATATCCTTTTTCAAGACCATATATTTTTACCAAAGTATTCGCTAGACGCCATCTTTCAAAGTGTTTGTAATGCACTTTATTTTTAATATCGGTGTCCAAATCTTTTGCCTCGGTGACTTCAACTTTTAAATCCGCATTATCATTATCTTCAAACCACTCCCAACGTTTAAATATTGATTTTAAATCGGGATATGTTAACCAGTCTACATCCGGGTGTCCAATATCTTCTACGTTATCAAAATTGACATAAATAAATTCCTCAAAAAAATGAGTATTTATAAGAGGATGCTCATCATAACCAATAAATGCGCCTTGTTGAGGTTTAAACATGGCTAAGTCCATCCACTTTAAAACATCATCTTTAGTAAATCCTAGTTCATCTGCTGCAGATAAACAAGACAAATAAACAAATGAATATTTATGTCTGAAATTAACCAAATATAACATTTTTTTCTTTTGATCGTCATTTTGATCGGTTTGAGGTACTGCAATTTTTGTATATACGTGCAATCCCTTGCCTGATGCTGATAAAGTGACACCTAAAAACCAGTTGCATTTATATAGTTTATTAAATATGTGTTCCTTTAGTTGCTTAGCCAAAGACTCATTTTTAATATCCATATCAATTACCTGGAATCCATTCCACAATTCAAACGCTTTTTTACCAATGGGGCGCTCGCCATTAGAAGTACTATATACTACCTTACGATCAGCTTTATTTAATTTTTTATTATCTTTTGAAATAATTGTATTTATAAGTTCTTCTAATGTGCAAACTGCCCCTTGAGTCTGCTTAATATTTGAACATATTGTTATTTGACATTCTTTTAATCTTTTTGAAAATTGTTTTTTCTCATCATCATCACATAACATTACATCGTTATTAGAAAATACTTCTTGTGCGAAATGCTGTTTCCAAGAAAACTTGGTGGGCGTATTCATAACTCTATACGCTTGCAGCGATTGCTCCAATGATAAATTAGACATATTATTTTATTTATTTTTATTCAAATAAATATATATAATAAATTATTGATGTTAGATAAAGTGGGTACTTATTTTTTTATTATATATATAAAACCAAATGTATGTATACATTAACCGATAAATTATACGAATCTCTTCTTGATGATGAGGATGATTTAATATCTAGTGACAATTCATTAATAGAACAATTTTTAAAAGATAATTATAAAATAGACGGAACATATACTATTAAAAATAATATTGTGGATATTAATGGAAGTATAACTGTGCGATATGAGAAATATAAAAAAATTAAATATTTAACAAATGGGACTTTTAAATTTGGACTAGTGACTAAAACATTTAGTTGTTCGGAGTGTAAATCATTATTATCCTTGGAAGGCGCCCCTGAAAAAGTAAATGGAAATTTTTACTGCTCATACTGTCCAAAATTAACTTCTTTAGAAGGTGCGCCGTATGAAGTCGGATTAGATTTTAGTGCTATGGAATGTTATAATTTAAAAACATTGAAAGGATTATCCAAAAAAGTAAATGGTTCAGTATATTGCACTTATAATAGGAGTTTAGAAGAAATAAATACAAATTGCGATATAGTTGGTGGAGATTTTTCAGTGAAAAAATGTAAAAATTTAAAATCACTAAAAGGATTACCTAAAATTATAAAAGGTTATTTTGCAGGACCCGTCACTAGTAATATAATAGATTATGGGGAATTAGATAAAATAATTCACGGAGATGTTTATTTCGAATAATTGAAATTGATAATTTATATGAAAAATTTAAAACAATATCTAGAATCTTTATTAGACGATGAAGATGATTTAATAGAAGATAAAACTGTATTAATAGAACAATTTTTAAAAGATAATTATAATATAGATGGTTCATATACTATTAAAAATGGTATAGTAGATGCCCCTAATTCTGCAATTAAATTAAAAAATTTAAAATTAAAGCACTTAACTAATGATTTGTTTAAATTCGGTTCTGTAAGAGAGTTTATATGCTCACGCTCCGCAATAATAACTTTAAAAGGTGCTCCTAAAACTGTAGATTATTTTTCTTGTAGATTATGTGGCAATTTGAAATCACTTGAAGGCGCTCCGGAAAAAGTATCCGATATATTTAATTGTAGATTATGTGAGCGATTAAAAACTCTTGAAGGCGCTCCGGAGTTTATAGATGGGGATTTTAATTGTTCGAATTGCCCATCCTTAATTTCATTAAAAGGCGCTCCTAAAAAATTGACAGGGGAGTTTGCGTGCATAGATTGCAATTCTTTAAAAAATTTAGAATATTTACCCGAAATTGATGGAGATTTATATTGTGATGAAAGACATTTAACTACGGATAAAAACATAATTAAAAAACAAGTTAAAGGCAATATTCGAACTAATTTTTAATAAAAAAATAATAAATTGCATGAAAACACTAAATCAATATTTATTAGAATCTTTATTAGACGATGAAGACGATTTAATAAGTAATAATGATATACTAATACATCAATTTTTAAAAGATAATTATAAAATAGACGGTTCATATACTATTAAGAATGGTATAGTAGACGTTAACGGAAATATAGCTCTTACTAATTATGATTTGGAATATTTAACCAATGATTTATTTTCATTCGGAAAAGTGACTGGAAATTTTAATGCAGGTGGTGTAAGATCAGTAAGAATAAAAAGTTTAAAAGGTGCACCTCGAATAGCTGGTATGTTTACAGTGATTCGAAGTAAGATAAAATCTTTAGAAGGTGGCCCAATCGAAACTGGAAATTATAATATATATTATAACAATTATATTACAGATTTAATAGGTTCTCCAAAGATAGTTAATGGTGATTTTAAATGTTATAATTGCGATTCATTAAAATATATTAAAGGCACTCCGAAAAAAATAAAAGGCCATTTCGATTGTTCAGAGTGCGAGGAATTAATTTCTTTAGAAGGTGGCCCTGAAATTGTGGGCGGAGATTATAATTGTTCTTATTGTCAAAATTTGCAAAGTATTAAAGGAGTGGCTGAAAAAATAGGAGGAACACTAGATTGTTCGGATTGTACAAAATTATTAATAGATGAAGTAAGAAAAGAAATGGCTAATATAAAATGTAAAGATGTATTCCTGCCAAAATAAAGCGAAAAAGTCTCGTAAATAATATAAATTCAATCTCAAAAATATATGGAAGAATTATATAAATATATAAAAGAAGAAGTTGCTGCTGCATCTAATGCGACTCCTGGAAATACTACTGGGGTTGGAAATCCTATGCCTGCTGGAGTGAATGGAGATATTGGAACTGAACCATTGCCAACCGCAAAAGCTAAAAAACAAAAAAGAAAAAAATCACTTAAAGAGTCATTACTTTCTTGATGATATTATAGTATAATATTCTAAATTTTTACATTATATTTTATATATATTTTTAAATAAAAATTATAAACATATGAGTTTATTAGATATAGATGATAATATTGAAACTGATGAAACTGCATTTATCAATATATTGATAGACCCTCTTTTATTTAAAGATAATTACGATTATATATATTCATATGCAGCCTCTCATTATAAATTATCCTGCGAACGGGATTTAATATCCGATGAACATATTGACGATTATTGGATGTTATTAAAAATATACGATGATAAATTGGGAATATCTATATACGGTCATGACAAAGTTATAGATATAGGATATAATATATATATTCATGACAATATATGGGAGTGTCAAGTACATAGACCACGATTCATTTATGATGATATATATTACTTGAATAAATCAGATAAAGACTTTATAATATATTCCATAGATGAGGAATTTTTTAAACATATCGAAAAGAGATTTGAAAATAATAAAATATTATGAGAACATTAAATGAACGTTTAACAGAATCTTTATTAGATGATGAAGATGAATTAGTAAATGATAATACAACATTAATTGAGCAATTTTTAAATGATAATTATATAATAAAGGGCACATATACTATTAAAAATGGGATTGTAGATGTCAATGGGAATGTTAGAATATCTTGGGATGTTCAAAATGATATAACTAGTTTAACAGATGATATATTTGAATTTGGAACCATTAATGGAGATTTTAATATAAATGATTGCATTAATTTAAAAACATTAAAAGGTGGCCCAAAAAGAGTCAAAGGGGATTTTTTATGTGGTTATTGCGAAAAATTAAAAAGTTTCGAATATGCGCCATATGAAATTGAAGGAGCTTTTGTAACAATTGACTGCGGGGTAACATCATTAAAAGGATTACCAAAACGAATAAAGTATATAGGTTTAACCCAGTGTGATAATTTAATTGACTTAGATTATATACCTGATGCTGATGAGTACACATTAAGTGATTGTACCAAATTAAAATCATTAAAAGGGCTACCACAAGATCATGAATATTCTTTGGATGTATCCGGTTGTAAAAAATTAAAAACATTAGAAGGATGTGGTAAAAAAATGGGATATTTATCTATTGAACGTTGCAAATTAGATAGTTTTATAGGAGGTCCTGAGGTTTTATCCGGTAATTTATATATGAATGAATCTAATATTAAATCACTTGATGGATTTCCTAGTATTGTTGGAGGCGCAATTTATGCAATTAAATCCAGATTACACATACCACTTAAAATATTCAAAGATGAATTCATTCCTCAAAATGTAAAATTTTATCAAAGTGTTGATATTTAAATAATTGTAAATGTAGGCGAGTTATATGTTAAATTTAATTAAAAACAAAAAGGAACCAATATTGGTTCCTTTTTTTTTGTATATGGGTTATTTTTTTTAGAATGGCAAATCATCTTTTGAATCTTCACTCATTACACTAGCACCCGGGTCAGGTAAATTAGACATAATATTTGGTTGTGATGTTACTGGACTTTCAGGAGCAGTTGACATTGTTTGAGCACCAACAGTTCCAACACCCTTCTGAGCAACAAACGATTCATGTGAGATTGATTTTGGATCTTGCATATCCAACACAATTTCAATCCACTCATTAACTCGTTTAGTAGTAGCATCATCCCACGGCTGATATGCACATTCTTTTACGAGATCGATAGCGTGTTCTTTTACGTAATCCCAGGCAATTCTATACAGAGATTTAATTGCTTCAGTATTATCGTTCAAAAATTTCAATTTCTCAGCTTTTTTAGCTTCTGTTTTAGCCTTATTGTAATCAGCTCGAGCAGTAGCGTAAGAATCGATCAATTCCAAATCCGCTTCTGAGAATAACGGCGTTTTGTCGATTTTCATAATAGGCATATAATCCGTACCGAAATCGCAAGTAGAATAAGAAATTTCTCTCTGTTTTCTTTCGGGATTTTTCGGATCATCCGGACCAGGAGCTACTTCCATTTCCAAAGGCAATCCAAAAATGTAATCCATAATAGGTACCGGCGTTTTCTTTGATTCAGCTGATGGATTCATTTTAGCTGACATCTTTTCCCAAATAACGGTTGGCAACTTCATAACTTTGAATTGACCTACCAATTCTGGTTGATTTTCATCTTCCATAATCTGAACCAAAACCCATCGAGATTCTGATTTATCGTACATTTTCTTTGCCCAGGCTTTCTTAGTCTCATCATTAGAGAACCACAATTTCTTCCAAGATTTGAACAACGGACAATCTTTATTACCGTCACCCAACATTGATTTAACCATAAAGAATCCATTGAAATCCGTCATAGCATA
>OGZV01000819.1_pt1 | contig 32057 bp, 52 predicted proteins | sample 1576861 | NCBI WGS metagenome assembly OGZV01 (sample SAMEA3541501, study PRJEB24748) | human gut metagenome | biome: human gut; feature: human-associated habitat; material: faeces | place: China | collected 2012
TTCCCGGCAGCCACAATTTCATAAAGGTATAACACACTAGACTTTCCTGACGGAAAATCGTGTGCCAACAGGGATGCTACTCGCCCCTATTGGATGACCCAGAGTAAAATCAAAAGATTTAGAAAGGATTCGAAAAATGCTAAAAGATATTATAGGTATAAGGTTGTGTGGTGCTAATTTTGAAAAAACTTCAGATATATTATTACTCGATCCTCATGAAGGAAATGGAAACAAGCCAAAAACTGTTAGAGGAACATTATTATACGGTCGAAATGGGGCAGGAAAAAGTACATTGGCTAAGGCAATAAAAAAAGGTAAAGGCGAAATTCAAGATACTATTACACAAGCAGAATTCCTAGATGTTAACAATTCTCCTGTTGTATTAACAGATGAAGATAAATCATGCATTTTTGTATTCGATGAAGAATATGTTGACAAAAATATAAAATTTTGCGAATCAGGATTAAATACAATTATAATGTTAGGACACCAAGCGGAACTTGCTGAGCAAATACAAACCGCAAAAAATAATTTAGAAAAGACAAAATCTGAATATGAAGTGCAAAATAAAATTGTCGAGGAGAATGGAAAAACAGAATGCCAACAGTCTCCAAAATATTATATTAAAAAAATGCGTTTGGCACTTCAGGGAGATTCATCCTGGTCTGGTAGAGACAAATTAATAAAAGGGAATCGTCAAAATACAGGTATTCGTGATGATACATATAAACAATTTATTGGACTTACTACAACCAAAACGAGGGATCAATTACTTATAGAATTTAACGAGACATTAAAAGAATTACGTATTGCTCAGCAAGGTGATGCGACAATTTTGACAAAAGTTCCCTTGTTAAAGTTAGAATACAATGAGGACAATATCGTTAAACTTTTACGGACTAAGATTGAAAAGCCAGAATTATCTGAACGTGAAATTTATTTACTTGAGCTTGTACAGAACGGAAAATCGCTTCAGTTAAATAATATGCTTAAAGTTTTTTCTGACACAGACGTTTGTACATGTCCTATGTGTATGCAGCCAGTTTCTGAAGAGTATAAAAAAGATTTGGTTCAAAGCATTCAAAAAATACTTAGTAAGGTTGTGGAAGAACACCAGTCAGAGCTATACTCATTCATGAAGCAAGAAATTGAAATTGATTTTTTACCTTTTTCCAAGTTAACGATTAACGAAGCGCTATGCACAGAATTATTATTGCAAATAAATGCAGCTATTAAACAGAATAATTTGATAATCCAAAGTAAAATTGATAATCCATATGTTCCATGTGAACAAAAAATCCAATCAGTTTCTACCTTACTAGCACAATTAAATTCAGCATTGGAATCATTGGAAAATGAACGAATCGAATATAACAAAAATATTACAGATACTAAACCAATAATAAACCGTTTGCATGAAATCAATAAACTTATTGCGCATTTTGATATACAAGATTTTTATCTGAAATATCTTGAATGTGCTGCACAAGCAAAAATAGAAGGTGAAAAACTGAATGAAAAAAAGATAGCTTATATTGATGCTAAAAAATATTTAGATGAATTGGAGGCACAACAAAAAAATGTTAAAGTAGCACTTTCAATCATCAATAATAATTTAAGTTATATCTTTTTCTCGAATGAAAGATTTAAAATAGATTATAAAAATAATAATTATGTTTTACTTTCTAACGGAAAACCTGTACAACCTTCTCAAATATCTCAAGGTGAACGAAACATAATTGGATTATGTTATTTCTTTGCAAGTATTTTACAAAATCAAGAGGAACTAACTGCTTATACAAAGGAATATTTGTTATTAATTGATGATCCTGTATCAAGTTTTGATATTGAGAATAGAACAGGAATTATGTCTTTTCTTAGATATCAACTCGGAAAGTTTTTATTAGGAAATAAAAATACAAAGGCAATTATAATGACTCATGATTTGCTTACATTTTACGATTCCGAAAAAATATTCGGAGAGTTGATTGAAGCAAGCAAAGAAAAATATGGTGGAGATAAGCCAATTTACAAGCGGTACGAGCTGAAAAACAAAGTATTGATACCATTTCCTCATAATGGTCGTCAAGAGTATACGGAGTTAATGAAAATTGTTTATAATTTTGCAATAGGTAATACTACTGATTATGAAGTGGTGATTGGTAACATTATGCGTCAAGTTTTAGAAGCATTTTCTACATTTCAATACAAAAAAGGCATCGAAAATGTTTCAACAGATCAAACTATATTATCCTTATTGCCTGACGTAACATATAAAAATTATTTTGAAAATTTGATGTACCGATTAATACTAAATAATGGAAGTCATAGACTAGATCAGACAAAATCAATGTCTGATATGAATTTTTTTACTGTAATATCAGATACAGAAAAGCAGCGAACTGCGAAGGAAATATTATGCTTCATCTATCTTTTGAATAAAAAACACTTGTTGTCTCATTTAGAAGGATGTGCTAATGTAGAAACAAATTTATCAAGCTGGTGCACTGAAATAAAAAATAGAGTAGGTGCTTAAAGAATAATGAGCGCTTTTCAAGTATATTAAATAAATTTTTACAAATGTGATTCAGAGTTCTACTAGTTATTATTTATAAGTAATCATATGGTATTATAGGAATTGATGAATAATAATTATAGATTACAACAATGTTAAGGAGGGAACGAATGAATTTAGAAATATATCAAAAATTGTGTGCTGAATCAAAAATTCTCTGGACACAGCATTGTTTACAGCGAATGCAGGAAAGAGATATCAGTCGTGCTGATGTAAAAAATGGAATTGCAACTGGTGAAATCATAGAGGATTATCCAGACGATTTTCCTAACCCAAGTTGTCTGATTTTTGGATATAATGTAAATGGACGGATTTTGCATATTGTTGCAGGTTGTGATAATATAAATATATATATCATAACAGCGTATTATCCAGATACAAAGAAATTTGAAAATGATTTAAAGACTCGAAGAAAGAGGTGATGGATATGTGTATGTATTGCAAAAACAGTACAACCGTAAATAGTACAACAACACACGTCGTAAATTATAAAAATTGCATTATTGTAATTAAGAATGTTCCATGCCTTGAATGTGAGCAGTGTGGAGAAAAATATTATACGGACGAAGTTGCCGAACGACTTGAAGCGATTGTAAATATGGCAAAGAAACTGATGCAGGAAATTGCTGTTATTGACTATCCACAGGTAGCTTAATAATCTTCTATCTTTTTATTGCATTATACCGTATAGTATCAATCAGTGATCAGATTACAGATACTTGAGAAGCCTGTGATCGGGAGAGGGTGCCGAGGCCCCTCTCTTTTTTATCGTTTCTTTGCACTATTCAATCCATCCACCCAATTACATAAAATCACAATCGTCTCATAATTTACATTGATATATGTACGCCACCTTTTCTTCCGCCAAGAACGTCTTTTCCTTTCAGATCATCCCATGAAAAATCCGGCATTTCTTCACGTGCGACCAGAAAGTTTCCGGCGCGCTGCGTAAGCTGCGCGAAGTTTTTGATGACATCATTTGCACCCTCCTGGTAAGTATAAATCGAAGATTCACTTCCCATAAAGCCAATATCTGCCTCACCGGAGAGGACGGCGGTCATAACTTTATCCGCCCCAAACGGAGTCAACCAGTTAGTACAAGACGCTATAAGAAATCAACAGAGTCGACAGTATGATCAGTGTTCAGGTGAATCTCCCGGATAATAGAATGCCAGAAAGCTCTGCGGTTTTCTTGGGTTAAATTGTAGTACATTGTTCTAAAGTCTGTATTCAGCAGCTCTTCCAGATAAGCATAATCAGGTTCTAATTCCGGAGCCGCATTTAACAATTCATTCAGTTTGTTTTCAATCCGGTCATATTCTTTGCTGTAATAATCCCATTCGATTCTTCCTTTCTGGAAGAGAAGATTTAATCGTTCTAATTCTTTCTGGAGCTTTTCAGGAGTCTGAATTTTCTTCTTTTTTTCTTGTTCCTTTTCAATTTTTTCACATTTTATTTTAAATTTATTGTATTCGTATTCCAGATGATCAATCAGGTATTGTTCTATGAGATTTTGACTTACCATGTGCTTGTACGTACATTTGTGATCAATAAAAGCTTTGTTGCATCGGTAATAGCAGTATACTTTTTTTGCACCGGTTTTCCTGTTGATAATGGACGAACCGCCTCTTGCGCTAAGCCTGCGTCCACAGATCGGACAATTTATCATGCCACTGAAAAGATAAATCCGGCCAGAAGGAGCACGCTTAACATTTGCGTTCTGTATTTCCTGCAGATTGTTCCATTCAGATTCTGTCAGGTAAGCAGGGCAGTATGGAATCTCGCGATAGGTTCCTTTGTAAAATTCACTCGACAGCAGTGTTCGCATATTCGCCCATGTAAAATCCGGATCATAATTTTCCTGAATATAGCGCATGGAAAGCCCTTTTGCATGGTGCTTAAAGAAAAAACGATAAAAGGCATTTACAGTGTCTTCTCGATCAGGATCTTTTACCATGCGTTTTACGCCGTCAATGATTCCAGATTTGTAGCCGTACCCCATATTCACATCACCGAAGATCAATTTTCCCTGCCGGATAGATGCTTCGTTTACGAATTTGATACGTTCGCTGGTGGTATCGACCTCATTCTGACCGATAGATAGAACTACATTCAGCTGCAGTCGACCGTCTCTGGTTTCCATATTGATTCCGGGTTCACTGGTGCTGATCCAATGGACGTTATTATCGTCCAAGACTTCCTGTACCTTGTAAAAATCAGACAGGTTACGGAACCATCTGTCAATCCGCCAGAAGATGATCACATCAATTTTCCCGGCTTTTACGTCCTCAAGCAGGGCATGGATGGCTTTTCGCTTTTTTAATTCTTTACGGGCAGTTTTACCCTCGTCAGCATAAACTCCAGCAACGGTCATATTATGTTCTTTGGCGTAATTGGTCAGGTATTGCTTTTGTGCTTCCAAGGATTTACCATGCATCATCTGTTCAGCGGTAGACACACGGATGTAAATGGCACAGCGTTCAATTTTACTTGGCATATTATATCACCTTTCTTTTCAATATACGTAAAAATGAGTACAAAAATAACAGCCTGAGAACTTTTGTTCTCTTGCGTGGCTGCTCCGGAGATGATACAATATTATTCGGAAATCAGTGTATCTCTTCGGAGTACTGAAAGAAACATATTGGCGTATGTTTCGTCCTATGACCGTTCCTGTTGGCGCAGGAGCGGTTTTAGTTTATTTGTGTGTATGTACAGTATATCTATTATCGCATGTTCTAAGCCCATCAATATGTTCGAAAAGATCAGGTTTAATAGGAGCTCCTAGTGGATCGAGAATAAAATCAATACCTTCTCGACGAGCGAGTTTAGCAGCAGGAACAAAATCGCTATCCCCGGATATCAAAACAATTTGATCGACCTGTTTTTTATATGCCATTGAAGAAATGTCTAAACCTATTTTCATGTCAACACCCTTTTGATCAATATTTAGATAGAAGTCGGATTCTTTTAAATCAGAAAAAGAGATAGAACCATTACAAAGTTTTTTGACCGTTTTTGGGTAGATGGTATAATGTGCTTGCTCTTCAGCAAGTTTTCCGAGTCTAATAGCAAATTTTCTCTTTTTCTTTAATTCACTTAAAAAGCTCATAGTCCATGTATAAAGCTCTGTTTTCGAAAGATCAACTTGTTTTTGTGTGAATGGATGAAAGATGCGTTTGCTCGACGGTGCACAATCATAGTAAAAGATTCTGTACAGGCTATTATTTTCTCCATGAGAATTTAAGTGACGTTTACAGTAATTTGCAAGTTCTATAGCACGTTTTTCAGCTGTTTGGTCGCCTAAAACAGCTTGAGCTCTTCGACGGTAGAAACCGCCATCAACAAGTATTGCAGTTTTCATATGCACTCTCCTTTAAATATAAAAAGCCCTAGGGTTCGGTCATTCCCATATATTGAGAGACGTACAACCTAGAGCAGTATTAGTATATTTTTCTTTTGTGTCTTTTATGATAGCTCATATTTATTAAAAAGTCAACATTTTTTTGAAAAAACATTTGACAATTATATAAGTAAGTGATAAAATGAGCAATCTGTCATAAGAAATTATGAAAAATATTACTAAAAATCTTTTGGTGTAACATCATCTTTTTTTGTATAATCATTTATGCAGTTATACTAACCGCATTATTCAACTGTTCCTGTTGGTGCAGGAGCGGTTCTTTTATTTATATTATTCTGTCTGCTCAAGGGCTATAGTTTTTGTTATTCCGGAAACTGTTACCTGATAGGTAATCTGCTTGCTTGAATCGGAATAAGAAAACTCTTTTGTATCGTCCAGAGAGGCGAGAAGAGCGGAATCGGTTGCTTCCCTATCTCTGGTGGATGTCCAAGTGTATTCTTCAGAATATTCTGTAGGAGCAGTATAGGTTCCAACCCAGTAAACAGCAGTCGTGTTTCCTTCATCCATAATCCAGTTTATTGTGATGGTATCCTCTGTAATATCTGCCTGCATCCAAGTACCGTCATCATCTTTGTACTCCCATTTTCCAGTAAGCACAACAGGATCTTTGACTTCTTCCTTTGCTTCCTCTTTTGGAGTTTCGGCAGATGCTTCTGTCTTCTTGGATGATTCTTTTGTTCCTTTTGATGAATCGGAGCTATTGCCACAGGCTGTAAACGACAGTGCCATGCTTCCGATCAGAATCAATGCTACAAGTTTCTTTTTCATAATTTTTCCTCCTCATATAAAGTGTTTCTATATAATCGCATATGCGGTTATACCAATTTCATCATCGACAACTGCGGTATAAAATACACCACATAATTATCTAACCGCTTACAAATCCCGTACTTATTCCTGTAACATTCAATACATTCTTCCAGAAATTCTTCTGTCACTTCCAGGTATTCAGCGATTTCAAACCGGTTCTGACAGCCATGCTCAAAGGCTCGCACCAGTCCGATCAGACCGATCTGCTTGTTGTACGCCCAGAGCCTTGCCTGATGTTCCTGTTTTCGGTTGGCAGCAGATGTCATATCGAGGATATTTCCGACCGATGTTTCATGGTGTCCGAGTTCCTCTGCCAGTGCACAAGTCTTCTCTGGAATCGTCATGTCTTTTCGGATGGCAATCTTGTTTCCCTTAATTCTTCCGTCACTTCCTTGGAGGGGCTTTTCCTTTACCAGCATTCCATCATTGTAGGCATTGTCTAAAAGTATTTCGTAAAGATTCAACCTAACACCCCCTAGAAATTTTTATCATCCATAATATCATCATCGTGCTGGTTCATTTTGTCAGTTACTTCTATATCTGTACGTCCATGAGCTGCTTGGACAGTAAGGTCTTCTTCCATTTGCTGGTTCACAAGCAGATTTTTTGAATAGGTAAGGACTCTTTTCTGATTCGGAGAAGAGAGTTTTTCGTATATATCAAGTAGTTCTTTATGCTCTCCGTGAAATTTATGCACATTATTCTTAAATTTATCTGCTATTTCTTTCGGAGCTTCTTTTCCGGAGAAATTTGTATCTATCTGTTCCCAGCCCATTAAATAGGACGGATCTGTTCCAAGAGCTTTTGCTACTTTGACGATTTTATCTCTTCGCATATTAGCTATCATGCCAGTTTCCCATTTTCTTACGGTACTTTTCCCAACGCCAACTTTTGCTCCGAGTTCTTCAAGTGTCATGCCTTTTTCTTCACGCAAAGTTTTTATTTTTTGCCCTATTTCCATACTGTATTTCACCATCCTTCCGTGATAATGTGAGTATAGCATGAATGTGTCTTTTACGCAACATCAAACTACATCAAAAATAAAAAAGTGTCCTAAAGTGCAAAGAATGTATTGACACTGACACGAAGAAGTGTTACTGTATAAGTGTCCTAAACGACACAAGAAAGGAGGGGATTGAAATGGATAGATTTAGGCTCGAATATGAGATGAAAATCCGTGGAATTACTGTTGAAAAGATGTGCGAAGATATTGGAATGAGTCGTTCTGCATTCTACAGGAAGTGTCGTGGAATTTCAGAATTTACAATTACGGAAATACAGGCAATCGTTGACTACATAGGGTTGGAAAGCCCGATGGGGATTTTTTTTGTTGAAAAAGTGTCCGATAAGACACACGCGAAAGAAGAGAATGCGACACAATGAGAATGAAAGGAGAAACATGAACGAATTGCTGAGAATCAATTACAACACAGAGATGCCAACAGTATCGGCAAGAGATTTACATGAAAAACTGAATATTGGAACCCAATATACAAAATGGTTCGAGAGAATGGCAGAATATGGTTTTTCGGAAAATGTGGACTTCCAAGCTATTAGTCAAAAAAGACTAACAGCTCAGGGAAACGAAACTACATATATAGATCACAATATTTCCATTGATATGGCAAAGCAGATTTGCATGATTCAGCGATCGCCGGAAGGGAAACAGATCCGGCAGTATTTCATTGATTTAGAAAAAGCATGGAACACTCCAGAACAGATTATGGCTAGAGCGTTGAAGATGGCTGATAAAACCATTGATGAGCTGAAAGAGAGCAATGCAGTTCTTCTTGCGGACAACCAGCGAATGAAACCGAAAGAAATCTTTGCCGATGCAGTAGCTACCAGCCACACTTCCATCCTGATCGGAGACCTTGCGAAGCTCCTGAAGCAGAACGGCATCGAGATTGGACAGAAACGCTTGTTCAACTGGCTCAGAGAAAACGGCTATCTTATCAAGCGAAAAGGTTCGGACTGGAATATGCCGACACAAAAGTCGATGGACTTAGGAATTATCGAAATTAAGGAAAGTACCGTAAATAATCCGGATGGCTCGGTCAGAATCAATAAGACTCCGAAAGTTACTGGAAAAGGTCAGCAGTATTTTATCAATAAGTTTTTGTCATAGGAGGCTAATATGGAAGATTTAAAACTTCAACTTATTCAACGAGGGGCACCATCGGTATATGCCTGTGAAGGGGGAAAAACAAAGAAGTTCCTTTTCTCTTACATACCAGAACGAGATGTGATAGTTCTGAACAAAAAGCATAAGAACTATGAACACTACAAGGATCTGCTTCTTATATATTTGCAATTTAACGACTCGCAGAAAAAGGAGTTCTTAGTAATGCCAAGAAGTATGGGAATGACGTTCTTTGATTCGATCAATAAGGTATTAAGAATGCGGAAGAAGGTTTTAAGAACTTAGATGCAACAAAAGAGAGGTGAGAAAGTCTCATGAAGTGGATCATAAAAATGATGCTCGAAGGCATCAAAAAAGACCCCGCAGCCAATTTAATAGCCCCGGTAGCCACAGCTCTTGTAACAAATTTGTTAATACTGTTGTTAAAAATGCAACTGTAATAGGCGTGAGATATCGGTAAAAACGATTCCGCCTGGTATGAATACAGTATCTGTAATAGGTATCTGATAAGTGTACAGTTCCATCATATTTTTTGGGCGAATACCCATTTTCAGCTTCTTGAAAGTTTAAACGAATCAGATCGTATTCTCGAAATGTTTTAAAACTTTCACCTAAAGATTCCTGAGGAGTGTTTTGATTGAATCGCATTTTAAAGAGTAAAAAGTGCTCTTTATGTGTGAGGTAGACCTTATCAAAATCCGTATTCATGATGGTTATCCTTTCATAATTTGATATGGAAATTATACCAGACAACAGTAGGACAAATCAACAAGTACAACCAGCACCGCATAAACTTCAATAGAAAGTAGGTGATAAGCATGAAACCCGATATCGAAAAAATCATACAGGTGATGATTTCTTTATTGGAAGAACAGGAAAAAGTGAAAATTACATATACCATTGAGAAAACCGCGTAAGCGGTACCAGTTGGACAAGCAAAGGAGGGATAAGAGATGTTTTACAAGATTGCAAAGACACTCAGCGTAACGGCAAGCATTACCGGAATCTTGATGATGGTTGGTGCGTGTTCGGTGAAAAGCCAGGAGCTGTTTTATTTATATGCAGCACTTGGAATCACAACACTTACTACTGGAGCATTTGCACTGGAATATTTCCGGATACGGGAATGGCAGTACCGGAAAAGGAAAATAAGGGAGGCGAAGGAACGTGCCAGAAGAGAAGCAGCGTAAGAGCATGAGAACGTCAGAGCTTGATAAGATGATCAATAAACTTCAATCACTGGATCGGGTTGATGGTACATCCGAGTATTACAAGAATAATGCAATTGCATACTTGTCGGATCTGGCAAATCATTTGGATAGGATAGGCGTAAAGACAATAAAAATGCGCCCGGAAGTTGCAGCTTCCAGTGGCGCACATAACAAAAAACTCAACTAAATTATAGGAAAATCGGAGGAGAAAGTCAATGATCAAAGTTGAAAATGGAATGTGTGAAATTAAGGCAGTGGATGGAGTTCCGGATATAATGACGGATCTATCATGTATTATCCGAAGCATTAGAACAGCCATGGTGGAGAAAAGAGACTATAGCGAAGCTGAAACAAAAAAACTCGTTGAACAGGCAGTAAGGCTTGGCTTTGCAACAGATGAAGAAGTCACACAGGAAGCAATGGTGGCAATGGGTAAAGTGATGATGCTTCTGAAAATCTGCCACTTTAGAGGAAGATGTGTACCTAAAGGGGGCGTGATGATGGAAAAGAAACCATTGATTATTCGGTGCTCTGATGGGTGGATCTACGGCTTGTTCGGTTATTACGAGGAAGCGGTAGAAGTGGCAGAACAGCATATAGACGGAACAGAACATACATATATCATCATATGAAAAGCGTGAGGAAAAGATGGAACCTTATAAAATCTATGATTTTGAAGATGAAAAAGCCTGGCTGAAGGGGCGGTTAAACGGAATCGGCGGAAGTGATGCAAGTGCTGTGGTTGGAAAGAACCCATACAAAACAAACATTGAGCTGTTTGAAGAAAAGACCGGCAGAAGGATTGCACCAGACATTTCAGAAAAGCCTTATGTGATCTATGGGAAAGAGGCGGAGCAGTTCATCAGGGAGCTGTTCCGCCTAGATTATCCACAGTATCAGGTCACACACCATGAATTCCGGATCTTGCAGAGTCTGGAGTATCCGTTCATGCAGGCATCTCTGGATGGGGAGCTGGTTGATCAGGACGGTCGGAAAGGGATTCTGGAGATTAAGACCACCAACATTCTGCAGTCTATGCAATATGAGAAATGGAAGGACCGGATCCCGGATAACTATTACATTCAGGTGCTGCATTATCTGCTTGTTACCGGATATGAGTTTGTTGTCCTCCGGGCGCATTTGCGGAGCAACTGGGGAACAGACGTCCGGACACAGGTGAAGCATTATTTTATTGAAAGAGCAGAAGTCCAGGCTGATCTGGATTATCTGCAGGATGAAGAAATGAAATTTTGGAAGTATGTGGAAAGCGGGCGCAAACCGCCGCTGATACTTCCGGAGATCTAAAAAAGAAGGAGGAGCGTATGGAATTACGGATTACAAATCCGCAGGAAAGCTGGCTGACAGAGCAGATCCTGTGGAACAACGAGGAATTAAAGGCTGCGATTGCTGAGAAGGTAAAGGACTATAAGACGATCGCCTACACAGAGGATTCGCTCAAGGACATGAAAGCGGATCGGGCAGATCTGAACAAGCTGAAAAAAGCTTTCGAGGACGAACGGAAGCGTGTCAAGAAGATCTGCATGGAGCCGTACACCAAGTTTGAGCAGCAGGTCAAGGAGATCACAGCTCTGATCGATGAACCGATCGGACTGATTGACTCCCAGATTAGAGAGATCGATGAACGCCGCAAGAGTGCAAAACGGGAAGAGATTGAGGAGCTGTTTGCATCCATCGGGTTCCAGAGCTTTGTGAAGCTCGATATGATTTGGGATGAAAAGTGGCTGAATGCAACGGTTACGCTGCCAAAGATTGAAGAGCAGATGAAGAGCCGGATGTACCAGATTGGTACGGATGTGGTAACGATCAGCAAGCTTCCGGAGTTTAAGTTTGAAGCAATGGAAGTTTACCGGAAGACACTGGATATGAACCAGGCAATCCAGGAAGGACAGAGGCTTGCCGATATCCAGAAGAGAAAGCTGGAAGCAGAACGCATGGAGGCAGAGCGGAAAGCAAGGGAAGCGGAAGAAGCAGCGAAGCAGCAGACTGCAGCTGAACAGAAGGAAGAACTGGCAGAAGAGAAAGAAACAGCATCCGAATCTGTACCGGAAGCTCCGGAAGAGGAAGCAGTTTCAATTCCGGAAGAGGAAGAACCGGTATTCCAGCTTGACTTCCGTGTATGGGGAACCAGGGAGCAGATCATGGCGCTCCGTGAATATATGTTAAAGAATCAGATTCGATTCGGAAAGGTGGAATAAGATATGGCAGTAAATAACAGTCTGGCAAGACAGGACCAGTCAATGAAGTTATCAGTTTACCTGCAGAACGATGCAGTAAAGAAGCAGATCAATCAGGTCGTTGGTGGAAAGAATGGGACAAGGTTCATTTCCAGTATTGTAAGTGCAGTGCAGAGCACACCGGCATTGCAGGAGTGTACAAGCCCTAGTATTGTAAACGCTGCATTACTCGGAGAGGCACTGAATCTTTCGCCGTCCCCGCAGCTTGGACAGTTTTATATGGTCCCGTTCGATAATAAGAAGAAAGGCTGCAAGGAAGCACAGTTCCAGCTTGGGTATAAAGGATATATTCAGCTGGCAATCCGTTCCGGTTACTACAAAAAGCTCAATGTGCTTGCAATCAAAGAAGGGGAGCTTGTCCGGTATGATCCTCTGGATGAAGAAGTGGAGGTTAATCTGATTGATGATGATATCCTCCGGGAGGAAGCTCCGACCATGGGATACTTCGCAATGTTCGAGTATGAGAATGGTTTCCGGAAGACTTTGTACTGGTCAAAAAAGAAGATGCTGGCACACGCGGAAAAATATTCCTTTGCATTTTATAAAAACGGTGGGGCAAGATCCCTGGAATTATTGGAACAGGGCAAGATTCCGGAAAAGGATATGTGGAAGTATTCTTCATTCTGGTTTAAGGATTTTGACGGAATGGCACTGAAAACCATGCTCCGTCAGCTGATCAGCAAATGGGGAATCATGAGTATTGATCTCCAGAATGCTATTGACAAGGATATGGCAGTGATCCATGAGGACGGAAAGACAGACTATGTGGATGCAGCGAAGGCGGAAGATGATGGAGTGGTATCCGATCAGGAGTTACAGGAGGTCCAGGAAGACCAGCCGGCAGCGCCAGGAACACAGCAGCCGGATCCGAAGGGTATTGAGGCATCATTTTTTGGATAGATTTAAGAAAGGGGAAAAAGAATTATGCAGCACATTAACTTAGAAACATTTGCAAACGGAGCATTTACCGCACAGGTAAACCGGGCGATCGAAGAGGTCACGAAGAACATCCAGGATCCGAACACGGATGCCGGCACAGCGAGAAAGATTACGGTAACGATCGCATTTAAGCCGAATCAGGAAAGAAACTTCATTGCAACCGGAGTTCAGACGAAGACAACCCTTGCACCGGCACTCGGAGCAGTCACTGCATTGAGCATGGGAAAAGATCTCCGCACCGGCGAAGTGGAAGCAGTCGAGATCGGCAACCAGATTCCAGGACAGATGTCTGTACAGGACGTTCCGGGAGTTGTACCAGAAGCAGGAACTACAGTGGTAGATGGAAAAGTAATTGATAAAGCGACTGGAGAAGTTGTGGCGGATTCGGTTCCGGAACACGCAGGCAAAGTAATTGATTTAAGAACAGCAAAACAGGCATAGGAGGAGTAAGACGATGGAAGGATTAAAAGCAGCAATTGAATTTATCACAGAACTGAAAGAAGGCAGCATGGAGCCGAAGGTGCTTGAGATCAACGGTAATACATACTGTAATAAAAATCTTACAAGATATCATTATTTCCCGAAGGCAGATTCCCTGAGTGTCAACACCCTGACATCCATTGTGGACTTTATCAAGGGGAAACCGGAAGAACTCCGGGAAACCATGATTCTGCATGTAATCAGTCCGACAGAAGTAAGATTGTATTCCGGACTGGTGGACGAACGCAACAGGGAGGAGCTTATGAGGGCAGATGCCATTGTAAATGAATTCCAGTTTGACCGTTATTATGACCAGGAACGTTTTCTGATCGAGCTGCAGGCAAACTTCATTGAATCCGATGATCTGACTGTCCTGAAGCAGGTTGCCGGAAATATCGAGTCAGGAACAACGGCGAATTATGATGATGATGGTGTCAGCCAGAAAACCACAATTAAGAGCGGGATTGCAAATAAGACGGATGTGATCGTACCGAATCCGGTGAAGCTCAGACCGTATCGTACCTTTGCAGAAATCGAGCAGCCACAGAGCAGTTATGTATTCCGGATCCAGGACAGTGACCGTGGACCATCCTTCAAGCTTGTGGAAGCAGACGGCGGTTTATGGAAGAATGCAACCATGAAGAAAATCAAAGAATATTTGGCATATGAACTGGCAGAGGAACTTGAAAAGTACAACATTACGATTATCGCGTAGAAAATAGCATCTCCTTAAAAATAATATATCACACGTAACCTGATAACAAGAAAGCAAGCCGGCATTATGCAGCATCTGCTGTGTAAGTGCCGGCAGAAAGGACAAAAGGGAATGACATCGGTAATGTTTACTGTTCCTGGAAAGCCGCAGGGAAAAGCCAGGGCACGGACGTATTATAATGCAGCAACAAAGAAGCACTGTTCCACTACGCCGGAGAACACGGTCCTGTACGAGAACTTCATCAAGGATCGGTATCTGCAGATGGCAAAGGGAGCGTTCCTGGAAAGAGAAAAGCCTGTGACGCTCCGGATTATTGCAAGGTATCTTCCGCCAAAGAGCGTATCGAAGAAAAGGAAGCTTGATATGTTAGAGGGAAGAGAGCTGCCGCTGAAGAAACCGGATATGGACAATATTGTGAAGGTGGTAGCAGATGCACTGAACGGTGTTGCTTATCATGATGATACGCAGATCGCACTGGTCCAGGCAAAGAAATGTTATTCGGCAGTAGAAGGACTGGATGTGACAGTTGAGGAGTATACCGGATAAAAGGAAGGTGGTAGCGTTGGCAAGACCGAAAAAGAGTGGTCTTTCATACTTTCCTTTGGATACGGATTTTTTTGATAATGACAGCCGGATTAAGATACTGAAGGCAAGGTACAGAGCTGACGGTATCATGATTTATGTTTATTTGCTGTGTGAGATCTATAAAAACGGATACTACATACAGGTTGATGATGATTTGGAATATATTATAGCCTCGGAATTAGGGGTGAGTGTAGATAAGGTGAAGCAGGTCCTGAACTTCCTGCTAAAGAAGTCACTGTTTGATAGCAAACTCTTTAGTTCGGACAAGGTCTTGACCTCTGCCGGGATACAGAAGCGGTTTCAACTTGCAGTAAAGGAAAGAGCAAGGAAGAATCCGATAGAAGTAGGAAGGTACTGGCTTTTAGAAAAGGAAGCCACGGAACCTTTTATTAAATGCACCCTTTTTGAAGAAAATCCTGGAAATGCATGTGGTTATTCCGGGAAAAACCCCGAAGATTCCGAGAATAAGTACACAAAGAAAAGTAAAGTAAATAAAAAGGATATATATAAGGGCGCTTTCAGCGATTCTTCCCTTGAATCAGCTTTTCAATTCTATCTTCTTGTCCGATCACAGAACTGGGGAGAGATCTCTGATGAGCAAGTAAACGCTTTGAGAGAGGATCTCCTATCATTGTCCTCTGATCTGGCTGAACAGAAAGCAATTCTGAATAAAGCTGCAGCTGGTGGATGGAAGAATTTATATCCTGTTCAAAGCAAGAGAAGGCCAAAAACAAAGAAGCAGCCAGAGAAACAGGGAAAGTTTAAGAATTTTGAAGAGCGTGAATATGAGGACATGACAGATCTTACAAGGAAGTTGATGCAGCGATGAAAAAGAAGAATGGGAAACGGAGTACGTTCCTGAGAACTGGAAGCAGGAAGAAACGGAAGATTATTAAGCGTGGGAAGTAGGAGGATTGATCATGCTGATAGAAAAGACATTGAAAGAGGCATTGGCAGACTACATAAAAGGCAAACCAGTGACGGTATTATGGACAAAGGATGATGGCAGTATGGATGTTCGGTTATTGTCGGACATCCTGGAACAGGAAGAAAATCATTTTCTGGTAAACGTTCCGGCATATCACAATCCAGAATTTGCACAGGCAGTAGCTGAAATGGTGGAGCAGGAAGGAACAGATGACTGTAACAGAGAAGCAACACCGGCAGGGAGAACGGAGAAGGACGGAAGTACCACCCCCCCCTCACAGAGCCGGATTCGGTTGTGATTCCGGCAGAAAATAAAAGGGAGAAAGCATTGGAACTGGCGAAAGAAGGAAAAGGTGCTGCGGAGATCGCGCGGTTGATCGATGCAAAATATAGTACCGTGTATTCCTGGCTGAATCCGGATAAGTGCAAGAAGCCAAAGCCAGAGAGCAAAACAGCCAGTAACGCGGACCGGCACAAATGCAGAACCTGCATGTTCCGGGCAACAGGAAATACAAAGGGAGCCGGCTGTTCCTATATCGAGATAACAGGTCACAGCAGAGGATGCTCCGTGGAAGAATGCAGTGTGTATCAAAAGGGCGATGCAGTGTCAAAGCGGAAGATGAAAGGATTTTATGAGTAGGTGGCAATATGACTAAGAAAATGATCGAAGAACAAGAAAGGGCAAATAATGAGCTGGGCAGATAAGCAGTTAAAGAAACATAAGCTCCGAAAGCAGATTAAAGAGATCATGGATAGTCCGGAGTTTCAAAAGGAACGCCAGAAGGAATTGGATAAACACACAGCAGAGGCAATGAACTGTTTTCTGCTGATCAGTGTAGATTATTTGTACCGGAACTATCATTGCAAAAGAAAGGGAGTTTTGAAATATTTGGAATTTGTTTTACACCAGATGCATTTCGCACAGAAGGACGAGGAATATTTTCAGCTGATGAATGAAGAGCTGGAGAGGGAAGTTGGTGTGAATGTGCTGGGGACGTTGAAAGGAGAGTAAGAAGATGTTTATAAATCTAACAAAGACGGAGGTTGAAGAGACAATCACCGCATTGGAAGATCTCCAGACGTATCTGGAAGAAAACGGGATGGAAGACTGTACCAGATGCAACTTGGAGATTGTGAAAAGTGTAAGAGGACGACTCATGAAGGAACTCTTAATACAAAGAATGTAAGGTGCAAAATGATACGGATTATCAGTAAGGTTAAATACCAGGGCAAATGTGATGGATGTGGAATCGGAATTACTTGGGAGAAAGGAACGAATTATGAGAAGTTATATGGTTAAATTTCCGATAGGCATTGAAGTAGATATTTTCGACCTTCCGGAAGATTTCGAGGAACAGATAAAAGAGTCATTCAAAGGATATACGGAAGAAACTGCGAAAGAATATAGATATTGTGACAAGCTTGGATATATTGATTGCTGTATCAAGCATTTAAATGGTGAAAAGCATTCTGACGATATCGTAAACCAAATGGTTGAAGGACGTATTCTTTATGAATGGAGAGAAAACAGAGAAATTATTGATGAAGATGATATTTACTGCTTTGAGTTTATGGAAGATTGCTACGACAGAGGAAAAGAAGATGCAAGGCTGTATGCTCACTTCGGCAGTGATGACCACCACATTTATGACCAGATTCAAAAAGTGTTGGTAAAAGTAATTACAATTGTAATGAATTATGAGGACTGATGAAGAAATGGAAGGGGGAACAGTAAATGGGATGCATAGGAAAATGTGCGATAAACGAAAACAATCATGTGTGCTGTTTGGAATGCCAGGACTACAAGGATTGCCCGATGCGGTGCGATTCTTCGGACGAGTATGAATTTGCAGAGGATTGCCCGGATTATGTGGAGGAGGAAAAAGATGAGTAGAGGATTCAGTATCGGAGATAAAGTACGGTGCATTTCAAGTGGAGTGATTGGTTACGTAGTAAAATTCTACACACCTACAGCATGTGAGGAACAGACGATGGTAGAGACAGCAGACGGAAGATTTTACCACGCACCAACAAGGACATGGGAAAAGACGGATACAATTTATTATGAGAGTCCGTCGAGAAACATTGGGATATCAGCAATATGTGATTCGATTTATGCTGAATTGCAGAAAAGCGGAAAGCACATGGTCGTGGAAAGAAGAAAGAGGGAAATAAAGTGAGAAAAGAATCACTGATTCATAAAATCTTGAGGAAACTCGGATTCATCAAAGACATTGAGGACGATAGGGAATTAAAAATGGAGATGTGCAAAAGAGCAATAAAGGCAAATGTATGCCCAGAGGATTGCGACATTTGCGCATGGGATGTGAAAGGTGGATCAAGTTATGAGAATCATTAGTCAGGGAAAAGAATATGATTTGCCTTACGAGAAAACTACAATTCAAGCTTTCGGCAATGGAACAGTAGCTGCATTTTCATTAACCGATTTGGAAAGTGATGCTTTTATTACAATGGCGGAATATTCCACCAAAGAGAAAGCAATCAAAGCTATGGAAATGTGCAGAAAATATTACGATAGTATATTTTTTGAGCCGAATTCAGAAATTTTTCAATTCCCGGCAGAAGAGGAGGTGCAAGAGTATGGAAAGCTTGAACCGAGATATAAGCATCTGCATAATTGCAAAACAAACCAGACTGCGTTGATCAGAAAGTTGATGGAGGTGCAAAGAAATGGACGGGATCGGCGTGGTGCTTATGGGCGTTTTGCATTCCGGCTATATTAGAGTGATGATGGATAGAAGGTGATAATTTGCAGGAGAAACGAAGCAGAAAAGAGCAGCGGAGAGATAGACAGCAGCATTATGAGGAACTGGAAAGCCGGCATGATGCAAAGGCGTTGGAGAGATTCCGAAGACCAGCATACCAGAGTGTGAGCGTTGCGGAATATCTGGCAAGGAAGTATGACATTACAGCGGAGGTGGATACCATTGCAGACCGAAGAAAAAGAAATGACGGAAAATGAGAAAAAGAAAGAGTATCTGAGACAGTACAGGATCCATGTCCGGAGGATACATAGAATCAATGCGGAAATTGCAGAGTTACGATCTATGAAGATTTCCCCATCGATGAATAATGACGGGATGCCACACGGGAGCAGTCAGGGAGATCTGTCCGGTTATGCTGCAGAGCTTGACCGTATGGTATCGGAGCTGATAAAAGAACGATATGTACGGATGGTGGAATATCAGGAGATTGTACGGCAGATCAAAAGGCTGCGGAGCGAAAATGAGAAAGACGTGCTGTTTTACCGGTATATCCGTGGAATGGATTGGTGGGAGATTGCAGAGAAGATGAAGTTTTCAGAACGGCAGATCTATCGATTTCACGGGAAGGCACTGGTAAATTTTCGGCTTCCGGAAAAAGATGTCAGTGAATGTCAGTAGCATCTGTGGTATTATGATAACATCGAGAAGCGAAAGAAAAGAGCTTTTCGGATGTGACATTTTCACAATAAGTTCTCCGACGGTAAGTGTAGTAAAAGGGCGATCTGATGACAGGTCGTCTTTTTCGTTGCAAAATATTTAAAAATGGGGTAATATATATAAATATGCAAAAAAGTTTATTTTGTAAAAAATGTGAATGGAATTTTGCCAATATGTAGAATATAATAGCCTTAGAAAGGTGAGGAGTAATTATGTATAGTGCCATAGATGTAGCAAAGTATATTATTTTATTTTGCAAAGAAAATGGGTATTCTATCAGCAATTTAAAATTACAAAAATTATTGTATTTCGTACAAGCTCAATTTCTAATTACAACAGGAAAACCGGCTTTTTCAGAAGAGATTGAAGCATGGGATTTTGGTCCAGTAGTTCCGGAAGTATATCAGCACTTTAAAATGTGGGGAAGTTCTGAGCTACCAAGTGTTTTGGCTAGAAATGCAGAAAAAAAGATATATAAAAGAGACCAAGAAAATATGAACGAGATTTTGGAGGAATGTGCGCAATATTCAGCTTCATTTTTAGTGGATATTACACACAATCAAGATCCGTGGGCCGATGCTTATGAAAAATATTGCAATAATGTGATTACGAAAGAAAGTATTAAGGAGTATTTCAGAAATAATTAATGTTAAATTGGGACAAAGGCAAAGATGAACAAAAAAATTCTTCCGCAGATTATATCCAGAACATGAGCAAAGAAATGGATATAATCTGCGAAGAACTTTCAGAAGAAACAAAGACCTTTAAAGCAAAGGACTTTTTTGATAAGATACATAAATATATCATGAAAAATGATCGTCTTATATATACGCATATAACAAATTATATTTTCACGTTAACAGATATGAACTTTGGTATCTTGCAAACGAATATAGATAGCGTTGTGAGTTATATGTATAGTGATGAATATCAACAGGATTTTTCAAAATGGTTGGATGATAGGCAGAAAAAACGCGAATTAGAAAGAACACAAAGAACAGTATTAAAAATGTGGGACCATGTAAATCTTGCGAGAAGACAATATCTTATGTTTCATCAAAAAGATACTGATTATGAAAAAATTGTCGATGAAAAGATGGAGATTGTAGGAGCGAAAATATCAAAAGAAATGAATGTGCAGTTGATTTCTTTAGTTGCGATTTTTACAGCACTTTCTTTCCTTGTATTTGGAGGAATTAGTTCTTTAGACAATATTTTTGATGGAGCGAAAAATATTCCGATTTTAAAGTTGATTGTTGTTGGATCGGTATGGGGATTTTGTATAATGAATATGTTGTTTGTATTTATATACTTTATTTCCAAAATAGCAAAATTGAATCTTAGTTCAACGGATGATGTAAATGCTAGTGTTTTAAAGAAATATCCTCTCGTATGCTGGTGTAATTTAGTGGTAATTTCTATATTTGCTTTAAGCAGTTGGGCAGTATATATAAGAGGTGAAGAATTAAGCGTTAAACTATACGAAATAATATATAAAAATCAAACGGTTGTTTTTATTATTGGAACGTTGGTGATTATTGGAATTTTAATTGTTGCAGGGAAAATTTTATATAATAATATAAAGAAATAGAAGTTATTAGCACCCTTCGGGGTGCTTTTCTAATACACAAAATTGGACCATTAGATCAGTGGTAGATCGACCGCCTCATAAGCGGTATGTCACATGTTCGATTCATGTATGGTCCATTAAAAAAAATAAACCAGAATTGAAGGTGGTGAAGTGGCAGGATATGAAAACATAAGAGATGCAAATGACAATCGAACTCCGGAGGAACGCCGGGAGTTAGCAAAAATAGCAGGTCAGGCAAGTGGCAAGGCAAGACGCAGGAAGGCAGACTTCCGGAAGACATTAAACCTGCTGCTCACTGCAGAAATAGATAATGAAGAATGGAAGCCGGTTTTGGAGTCACTTGGTGTTGAGTGTACTCTGGAATCGGCTTTGCTTATGGCGCAGATCAAGGAAGCAATGGCAGGAAATACAAAGGCTGCGTATTTTGTGGCACAGTATGCCGGACAGAATGCACAGACTGCTGCAGACGATGCAGAGCAGAAACGCCGAACAGAGCGAATGGCAGCGGATACTGAGAAAATCCGCAGAAGCTCAGGTCATAGCGAACATGAGGATGAAGGAGTAGAGATTATCAATGACGCACCAGAAGAAACAGGTCCGGATATCGGAGATTATAATTCCGAAGTATCTGCAGATATTTAACAACCGGAGTATCAAGCACATCATCCTGACTTCTGGGAGAGCGGGAACAAAGTCCAGTTATGCTTCCATCCGGTCAGATTACCAGCTTGTATCAGATGCCAACGGTTCCGTTGTTGTGCTGCGTAAGCATCATAACAAGCTCCGAAAGACGGTATACAAAGAAATGCTGCGGGGAATCAGCCGGTTGCAGATACCGAAAAACAAGTTCCGGATTACGAAATCCCCGATGGAAATTACCTACAAAAAATACGGGACAACAATGTACTTCGCCGGATCAGACGGTATTGATGATACGAAAGGTATTATCGATGAGGATAAGCCGATCAAGCTAGTTGTCCTGGATGAACTGACAGAGTTTTTTGATGATGGCGAAGGCGAAGATGAACTGACCAACATTGAAGCAACGTTCGTCCGTGGAAATAAGGGTGGATTCCAGATGATCTATCTGTACAACCCGCCAAAGAACCCAAATGCTCCGATCAATTTGTGGTGCAAGAAAATGGAGAAGCGTGAGGACTGCATTCACATTCACACAGATTACCGGGACGTACCTGTGGACTGGTTAGGACCTGATTTGATTGCATCTGCGGAGATGATGAAGAAAGCAGACCCGAAGATGTACCGGTGGGTATGGCTCGGTGAAGCGATTGGCGTGGATGAGCTGATCTATTATATGTTTTCAGATCGGCACAGACAAAAGCCGGATCCGGACAGAAGATATGACCGGATTTACATCGGTGGTGACTATGGTCAGCAGAATGCAACAACATTTGAAGCATTTGGTTTAGATACTTACCGGAAGAAATTTCCGGGACTTGGAGAGTATTATCACAGTGGACGGGAATCTGGAAGACAGAAGAGCCCGTCTGAATATGCAAGAGATCTGGTTGAGTTCATGGATGAGTTACATGAACAGTATGAAAACCGGATCTTTTATATTTTTTTGGATCCGTCTGCAAAAGGTCTGGCAGAAGAGGTTAGAAGAGCTACCAGAACCGGACTGGACTATCAGGTGTTTCTGCGGGATGCGGAAAATGATGTGGCGCTTGGAATCAGCCGGGTACAGAAAGCGCTGGTATTCGATATTATGTCGATTTCTCCAAAACAGGAATATGCGGTGCAGGAGTTTGGAACCTACGAGTATGATAAGAAATCCATTGAAAAGGGAAAAGAAGTGCCGGTGAAGGAAGCGGATCACTGCATGGATGCCATACGTTATGTGGTTATGGGTGCCTGGAGCAAGATCAAACATTGGCTGCCATTGGATATAGTCGAGGATGATGTGAATATAGGTGATATCGGCAGCAGGGAGGTGAGAGAAGAGGATGAATATCTTTAATTATTTCAGGAAAAAAGGAATCGATACGGTAGATGCTTCGTTCTACCGGAAGATCGATGAGTGGATCAGCTGGTACAATTCCAATGTCCGGCAGTTTACGTTCTACAAGGTGAATACCGGACGAGGTACAAGTAAACGATGCCGTAGGAAGAGCATGGGAATGGCAAAGAAACTGTCAGAGGATATTGCAGATCTGCTCCTCAATGAGAGAGTTATGATCACGCTGGAGGATGAAACGACACAGGAATTTGTGCGGAAGGTTCTGGATAACAATCATTTTCTGGTTATGGGAAATGATTACCAGGAACGGAAAGCGTATTCCGGGACCGTGGCATATATCCCTTATCTGTACAATGCGGTTGTGCAGGAGGATGGGACGATATCTGCAGGTGAGATCGGAATTAACTATGTAGATGCCAAGAACATCTATCCGGTCAGTTGGAATAACGGGAAGGTTACGGAGTGCATTTTTACGTTTGTGCATACAGTTCGTCAGAAGAAATATGTGCAGATTCAGTTTCACAGGATTGAGTCAAAAGGAATGTATGTGATTGAAAATAGCGTCCTGGAATGCACGAAAGGCAGTGCGGAAGGACGTGAGCTGACAGAACAGGAATGGAAACAGCTTAAGCCATTTGCAAATCTAGTAGCCAGAACAGAGACAGGATCCACAGAGCCACAGTTTGTTATTGACAGGCTGAATATCACAAACAATGTTGGCGAATGTAATCCAATGGGAATTGCGATTTTTGCAAACGCCATAGATACCTTAAAAAAACTGGACACGGAGTTTGATTCCTACTGCAATGAGTTCGATCTGGGAAGAAAAAGAATCTTTGTTGCTCCGGAAATGCTGACGAATGAGGACGGATCCCCAACCTTTGATCCGGATGATGGTGTGTTCTATTCGCTTCCGGAAGATTACGATAAGAGCCAGACCGGTCTGATCAAGGAAGTGGACATGAGCCTCCGGGTAGAACAGCACAGCAAGGCAATCAATGATGATCTGAATTATCTGTCTCTGAAATGCGGATTCGGTACGGAAAGATACCGGTTTGACGGAGCAGGAGCGAAGACAGCAACTGAAATCATTTCGGAGAACTCAGATATGTACCGTATGCTGAAGAAGCATGAGATAATCTTGGAAGATGTCATAAAGCGGCTGGTCAGAATCATTATCCGGCTCGGTATTGTGACAGGAAATACATTGGACCAGAACACAGATATTGTGATTGACTTTGATGATTCTATCATTGAGGATAAGGGCGCAGAGCGTCAGCAGGACCGTCAGGATGTCAGCATGGGCGTGATGCGGCACGAAGAATACCGTGCAAAATGGTACGGTGAAACAGTGGAACAGGCAAAGAAGAATCTGCCAGAGCAGAATCAGGTGATGGAGTAGGATGCGAAAAGAATACAAAGATCAGGTTGCCGATAAGATTGCAGCGCGGTACATAGGTCTGGAAGAACGGATTCTGCAGGACATTGCCCGGCGGATCAAAAAGACCGGCGAGATCACCAGTACAGCTGACTGGCAGATTAACCGTTTACGGATTCTGGGATATTCTTCCGAGGATATCGAAAGAGAGATCAAGAAAACATTGGATGCGTCTTATCCGGAGATGTTTGAGTTGTATGATAAAGTGATCGACTGGGAATACGTCCGGAACAAGGACATTTATGAACAGATCAATGCAGAGTTTATCCCGTATGAAGAGAATAAGCAACTGCAGCAGATCACAGATGCGATCATTCAGCAGAGTCTGGAAGATCTGGAGAATGTAACGAAGTCACTTGGATTTTACCTGGATTATAATGGCAGAAAGGTTTTAACACCGCTGTCACAGGTTTATACCAATTATCTGGACAATGCCTGTTTTGATATTGTGACAGGAGCATTTGACTATGGTAGCGTATTATGCCGAGTGGTCACACAGCTGACAAACAGTGGACTTCGGAAGATTGAGTACGGATCCGGATACGCAAGCCGGGTAGAAGTGGCTGCTAGAAGAGCTGTGATGACTGGTGTGGCAAATCTTACCGGTGAAATAGCAGACTATAATGCCAAGAAGCTCGGAACAGAGTATTTTGAGGTTGAGTGGCATGCCGGAGCTCGTCCGACTCATGCGGTATGGCAAGGTCAGGTGTGGACAAAAGAACAATTGTATTCAGTCTGTGGACTTGGTACAGTGACAGGACTTCTGGGAGCTAACTGCTACCACACATACTATCCGTTCTTTCCGGGAATATCGGAACGCAACTGGTCGGATGACTGGCTCGAAGAACAGAACCGGAAGGAAAGCAAACCAAAAGAGTTCCGGGGCAAAGCGTACACTCTGTACGAGGCAAAGCAGAGACAGCGCCAGATGGAGACAGCAATGCGGGCACAGCGAGAAAAGGTACAGATGCTTCAGGATGGCGGTGCTGATCGGCAGGAAGTTATGCTCCAAAAAGCCAAATATCAGGGACAGCTTAATGAATATGCGGCGTTTTCTCGGAAAATGAGGCTGAAAGAGGAAAGAGAGCGGATTTATATTGATGGACGAGGAAGAATTGCACCGAGTCAGTATGATCTGAAAATGAGAATTTCTATTCCAGACACAGTTGCTAAGAAAGCAGGTTTGAGCAAAGAAATTGAAGCGAAAATCAATGCGGCGATAAAGAAGTTGGATTCGGAATACGTGATTTACTTAGATTCTATTAAAGGCGGAAAACTAAAGAAAAATGATATTTTTGCAACAGGTGCTTACTTGGATGAAAATGGAATGCTGAGACATGGACTTGTTTTGAATTACAAACAAGATTATAGAAAAGTTGAAACTATTATGCCGAGATGGTACAATGATGGTGTAATGGCGGGAAAGAATTTTGAAGATTACATTGCGCATGAAATGGCGCATATAATGCCATTTCAGAACTGCGTATCAGAAGTGGAATATATAGAGTTAAATGAAAAAATAAGAAGGCAGTTCATAGCAGGAATTTCAGAATATGCAGATAGAAGCAAAGACGGTCGAGAGTGCTTAGCGGAGGCGTTTGTTAGATATAGAAACGGAGAGTGGATTCCAGATGAAGCAAGAAAACTTATCAGAAAATATATCCTTCATTGGCGGAGGGTTTAGAATGACATTGCCAAAGTGTATGCTGTGCAGTAATTTCAATGAAAATAGTGAAGAGATGACTTGTAAAGCATTTCCAGATGGAATACCGGAGGATGTAATTTTTTCTGGTTATGAAGAGGAATGCAAAAACGGAATTAAATTTAAAGAGTTTGAATAGTTGCCACCAGTCGAAATGACCGGTGGTATTTTTGTACTTATTTTTAGGAGGTCGGTAATGAAAAAGAAAGCAGTAGCAGTATTAACGGCTATCAGCATATTGATAGCAGGTTTAACTGGATGCCAGACCGCCACGAAAAGTTATGGTGGGAAGACAACGATAAAGCTTGAGCCAAATCAGAAACTGGAAGAAATTACCTGGAAAGATAATTCTTTATGGTACCTTACAAGACCAATGACTAATGAGGATATTGCTGAAACCCATACATTCCAACAGCAGTCAAATTTTGGAGTCTTTGAAGGAACAGTAACCATCATAGAGTCAAAGGAGTAAAGAATTTATGATAACAATCAAAATAACAGATCGCAGCATCCGTATGAACGGTCATGCCTGCCAGAAGAGTCCGGATGGGATTGACCGGGTATGTGCGGCAGTATCAGCGCTAACATGTAATCTGATCAATTCCCTGAAAGATCTGACAGGTGACAGAATCCGGGGAGAAACAGCCAGCGGAATGATTGTGATCGAATGGGAAGATCTGTCAGACGGCGGGAAGCTTCTGGTGGATTCATGGTTCCTGGGGATTGCAGTAATTGATCAGGAATACAATTGCATACAATTTGAGTAAATGAGCATCCAGTGAGGGTGCTTTTTATTATGTCCAAAACATGAAGACAGAAAAAGCTCTGGAAAAACACTCATATTTGGAGGTAAGCATGGGAAAAAGAATGTTTTTACAGCTCTTTGAAGACGGCGGCGGGGCTGGCTCTGGTGGACAGGGTGGAAACGCTGGAGCAGGTAACGGCAGCCAGGGAAATGCCGGCGGATCAGGAAATCAGGGTTCATACAGCTTTGCGCAGGCAGAAGAGATTGCCAATGCGAGAGCAGACAGAGCCGAAAAAGCGGCACTTCGTTCTTATTTTCAGCAGCAGGGAATGACAGAACAGCAGGTGAATCAGGCAATTGCCGATTATAAGGAACAGCAGAAAAAGAATCAGCCGAATGTGACACAGCTGCAGCAGGATCTGGAAAATTCCAGAAATGAAGTCCAGCAGATGAAGAACGAGAAATTTTTATCCGGAAAAGGTGTCAAGGCGGATGATCTGGACTATGTGACTTACAAGGTTTCCAAATTGGTAGATGATAAAACGACATTTGAAAAGGCAGCAGAGAAGTTTCTGAAGGAGAATCCGAGATTTGCCGGTGGAGGTTCTTACCGGATCGCAGATTCTTCAGCAGGTAACGCTTCAAATGGTTCTGGTGGAAACATGAACGCTTCCATCAATGACCGAATCAGAGCTGCCGCGAGAAGATAACGGAGGTAGAGTAAATGCAGAATAGAAGAATGAATTTAAGATTGTTTGACACAGACGCAAACATCATTGACCGTACCGGAGCAGAGTCTCTGATTCCAACCCAGGAATCCAATGAGATTATTCAGGGAACGATCGCACAGTCAGCAGTCCTGTCAAGAGGTCGTAAGCTGGCGAACATGACAAGCAAGCAGTACAAAATGCCGGTACTGGATATGTTGCCGATCGCTTATTTCGTAAATGGCGATAACGGGCAGAAGAAAACTACAAAGCAGGCATGGGATAAGAAGTTTATCACCGCCGAAGAAATTGCGGTTATTGTTCCGATTCCGGAAGCAGTTCTGGATGATTCTGAGTATGACATCTGGGGAGAAGTAAAACCGAGAGTTACAGAAGCATTTGGAAAGGTCATCGACAGCGCAGTATTGTTCGGTGAAAATAAACCGAACACATGGAGAGAAGATGTGGTTACAACCGCGGCAAAAGCGGGAGCAGTCGTAACATTAGGAGCCGCAGACAGTCTGTATGACAAGATCATGGCAGAGGACGGAGTGATCGCACATATTGAAGACTGCGGATACTTTGTAAACGGTCACATGGCGGACATTTCCATGAGGGCGAAACTCAGAGGTCTGAAAAATGCAAATGGAGATCCGCTGTTTAAACAGGATCTGCAGGGAACCACACAGTATGCGCTTGACGGATCACCAATGAACTTCCCGAACAATGGAGCGTTTGATAAGTCAAAGGCGCTTATGATTTCCGGAGATTTCTCACAGCTGGTATATTCCATCAGACAGGATATTACATTCAAGCTGTTTACGGAAGGTGTTGTCCAGAATACAGATGGCACAATCGCATACAACCTGATGCAGAACGATATGGTTGCGCTTCGTGCAGTGATGCGTCTCGGATGGGAGATCCCGAATCCAATCAATTCGCTGAAGACGGACAAGAGCAAGAGATGTCCGTTTGCAATTCTGAAAGCTGGCGAGTAAGGGAAGGTGATAATCCATGCAGATCACGTATGGATACTATGCAGATGAATATGGAGGAAAAACCATTCCGGAACAGGACTTCCGAAAAGCCGAAAGGCAGGCGGAAGCCTATATCCGGCATCTGACCTATGTGAAAGGTGATATCTTTGCCGTGGAAAATGACGTGGTAAAGGATGCGGTCTGTGCTGCAGCAGAGGTTTATTACAAATACAATGCGCAGCAACAGTCAGGAACCCCGTTGGTGAAGTCAGAAAATAACGATGGCTACAGTGTGACCTATGTCACAGAGCAGACGGATGGAAAGACAGCGGAAGAGATGGTGAAGAAAAAGGTGTATGATGCGGTATATCCTTATCTTCTCCCTACTGGATGGCTGTCAAGAAAGGTAGGGGTGCGGTGTGATCACAAATGCAGATGTGACAGTTTATAACAGAATAAGCGGAGATGCATCCAATTATGATACCTGGCATAGAACCGTTCTTCACGGTGTGCATGTATATGTGGACCATAAGACAGCAGTTACGGATAATGGACTGAAAGGTGCGGAGGTTTACAAAATCCGGATTCCCGCGGATATTCCGGAAGCAGGGCAGTATCTTCCGCCGGATCAGTTCGCTTGCTGTGGAGGTTATGGATACTGGACCATACAGAATGATGATCAGATTGTCCTGGGAGAGTGTCAGATTGCGATTGAAAGACCTGCAGATCTGAAAGCCGTGTTCCAGAAGCACTGCAAGGTGACAAGCTGGTCGGACAACCGGTTTGGTACGACTCCGCACTGGCGGATCGGAGGCGAGTAAGATGGCAGGAAAGAAAGAATTCCGGATCACAACTCCGAGAGGCAGCGTATTTACAGTGACTGGTAAGAATGGTTCTACCACAGCACGGCTGGAATGGGCTCCGGGATTCGCACAGAAAAAAGCGGAGGGATTTTCAAGGGCGCAGGCATTTGTGGATTCCGAGTGTCTACGCTACATGAATCCATTGACACCGAGAAGAACCGGGATGCTGATTAAGTCTGGGACACTTGGTACAGTGATCGGTTCCGGATCCATTGAATATCTTGCCCCGTATGCCCGCCGGCAGTATTATGAGCATAAAACTAAGGCAAGATGGTTTGAAACAATGAAAGCAAGCCATAAAGATGCCATAAGGGAAGGAGCTGAGAAACTTGCCGGACAGTAAACGGAAACCGATTATTGATAGTATCCGGGAGTATGTAAGGACTTATCCAGATATCGATAACCGGAAGATCAATATTGATTATCTTGGTGATGGAATGGAATATTCCATTGATCCAATCGGCGTAGATCCTATCTATAAGAGATATGTGGACGGGAGCTGTCTGAAGCAGTTCCAGTTCGCTCTGACAAGTAAGGAAGCCTACGATGGGGATGCAAGAACCGGTATTGCCAACAGTGGTTTTTATCAGAACTTTGAAGAGTGGACAGAACAGAATAACTTGAATGATATTGTTCCAGAGCTGGACGGGCACGATGCTATAAAAGTTGAAGTGCTGCAGTCCGGCTATTTGTTTAGTGCAGAGGCCGATCTGGGACGGTATCAGATGATTTGCAGATTGATTTATAAGTAAGGAGTGTGAAGAAATGGCAAGTGAAAAAATGTTAGTTGGCAGACATAAGAGAGTGGCTTTTATGGACGCTGACGGATCAGGAAAGACATTTACCAGAATGACGGGATTTACATCGCTGTCGGATGGAAAGAACTCGACAGAGTACAGCCGGCAGTATGTGGATGAGGCGTCTGAAAGAAGTGACGTAGTCGGTTATGCGCCGGCAATCGATTACGAATTTGACCGGTATACCAATGATCTGGTACATGAAAAGATTGCAGCAATTACCGATGATGAGATTCTCGGAACAGAAGCACAGGTTGATATTGTGGTGGTAGATCTGTTTGAACAGAAGACATCGGAAACAACTTGTACCGCACGAAAGAGAACATGGAGTGTAATTCCGGACACAGAAGGGGACGGTACGGATGCCCTGATTTACAAAGGCAGCTTTAAAGCGGCCGGAGAAATCACAAAGGGTACTGCAACCACCACAGACGAATGGAAGACCTGTACATTCACTGCTGGCGGAGAATAAAGAAGAAATGGGAGAGTGAGCCTATGAGCCTTTGGAAATTTGGAAATTTTGAAGCAGAAGTGGATTTCACGGATGCGGATTTTTTAGATGTGTTAGAGGAAGCAAAAGCAGAAATGTTTGAAGCAGGGAAAAAGGTTCCCGTAACCGGAAAGCGGAGTGATATCATCCGCGCGCAGTGCGCGTGTTTTTATGTGTTCTTCGATACCCTGTTTGGCGAGGGAGCAGGGGAGCGGATCCTTTGCGGAAAGAACAGCATCAAGCTGTGTAACGAAGCGGCTGAATCATTGTTAGACTTTGAAACAGCAGAAGCAAAGAAACTGGATGATAAATATGATAAGTATGTACCAAATCAAAATACAACGCAGCAGTTCCCGCATCCGCAGTCACAGCCAAATGGAAACCGTCAGCAGAGAAGAAACTACCAGAAACAGTATGGTAAAGGAAAATATTCCAATACTGGAAGGTAGCAGAGCATGAATATTTTATATGAGCAGTTTCCGGAAGAAGTCAAAGTGAACGGGGAGTACTACCCGATCGTGACAGATTTCCGCGAATGGATCCGTTTTACGGAGCTGGTTGAAGACGACTCGGTTCCGTGGCAGATCAAATGTGGACTTCTGTTGCAGTGGTATCTGGATCAGATTCCGGATGATATTGAAGCTGCAATTTATGCACTTGGAGATTTCCTGATGTGCAAAAGGATGTACCAGGATGATCTGGAAGATAAAGAGGAAGAGCAGCAGAGAAGTGGAAAGCCGGTATTTTCTTTTTCGGAAGATGCCGGCTGCATTTATGCAGCGTTCCGGGAGGCATATGGAATTGACCTGCAGCAGATTGAATATATGCACTGGTGGGAGTTCCGGAGCTTGTTTGACTGGTTGCCGGATGGTACAGAGATTAAACAACGGATTATGTATCGTTCGATTGATCCTGGAACAATCCGGGACAAGGACGAACGTAAACGGATCAAGAAGATCCAGAGAGCTGTTGCACTGAAAAAGAAACAGCGAAAGCTTGATGATTATGAGATTGGAGATATGTTCTCATGATGGAAATTAAAATACCGACACGGCGTGAGTGGTATCCGTGTCCGTACTGCGGTCAGCATCTGCTTGTTTACACAGATACTGCAGTGTGCAGCGGACTGTATGTGAAATGCCGCAAATGCCGCCGGGAGGTGGAGATAAAAATTAAGAATTAAGCACTTGTGAGCCCCTGAGCCGTGCTATCAGAAAGGATGATAGTATGGCAGATGGATATTTGAATTTTGATACCAA
>OGZV01000827.1_pt1 | contig 31833 bp, 5 predicted proteins | sample 1576861 | NCBI WGS metagenome assembly OGZV01 (sample SAMEA3541501, study PRJEB24748) | human gut metagenome | biome: human gut; feature: human-associated habitat; material: faeces | place: China | collected 2012
TCTAGTATATCAGATGAACATGTCTTTTGTGTTGCACTTCATTTTACAATAGGGCAAGAAAAAAGAATAAAAAACGGAGGTAATTATGTTTCAAACCCTGATCGCCCAGATAAAGGAATACAAGAAACCCTCAATCCTAGCGTCCCTCTTTATGACGCTAGAAGTCATGTTTGAGATTTCCATTCCCTTTGTCATGGCCAATCTTTTGGACAAAGGTGTCCAGCAATCTAACATGTCTAACATTTGGCTCTATGGTGGTCTCATGTTGGTCTGTGCCTTTCTGTCGCTTTTCTGTGGGATGCAGTCGGCACGCTATGCGGCCTTTGCCTCTGCTGGATTTGCCAAGAATCTACGTCAAGCCATTTTCAAAAAGGTTCAAACCTTCTCTTTTGAAAATATCGATAAGTTCTCAGCTGGTGGTTTGGTAACACGTATGATGACTGATGTTACCAACGTACAGAACTCTTACCAGATGATTATCCGCATCTGTGTACGTGCACCACTTAATCTGATCTTTGCCATTGCAGCAAGTTTCCTGATTAATGGCGAAATGGCTTGGATTTTCGTTGGTGTAACACTCTTCCTTGGTGTGGTTTTGGCCATTATTACCAAAATCGTATATCCTCTCTTTACTCAAGTGTTTGAGGCTTATGACAACCTCAACAACAGTATCAAGGAAAACATCACCAACATGCGTGTGGTGAAATCCTATGTTAAAGAGCAGGAAGAGACTGACAAATTCAAGAAGGCCTCACGTCGTATTTACAAGATGTTCATGCGTGCCATTCGTGTGGTTGTCATGTCTAACCCAGCCATGATGTTGTCTATGTACGCATCATTCCTCATGATTTCTTGGTTTGGTGCTCACCTTATCGTTGTCGGCAAGCTATCTACAGGTGAATTGACTTCCATGTTCAGTTACACCATGACCATCCTCATCTCACTCATGATGTTCATGATGATCTTTGTCATGTTGTCTATCTCTATGGCCTCTGTAGAGCGTATCAATGAAGTGCTTAATACTGAATCAACCATTGTTTCACCTGAAAATGGCTTGACAGAAGTCACAGATGGTTCTATCAGTTTTGATCATGTGGATTTCTCATACACTGATGAAAATGGTGACAAGACCCATGTCCTCAAAGATATTTCGCTTGATATTAAGTCTGGTGAGGTTATCGGTATTCTTGGTGGAACAGGTTCTGGTAAATCAAGTTTGGTTCAACTCATTCCTCGTCTTTATGATGTGGAAGCCGGTCAAGTTAAGGTTGCTGGCCACGATGTTAAGGACTATGATTTGGATAGCTTGCGTAAGCAAGTTGCCATGGTGCTTCAAACCAACGTCCTTTTCTCAGGAACCATTAAGGAAAATATGCGTTGGGGGAATAAACAGGCAACAGATGAAGAAATCATTGAAGCTTGTAAGATTGCTCAAGCGGATGAATTTATCCAAGAGTTTAAAGATGGCTATGACACCAAGATTGAACGTGGTGGTGCCAATGTCTCAGGGGGACAACGTCAACGTCTTTGTATCGCACGTGCCCTCCTCATGAATCCGAAGATTTTGATTCTGGATGATTCGACATCAGCAGTTGATACTAAGACAGATAGTTTGATTCGTCAAGGTTTGGCATCAAGTCTTAGGGACACGACTAAGATTATCATTGGTCAACGTATTTCATCTATCCAAGATGCAGACCGTATCGTTGTTATGGATGATGGCCGAATCGATGCTATTGGTACCCACGATGAATTGGTGGCTAACAATGCTATTTATCGTGACGTCTACAAGATGCAAACACAAGGGAAAGGAGTAGCAGATGCAGAATAAGAAAAAAGCTAATTGGGGCTCTCTAGCACGTCTTCTACGCTTTTTGTGGCAAGACTACAAACTTTCACTTTCTATCGCCTTTGTCCTTATTGTGGTTGCTTCCTTGGCAACGGTCAATTTGACGGCCTCTATTCAGTCCTTGGTTGACGTATACGTTCAACCCATGCTCAAATCTGGTAGCCATGACTTTGGTCCGCTTTTGCATTTCTTGACTTCAGTGGGGGTCTTCTGTCTTATTGGTGTGATTGCCAACTATGTGTCATCACTCCTCATGGCGACGATTTCGCAAGATTCTCTACGTTCCCTTCGTAATCAGCTCTTTGCTCGTATGCAAAAGCTTCCTGTTCGCTACTTTGACACTCACCAACACGGTGACATCATGTCTATTTACACCAACGACATCGATGCCCTCCGTCAGGCTGTTGAGCAGTCTATTCCACAGTTGCTACAAACGGCCATTACCTTGATTGGGGTAACTGTAACCATGCTTACGGTTAGTCCTCTTCTCTTTATCGTGGTCCTAGTCATGGTAGGTATCATGTTTATGGTCATCAAAAATGTATCAGCTAAATCAGGCCGTTACTTTGGTGAACAACAAAAGAATCTTGGGATTGAAAATGGCTTCATTGAAGAAATGATGTCAGGTCAAAAAGTGGTCAAGGCCTTTGTTCACGAAGAAGAAAGCATGGCTGATTTTGACAAGATTAACGAGCAACTCTTTGAATCTTCTTACTTGGCCAACCGCTATGCCAATGTTCTCATGCCAATTCTTGGGAACTTAGGAAATGTTTCCTTTGTTTTGACCGCCTTGGTTGGTGGACTCTTTGCCCTTAATGGTGTTGGTGGTTTGACTATCGGTGGTCTCATGGCCTTCCTACAATTGAACCGTTCCTTCAACGGTCCTATTACTCAGGTCTCTCAACAACTGAACTTTGTTCTTATGGCACTTGCAGGTGCTGACCGTATCTTTGACCTCTTGGATGAGCCAGAAGAAGTTGACCAAGGTAAGGTCACTTTGGTCAACTACGAATTGGTAGATGGTCAAATGGTTGTGACAGACAAGAAAACCAATCTCTGGGCTTGGAAACACCCACGTCCAAATGGCGACTACGAATTGGTCGAGTTGGTCGGAAATGTGGTCTTCCAAGACGTTGATTTCTCTTACGATGGTAAGAAACAAATCCTTCATGACGTTAATCTCTATGCAGACAAGGGGCAAAAGGTTGCCTTTGTCGGTGCGACAGGTGCTGGTAAGACGACGATTACCAACTTGATTAACCGTTTCTACGATATCCAATCTGGTGTGATTACTTATGATGGTATTGATGTCAAGCTGATTGAGAAAGATTCTCTTCGTCGCTCGCTTGGTATCGTGCTTCAAGATACCCATCTCTTCACAAGGACTATCGCTGAAAATATTGCCTATGGCCGTTCCGATGCGACACGCGAGGAAATTCTTGAAGCTGCCCGTATTGCTAACGTGGATTCCTTTGTGCAACACCTGGATAATGGGTATGACACTGTTCTGACAGATGACGGTGCAGGCTTGTCTAACGGGCAACGTCAGCTTATCGCCATTGCGCGTGCTGCCCTTGCCAATGCACCGGTTCTTATCCTTGACGAGGCGACATCCTCTATTGACTCTCGTACCGAAAAAATGGTGCAAGAGGGGATGGACCGTCTTATGGAAGGACGTACGGTTTTCGTTATTGCCCACCGTCTTTCAACCATCGTCAACTCTGACGTTATCATGGTTATGGACCACGGACGAATCATTGAACGTGGTGACCACGACAGCCTTATGGAACAAGGTGGTACCTACTACCGACTCTATACTGGTGGTCTTGAAATTGATTAACATTAAAAGAACTCAGGTTTTGCCTGAGTTTTTTTGCATATGAAGAAAATGATTCTTTTGAGACTTTTCTTGTTAAAACGATAGATTCGATATCTTAAATCTCAACTTCTTCTAAACCATGTGCGTCTAGTCGGTAGATCTTTTGGCAGACTTGTCTGAGGTAGTTGACATCATGTGATACTGTCAGAATTGCCCCTGGATAGTTCTCGAAGAGCTGTCGAACTTGGGGTTGTGAGGTGGGTGAAAAATTTCTGGTTGGTTCATCTAAGATAAGGAGCTGAGGGCTTTCTAAGACCAGGTGCAGTAGGAGAAGTTTTCCTTTCTGTCCTCCAGATAAATCAGAGATTGCATGGTTCATTTCATCATGACTAAAGTTGAGGTAAGCGAGATGGGAGCTTATAACTTCTCGTTCAGACTTGTCGCCAGTCTTACTCAAAAACGCTATTGGAGACAAATCCAGTGGCAAGATAGTGTCATAACGTTGAGGCATGTAGCCAATAGTCAGGTCTGTCTTCTGACTAAGTTTTTGGTAGAGATAGTGTAAGAGAGTGGATTTACCGCAGCCGTTATCACCAACAATACCAATTTTTTCCTGGCCTTTCAAAGAAAGTTTGAGATGGTCAATGGTTAGGTGGGGAGCTATGTTTATCTGCTTTTCATCCAGATTTAAGAGATATTTCCCCTGAGGTAGAGGGTCAATATGAGAAAAGAAAAGTTCAATACTGTCTTCTTTATCAGGCATCTGTGTCATGTCTTGGGCAAGGCGGTCGTAGCGTTTTTCTTGTGAGAGGACTGCTTTCATCTTTTTAGCAAGCAATCGTCCTTGCGTGCTGTCATGTGTATTGCGTAGGGTGGTTTGGACATTTTGTTTGATATGACGATGCTTGGCCATGGCTTTGTCATAGGCTTTTTTCTCGGTTTTGGCTTGCTGCATCTGTTGTTGATAGGAATCAGTGCGATGTTGGCTATAGTTATCATAATCGAGGTGCTCCACACTGGTCCTTGCCTGTCGACGACGTTTAAGGAGTTCCAGATGGATAATGGTATCTGCTGTCTGGCTTAGTAGGTCCTCGTCATGTGAGATGTAGACAATCGTTTTATCAGAGTGCTTGATAAAGTTTTTTAACCAAGTTATAGTAGTCAAGTCCATATCGTTTGAGGGCTCATCAAGAAAAATGATGTCGTGGGGACGAGCTAATTCTCGGATGAGTTGAATTTTGAGTTTCTCACCACCTGACAGAGAGGAGATAAGCTGACTGCTAGCAAAACGATCACTATCAAAATGAAGTTCATCAGCCAGACGATAGAGGATGGCATAGTCAAGGTCATAAGTGTCCGCAAAGAAGTAGTCGTTAAGAGTTAGAGATTGCAAGCTATCCGAAATCTGTTGGGGAATATAGACCTGTGGGCTATCTGGTTTATTAATAGTTCCCTCGTAAGAAAGATGGTCAAAATGTGCTTTAGGATTGACAAGAAGGGTAAGGAGACTTGACTTTCCATTGCCTTCTTCCCCAATAATGGCGACTTTTTCACCAGTAGCTATCGTTAGATTTAAGTCATGAACGAGTTCACGCAAATCTTTGGTATGGGTAATAGTTAGATGTTGAATCTGTATCATAGGACCTCCTAGGTCTGAGTGCTTGTTGATAGTGTTTCATGGAAAATATGGTTCTTACTTCAAACAATATCAAAGGTCAAAAAACAGTCCTACCTTATAAGATAGAACCGTCTTGAATCTAGCTAAAAAGCCCTCTAGGAGATAGTGATGGTGTGGATGCAAAAAAACGCAGATACCACCAATAAATTTTCTACAGAAAAAGAGCGCAAAAAAGACATGAAAACAATCTATCAAATAAAGCAGGTTTATTGTGAATAGACTTAGTTGTTCATGTCTCCATTTACCTCCGAATGTTACTTGCCTTGATTGTACGCTGTCCGACGGATTTTGTCAAATGAAAATCAAAAATCCAACCCTCTTAGACCGCCGATGCGCCTTATCAACAGTCTCCACCTATGCTATAAGAGAAATAGGACAAATCTACCTTATTATAGAAAATAAGTTTATATAAAGTTATAAAGAAGCTGAAGTCAATTTAACTCTTGAAATTAGCTGAAAAAGCAGATATTGAAGATTATTCAAACCAGTAAGGTCTAAGTCTTTCTATACTTAATGATTAAGGTTACTTACAAACGTTATTTGCTACAAAAAAATATCTCAGTTTTAAAATCCAAACATTGAATAAATGAACATTCTAGCTGACTCGAACAATTTGCAGCATGGCCAATCTTTTTAGTGTCTAATATTTGTGATGTACTTTTTGCTGTCTGATAGACTTCTTGGACTTCAATTAGCAAATGAGTCAAGATATGATTGTAGTGTTTGAAAAACAAAAAAATAAATTTACTTACTTTTTAACATGCGGATATGATAGGCTAATTTTTTGCTTCAACAAGAAGAAATATTAAAGCATAAATGAGAATATCAGCCATTTAAACTAGTTTTATTTTCTCATGAGTTTAGAATGATAACATGTTCAAGACGATTAGGTTAAAAATGAAAGTGAATTTTATATTTTCATAGAAACTGGTAAATACGCCATAATAAAGAGTTTTGACATATTTTAGATAGAATTTAGGAAGTAAAAACAATAAAATTGTCAGACAACTAATGTTTTTTTAAAAAAGTGAGATTAAAACCTTGACTGTAAATTGTCAGAATGTTAGAATATGGAGTGAATCATGACTATGAGAAAACTGACTTATAATCATGTGACCTATAACTAACTATCTTTTAGAGGGAGATTTTTAATGAAAGACTTTTTTAATAGACGCCAACGCTTTTCATTGCGTAAATATTCGTTTGGTGTCGCTTCAGTCTTGCTAGGAACAGCACTTTTTGCTGCTCATAGTGCACAGGCAGATGAAGTAGGGACTCCAACTGTATCGGCGGGTAATCCGGGCACATCAGTAGCAGGAGAAAGTTCAAGTAGTTTAGTCAATACTACGACAACAGCACCCCAACCAAATCCAGCAGCTAGCGTGACTTCCCCATCCGCTTCTGCAACATCTACGTCAACAGTTGCTTTGGTATCACCAGCTTCTGAAGTAGCAAGTGCTTCAACAACAGAAACAACGTCTACAGCTACAGCACCAGCGACAACAGCAACGGCTGCAGCTACTGCTAGCTCAACTCCAACAGCTGCGGGTACTACATCTGTAGGTTCAGCAACTTCTTCTTCAACAGGTGCAACTAGCACATCAGCTGTAACTCCAACAGCGGTACAACCTACAGTGGCACAGCCGGTTGCTCCAACAACACAACCGACGGCTACAACACAACCTGTATCAGCGCCTACAGCTACTCAGCCAGTCGCTTCAACACAGCCTACATCGGCATCAGTGGCACAACCTGCAACGACAACTTTGACAACGTCAACACCAAGTCCAACGTCTGCTGCGAATACAGCAGCCTTGACAACAATGTTGACGGCGAACCCAATGTCCGCTGTAGGAACTGCACCAGAAGTACGTAGTCGTAGCAGTCGTAGACGTCGTTCGCTTGATAATCCAGAATCAACAAGTTACACAACTGGTGCAGCAACAGCGACACCAATTATGAGTGATCCTAACGGAGCAACGATTACTAACCGTCCTCTTGTTGTACCTACGCCAAAAGATCCAAATGATCATATTACAGCTGGTATTAACTACCAATTGAATCCAAATACTTCTCAGTATACTTATCTCGTTACTGATTTGATGGGATTCAATAAAGCATACAACACGAAGTACTATTATCGTATGTCTAAACCATACGACAACTCTACAAATGTAACCATTGAGTTGGTAGACGGTGCTACAAACACTGTTAAAGAAACAAAACAAATCAATGGTGCTGGTACTGTTAACTTAGGTCAAGCTACACTTGCTCCTATTTCTGGGGCTAAGCAGGCCTATATTGAGTTCCGTTTTGAAAATATTGTGGATGCAGATAAGACAAACCGTCCAGCTCTACGTGCAACTTGGAAATACAATGGTAGTGCTACTGATTTTGATGGCCAACGTTCGGCTATTCAAATCTATGATGTAGTTAATCCTGCTAACGAAGGTACTACAATCACGGATCCACAATACTACATTCCACGTCTAACTCATAAAACAACGTATTATAAAGTTGTTGATAAAAATGCATCAACTTATGATAAGAATCGTCTTGTCGGTAAATTTGTTCAAGATACAAATGGGAACTATATTAAAAACTCATCTACTGCGGGTGATTATAAACTTGTAAATAAAGATGGTATACCAGATGTTGGTACACAGTCATATAGAGAAACTGGAAACGAAGAAAGTCTTGGTAGCTTTACTCTAACTGCTATGGAGGGACAGGATTTCCATGCCTCAGCCCTTCGTGCTTTTGAAGGTTACAGTCTTTATCAAACAGCGGATCCTCGCTCACTTGTAGATGTGCTTAAAAAGCCTTATCAAGTAGGTCAACGTTGGTTTGACGTCGCCAATGCAGAGGGTGCTGTTAAACGTATTAAGGAAGTTGTCAAAGAGGATGGTACCGTCCGTATCGAAATGTGGGCCATTAAGTCTGATAGCTTAAACAAGATTGCTAAAGACGTAAATACTGATGGATATGTAAAAGTTTACGAGACAGTCATTCGTCCGGGAAGCAATAACAAAATTGACCATCCAGAAGATCTTGGTAAGTACCCTACCATTGATGATGCTGGTTGGAATAGAGATAATAATACGCCAAGCTATCCAGGTCTTAAACCTGAGTATAGAGATAAGCTTGTTAAGGGGCAACCTTTTGCTATTTTCTCAGATAAACAAAACACTAACTATAAGGGTGACTTAGAGTTTGCTAGAGGTTCAGGCGCAGACTTTATTTATAAACGTCCAGATGGCACTTTCTATCGAATGTCCTGGGCTGGGACTGTAGCACAAAATAATGTTGAAGTTAAAGAAAATCCTGTAAGTGCTACTGAGGCTGCTCAATATAGTCCACGTTATTCTTCTGCAGGTGAGTTTTATGTAAACCGTGGTAGCTCAGATACGTCCTATACGATTAATGGTGTTCCAGTTGCTTCAGGTAACATTTTCCGTTTGGAAAATAAATTGACACCTAGCTATGAAACGATTTACTATTATGTAAAAAACGAACCTATTGATATTGAACTTAAGCTAAAGAAAGTCCTAAAGAGTCTTAATACGACAGTACAACCTGAATTGAAAAAGGGAGCCTTCTCCTTTAATATAACAAATGTTGCGGCAGATCCTGCTAATCCACTCGAAAAAGATGGACCGGCTATTAATGCGACAGTAACAAACAAGGAAGATGGTTCTATTCCCTTCACTCAAAAAATAACACAAGCTGATGGTACTGAAAAAGAAGTATCGCTTATCCAATTAGACAAAGTTGGTATCTATAAATATCGTATTACAGAAGTAGCTGGTTCTGATACTGAAGTTGACTATGATGGAATGAGTGTTATTGCAACCGTTACAGTTACAGAAAAGAAAGACTCTTCTGGCAACTACTTGGGTGAGCATGAATATACTGTTACGTACACTTCAAAAAAAGGTCAAGATGACTCTGGAAACAAAACTGACCCTGATGTTTCAGCAACAAATCCGACGGGAACCGGTACTGATACTGAATTCAACAACTTTGTCGTAGCTCCAGTAAACGTTGAATTTGACTTTACGAAGAAATTATCTGGTCGTAATCTGAAAGCAAATGAGTTTACTTTTAATCTTTTGAATGAAGCAGGTGCAGTGGTTGGCACTGCAAAAAATGATGCGAACGGTAATATTAAATTCACGGGCATTAAATACAAAGTTAGTGACCTTGGAACAAATTCTGCAGGAAAGCGAAATGACAGCAAGACCTTTAATTACACTGTAAAAGAGGTTGTGCCAACAACAGCCGAAGCTGGTATGTCTTATGACCAAATGGAAGCGAAAGTAGCTGTTACAGTTACTAAGACAGGTCATACTTTGACAACTGCTACAACTTACTCATCAGTTAATGGTATTGATGCTAATGGTAACCCAACGACGGGTGTAGATAAAGAATTTAACAATACCTTCACACCGAACCCAGTAAAAGTAAACCTTGAGTTCGATAAGTCTCTTTCAAATGGTACGCTTAATGCTGGTGATTTCAGCTTCAAATTGACTGGTGACGGTAATGTTAATGAAACAGTAACAAATAAAGCTAATGGTAAGATTAACTTTAGTACGTTGTCATTCGATAAAGCTGGTGTCTATAACTACACTGTAAAAGAAGTAGCTGGAACAAACACAGATGTTGATTATGATGCGATGACAATCAACGTGAAGGTTACCGTAACAAAAGATGCCAATACGGGTCTATTGTCAGCAAGCACGGTGATGACTTCATCAGGTGGTGAAGCAACAGATGCCAATGACAGAGTCTTCAACAACTATGTCGTTCCTGCAATCCCAATCAGAGTAGACTTCAAAAAAGCCTTGGTGGGTCGTCCCCTTAAAAAGAATGAGTTCACATTTGAAATGAAGGATAAAAACGGAGTTGTTGTTGCTACTGGAACCAATGATGAACATGGTGTTGTTACCTTTAAACAACTCCCAGAAGTGAAAAATGCTCAAGTTGGTAAAGTCATCAAGTACACGGTGTCTGAGAAAGTTCCAGCTAACAAAGAATTCGGTGTCACTTACGATAACATGGTTGCTGAGGTTTCTGTGACTGTTTCTAAGAATGCAGACCACACTTTGAAAGCAACGGTGGCCTATCCAGGAGGAGACACAGAGTTTAACAACGTTGTAACCCCACCAACAGAGCCTAAGTTCCAACCAGAGAAATTCATCGTTAACAAAGAGAAATTCGACATCACTGGTAACAAGTTGATGGATGACGACAATGAGTTGGCAAATGAGTATACAGATACAAATGCTAACCCATATGCAGATGGTACAGCCAACAATGAGCCTGAAAACTTGAATACCAAGACAGTTAAGAAGGGCGATAAGATTGTCTACCAAGTATGGTTGGATACAACAAACTTGAAAGCAAGTGACAATATTCAAGCTGTTGGTATTACAGATAAATATGAAGCTGACAAACTGGAGATCAATGATGCAGATATCAAAGCTTACGATTCAGTAACGGGTGCAGATGTAACCTCTAAGTTTGTCATCACAGTAAACAACGGAGAAATCACTGCAACTTCTAAAGACGAATTTATCAAAGATAAAGTTATCGACACAACTAAGTTCGAGTTTGGTCGTTACTACAAATTTGATATTCCTGCCACTGTTAAGACAACGACTCCAGATGGTGTGGATATCGAAAATACGGCAAATCAAATTGTTCACCAGTACGATCCGACAAAAAGAGATATCACTAAGCCAGAGAAACCAACACAAAAACGTGTCGTAAATCTTCCAGTTCCACTCGAATTTGATTTTACGAAGAAATTAGATGGTCGAAATCTTGTAGAAAACGAATTTACATTCGTATTGAAAAAAGATGGCGTCGCAATTCAAACTGTGAAGAACAGTGCGCCAGACGCAACAACTGGAATCGCGAAGATTGCCTTCAAGCCACTTGAATTTACAAAAGCGGACGCTGGTAATACCTTCACTTACACTGTGGAAGAAGTTGCTGGAACGGATGCTACTGTGTCTTATGACAACATGGTTGCAACAATTAAAGTAGAAGTCAAACATGACGGAACGACTAAGACAACTGTTGTGAACATGCTTCAAGACGCACCGGACAAAGAGTTCAACAATACGGTGAAACCACCTGAAGAACCTAAGTTCAATCCAGAGAAATACGTTGTTTCTAAAGAAAAATTCGATATCACAGGCGACAAGTTGCTTGATGATGATTCTGAATTGGCAGACAAGTATGGTGATACAAAGGCTAACCCATATGTGGATGGTACAGCTAACAATGAACCAGAGAACTTGAATACGAAGACAGTGAAACCAGGATCTAAATTGGTTTACCAAGTATGGTTGGATACAACACAATTTAGCGCAACTAACACTGAAAATATTCAAACAGTCGGCATCACAGATAACTATGATGAAGATAAATTGGATGTGAACTCAATCAAGGTTTACGATAGTGTAACTGGCGCAGACGTTACTTCTAAGTTTGATATCACAAACACTGGTGGCGTGATTACAGCGACACTTAAAGCTGGCTTCACGAAATCACTTGGCGATGCCAACAACACTCAAATCATTGATACAACTAAGTTTGAGTTTGGCCGTTACTATAAAGTTGATATCGTAACAACTGTGAAAACAACTGTTGAGCCAGGTAAGGATATCGAAAATACAGCTGGTCAAATCGTACACTACTACAACCCAAGAACAAACAAGGTTGAGAAACCAGAAAAACCAACTCAAAAACGTGTAAACAGCGTTCCAGTTCCACTTGAGTTGAAATTCACGAAAGCTCTTGCTGGTCGTCAACTTAAAGCTAACGAATTTGAATTTGTTCTTGAAAAAGACGGCGTTGAAGTCGAACGTGTGAAGAACGACGCAGCTGGTAAAATCAACTTCAAGAAACTTGAGTTTGGTAACGATGATCTAGGTAAGACTTACAACTACACTGTACACGAAGTTACAGGTTCAGACGCAACGGTGACATACGATACCATGGTTGCGACTGTAAGGGTTTCAATCTCTCATGATGGTACAGCGAAAGCAATCGTGAAGAATGTTGTAGACGCACCAGATAAAGAGTTTAACAATAAGGTGAAACCACCTGAAGAACCTAAGTTCAATCCAGAAAAATACGTTGTTTCTACAGAAAAATTCGATATCACAGGCGACAAGTTGCTTGACGATGATTCTGAATTGACAGACAAGTATGGTGATACAAACGCTAATCCATATGCGGATGGTACAGCTAACAATGAACCAGAAAACTTGAATACGAAGACAGTGAAACCAGGCTCTAAATTGGTTTACCAAGTATGGTTGGATACAAAACAATTTAGCGCAACTAACACTGAGAATATTCAAACAGTCGGCATCACAGATAACTATGATGAAGCCAAGTTGAATGTGAACTCAATCAAGGTTTACGATAGTGTGACTGGTGCAGATGTTACTTCTAAGTTTGATATTGCAAATACTGGTGGCGTGATCACAGCGACCCTTAAAGCTGGCTTCACGAAATCACTAGGAGATGCCAACAACACTCAAATTATTGATACAACTAAGTTTGCGTTTGGCCGTTACTATAAATTTGATATCTCAACAACCGTGAAAACGGATGCCCCAGCAGGAAAAGATATCGAAAATACAGCTGGTCAAATTGTTCACTACTACAACCCAAGAACCAACACAGTTGAAAAACCAGAAAAACCAACTGAAAAACGTGTAAACAGCGTTCCAGTTCCACTTGAGTTGAATTTCACAAAGAAACTTGATGGTCGTCAACTTAAAGCTAACGAATTTACATTTGTTCTTAAGAAAGATGGCGTTGAAGTAGAACGTGCGAAAAATGATGCTCCTGATGCAACTACCGGTATCGCTAAGATTAACTTCACGAAACTTGAATTTGGTAAGGATGATATTGGCAAGACTTACAATTATACAGTGGAAGAAGTTAAAGGAACAGATTCAACAGTGTCTTACGATGGCATGGTTGCAACAGTAAGGGTTTCAATTTCTCATGATGGTACGGCAAAAGCAATCGTGAAGAATGTTGTAGATGCTCCAGACAAAGAGTTCGATAACCGTGTGACACCACCAGAAGAACCTAAGTTTAACCCAGAGAAATATGTTGTTAGAGATGAAGACTTTGATTTAACTGGTAAGAAACTTTTGGATGATGATTCTGAGTTAGCTGATAAATACGGCGATACTAAGATTAATCCTTACGCAGATAAATCTAATAATAATGAAAAAGTTACTGTCCGTAATGATAAGGGCGAGTTGGAAGAAGTCTTTGAGAACCTCAATACTCAGCCTGTTAAACGTGGTCAGAAATTCTACTATCAAGTATGGCTTGATACAACTCAATTTAGTGCTAACAATAAGGAAAATATCCAAACTGTTGGTATCACAGACAATTATGATGAATCAAAATTGATTGTGACTAAAAACACTATTAAGGTTTATGATGGTGAGACTGGTGCAGATGTGACATCTAAGTTTGACGTTGCTGTTACTAACGGTATTATCACTGCAAACTTGAAATCAGGCTTTACGAAGTCACTAGGTGATGCAAATAATACTCAAGTTATTGATACAACTAAGTTTGAATTTGGTCGTTACTACAAAGTAGTTATACCTGCTACAGTTAGTCAAGATGCTTACGATGGTTCTGAAATCGAAAATACTGCGACACAAACGGTTCATTATTATAACCCAAGAACGCATAAAGTTGAGACTCCAGATAAGCCAACGCAAAAACGTGTAAACAACATTCCAACAGCTATTCAGCTAATCTTCGGTAAGACACTTAATGGTCGCAAATTGCAAGCAGATGAATTTAGCTTTGTCTTGAAAGATAAAGAAACTAATAAGATTCTTGAGAAGGCTAAGAATGATGCAGATGGCAAAGTTACCTTCAAGACAATCAACTATTCAAAAGCTGATATTGGTCAAACATTTAACTATATTGTTGAAGAAGAGAAAGGTGACAAACCAGGTGTTACTTATGATGATATGAAGGTTAACGTGACTGTTCAAGTTATTCAGCCTTCTTCTGGTGATCAGTTGTCAACAGTTATCTCTTATGCTACTGAAGGTGGAGATGCCTTTACTGCGGATGATACAGTATTTGACAATAACGTAACACCAAACTTCAAACCAGAGAAGTATGTTGTTTCTAAAGAAAAATTTGATCTTAAGGGCACAAAACTTCTCGATGATGATGCGCCTAACGGTAAGGTTGAAGCTGAAAACTTGAATCACCATACACTTACTCGTGGTCAGAAATTCTACTACCAAGTATGGCTTGATACTCGTGAATTTACAGCTGACAGCAATATCCAATCAGTAGGAATCACAGATGACTATGATGAAGCTAAACTTGATATTGATGAGTCAGCAATCAAGGTTTACGATGGTGAAACAGATGTTACTGATAAATTTGATATTTCAATCAAAAACGGTGTCATCTACGCAACTTCTAAACCAAGTTTGACTAAACCTATTAGTGCAACTGATGCGACTCCAGTTATTGATACGACTAAGTTTGCCTTTGGACGTTACTATAAATTTGATATCCCAGCAACTGTTAAAAATATTAAAGACAATGACGGTGTTGAGTTTAGTAATACGGCCAATGAAATTGTTCATCAATACAACCCTTACAATAAGCAAGTTACAACTCCTAAAAAACCAACTCAAACACGTGAAAATAACGTTCCAGTTCCACTTGAGTTCAACTATACTAAGAAACTTGAAGGACGTGAGTTGACTGCAGGTGAGTTCAGCTTCTTATTGAAAGACCAAGATGGAAAAGTCCTTCAAACTGTATCAAATGATAAAGACGGCCACATCAAGTTTGAACAACTCTTGTTCAGCAAGGCTGATCTTGGTAAGACATTTACTTATACTGTAGAAGAAGTCAATGACAATAAACCTGGTATTTCTTACGATGCTATGAAAGCAACGGTGACAGTACAAGTAACTAAGGATGGTAAAATTCTTAAGACTGTCGTTAATCATGCTTCAGCAGGTGGAAATGCTACAGATGCTAACGACAAAGAGTTCAACAACAAGGTGGTTCCGCCAGAAACACCTAAGTTCCAACCAGAGAAATATGTTGTAAACAAAGAGAAATTTGACATTACTGGTGATAAGCTCGTTGATGATGATAAAGAGTTGGCAGACAAGTATGCGGGTACCAATGCGAACCCATACGTAGACAAGGCAGACAACAACGAGAAAGAAAACTTGAATACTAAGACTGTGAAACGTGGCGATAAATTGGTTTACCAAGTATGGCTTGATACAACTAAATTTGACGCAAACAACAAGGATTATATTCAAACCGTTGGTATCACTGATAACTACGATGAAGCTAAGTTGGAGCTTGACGCTACTAAGATCAAAGCTTACGATTCAGTAACAGGTGATGATGTTACAGCTAAATTCGATATCACTGTGAACAACGGTGTGCTCACTGCAACACTTAAAGATGGCTTCACTAAGTCACTCGGTGATAAAGATAATACCCAAATTATCGATACAACTAAGTTTGCCTTTGGTCGTTACTATAAGTTTGACATTCCAGCAATTGTTAAAGACAGTAAGAATGAAAAAGGTGAGTTTGATGTACCTTCTGGTTCAGATATTGAAAACACAGCGGGACAAACAGTTCACTACTACGACCCAACAGTTAAGAAGGTCGTGAAAACACCTGAAAAACCAACTGAAAAACGTGTTGTTAACATTTCAGCTAGTGTTACGTTTGAATTCACTAAAAAACTAGAAGGTCGTGACCTTAAGGCTGGTGAGTTTAACTTTGTACTTAAGGATAGAAAAGGTAAAGTGATTGAAACTGTAAGCAATGATGCTGACGGTAAGATTAAGTTCTCAGCACTTGAGTACAAACATGGTGAAGAAGGTATCCACTTCTACACGGTTGAAGAAGTGAAAGGTAATGATACTACAGTAACTTACGATAAGATGGTAGCTAAAGTTACTGTTTTGGTAGCTAAGGGTGGTAACGTTATGACAGTAACTTCTAAATTGCCAGAAGATACTGAGTTCAACAATATTGTAACGCCACCGACACCACCAACTCCAGTGGTGCCACCAGTTACACCACCAACACCACCAACTCCAGTGGTGCCACCAGTTACACCGCCAACACCACCAACTCCAGTGGTACCACCGGTTACACCGCCAACACCACCAACTCCAGTGGTGCCACCGGTTACACCACCGACACCACCAACTCCAGTAGTACCACCAGTTACACCACCGACATCTCCAGAAGTATCTAGAGAACAGGGCCTTCCTAAGACTGGTGAGAACAAGTCTGTAGTAGCAATGGCATTCGGAGGACTCCTTGCGGCAGCTGGACTTGGTTTGGCAGGAAAACGAAAAAAAGAAGACTAAGATAATAATAGGCGTAAAAATAAGATAGTTAGTAAGATTATTTCAGTTTTCAAAAAGAGAGGCTTGACCGAATAAGGTCAGGCTTCTTTTTGTTCGGCACTTAAAAATATCGTAAGTGACCAATAATGAAGTCAATTAAGAAGTTCCAAAGTCTTTATGGGCTGTGGAACTTTTTTTATAATTAGCTAACTTATTACATGGACATGTGTGAGGAGGGTGATCTGATTGTTTCTCTCACAAGAGATGAGCAGATTCAAATTGATATTAACTTCTTCATGACAGTAGATTAGTACTTTCAAATAAAATATATTATGAATGATGTGGGTAATGGTAGAAGCTGATAAAAGACTTTGAGCTATTGTCTATTTAGTTATGGTGAATTTGATAATCTTGCAGTCACAATAGAAGCATCTTATCTAGGGGCTACACCATCATTTTTTGATTGAGAAATCAGAAAAAATCAAAGTTTAAGTTCTCATATGAACTTTCAATAGACTATCATTACTCATTTTATGATTAAGATGATGGGAGGTAGAAGTTTCATAGAAGCAATAGGGAGCGACATTAAAGATAACATCTAGTAGTCTGATTAGTTAATAGTATTGGAAAGTGAGGAGACTTTCTGATAGTTGCTTTGTAATTGGGTGCTCAAAGATCTCTTATAAGATAGAAATGTATTACTGGTACTATTTTGAGTATTGAAATTATTTCGTAATATCGTTGGTTATTCTTTCATTTGTATTTGAATAAGATACTAGTAGGCATAATTTTTCTCACAGGCTTTGTTATCTTTTGATTTTTTGAAGTTAGAAAATACTAGGACTCATTCTCTATTAATCCTAACTTATGAGACTCTTTTTTAAGTTGAATACTAGTATGCTAAACAGGTGAGAGTAATTATGGATGTTGGATTGTTGCAAACTTTCTTTAAGATTTTACTAGTGTTAATGAAGAAATACTGTTAAACGAAGAAGATGTTAGTGTTATTTTAGACGGATAAAGTTATTCTAAGGTTAGGACTAGATATACATACCATTTTCATTAAAGATAAAAATATCTATATGAGTGTAAAAGGGAAAGAAATGAGAGGTTATGTGCATATATTGCCATTATTATGGATTAAAGTGAGAATAATATAGTGTATATTATAAGACGCTAATTTATTTTTATAATATTATTTCTTTCGGATTATAGGTTTAAATTACTATTTTTAGAACTTACTTCTGTTTATATATGGTGATTTAAGTATTTATGGAACATGAGATGGGTTTGGAATCTTTGACGCTTTTATTAGAAAATAACAAATGAAATCCGAGTTAATTTATTTTAGAAAAGCGTAATTTACATAATGAAATATTAGAAAACAGTAATTGTAGTCTTATTTTAGAAAACGCTTAACATGTTATAAATAAAAGGTTTCTAACGTTTTTATGTTTTTTTGTAAATAACGTTACTCTTACAATTGTCAGACAACTAAACTTTTTTTAAAAAACATTGTTTAATCACTTGACTCTAAATTGTCAGAATGTTAGAATGAAAAAGAATCATGGATATGAGGGGAATTAACTTATAATCATGTATCTATAACTAACTATTTTTTTAGAGGGAGACTTAAACATGAAAGACATTTTCAACAGGCGCCAGCGCTTTTCATTGCGTAAATATTCATTTGGTGTCGCTTCAGTCTTGTTGGGGACGGCACTCTTTGCTGCTCACACTGCACAGGCTGATGAAGTCGTAGCATCTGATGCTTCTTCATCAAACCCTGGTTCATCAGTTGAGGGCGAAAGTTCTTCAGAACTGGTTGAGACGAATACAGCATCAACAGCTCAAGCAGATCCTACTGCAGCTGTATCTTCAACTGAGGCAACTGCGTCAACATTTAACTTGACGCCAGAAGCTTCAACAACAGATAAGGTTGCCGCAGAGGCAACTGACAAACAAGCTACAGAAACAGCGAAACCAGAAGCTTCTAAACCATCTTCAGAGGCTGCAAAGCCAACTGAAAAAGTTGCTACAGAAACAGCTAAACCAGCAGCATCTACAAATGCAGCTAGCAACAACGTTGAAACAACAGCTTCAGCGACAGCAGCTTCAAATGCTACAACGACAGCAGCTAATCGTTCTGCTGCAACAGCAGCTCCAGTAGCTGAAGAACCAGCAGCAGCTGAAACTGCTGCAACAGCAACAAGTGTTAGCCCACGTGTTACAGCAAATACTTACTCTGTAAGATCTGCTGCAGACCGTAGTGCAACACTTGACCGTGCTGCTAGTGATATCACAAATGCTGGTGCTTTGGCAACAGGTCGTAGCCGTCGTCGTAATACACGTGCTTTGACAGATCACAACTATGAGGCGGTCTCTGTAGAAACTCACCTTAAAGATGGTGAAAAAGCTACTCCAGACATGACAGATCCTAATGGTGCAACTGTTCGTTCTCAAACAGTGCCATCGGGCTACCAAGCTAAAGAAGGTGACTACTATACTTATAGTATCGTAGATCTTACTAATTTCAACAAACGTTACCATACAAATTACTATACACGTGCTTACAAGAGATTTGATGCTTCAACAGATACTACTGTTGAATTGGTTGACAAGAACACTGGTAATGTGGTAGAAACAAGAACCGTATCAGCTTCTAGTGGTATTCAAAAATTTACGACTACCAAAGCAGCCTCTAATGGGGAGTTAACTTGGCAAGTAGATTACGATAAAGGTTTAGGTGCTGGACCAGGGAAGACAGATTCACCGTTTATCCAACTTGGATATGAAGTTGGTCCAAGTATCAAGGCTTTAGTTGCTCCAGGACACAATCTAACTCCTACAGAACAAGCTTTATATGATGCAGTTTATGCTGCGCGTAATTCAACGGATATCATCAACGTTGTAGAACCAGCATATAATGGTCGTACTATTACAGATACGAATGCTAAAATTCCATTATTTGTTCAAAAATCAACTTACTATAGAGTAGTCGATAGAAATAATGCTTCATTTAATGCGAATAAAACAGATAAAACTGTTCAAGATTATGTACCAAATGGTAATGAAGTAACATTAGCCAACTACACGCTGAAAGCGATGGAAGGACAACACTTTACAGCATCTGGTGAACGTCAATTTGATGGTTACAAACTTTATCAAACAGCTACTCCAGATTCAACAACTGGTTATGTTAGCCGTCCTTATACAGTTGGTACCAAGTTTATGGATGCTGATCGTGCTGGAATAAAACGTATCAAAGAAATTGTTGGAGAAGATGGATCTGTTGTTATTCGTGTTTACTTATTAGATCCAAGACAACAAAACAAACGTTCTGATGGTACATTGAACACTGATGGCTATATGTTGCTAGCAGAAACCAAGCCTATTAAACCAGGTGATTATAACAAAGAAGAGTTGGTTGTTAAGAAAACACCACTTAAAACGATTGCACACACTGTAACTGATCCAAGAACAGGGGCAAAAACTAATTATCCAAATGGTAAGGACGTTCCATTTGATTTCCAAAGAGATGCTTCTTACACTCCGTATAAGACAGTATTTGTACCATTCTTGGGAGATAACATCGGTCACCTTTCTCCAAACGCACAATTAGAGCGTGGAGTAGGAGGTATTGGTACTAACGTTGACTTGCTCAACTCTTTGACGCCATACAAGCCAACAGTCTACTACTATGTGAAGTCAGAACCTGTAACAGTGACTCCAGAAGTTGAAAAACAACTTGAAGGACGCACACTTGTTAATGGTGAATTTAGCTTTAAGATTAAAGAAGAGCAAGCTAACAAATCAGTTTCTTCATATGAAGAAACAGTAACTAACCAAAATGGTAAAGCTACATTTAGTAAATTAACATTTAACAAAGCTGGAGTATACACTTACACAATTACTGAGGTTAAAGGATCAGATACAAACGTCGATTATGATGCAATGACTGTTACAATGACAGTTACTGTAACTGAGAAAAATGCTGCTGGTGATTTGCAAGCTTCAGTTAAATACAGTGCTGAAGGTGGATTCAAATCAAGTGCAGATGATAAAATTTTCAATAACTACGTTGTAGCTCCAGTTAAGACTAAGTTCGACTTTAGTAAGGCTCTTGCAGGTCGTACTCTTAAAGAAGGCGAATTTACATTTGCTCTTAAAGATTCAACTGGTAATGTTCTTCAGACCAAGAAAAACAGCGCTAATGGTGTTATTGCCTTTGATGACTTGACATTTGATAATACTCAAGTTGGTACTCACAAGTATACTGTAGAAGAAGTTATCCCAAATAATAAAGAAGCTGGTATGACTTACGATACAATGAAAGCTGAAGTAACAATCACTGTTACTAAGGAAGGCCACGTTCTTAAAGCAACTAACATTCTTCCAGCAGATACAGAATTCAATAACACATTCACACCAGGTGCGGTTAAAGTTAACCTTGACTTTGATAAATCACTTTCAAATGGTACTTTGAACGCAGGTGACTTTAGCTTCACGTTGACTGGTGATAACAATGTTAATGAAACTGTAACCAACAAAGCTAACGGTAAGATTAACTTTAGCGAATTGTCATTTGACCATGAAGGTGTCTACAACTACACTGTTAAAGAAGTGAAAGGCAACAATGCCGATGTAGACTACGATGAAATGACTATCGCAGTTAAAGTAACGGTTACTAAAGATGCTACTACAGGTCTTTTGGCTGCTAAGACTGAAATGACTTCAACAGGTGGTGAAGCAACTGGTACTGATGACAAGATCTTCAACAACCACGTTGTAGCTCCTGTAACTGCTCAATTTGACTTCAGCAAAGCTCTTGCAGGTCGTAACTTGAAAGCTGGCGAATTTAGCTTCGTATTGAAAGACAAAGATGGTAAAGTCCTTCAAACAAAACAAAATGATGCTAGCGGACGTGTTCGTTTCGATGCCTTGACATTTACAAATGCTCAAGTTGGTAACCACAAGTACACTGTAGAAGAAGTTCAAGGAACTGAAGCAGGTATGACTTATGACCCAATGAAAGCTAACGTAACAGTTACGGTTACTAAGTCAGGTCATGCGCTTACTGCTGTTGCAACTCTTCCAACTGATACAGAATTCAACAATACATTCACATCAGCTCCAACTCAAGCTCAATTTAAGTTCACTAAACGTCTTGAAGGTAAAGCACTTGAAGCAGGTGCCTTCGAGTTTGAATTGCTTGAAAACGGCAACGTTATTCAAACTAAGAAAAATGCAGCAGATGGTTCAATCACATTTGATGCTATTGAATACAGCACTGAAGGTGAACACACTTACACTGTGCGTGAAAAAGCTGGTAACGATACAAACATCGATTACGATACTATGAACGCAGAAGTGAAAGTTAAAGTTACTAAAGATGCTGCTACAGGTCTCTTGAGTACTGCTGTTACAATGCCTGAAGACACAGAGTTCAACAACTATGTAGTTTCTCCAGTTGTAACTAAGTTTGACTTCACTAAGAAATTGGCTGGTCGTGAACTTAAAGCTGGTGAATTTAGCTTCGTATTGAAAGATACTGCTGGTAACGTCGTTGAAACAGTTAAAAATGATGCTGCTGGTAACGTAACCTTCTCAGAATTGTCATTCGACAATACTAAAGTTGGTACACACACTTACACTGTAGAAGAAGTGATTCCTGAAAACAAAGAATTCGGAATGACTTACGATAAGATGAAAGCTACAGTGACAGTTGAAGTTGCTAAGAATGGTCACACATTGACTACTGTTACAAACGTTACATCAACTGGTGGTGTAGACGCTAACGGTAACGCAACTGATGGTACTGCAGATAAAGAATTCAACAACAAAGTCACTCCTCCAGAAACTCCTGAATTCCAACCAGAAAAATTTGTCGTTTCTAAAGAGAAATACGACATCACTGGTAACAAGTTGATGGATGACGACGATGATGTACCTGGTAACGAGTACACAGCAACAAATGCTGATCCATATGTTGATGGTGTTGCAAACAACGAACCAGAAAACTTAAATACTAAGACAGTTAAACGCGGTTCTAAATTGGTTTACCAAGTATGGCTTGATACGACTAAATTCACTGAAGCAAACAACATCAAATACGTTGGTGTATCTGATACATACGATGCAGACAAATTGACAGTGAACGCTTCAGACATCAAAGCATACGATTCAGAAACTGGTGCAGATGTGACTGCTAAATTCGACATCAAAGTTGAAAATGGCAAAATCACTGCAACTTCTAAAAAAGAATTCATCAAAGATGAAGTAAACAACCCAGTTATCGACACTACTAAGTTCGCATTTGGACGTTACTATAAATTTGATATCCCAGCAACTGTTAAAGAATCTGTTAAAGCTGGTGCTGATATTGAAAATACAGCCAACCAAACAGTTCACGTTTACAACCCAGTAAGCAAGACAGTTGAAAAACCTGAAAAACCAACACAAAAACGTGTTAACAGCGTTCCAATTCCAGTTGAAATGAACTTCACTAAACGTTTGGAAGGTCGTGAACTTCAAGCTAACGAATTCGAATTCGTATTGAAGAAAGACGGCGTTGAAGTTGAACGCGTGAAGAATGACGCTGCTGGTAAGATTGTCTTCAAGACCCTTGAATTCGGTCGCGATGATCTTGGCAAGACTTACAACTACACAGTAGAAGAAACTCCTGGTACAGATGCAACTGTCAAATACGACACAATGGTTGCTACTGTTAAAGTTGTGGTTTCACACGATGGTACAGCGAAAGCAATCGTTGCTAACGTAACAGATGCAGCTGATAAAGAATTTAACAACCGTGTAACACCTCCAGAAGAACCTAAGTTCCAACCAGAGAAATACGTTGTTTCTAAAGAGAAATACGATATCACTGGTGACAAGCTTGTTGACGATGATAGAGAGTTGGCAGACAAGTACGCAGATACAAATGCGAACCCATATGCGGACGATGCATCAAACAACGAAGCAGAAAACTTGAATACTAAGACTGTTGAACGTGGTTCTAAATTGGTTTACCAAGTATGGTTGGATACAACTAAATTTGATGCAGCTAACAAGGACAACATCCAAACAGTTGGTATCTCAGATAACTATGATGAAGCTAAATTAAATCTTAATGCAGCTGACATCAAAGCTTACGACTCTGTAACAGGTGCAGAAGTAACAGATAAATTCGATATCGCTGTCAACAACGGTGTGATCACTGCTAACTTGAAAGCTGGCTTCACGAAGTCACTTGGCGATGCAGAAAACACACAAGTTATCGACACAACTAAATTCGAATTCGGACGTTACTACAAGTTCGATATTCCAACAACAGTGAAAGACGATGTCGTAGCTGGTGCAGATATCGAAAATACTGCAGCTCAAGTTGTAAACTATTACAACCCAACTACTAAGAAAGTTGAAAAACCTGAAAAACCAACTGAAAAACGTGTAAACAGCGTGCCAGTATCAGTAGAATTCAACTTCACTAAGAAATTGGAAGGCCGTGAGCTTAAAGCTAACGAATTCAGCTTCGTACTTAAAGATTCAACAGGTAAAGTTGTTGAAACAGTTAAGAACGATGCGGCTGGTAACGTTAAGTTCTCTAAACTTGAGTTCAAGAAAGGTCAAGAAGGTGTTCACAACTACACAGTAGAAGAAGTTAAAGGTACTGACGGAACTGTCACTTACGATGCTATGAAAGCAGTAGTAACTGTAGAAGTTAAACATGACGGAACAGCGAAAGCTCTCATCACTAACGTAACGGATCCAGCAGATAAAGAATTCAATAATACTGTTCGTCCTCCAGAAACTCCTGATTTCAATCCAGAGAAATACATCTTGAACGAATCTAAATTCGATCTTACAGGTGTGAAACTTCTCGATGATGATAACGAGTTAGAACATAAAGTTGCGGACACAAATGCCAACCCATATGCGGATGGTACTGGCAACAACGAAGCTCAAAACATCAATACGAAGACACTCAAGAAAGGTGATAAAGTATACTACCAAGTATGGTTGGATACAACTAAATTCTCAGCAACTAACAAAGAAAATATCCAAACAGTAGGAATCACAGATAACTACGACAAGGATAAATTGACTGTTAATGCTTCAGATATCAAGGTTTACGATTCAGTAACTGGTGCAGATGTTACTAACAAGTTCGATATCACTGATAACAACGGTGTTCTTACAGCTAACCTTAAAGCTGGCTTCACTAAGTCACTTGGCGACGCTGAAAATACTCAAATCATTGATACGACTAAGTTCGAATTTGGACGCTACTATAAATTTGATATCCCAGCAACAGTGAAAGACGATGTTGTAGCTGGTGCAGATATCGAAAACAAAGCGGCTCAAGTTGTTAACTACTACAACCCAACAACTAAGAAAGTTGAAAAACCTGAAAAACCAACTGAAAAACGTGTAAACAGTGTTCCAATCTCAGTAGAATTCAACTTCACTAAGAAATTGGAAGGTCGTGAGCTTAAAGCTGGCGAATTCACATTCGAGTTGAAAGACAGCGACAATGTTGTGATTGCAACTGCAACCAACGATGCAGCTGGTAAGATTAAATTCTCTCCAGTAGAGTACACAAATAAAGCTGGTGAAAAAGTTACAGCCCTTAAATACAAGAAGGGTCAAGAAGGTACTTACAAGTACACTGTAACAGAGGTTAAGGGTACAGACGCAACTGTCGATTACGATACAATGGCTGCTGTTGTAACCGTTACTGTTTCTCATGATGGTACAGCGAAAGCCTTGATCACAAACGTGACAGAACCTGCGGATAAAGAATTTAACAACCGTGTAACACCACCAGAAGAACCTAAGTTCCAACCAGAGAAATACGTTGTTTCTGAAGAGAAATACGATATTACAGGTGACAAGCTCGTTGATGATGATAAAGAGTTGGCAGACAAGTACGCAGACACAAATGCGAACCCATATGCGGACGATGCTTCAAACAACGAAGCTGAAAACTTGAATACTAAGTCTGTTAAACGTGGTCAAACTATCTACTATCAAGTATGGCTTGATACAACTAAATTTGATGCAAACAACAAGGATAATATCCAAACTGTTGGTATCACAGATGACTTCGATGAAACTAAGTTGGATGTGGATGCATCAGCTATCAAGGCTTACGATTCAGTTTCTGGTGCTGATGTTACAGATAAATTCGATATCTCAATCGAAAATGGTGTAATCACAGCTAACCTTAAAGCTGGCTTCACTAAGTCACTTGGCGATGCGGAAAACACTCAAATCATCGACACAACTAAATTCGAGTTTGGTCGCTACTATAAATTTGATATCCCAGCAACAGTTAAAGCTGATGTTGCAGGTGGAGTAGATATCGAAAATACTGCGGCTCAAGTAGTTAACTACTACAACCCAACTACGAAGAAAGTTGAAAAACCAAACAAACCAACTGAAAAACGTGTTAACAGCGTTCCAGTTTCAGTAGAGTTCAACTTCACTAAGAAACTTGAAGGTCGTGAACTTAAAGCAGGCGAATTCACATTCGAGTTGAAGAATGAAGCAGGCGAAGTCGTTGAAAGCGTGAAGAATGATGCTTCAGGTAACGTTAAATTCTCAGCTATTGAGTATAAGAAGGGTCAAGAAGGCACTTACAAGTATACAGTAGAAGAGGTTAAAGGAACTGACTCAACCGTTACATACGACACAATGAAAGCTGTTGTAACAGTTGAAGTTCGTCATGATGGTACTGCTAAGGCTCTTATCACTAATGTGACAGACCCAGCAGATAAAGAGTTCAACAATACTGTAACTCCACCAGAAGAACCTAAGTTCCAACCAGAGAAATACGTTCTTAGCGATGGTAACGGTAAGTTTGATATCACTGGTACTAAGCTTCTTGATGATGATGCAGAGTTGACAGATAAGTACGCAGAAACAAATGCGAACCCATACGCTGATAAAGCTGATAACAACGAAGCAGAAAACATCAATACGAAAGCCGTGAAACGTGGCGAAACTATTAACTACCAAGTATGGCTTGATACAACTAAATTTGATGCAAACAATAAGGATAACATCCAAACTGTTGGTATTACTGACAACTATGATGAAGCTAAATTGGATGTTAAGGTATCTGATATCAAGGCTTACGATGGTAAGACTGGTAAAGATGTTACTGATAAATTCAACATCTCAATTGCTAATGGTGTAATCACAGCTAACCTTAAAGATGGCTTCACTAAGTCACTTGGCGATGCAGAAAACACTCAAATCATCGATACTACTAAGTTCGAATTTGGACGTTACTACAAGTTTGTCATCCCAGCTAAAGTTTCTGACGGTGCTTACGATGGTGCTGAAATTGAAAATACAGCAGCTCAAGTAGTTAACTACTACAACCCAACTACTAAGAAGACCGAAAAACCAGAGAAACCAACTGAAAAGCGTGTCAACAATGTTCCAATGGCTATTCAGTTAATCTTCGGTAAGACACTTAATGGTCGTCAATTGAAAGATAAGGAATTTAACTTTGTCTTGAAAGACGAAGCAGGAAAAGTTCTTGAAACTGTTCAGAATGATGCTAAAGGCAAAGTAACTTTCTCTACTATTAATTATGGAAGAGACGATCTTGGTAAGACCTTTAACTACACTGTAGAAGAAGTTAAAGGAACTGATACAACAGTTACTTATGACAATATGAAAGTCAACGTTACTGTTAAAGTTATTCAACCTTCAGCAGGTAATCAATTATCAACAGTTATCTCTTATGCTACAGTTGGTGGAAATTCTTATGAATCAGACGACAGAATTTTCGATAACAACGTAACTCCTAATTTCAAACCAGAGAAATACGTTGTTTCAGAACCAAGCTTCGACATCATTGGTAACAAACTTGCTGATGACGACGATTCAGCTGATAAAGTTGAAATCCAAAACTTGAATGGTAAGACCCTCAAACGTGGTCAAAAGATCTACTATCAAGTATGGCTTGATACTCGTGACTTCACAGCAGAAAGCAATCTTCAAACAGTTGGTATCACAGATAACTACGAAGAAGATAAGCTTGACATCAACGCTGCTGATATCAAGGTATACGATGGTATCACTGGTGCTGATGTTACTGACAAGTTCGACATCAAGGTTGAAAATGGTGTTCTCTACGGTACGTCTAAAGCAGGCTTGACTAAAGCTATTAGTGCAACAGATGCTACTCCAGTCATCGACACAACTAAATTTGAGTTTGGTCGTTACTATAAATTTGATATCCCAGCTGTTGTTAAAGACATTGATGCTAACGACGGTGTAGATATTGAAAATACAGCCAACCAAACAATTCACCAATACAACCCATTCAATAAAAAAGTTACAACTCCTGAAAAGCCAACTCAAACACGTGAAAACAACGTTCCAGTTCCACTCGAGTTCAACTATACTAAACGACTTGAAGGACGTGAGTTGACTGCAGGTGAGTTCAGCTTCGTATTGAAAGACAAAGACAACAAAGTTCTTCAAACAGTAACCAACGATAAAGATGGTCACATCAAGTTTGAAAAACTCTTGTTCAATAAAGATGATCTTGGTAAGACATTCACTTACACAGTTGAAGAAGTAGCTGGTAAAGATGCTTCAATCACATACGATACTATGAAAGCAACTGTAACAGTGAAAGTTACTAAGGAAGGCAAAGTTCTTACAACTGTCGTTAACCACGCTTCAACAGGCGGATTTGCTTCAAGTGCTAACGATAAAGAGTTCAACAACAAAGTTCGTCCACCAGAAACACCAGAATTTAATCCAGAGAAATACATTCTTAATGAAACTAAGTTCGATTTGAAGGGAGTATCTCTTCTTGATGATGACAAAGAGTTGAAAGATAAGGTTGCAGAAACTAATGCAAATCCTTATGTTGATGATGCTTCTAATAATGAAAAAGCTAACATCAATACTAAGACCGTATATCCTGGACAAAAAGTTGTTTACCAAGTATGGTTGGATACTACTAAATTCACTGAAAAGAATAATATCCAAACTGTTGGTGTATCAGATGACTATGAAGACGATAAAGTTGATATCAATGTAGCTGATATTAAAGCATATGATGGCATCACAGGTGATGATGTAACAGCTAAGTTCGATATCAAGGTTGAAAACGGTGTGATTACAGCCAACCTCAAAGATGGCTTCACTAAGTCACTTGGCGATGCAGAAAACACTCAAGTTATCGACACAACTAAATTTGCCTTTGGACGTTACTACAAGTTTGATATTGTTGGTAAAGTCAAAGACGACGTTAAGGGTGGTGTAGACATTGAAAACACAGCTTCTCAAATCGTTCATTACTACAACCCAACAACTAAGTCTGTTGAAAAACCAAATAAACCAACAGAAAAACGTGTTGTTAACGTTCCAGTTAAAGTAGAATTCAACTTCACTAAACGTTTGGAAGGTCGTGAGCTTAAAGCTAACGAATTCAGCTTCGTCCTTAAAGATTCAGAAGGTAAAACTCTTGAAACTGTGAAGAACGATGCTTCTGGTAACGTTAAGTTCAAAGCTCTTGAATTCAAGAAAGGCCAAGAAGGCGTTCATAACTACACAGTAGAAGAAGTTAAAGGCACAGACGCAACCGTTACATACGACACAATGAAAGCGAATGTAACAGTTACAGTTAAACACGATGGAACAGCTAAAGTTCTTATCGCGACTGTAGGTGCAATTGCGGACAAAGAATTTAACAACCGTGTGACTCCTCCAGAAGAGCCTAAGTTCCAACCAGAGAAATACGTTGTTTCTGAAGAGAAATACGATATCACAGGTGACAAGCTCGTTGATGATGATAAAGAGTTGGCAGACAAGTACGCAGATACCAATGCGAACCCATATGCGGACGATGCCTCAAACAACGAAGCAGAAAACTTGAATACCAAGACTGTGAAACGTGGTCAAAAATTGGTTTACCAAGTATGGTTGGATACAACTAAATTCGACGCAGCTAACAAGGACAACATCCAATCAGTAGGAATCTCAGATGACTACGATGAAGCTAAATTGGAACTTGATTCTACTAAGATCAAAGCTTACGATTCAGTAACAGGCGCAGAAGTAACAGATAAATTCGATATCACTGTGAACAACGGTGTGATCACTGCAACCCTTAAAGATGGCTTCACTAAGTCACTTGGCGATGCGGAAAACACACAAGTCATTGACACAACTAAATTCGAATTCGGACGTTACTACAAGTTCGACATCCCAACAACAGTGAAAGCTGATGTACCTGGTGGTGTAGACATCGAAAATACTGCGGCTCAAGTAGTAAACTACTACAACCCAACTACTAAGAAAGTTGAAAAACCAAGCAAACCAACTGAAAAACGTGTAAACAACGTTCCAGTTGAAGTGGAATTCAACTTCACGAAACGTTTGGAAGGCCGTGAACTGAAAGCCAATGAATTCAGCTTCGTTCTTAAAGATTCAACTGGTAAAGAAGTTGAGACTGTAAGCAATGATGCTTCTGGTAACGTTAAGTTCAAAGCTCTTGAATTCAAGAAGGGTGACGAAGGTGTTCACAACTACACAGTAGAAGAAGTTAAAGGAAGCGACGCAACCGTTACATACGACACAATGAAAGCGAATGTAACAGTTACAGTTAAACACGATGGAACAGCTAAAGTTCTTATCGCGACTGTAGGTGCAATTGCGGACAAAGAATTTAACAACCGTGTGACTCCTCCAGAAGAGCCTAAGTTCCAACCAGAGAAATACGTTGTTTCTGAAGAGAAATACGATATCACAGGTGACAAGCTCGTTGATGATGATAAAGAGTTGGCAGACAAGTACGCAGATACCAATGCGAACCCATATGCGGACGATGCCTCAAACAACGAAGCAGAAAACTTGAATACCAAGACTGTGAAACGTGGTCAAAAATTGGTTTACCAAGTATGGTTGGATACAACTAAATTCGACGCAGCTAACAAGGACAACATCCAATCAGTAGGAATCTCAGATGACTACGATGAAACTAAATTGAATCTTGACGCTTCAGCTATTAAAGCCTACGATTCAGTAACAGGCGCAGAAGTCACAGACAAATTTGATATCACAGTTAACAACGGTGTGATCACTGCAACCCTTAAAGCTGGCTTCACTAAGTCACTTGGCGATGCAGAAAACACACAAGTTATCGACACAACTAAATTCGCCTTTGGACGTTACTACAAGTTCGACATCCCAACAACAGTTAAAGCTGATGTTGCAGGTGGTGTAGATATCGAAAATACTGCGGCCCAAGTTGTAAACTACTACAACCCAACAACTAAGAAAGTTGAAAAACCAACTAAACCAACTGAAAAACGTGTTAACAACGTTCCAGTTGAAGTGGAATTCAACTTCACGAAACGCTTGGAAGGTCGTGAGCTTAAAGCTAACGAATTTAGCTTCGTGCTTAAAGATTCAGAAGGTAAGACTCTTGAAACTGTAAGCAACGATGCGGCTGGTAATGTTAAATTCTCAGCTATGGAATTCAAGAAAGGTCAAGAAGGTGTTCACAACTACACTGTAGAAGAAGTTAAAGGAACAGACGCAACCGTTACATACGACACAATGAAAGCGAATGTAACAGTCACAGTTTCACACGACGGAACAGCTAAAGTTCTGATCGCGAAAGTTGGCGACATTGCGGATAAAGAATTTAACAACAAGGTGACTCCTCCAGAAACTCCAGAGTTCAACCCAGAGAAATACATCTTGAACGCTGAGAAATTCGACCTTACTGGTAAATCACTTCTTGATGATGATAAAGAATTGGCAGACAAGGTTGCGGAAACAAACGCAAATCCTTACGCTGATAAGGCTGATAATAATGAAGCAGCAAACATCAATACTAAGACTGTGAAACGTGGCGATAAGGTTGTTTACCAAGTATGGTTGGATACAACTAAGTTCACTGAAGCGCACAACATCCAATCTGTTGGTGTTACTGATGACTACGAAGAGGATAAGGTGGATATCAATGCTGCAAACATCAAAGCTTACGACTCAGTAACAGGCGAAGATGTAACAGCTAAGTTTGATATCAAGG
>OGZV01000829.1_pt1 | contig 31786 bp, 29 predicted proteins | sample 1576861 | NCBI WGS metagenome assembly OGZV01 (sample SAMEA3541501, study PRJEB24748) | human gut metagenome | biome: human gut; feature: human-associated habitat; material: faeces | place: China | collected 2012
CACGTCTGCACTTAGCGAGTGGATGGTCGTTAGACCATTCAGGAGCTTAGTACAGTTACGTGGAAGTCCGAACGCGAGTGGGTTGCAGACACATGATCTCTTTTTATAATATTCCACCAATAATTTCCGTCTTCAAACTACAATCACAATTTCATTGCACGTATAGAGTTTATTACGCATAGCATTGCAACTCCGCTATCTGCGAACACAGCCATCCACATATTTGCGAATCCAAGCAGTCCAAGGATCATTACTAATGCCTTGATCGCCAATGCAAATACAACATTCTGCCAAGCGATCTTACAAGCTTTTTTGCCGATAGAGATTGCCTGTGGAATTGCTTCAACGTTTGAGGTCATGAATACAACATCTGCTGCTTCGATTGCAGCATCAGCACCGCTTCCCATGGCAGCACCGCAATCAGCACCAGCTAATACAGGGGCATCGTTGATACCGTCACCAACAAACATAACAGCTCCATGTTTGCTTCTCTGTTCCTGAAGTTTGGCAAGTTTTTCATCAGGAAGAAGTCTTGAGTAAACTTCGTCAATTCCAGTTTCTTTTGCAATCGCATTTGCAGTTGTTTCGGAATCTCCAGTTAACATAACCGTGTGAAGATTCTGTGCTTTTAAGGAAGCAATGGCGGATTTCGCATCGTCTTTTAATGTATCTGCAATAACGATCGCACCAATTAACACACCATCTTTTGCAAGAAAAACTTCAGTTCCATAAGAAGTTGTTTCTGGATAGTCTCCAGTTACATGATACTGAGCCATCAATTTTTTATTGCCAGCTAAGATTTCTGAGTTATCAATTGTGATAACAGAACCATGTCCAGCGATTTCTTTTGCGTTTTCAGGTGTTTTATAAGTTACATTTTCTTCTTTGGCAGCTTCCATGATACTCTTTCCGATTGGATGAGTAGAAGATTCTTCGCAGGAAGCAGCAAGTGATAATATTTCATATCTGGTTGCATTTCCGAGAGGAATCACATCCTGAACTTTGAAGTTTCCTTTTGTGATCGTTCCAGTCTTATCCATGACAACAGAAGTAATATCTTTTAATGTTTCAAGTGCAGCTCCGCCTTTAAATAAGATACCGATCTTAGATCCAGCCCCGATTCCAGAGAAGAATGCAAGAGGTACACTTAATACAAGGGCACAAGGACAGCTGATTACAAGGAAAGTTAAAGCTGTGTATATCCAGTGCGTCCAGTTTCCTGTCACTAAAGAAGGAATGATCGCAGTTGCAAGGGCAAGAAGTACGACAAATGGAGTATATACACGAGAAAAACGTGTGATAAAACGATCCATCTTTGGTTTGCTTGCGGCTGCATTTTCTACGGAATCCATGATTCTTGTGACCATAGATTCTTCCAGTACTTTTTCTACCTTGATCTTAATAACACCAGAAGTATTTAAACATCCAGAAGTTACATCTGTTCCGGCAGAGGCAGAAACAGGAATGGGTTCTCCAGTAACAGGAGAAGTATCGATCATCGTTTTCCCATCTGTGATGATACCATCTAATGGAATACGGTCACCAGGACGTACTAATAAGATATCTCCAATTTCAGCTTCTTCGGCATCAATTACAGTGACATCTCCATGATCATCAACAAGGTTGACAACTTCAGGTCGCATATCAATGACATCCATGATCTGGGAACGGCTTCGTTCCACGGCTTTTTCTTCAAATAATTCACCGATACGATAAAACATCATAACACCGACCGCTTCCGCAAATTCTCCGACGCCGAAAGCACCGATCGTTGCGATACTCATTAAGAAGTTTTCATCAAAAACCTGACCTTTAGAGATATTTTTAAGAGCGGTCCATACGATCTTAATTCCTAAGATTAAATATGCAAGGATAAAACATACCATACTGTATACAGGCTTGGAAGATTCCAATGCTTTTCCGGCAATAAATAAAACGATACCAGCACCAAGTTCCCAGAATTCTCTGTTATCTTCAGAATTCTCTTTGGCTTTTTTCGCTTCTTTTTGTGCACGGACAGTATTTTCACGGACAACGACTTTGACATCTGGTTCGATGGAAGTACAAATATCTTGAATCTGAGGCAATAATGTTTTGGCATCATCAGACCATACACGTAACTGCTTTGTTGCAAATGTCAGATTGACGGCTTCAACACCGGGAAGATGAGAAATCTGTTCTTCCATTTTACCTGCACAATGAGCACAGCCTAATTTCTCGACAATAAATACGGTTGCCTGACCATTTCCTTCACGATTTGCAGCAGCTGCAATTGATTCATTATCGTCATCGTCATCATCACAGCAGCCACAATCGCAGTGGTCATCATGATGGTGATGGTGTTCATGGTGATGGTGCTCGTCATGATCATGGTCACACCCGCAGCTACAGTGGTCGTCATGATGTTGTTCATGTTCATCATGGTCGTGTCCACATCCACAGTTACAGTGATCGTCGTCATGGTGTTTATGTTCATCATGGTCGTGCTCACATCCGCAAGTACAGTGGTCATCGTGATGGTGATGATGTTCATGACTTTCATGAGAATCTTCTTCCGCATGTCTTCTCCGTTTAGAAGATTTTTTCATAACTTCCGTCACAATAACATCCGGTTCAATATCCGTACAAATCTTTTGAATCTCAGGAAGCAGATCTTCACGAGAAGTTTCAACATACATTTTTTTCATAGGAAATGAAAGATTTACACTTTCAACATCAGGAAGTTTCCCGATTTTTTCTTCCATTTTACCTGCACAATGAGCACAGCCAAGATTCTCAAACTCATAAGTCTTCTTCATAAATACCCCTCCTTTCAAATACAGTCTTTAACAGATCAGATACAAGCTCTCCGTCAGCAGTGTCTGCGATCGTATAATGAACTTCTTTCCCAATTCGTCTGCTTGTGATCACACCTAATTGCTTCAAAGAGCGAAGATGATGAGACACTGCTGGTGGGCTCATCTCAATCGCTTCTGCGATATTTCTAACACAGACTTCACGGTGGTATAAAAGATACAAAATACGAAGTCTGGTACTGTCACTTAACAGACCAAATAAACTGGCAGTTTCAATCGCAAATTCTTCTGGTGGAAGAACATGTTTTAATTCTGTAACATCACATCCATGACCATGAATATCAATGGAAGCAATATTATATTTCTCCGTTTTATCCATAGAAATCTCCTTTTAAATAATAAGATTAAATGATTGTTTAATTGTTTATGTTTTGAATATAATACTTTTAAATATTGATGTCAACAGAAATGAGAAAAATAGTTAATAGAAGTATTGTTTGGTGTAATATTGGAACTATACATAATAGTTTTTCCTAACTAGAAATTAAAAAAATATAGGATAATCAAAAAAAATATGATATACTAAAAACTACTTATACGAATTTATTAGATCAAAAAATCACATTTCGATAAAAGCAAAGATAAACAAAAACAGAAAAGGAAGTGTATCATGGAAGAGTTAAAGAACATCAAAGTAGCCCTCCTTGGTTCTGGAACTGTCGGAACAGGAGTATACAAACTGATCGAACGCCAGAGAGAAGAATTACCTCACAAAGTTGGTGCAGGTCTGACTGTCAGCAAAGTTCTAGTTAGAGACAAGAACAAGAAGAGAGAAGGAATTGACCCTTCTGTATTAACTGACCAGTGGGAAGATATTATCACAGATGATGAGATTCAGATCGTAGTAGAAGTTATGGGGGGAATCGAACCAGCCCGTACTTATATTACAGAAGCTCTTCAGGCAGGTAAGAATGTTGTCACAGCGAACAAAGACTTAATGGCAGTGCATGGTGGTGAATTATTAGATATCGCTTCCCATAATGGATGTGACTTATTATTTGAAGCATCTGTTGCAGGTGGAATTCCAATTATCCGTCCATTAAAACAGTGTCTGGCAGGAAACTATATTTCAGAAGCAATGGGGATTGTCAATGGAACAACAAACTTCATTCTGACAAAGATGACACACGAAGGAATGGAATTTGATGAAGCTTTGGCACTCGCAACAGAATTAGGATATGCAGAAGCAGATCCAACAGCTGATATCGAAGGATATGATGCAGGACGTAAGATGGCGATCATGGCATCCATTGCGTTTAACTCTAGAGTCACATTTGATGATGTATACACAGAAGGAATCACAAATATCACAGCAAAAGATATCAAATATGCAGAAGCAATGGGATGTACGATCAAATTGTTAGGGGTAGCAAAGAACACAGAATCTGGAATTGAAGTACGTGTTCATCCAATGCTGATTCCAAGTGATCATCCATTGGCAACTGTCAATGATTCATTTAACGCAGTTTTTGTACATGGAGATGCAGTTGACGATGCAATGTTCTATGGAAGAGGAGCAGGAGAATTCCCAACAGCAAGTGCAGTTATGGGAGATATCATTGATGTCGCACGTAATATTCAGTTCTATTGCACAGGAAGAATCCATTGTACATGCTACAAAGACCTTCCAATCAAGAAGATCACAGAGATTGAAAGCAAATATTTCATGAGATTGTTAGTTGATGACAAACCAGGAGTTCTTGCTCAAATTGCAGATACATTAGGAAAGAATCAAGTAAGTATCGCACAGGTGATTCAGAAGAACAAGGTTAATGATATGGCAGAATTAGTTGTTATCACGGATCTTGTACTGGAGCAGAACTTTGCAGATGCTTTGGTTGAGATTAAGGGAATGGAACATACTCGTGAGATTTCTACAGTAATCAGAGTGTATTAAATTTTAATTGTAGTTGGCCAACTGTAGATTTTGAGTATATGATAAAAAATAAATAAACGATCGGAAGAGCAGCTAGAGAATTTTCCTCACGTTTTTTACAAATCGCTGATTCGCCGGCTTTCCTTGCGTAACTCGCCTTCAAGGGTATTGAAAACAGGACTCTTTGGGGCTCAAACAACGCACCAAGCCGGCTGCGAATCTGTAAAAAACGTGGCAAAATTCTAATGCTGTTCTTCCGATCGTTTATTTATTTTTTATCATATACCAGATGTCTAGAGTGTGGACAATTTAAGATTGAAAAATTCAAGAGGGTGTGTATGGAGGACTACTATAGTAGTAAATTTCAATTCCATGTGATAGAATTAAGTAAAATAGAAACAACAAAAGGAAATCATTACATGGAAAAGGCGAGGGATGAGATGATTAAGATGAGCAGGGATGAATGTGAAAGATAATCTTCTGTTAGCGAATACAAAAATGATTAGCCAATACCGTTAAACATACACACAGTGTAGTGGTTTGAATAACGTAAATTATTTGAATATTATAAAAAGAAATCATGTGTTGGCAACCGTACGGACACATGATTTCTTTTTATAATATTCCACCAATAATTTAAGTTATCCAACCAACAAATCACAATATATGATTCTGTATGATCAATCGAATTGACTGATACAAATAAGGCTTCAATTCATCAACTGAAACAGGCTCCCCAGTCAAAATAACATTATAGCAAGACCCTGCGACCATCTCGATGATCATATAGATCATAACTTCCGGATGATCAAATTCATGACCAGAATTATTCAAAAGATCCATATAGATATCATAAATATTTCTCTGGGCATCATCGATCGGTTCTACCAAGGAATTCTTAAACATTCCCCAGCTTAGATGCTTGGAGATCAGTTTTAACAGAGTCGGATTATCATTTAATGCTCCGATGACCTGGTCAACGATAAAGATCAGTTGGTCTTCAAAGTGATCAATGGTTTGTTTTTGAAGTTCCTGATAGGCATGTTTAAATACTTCTGCAGATTTCTTGGCAATCAATTTATATCGAATGTCTAATTTATCTTTAAAATACAAATAAAAAGTACCCTTAGCAACGCCAGCTTCATTTACGATATCGGAGATGGAGGTCTTCTGGAATCCCTTTTCTGTAAACAGTTGGTATGCCGTATTCAAAAGGGCATCTTGTTTCTTTTTCTTATTTAATTCGACCTTTTTCATAGTAATTTCTCCTTTCATCTTCTTTAGTATAACGAAAAAATGACCAAAAGTCAAAAACTTTTAAGAAGTTTATTGACTTTTGGTCATTTTTGGTGTATACCATTATATAGATAAAAAATGACTATTCGTCATAAATGTAAATGGGAGGATGCTATGATACAATTTGCAAAGAAATTAGTACATCATCGAAAATTCATCGTCTTCCTGGCTTTCATTTTATTGATTCCATCAACCATTGGAATCGTGAAGACAAGGATCAATTATGACATCTTAAGTTACCTTCCAGACTCTTTGGAGACGGTGAAGGGGCAGGATATCATGGTAGATCAGTTTGGAGCCGGAGCCTATTCGATGATCATTGTCGAAGATATGAATCTTCATGACGTACAGAAATTAAAACAGAAACTAGAGAAAGTCAATCATGTTGATAAGATCATCTGGTATGATGACATCGCTGATCTAAGCGTTCCCAAAGAGATGCTTCCTGAGAAAGTAAGGAAAGTTTTCTTTAATAAGAACGCAACAATGATGATCGCAATGTTTAAAGAAACGACATCATCTGATAACACGATGGAAGCAGTCACACAGATGCGTAAGATTGTTGGAAAACAGTGTTTTATCAGTGGTATGTCAGGGGTAGTTACCGATATTAAGAACCTGGTTATGCAGGAGATTCCTATCTACGTAACGATCGCGGCAGTACTTTCTTTGATCGTATTATTTGCCACAATGGAATCCTTTGCCGTTGCCTTTTTATTCCTGTTAAGTATCGGAATGGCAATTCTTTATAACCTGGGAACGAATATTTTCTTAAGCGATGTGTCCTATCTTACAATGGCATTGACTGCAATCTTGCAGTTAGGAGTTACGATGGATTATTCGATTTTCCTTCTGCATAGTTATGAGAGTAATAAGATCAGATTTGAAGGCGACAAAGAACGTGCGATGGCACATGCGATTTCGAATACATTTAAGTCCATCACAGGAAGTTCCGTTACAACGGTTGCTGGATTCGCAGCACTGTGCTTTATGACATTTGCATTAGGAGCTAACTTAGGTATCGTTATGGCGAAAGGTGTTATTATCGGAGTTATCTGTTGTGTAACAGTTTTGCCATCATTGATCCTGATCTGTGATAAATTGATCGAGAAGACAAGACATCGTTCACTGATGCCAGATCTTACGAATGCATCACACTTTATCACAAAACATTATAAAACAACGATCGTAGTATTTTTGATTTTGCTGTTCCCAGCAATTTATGGAAATGATCACACAGAGATTTACTATAATATTGATAAATCACTCCCACAAAGCTTACCGAGTAATGTGGCAAATAAGAAATTAAGTGATGAATTTGGAATGAGTAACATCCATATGGTCATGATCAAGAACGGCATGAGTCAGAAGGAATTAAGTAACATGCAGAAAGAGATCGATAAAGTCGACGGAGTTGAATGGTGTCTCGGAATGAACTCCGTGATCGGTTCTAGTATTCCATCCGATATGATTCCTTCTTCCATGAAAGAAATGTTGCAAAGTGATGAGTATGAGATGCAGTTTATCTGTTCAAATTACAAATCAGCAACCGAGAAAGTAAATAAACAGATTAACGAGATCAACAACATTGTGAAGAAATACAGTCCAGGTTCTATGGTCATTGGAGAAGCACCATTGATGAATGATTTGGAGACAGTAACCAATGTTGACCTTAGAAATGTAAATATCGCGTCGATCGCGGCAATCTTTGTGATCATTTTAATTGTATTTAAATCCATTTCCTTACCGGTGATTCTGGTAGCCGTGATCGAATTTGCGATCTGTGTCAATATGGCAGTTCCATATTACACAGGATTATCGCTGCCGTTTGTTGCAAGTATCGTTATCGGAACGATTCAGTTAGGTGCAACCGTTGACTATGCGATCCTGATGACAAGCCGTTATCAGAAGGAACGTATAAATGGCAAGAAGAAAATGGAAGCGATCCGTATTGCACATGAAACATCCATGCAGTCTATCATTACAAGTGGATTAAGTTTCTTCGCAGCAACGATCGGTATTGCGATTTATTCAAATATTGATATGATCAGTGCGATCTGTACCTTACTTGCACGAGGAGCTGTGATCAGTACCGTTGCCGTAATCTTCATTCTGCCGGCAATGTTTATGATATTTGATAAATTGATCTGTAAAACAACCCTCAAGATGGGTCATTTAGAATAGGAGAGCGATTGTTATGAGAAAAAGAAGATTATCGAAAGCATTAGCAATGTTTCTCGCTGCAGCTCTTACGATTCCGGCAGCAGTACCGGTAGCAGCCAGCGAGTCCACTGCAGATAAGGAAGAAACCGTATACGTAAAAACAGATGCAAATGGAGAAGAGAAAACAGTTATTGTCAGTGACTGGTTAAAGAATTTCTCAGGTGAAGCAAAGATCAAAGATGCTACAGACCTGACAGACGTTGAGAATGTTAAAGGGAATGAGACATATAAACGAGGAAAAAAGGACAGTATTACATGGAATGCCAATGGAAAAGATATTTACTATCAGGGAACAAGTGACAAAAATCTGCCAGTATCCATGAAAGTCACATACTATCTGGATGGAAAAGAAATTTCACCAAAGAAACTGGTTGGTAAATCAGGAAAAGTAAAGATTCGTTATGAATATGAAAATCATTCCGCCGTAACCAAAACGATCAATGGAAAACAGACAACAGTCTATACACCATTTACAATGATCACAGCAGCGATCTTAAATACAGATAACTTCTCTAATGTCAAAGTAACAAACGGGAAAGTTATCTCCGATGGTAACAAACATATCGTTATCGGAGTTGCAATGCCAGGATTAGCAGACAGCTTAAACCTTAAGAATACAAGTATTGGGTCAAACTTCGATATTCCAGAAGATTTCGAGATCACAGCTGATGTAGAAGACTTCCAGATGACAGTCACAGCGACAGTTGCGAATTCCGATACATTATCAGAGTTCGGTTTAGATGATGCAGGAGATTTAAGTGAATTAACAGATTCCTTAAAGGACCTTGAAAATGCGACAGATAAGTTATGTGATGGTTCTGGAGATTTAGTAAAGGGAATTGAAAAATTAGTCACAGCCTCTGGAAAATTAAAATCAGGAACAAAACAGATTGCAATCAGTTCCAAACAGTTAGCAACAGGACTTGACAAACTGGTCAATGGATCTACAACATTAAAGAATGGAACCAGTCAGTTAGCGAAAGGAACCAGTGCTTTACCATCATCTACAGAGAAGTTAGATAATGGAGTGAGACAAATTCTCAAAGAACTGCAGAATAGTACACCAAGCGAAAGTGATCAGGCAAAATTACAGTCTAACTTACAGAGTGCACAGACAGGAATCACAAAAGAATTAATGAATATTAAGACACAGACAGAAAGTGTTGGTGTGTCAGCGAAGACGTTAGGTGCATTAGCAGAGTCTATTGGAGTATCAGCAGCAGATGTTGGAAATCAGGCAGGAGCAATTGGAGAATTTATCAAGAATAATTATAGTTCTCTTACAGATGAGCAGAAAGCACAGCTTACAACGATTGCAGGTTCTTTAAAGACAGATGCAGAAAACTTAGGCGGTTATGCACAATCCGTAGGAGGTCAGGCAAAGAATTTAGGAACCTACGCAGGATCTATCGGAACAAGCTTGCAAGAAACACAGACAGACCTTCAGATCGTATCAGGATGCTTAACCCAGATTCAAAATCTGCTAACAAAGACAAAGACATCCACAGCACAGTTAGAATCTGCATTAAAACAGATCGCGGAAGGAACTGGGCAGTTAAAGACATCATCTAAGACACTGGCATCTTCCATCAAGAAGTTAGATGAAGGAGCTAAGACATTAAACAGTGGAACAAAAACAGCAGCAAATGGAGCGAAGAAGTTAAGCAAAGGTGCCAAAACACTGGATAATGGAATGGGACAGATGACAACAGGAATTGCAACTCTGAAAAATGGAGCTGTTACCTTGAACAAAGGAATGTTAACTTTTAGAAAAGACGGTATTGAGAAACTTGTCAATACGATCAATGATGATGCAAAAGAGATCTTAGACAGAGCTGATGCAGTGATGGATGAAGGAGAAAACTATCAGACATTTACGAAGAAGGCTAGTGGAACGAAGGGTAGTGTGAAGTTTATTATTGAGACGGAAGAACTGGAGAAATAAAAGTGCGTAGGATATAATGATGTGTGTTAGGACAGGAGTTTATTTGGCTTCTGTCTTTTTATATAACTGCATATTACAATTTTTTACAAAAAAGTAATTGACAATCAATAAAGATTTGGTAAAATACTTACATAACATGAATTTACATAAATTGTAATACAAGGAGAAAATATGAATAATGAGGGAAGCTTTAATGACGAAGAGTTAAGAAAAAGAGCAGCTAGCAATGAGGAATTAAATATACGTTTAACAAATAATTATGCCTTTCAAAAAATATTTAAAAATGAAGAAATTGTAAAAGGATTTTTAATGGCATTATTGCATTTGAAAGAAACAGATATTGAAACGTTAGAAGTTGCAGATCCATTTGTGGAAGGTGAAGTTAAAGAGGAAAAAGAGGGAATTTTAGATGTAAAGATGGTATTAAACGGTGGCAAAAAGATTAACATTGAAATGCAAAATACATATCAGGAAGATTGGGCAGAGCGAAGTTTATTTTATAATTGCAGAATGTTTACAGAAGGGTTGAAAAAGGGAGAGCCATATTATGAACTACCACCATGCATTCATGTAGGAATTCTTGATTTTAATTATTTGAAAAGTCCCGGATTTTATCATAGAATTTTACTGCAAGATGATAAAACAGGTGAATTGTATAGTAGTAAATTTCAATTTCATGTGATAGAATTAAGTAAAATAGCAACGACAAAAGGAAAAGCAAGAAAACAAGATCTTTATAAATGGGCTAAATTAATTTCAGCAAGTACTTGGGAAGAAATCAGAGAAGAATCTGAAGGAAATCATTACATGGAAAAGGTGAGGGATGAAATGATTAAGATGAGTCGAGATGAGAGTGAAAGATATTTATATCTGAGAGAACAAATGGCAATCAGGGATAAGGAAAGCCAGTTGCGAAGCGCGGAAAATCGTGGGAGACGAGAAGGAAGAGAAGAAGGAAGAAAAGAAGGAAGAAAACAGGGAGAAATTTTAAAATTAATAACGATGGTAAAGAAAAAGATTGAAAATGGCGATTCTATAGCGAAGATAGCAGATGATTTGTTAGAAGATGCAGATGTGATTGAGAAAATCTATGATATCGTAAAGGAAAATCCAGAGAAGACCAGAGAGGAAATTTGGGATTCTTTAATGAACGCTACAATGATTGAGATGTAACAGCCAGAAAGAATATGAGAAATCTGATCAATTCAGATGCAAACGAAGTAACAAAAGTATTTAGTACCCTGTTGTAAGAGGTGAGAATGATGAGAGCATATTCAGATGTCTATCTAGGAGACGTAGTAGAAAATCAAGGAAAATTGTTTGATTATGTAGCAAATACTTATCCAGATAAGGATACAGAAGACTTTATCAACGCATATATGACAAGTAAAACAAGACAAAGCATAGATCAAGCAAAAGCCTATGTAAATACAATGGATGCCAAAGAATTATGGGAATATTTTAAAGAAACAGAGCATTATTCTTTGAAGCAAGGAAAAGCAATGGAAGGTTTTATACCAAATTGGATTGGAGAATTCTATGCATATTATCAATGGTATTACAATATACCAAGTGCAGAAGTAAATCAGAAAATTAATGTAGATTTTCTAAAAAAATCATATTACGGATGGCATGATCTGGATTTGGATTTAGCGGTTCAGAAAGTTGGAGAAATATAATGGAGATTATATGTTTTCATAATCCAGATGAGGAGAAGTCAGTTAAGCAATTGGTATGAATCTAAATTTATAGTAGATCATGTGAAATTTTCATCTATGGAACAGTTTATGGTATATGAGGGATTAATTGCTAAGTTTTCATAGAATGAAGAATTAAAAAAGCAATCAAAGAGCATCCAGAAGCTGATAAAGAAGAGATTTATAAAATGTTAAAATAGAAAAATAAAATATGCGAATTTTCAACAAATCAAAAATTATAATCAGAAAATTCTTGACAAATAAAAAATCGACTCATATAATATAAACAAATATTTAACAAGTTAAAGTGATAAATCCGATGAACAAAAGTAAGTAGCTCATCAAACAGTCTTACAGAGAGTGACCGGTTGCTGGAAGGTCATAGATATGTGATAAGCGAATGGATTTGTGAGGAGCACAGAGAACTGTTTATGAAACTTAGTAACTGTCGCCGTTATCCCACGTTACGGGAACGAGATATAAAAGCTTTTTATTATCGAACAAAGCGGAGTATCTTAAGTGAGGAGAGATATTTTCTAAGATATTTTAACAAGAAGAGGAGATATTTCTTGAATATGGGTGGCACCACGGTCTATCGTCCCTAGTAGTAGGAACGATGGGCCTTTTTTATTTCATAAATAAAAGGTACTGCTTATGCAAAACGGCCCTATCTATAAATCATAGTATACAGATATATAAACTATGAAAAATGAAACCACGGCGATAAATTTTGATCAGGAGGCAGATATGTTATATCCGACATTAAACAAAGTTGAAGAACTATTAAAAGAATATCAGATGGTACCTGTATTTTACGAAGTACTGGCAGATTATATGACACCGATCCGTATGTTCCAGGCACTGAGAAAAGAAGGAACGCCATGTTTTATGCTTGAGAGTGTGGAAAATAAAGATCAGTGGGGAAGATATTCCTTTATCGGGATCAATCCTAAGTCAGAGATCAAGATTTCAGGAAAAGAATTAGAAGTCGATGGAGTAAAGCAGGAAGAAGAATTCAAGATGAGCTATCTAAGTGATCTGATCGAGAAATATAAATCTCCAGTGATGGAAGATTATCCAAAATTAACTGGAGGGTTGATCGGATATTTTGGATATGACATGATCCGTCAGGTGGAAAAGAAATTAACAAATGTACCAGAAGATGATCTGGAGATGCCAGAATGTCACTTATGCATGTATGATGAGATCAGCGCATTCGATCATTTAGCAAATAAAGCTGTGATCATCCAGAACATCCATAAAGGTGATAATATCAAACAAAAATATGAAGAATTAGAAGATAAAGCAGAACTGATCCTTCACAAGATGGAACGTCCGGTATCACTTTCCAAAGATAGATTTACACCTGCGAAGACAGAAGTAACATCGAATCTTACAAAAGAACAATACGAAGCGAACGTAAAGAAAGCCAAAGAATATATCAAAAACGGTGACATTTTCCAGGTGGTCTTATCCCAGAGATTTGAGGTAGAGACAGATGTTGATCCATTTGATGTCTATCGATGCTTAAGAACATCAAACCCATCTCCATACCTTTACTTCTTTGATTTCATTGACTATCAGGTGGTTGGAGCTTCACCAGAGAAGTTAGTCAGTGTCTTAAATGGAATTGTAGCAACCAAACCGATCGCAGGAACGGTTCCAAGAGGAAAGACAAAAGAAGAAGATGATATGTTGGTAAGACAGTTAGTCAATGATCCAAAGGAAAGAGCAGAACATACGATGTTAGTTGATCTTGGAAGAAATGATGTCGGAAAAGTCAGTAAGTTTGGAACTGTAGAAGTGAAAAACTTTATGACCGTTGAAAAATATTCCAAAGTCACACATTTAGTCAGTGATGTACAGGGAGAATTAAGAGATGATGAAAATCCAATCAACGCATTGATGAGTGTTCTTCCGGCAGGAACATTATCCGGAGCACCAAAAGTAAGGGCCATGGAGATCATTGATGAGCTGGAAAATAAAAAACGAGGTGTTTACGGTGGAACCGTTGGATATCTTGGATTTGATGGAAATATTGATACCTGTATTGCAATCCGGACCGTCGTATTTAAAGATGGAAAAGGATATGTGCAGGCAGGAGCAGGAATCGTCAATGACTCTGTTCCAGAGAAAGAATTTATGGAGACAAAGAATAAAGCATTAGCCGTTGTAAATGCAGTGAAGGAGGCAGCAAGGTTATGATTTTAATGATAGATAATTACGATTCATTTACCTATAACGTATATCAGTACATTGGATCTTTGTATCCACAGATTCAGGTTGTAAGAAACGATGAAATAACGATTGATGAGATCAGAAACTTACAAAATCTAGAAGCACTTGTTATCTCACCAGGACCTGGATATCCAGACAGTGCAGGGATTTCAAAAGAGGCAATTAAAACATTCGGAAAAGAAATCCCAGTCTTGGGAATCTGTCTGGGACATCAGGCGATCGGAGAAGTATATGGAGGAAAAGTCGTTCCAGCAAAAGAATTGATGCATGGAAAAATGAGTGAGATCACAATCAATAACAAGAATCCTTTATTTGAAGGATTAGAAGATAAAATATATGCAGCAAGATATCATTCACTGATCATCGACGATGAGACATTTCCAGAAGATTTAAAAGTTATTGGAAGAGATGAAAAAGGACAGATCATGGCAGTATGTCATAAAGAATATGCAGTCTATGGAATTCAGTTCCATCCAGAATCGATCTTAACTGAAATGGGAATGAGGATCTTAGAAAACTTTTTAACAAACATCGCAGGAATCAGACTTGGAGATTTTAAAAAGGAGGAAACTATGAGCGCAGTCAATCAGGAAACATTAAAACCATTTTTAACAAAGATCGTGGAAGGAAATCATTTAACAGAAGAAGAAGCTTATAAGGCCATGGACTGCATCATGTCTGGAAATGCGACAGATGCTCAGATGGGAAGTTTCCTGACGGGTCTTCGTATGAATCATGAAACACCAGAAGAGATCACAGGATTTGCCAAAGTGATGAGAGCAAAAGCAGCGATCGTGCCAGAAGAAACAGAAGCGATCGATATCGTAGGAACTGGAGGAGACCTTGCAAACAGCTTTAATATTTCCACAACATCTGCATTTGTCATTGCAGCAGCAGGAGCAAAAGTTGCGAAACATGGAAATAGAAGTGTATCCTCAAAAAGTGGTGCAGCCGATGTCTTAGAAGCATTAGGAGCAAAAATCGGATTAACACCAGAAGAAAGCAAGAAATGTTTGGATAAAGTTGGAGCAGCCTTCTTATTTGCACAGACACATCACGGATCTATGAAATATGCCGGACCAGTCAGAGCACAGCTTGGGGTAAGATCTGTATTTAATATCTTAGGACCTTTAGCAAACCCAGCAATGACAAACTACATCGTTCTCGGTGTTTATGAAAAAGAGCTGGTTCGTCCGATGGCAGATGTTATGAAGAATCTTGGAGTTAAAAGAGCCCTGATCGTATATGGAGATGACGGATTAGATGAAATCTCAATCTCATCCACAACAAGTGTCTGTGAGATTAATGGAGATGAGATCAAAGAATATACGATCGATCCAGAAGAATTAGGATTAACACTTGCCAAGAAAGAAGATATTGTTGGTGGAACAGCAGATGAAAATGCGATCATTACAAAAGATATCCTAACTGGAAAAGAACAGGGAGCAAAACGAGACATCGTTTTATTAAATGCAGGAGCAGCCCTTTATACGATCGGAAAAGCAGAGACGATCAAAGATGGAGTGAAACTGGCAGCCGAGATGATCGATTCTGGAAAGGCAAATGAGAAATTAGAACAGTTTATTGCATACACAAATGTAAAATAAATGAGGTGGAACATGATCTTAGATGATATCGTAGAAAAAAGAAAAGAACAATTACAAAGAGAAAAAGACAATATCGAGCCGCAGGATATGAAAGAGATGGCATTAAATTCTAAGAATAAAAATCATGGATTTAAAGAGGCCTTAAAGAAATCTGGATTATCCGTGATCTCAGAAGTTAAAAAAGCGTCTCCATCCAAAGGTGTGATCGCAGAAGATTTTCGCCCAGTAGAGATAGCCATTGCCTATGAAGATGCAGGGGCAGCAGCCATTTCCTGCTTGACTGAAGAACATTATTTTAAAGGTGGCAGCAAATATTTTGCGGATATCAGAGCTAAGGTAGATATCCCAATGTTAAGAAAAGATTTTATTTTCGATGAATATCAGATTTATGAAGCAAAAGTCTTAGGAGCCGATGCAATCCTTCTGATCGCAGCAATTCTTTCTGAAGAAAAGATAAAGGAATTTTATGATCTGGCAAAAAGCTTAGAGATTGATTGTCTGGTAGAAGTTCATAACGAAAAAGAATTAAAGAAAGTCGTTGCATGTGGATGCGATATTATCGGAATCAATAATCGAAATTTAAAAACATTTGATGTTGATCTAAATACAACAAGTAAACTTGCTCCACTTATTCCATACGAAGCAGTATTAGTTTCCGAAAGTGGAATGAAGGATGAAAATGATATGAAAAATGTCAAAGAGCAAGGAGCCGATGCAGTTTTGATCGGTGAAACATTTATGAGATCCGATAACATCAAAGAAACAATGAAACAGTTACGGAGCTGCCTATGATACAAAATCAGATCAAAGAACGAAGTCTGAAAGTGAAGATGTGCGGCATGCGCAGAAAAGAAGATATCGCATATGCAAATGAAGTAAAACCAGATGCAATTGGATATATTTTTTTTTCAAAAAGCAAGCGTTATGTCACAGGCCAGCAGGCAAGAGAAATTGATCAAAACTTAGATCAAAAGATCTTAAGTGTCGGAGTATTCGTCAATGAAACAATTGAGAAAGTTACAGAAATCGCCAATGAAGTTCCATTAGATGTGATCCAGTTACATGGCGATGAAGATGTTATTTATATTGAACAGTTAAGACAGCAGACAGATAAAGAAATCTGGAAAGCGGTCAGAGTGAAAGATACAAAAGACATCAAGGAAGCCCAACAGCTTCCAGTTGATAAACTGTTACTGGATACATTTACAGAAGGAAAAGATATGTATGGAGGTACCGGAAAAGTAATGAATTACGACCTGATTCCAAAAGAAGGAATCAGAAAACCATTTTTCATTGCAGGCGGGCTTCACAGTAAAAATATAAAAGAAATCACAAAAAAAGTTCATCCATACGGGATCGACATTTCCAGTGGAATCGAAACGGATGGATACAAAGATTTGAAAAAAATGAAAGAAATCATGCAGATAACAGGAGGAAGACATGAATAAAATAGGAAGATTTGGAGAGTACGGTGGACAGTATGTACCAGAAATTGTAATGAACGCGGTAAACGAGTTAAATGAGGCTTATGAAACATACAAAAATGACCCAGAATTCTTAGCCCAATTACGTCAGTTATACAGAGATTACGCAAACCGTCCATCTCTTTTATACTACGCAGAGAAGATGACAAAAGATCTTGGAGGGGCAAAAGTATATTTAAAACGAGAAGATTTGAACCATACAGGTGCCCATAAGATCAACAATGTATTAGGTCAGATCTTACTTGCAAAGAGAATGGGGAAAAAAAGAATCATCGCAGAGACAGGTGCAGGACAGCACGGAGTTGCTACAGCGACTGTTGCAGCATTATTTGACATGGAATGTGTTGTATATATGGGAGCAGAAGACGTGGAACGCCAGAGTCTGAATGCATACCGTATGGAACTTCTTGGAGCGAAAGTTCATGCTGTAGAGAGTGGAACAAGAACTTTAAAAGATGCTATTAACGAGGCAATGAGAGACTGGGCTACAAATATTGAGACAACATTTTACTGCATCGGTTCTGTTATGGGACCTCATCCATATCCAACGATGGTTCGTGATTTCCAGAAGATCATCGGAGAAGAGACAAAAGAACAGATGAAAGAAATCGAAGGAAAACTTCCGGATGCTGTATTTGCTTGTGTAGGAGGCGGATCGAATGCAATGGGAATGTTTTATGACTTTATCCCAGATGAAAGTGTCAGACTGATCGGGGCAGAAGCAGCTGGAAGAGGGATTGATACGTTAGATCATGCAGCAACGATCGCAAAAGGAAGTAAAGGTATTTTTCATGGAATGAAGAGTTTGTTCTTACAGAACGAAGAAGGCCAGATCGATCCTGTATACTCTATTTCAGCAGGACTTGATTATCCGGGAATCGGACCAGAACATGCACATCTTCATGAAATCGGAAGAGCAGAATATATGAGTATCACAGATGAACAGGCAGTCAAAGCCTTTGAATATTTATCCAAAACAGAAGGAGTGATCCCTGCGATCGAATCATCTCATGCAGTTGCAGCAGCAATGGAAATCGTCCCAACAATGAGTAAAGACCAGTCAGTCGTTATCTGTCTGTCCGGTCGTGGAGACAAAGACGTTTATCAGGTAGCAAGATATAGAGGAGTGCAGTTAGATGAAAATTAGAGAAACATTTGAGAATAGAAAAAAGAATGGGCAAAAAGCATTAGTAACTTACATCGTATCTGGAGATTATGGGTACGAAACAACAAAAGAAAATATCAGAGCTATGGTAAAAGCAGGAGCAGATGTGATCGAGATCGGTATTCCATTCTCAGATCCGATCGCTGAGGGTGTTGTCATTCAGGAAGCCAGCCAGCATTCACTTGCAGGTGGTACAACACTAAAGGGAATCTTTCAGATGGTAAAAGAATTAAGAGAAGAGATCAAAGAAACACCATTTGTCATGATGATGTATCTCAATACGATCTATCGTTTTGGAACCGAAAGATTCTTTGATCTTTGTAATAAATGTGGGATTCAGGGCGTCATCGTGCCTGATATGCCATACGAAGAAAAAGACGAGATTCAGGGCGTGGCAACAGCTCACGGGGTTGACAATATCAGTCTTGTAACACCGACATCTCATGACCGTATCGCAATGATCGCAAAAGAAGCAGAAGGATTCTTATACTGTGTATCCTCCATCGGAGTTACAGGAACAAGAAGTGAATTTACAACAGATTTTGATGAATTCTTCGGTGTGATCAAGAAGAATGCAACAATTCCTTGTGCAGTGGGATTTGGTATTTCAGGACCAGAACAGGCAAAGAAAATGAGTACATACTGTGATGGTGTCATTGTCGGAAGTGCGATTGTCAAATTGATCAGTCAATATGGTAAAGAAAGTCCTGAAAAGGTTTATGAGTTTACAAAGAGCTTAAGAGATGTATTAGATGAATAAAATGATCGTCAAATGATATTACGTGAAAATTACAGCAATCAGCGAGGGTTGTTGTAATTTTCTGCATTTTTTTGTAAAATAAAACTAATGGCAAAGAAAGGAAGAGACAGATCATGTTATCAAAAGAAGTAGTAGAATTATCGAAACAGCATTCTATTATCCGTGATATTTTCGAATATGGAATGAAGAGAGCAAAAGAAGTCGGAGCAGAAAATGTATTTGATTTCAGTATCGGGAATCCAAGTGTTCCAGCACCAAAAGAAATTGATGAGACAGCACTTCGCCTGTTAAAAACAGCAGATCCAGTGGATATTCATGGATATACAAGCAATGCTGGAGTACTGGAAGTAAGAGAAAACATTGCCAAGTCTTTAAATAAAAGATTTGATACAAATTATACAGCAGCGAATATTTTTATGACGATCGGAGCGGCAGCAGCCCTTGGTATTTGCTTTAAGACATTAGTTGATGGGCCAGAAGATGAAGTTATCACATTCGCACCACATTTCCCAGAATATGCAGTATATGCACAGGGAGCAGGATGCAGATTAAAGGTCATTTCTGCAGATACCAGAGCATTCCAGATTAATTTCGAAGAATTAGAAGAAACGATCAATGAGCATACCAAAGCAATCTTGATCAACTCTCCAAACAACCCATCCGGAGTTGTTTATTCCAGAGAGACAATTGAGAAATTAGCTGCATTATTAGAGAAGAAACAAAAAGAATATGGACACAGCATTTACATCATTTCCGATGAGCCATACAGAGAGATCGCGTATGATGGATTTGAAGTGCCATATGTTCCACATTTTTATAACAATACATTAGTAGCATATTCTTTTAGTAAATCCTTATCACTGCCGGGAGAACGTATCGGTTATATCGTAGCACCAAATGAGGCAGAAGATTTTGAACAGTTACTGCCAGCGTTTATCGCATCTGCACGTTTACTTTCTTATGTCTGTGTGCCAACCTTATATCAGAAAGTCGTTGGAGAATGTGTAGATTTAACTTCTGACCTTTCAATCTATCAGAAGAACAAAGATTTATTCTATAATGCATTAGTGGATATGGGATATGAATGTGTAGAACCAGGTGGAGCTTTCTATTTATTCCCGAAAGCATTAGAAGAAGATGCCAATGCATTTTGCGAGAAGGCGAAAGAATATGATCTGTTGATCGTACCTGGGGACAGCTTTGGATGCCCAGGATATGTGCGTATTTCTTACTGTGTACCAACAGAACGTATCGAAAAAGCCCTTCCATTATTTAAGAAACTGATCGATGACTATCGCAAATAAGCCAATATAGATAAAGGAGACTTTCAATGAACAGCTGGAGAGACAATGTACGAAAAGTAGAACCTTACACACCGGGTGAACAGCCAAAAGAAGAAGGTGTGATCAAGTTAAATACAAATGAAAACCCTTATCCGCCATCCGATAAGATCAAGGAAGCGATGAGTGGGATCAAGAATTTGCGCAAATATCCTGATCCTGCAGCAACTAAATTGGTAGAAGCGATCGCTTCTTATCATGGATTTAATAAAGAAGAAGTATTTGTCGGAGTTGGATCTGATGATGTGCTTGCCGTTGCATTTATGACATTTTTTAACGGTAAGAAACCAATCTTCTTCCCAGATATCACATATTCCTTCTATCCTGTATGGGCAGAATTATTCGGAATACCATATGAGAAGAAAGCAGTCAATGATGCATTTGAGATTCAGAAAGAAGATTATTACGCAGAAAATGGCGGGGTGGTATTCCCAAATCCTAATGCACCAACAGGCGCATTTTTATCTTTAGAGGTTGTGGAAGATATCATCCAACACAATCAGGATGTCGTTGTGATCGTTGATGAAGCCTATATTGATTTTGGCGGCGACACAGCGAAAGAACTGATAAGAAAATATGATAACGTTTTAGTCGTTCAGACATATTCCAAATCAAGATCTTTAGCAGGACTTCGTATCGGATATGCGATTGGTAACAATGAACTGATCAAGGCAATGAATGATGTGAAATATTCCTACAACTCTTATACGATGAATGAGCCATCCATTGTTCTTGGAACAGCTGTCTTAGAAGATGAAGAATATTTCCAGGAGACAAGAAATAAGATCATTGATACAAGAGAATGGTTCCAGATTGAGATGAGAAAGATCGGATTTAGTTTTGCAGATTCCAAAGCAAACTTTATCTTTGCGACACATGAAAGCGTACCTGCCAAAGAGATTTTTGAAGCAGCGAAGAAAGCAAAGATTTATGTCCGTTATTTTGATCAGCCAAGAATCAATAATTATTTAAGGATTACAATCGGTACGAGAGAAGAAATGGAAACATTACTTGATTTCTTAAAAGAATTTACAGCAACAAAATAGAGATTGAATAAAAAAAGAAATTTTGAAAAATAAATTTCTTTTTTTATTGCAATCAACTGGAAAATATTGTATGATGATATGGAAATTATTTACATATGAAGACAAATGAGGGAAACAAATAAAATGGGGTTATGGCATGCGTTTTCATCCACAGAAAAGGAGAAGACCATGTTGAATGAGAAAGAATTTTATCAGTATGTAGAAGCGAATATTTTAAACTATCTTCCAGAGATGGAAGGAAAGAAAGTTATGGTGCAGAGGGTTAAGAGGAATAATCAGATATCGATGATGGGGTTGTCGATCGGAGAGACCAAGAATTATCTGGTACCAGTGTTGTATTTGGAGATATTTTATCGAAATTATTTAAGGGGACAGGAATTATCAGATACGATGAAAGATATCGCCAGAATTTATCGAGGACATCAGGTTGGATTTTATCTGGATGAGGATAAAGTTTCAGATTATGAGCATATTAAGAAGAATCTGTTTTATCGTGTGGTTAATTATGAGAAGAATAAAGAGATGTTAAAGTATACACCATACGAGCGGTTCTTAGATCTGGCAGTTACATATCGTTGGGCAGCATACCGGAATCATGACGGGATGGCGAGTGCATTAGTGAGGAACAAAGAGTTGCTGTTATGGGGTGTGACAAAGGAACAGATGATGAAGGATGCAAAGGAGAACACGGAGAAGATCTTCCCACCAGTGATGCGCAAGATTCAGTCTGTGATACCAGTAAAGATCACGGATATGGAGATTCCATTGTTTGTATTATCAAATGGAGATTATATGAATGGAGCATCCGTCATGCTTTATAAAGATCCACTGAGAGATTTCGCGAATTATATGGGACATGATCTTTATATTCTTCCAAGCAGTATTCATGAAGTGATCCTTTTACTGGATGATGAATATGTGCAAAGTTCAGAGGAACTACGAGAAATGGTTAGAGAGACAAACCGTATGGTTGTGGATCAGGAAGAAGTTTTATCAGATCACATATATCATTACGACAGAGAGAAAGATGAGATTAGAATTGCCAAGTAATAATTTGTAACGTATAATAGTTCATTAAGAGATGGAAAATGGTATGAAAATTCAAGAATATACTAATTACATCAGGGAGTGAAAAAATTATGAAACGTTGGGAAATTTATCTGGATATTATCATGGAACTGTTGGTCATATTAGCAGGTGCATTGCTTTTGATCTTTGTATTACCAAAATCAATCGTATTTTTATGGCCATTTGTAGCAGGATGGATTATTTCAATGATGGCCCACCCAGTGATCGAATATCTGGAGAAGAAGGTAAAATTACCGAAGAAGTTCGGTTCTGCGATCTTGATCGCGGCAGTTATCACAGGAATTATAGTGGTTCTTTATTTTGCAGTCAGAGGTATCGCACTGCAGGTCATCGGATTTATACAGGATGCACCAGATATCCGTCATGAGATCATGAGACAAGGAATGATCTTTCAGAAGAAGATAGAGCAATTTTTAAGTATTCTTCCACCATCTTTTGGAAAACAGTTTGATCAGTGGAGCGGATCGATCGGAGAGCTTTTCAAGAAAGCGGCATCTTCTGCAGGAGATTATGGGGTAGCACATGCAGGTGGTGTTGCAAAGGGTGTGACAAGCGGTCTGTTAGGGCTTGTTGTTATGTTATTTGCAGCTTATATGTTTTCACTGGAACGGGAAAAACTCATAGCATGGTATGAAAAATGTATTCCAGGATTTGTGAAGCATAAGATCAATGTATTTATGAAGAACTCAGTTGGAGTCTTAGTAAGTTACTGCCTTGCGCAGTTAAAGATCATGATAGTGATCATAGCGATCCTTTGGATCGGATTTTTTATTGCAGGGATTGGACATTCTTTTATCTATTCGGTATTAGTAGGAATTGTCGATATATTTCCAATCCTTGGAACAGGGACTGTGATCATTCCATGGGCAATATTTAAGCTGATCACAGGAGATATCAAAACAGCAGTTATCTTACTGATCATTTATGCGATCTGTCTGGTATTGAAACAGGTCTTGCAGCCAAAGATGATGGGAGACAGTATGGGAATCTCAGCACTGACAACGATCTTTTTGATCTACGTTGGTCTGAAATTCGGAGGATTAGGAGGAATGTTATTAGCCCTGATCCTAGGAATGTTTGTGATCAATTTATACCGATTAGGAGTGTTTGACCGTAAGATCGCATTTTTTAAACGAAGATTTGAGATGCTTACGATCAACAGCGAGGAAGAAGAAAAGGAGAACAAGAAAGAATGAGTTATGCAGATCAGGTATTTATATCTATGTGCGAAGATATTTTAGAGAATGGAACTAGTACAGAGGGAGAGAAAGTCCGTCCGCACTGGCCAGATGGAGAGTCTGCCTATACGATCAAACAGTTTGGTGTTGTAAATCGTTACGATCTGTCCAAAGAATTTCCAGCATTGACTTTAAGAAAGACATATATTAAGTCAGCTATTGATGAATTATTATGGATCTGGCAGAAGAAATCAAATAATGTAAATGATCTGAAGAGTCATATCTGGGATGAATGGGCAGATGAAGATGGTTCGATTGGAAAGGCTTATGGATATCAGATGGGTGTAAAGCACCAATACAAAGAAGGAATGATGGATCAGGTAGATCGTGTGATCTATGATCTGAAACACAACCCATACAGTAGAAGGATCATGACAAATATTTATGTCCACCAAGATCTTCATGAGATGAATCTTTATCCATGTGCGTATAGTGTGACATTTAATGTAACAAAGAAACCAGGACATGATAAGCTCACATTGAATGCAATCTTGAACCAGCGTTCTCAGGATATTTTAGCAGCAAATAACTGGAATGTTGTACAGTATGCAGCATTAGTTTATATGATGGCACAAGTATGTGATATGGAACCAGGAGAGTTAGTTCATGTGATCGCAGATGCACATATTTATGATCGCCATATTCCAATCATCAAAGAGATGATCAAACGAGAGACATATCCTGCACCGAAAGTAACGCTTAATCCAGAAGTCAAAGATTTCTATGAATTCACAACAGATGACTTTAAGATCGAAGACTATCAGGCAGGAGAACAGATCAAAGATATTCCAATTGCAATATAAGAAGGAGAAGATAAGATGAATCTTATTGTAAATGCAGATAAGAACTGGGGAATTGGAAAGAACAATGAACTTTTAGTCCATATTCCAAATGATATGAAGATGTTTCGTCAGATGACAACAGGAAAAGTCGTTGTCATGGGAAGAAAAACATTAGAAAGCTTTCCAAATGGAATGCCGCTTCCAAAGAGAACGAATATTGTATTAACACATGATAAAGACTACGATGCAAAAGGAGCGATCGTAGTTGGAAGTAAAGAAGAATTGTTAGATGAGCTGGAAGAATATAAGGATGAAGATATTTTTATCATTGGTGGAGAAAGCATTTACCGCATGATGCTTCCTTATTGTGATACAGCTTATGTTACAAGAACAGACTTCGCATATGATGCAGATACTTATTTTCCAGATCTGGATGAGATGCCAGAGTGGAAACTTGTGAAAGAGAGTGAAGAAGAGACTTACTTTGATATTGAGTATCAGTTTCTTGTATATCAAAAATAATTCACTCTTTCAATGAATATTTTAAATTATAATTGCCCAGTGACCCATTCGCATTCGGATTCTCACGCAGCTGTACTAAGTTCGTGACAGGTCTTACGACCAGCCACTCACTAAGTGCAGGCGTGTTCATACGGTCACTGGGCAATTATGATTTAAAATATTCTTTATACAGGAGGATATTGAATTGTTGTTTTGAAATGCTTCAAGGTATGGAGTGTGGGGCTTTGGAATATATGTTATAATGAAACCGATTAAGATAAATGATTGAAGTTTTGGAAAGGATGAGAATAAATGAATCGATCAAAATTGAAATTAACTACGATACTTGCATTGACAGCATTTACAGTTGCTGTGATTCCAGTTTGTTTACAGAGAAAATCTGCGAATGCAGCTTCGAAATATACTTATAAAAAAGGCTTTACTTATGAGAAGATTTCTCCGAATATTGAAAAGAGAATCACGGGAAAATCTTATCGAAAGAATAAGAATATTAAGTTGTCTGATTTAAGATATGTACAGGTTCTTCATTATGGTTTTGATGGGAAGGTAAAAGAGGGTGAGTTGATCGTTAACAAGAAGATCGCGAAGAAAACGGTCAAGGTCTTTTATGCTCTTTATCAGAAGAAATACAGAATTGAGAGAATGAGATTGATCGATGATTATGGTGCGAATGATGAGAAGTCTATGGCTGCAAATAATACCTCTGCGTTTAATTATCGTGTGATCAGTGGAACGACGAAACTTTCCAACCATTCTTATGGAATGGCTATCGATATCAATCCAAGGATCAATCCGTGGGTCAAAGGAAATAAGGTATCACCGGCAAATGGGAAGGTGTATAAACAGAGAAAGACGTCAAAATGTAAAGGAAAATATAAGAGATATATGATCCATAAGAATGACACAGCTTATAAGATCTTTAAGAAATATGGATTCAGCTGGGGTGGTGAGTGGAGAAGCTCTAAGGATTATCAGCATTTCGAAGTGAATAAATAGAAATGAATCAATATCCAACATTGTTTTTGTCATTAAAAGATGTGGATGGAACAACTTTTGAGAATGCATTTAATATGCTGAAATTTGTAATTTCGTCATTGTGCAGTCAGAATTCCTATTTAGAAACAGGAGAAAATATAAGAGAAAATGAAAAAGATATATTTTCAAGATTGAGAAGTCAAGTAATAATGGGTACTACAAAGAAATGTTAGAAGTTATAAAAGGCATGTTAAGTACGGCATTAAAAGATAATTCCTCATTAAAGTTTGCAGTCATCACAGGATGCCTAAAGATTGCCAAAGAAAGTATTTTCACTGAAACAAATAACTTTGTATCAGATACGATTTCATCCACAAGATACAATGAATATTATGGATTTACACAACAGGATGTAGATAAGCTTTTAGCAGATGCGGAGATTGAAGAGAAAGCGGATCTGATTAAAGAATGGTATGATGGGTATAATTTTGGAGAGTTTGAAGTTTATTGTCCATGGGATGTCATGAATTATCTAAGAGATCTTCAAAATGATCTGAATGCAAGACCAGTCAGCTACTGGAAGAATACCAGTGATAATGCGATCATTCGCTCCTTTATTGATTATACAGGAGCTGCTATACGAAAAAAACTAGAAGTATTGATCGCAGGTGGAAGCATCTGCCAGAAAATAGAAGAAGACCTCACATATGATTATCTACATTCATCAGAAGATAATTTATGGAGTATTCTCTATCTTACTGGATATCTTACAAAAGTCGGAGAACGTGATAAGGATGGTCAGATAGAATTAAGAATTCCAAACAAAGAAGTAAAAGAAATTTTCGAATCAACCGTAAGGAAATGGTTTGAAGACAGTGCAAGAGTTACGAATCGGAAAGATTTATTTGATGCAGTGTGGAACAAAGATGCGGATAAGGCAACAAAAGAAATCAGCACATTACTGCGAATGACGATCAGTTATTATGATTACCGAGAAAATTTCTATCATGCATTTCTTGTAGGAATTTTTGCAGGAGTAGGTTATAGTGTAGAGTCGAATAGAGAGCATGGAGAAGGACGAAGTGATATTGTAATCTACAATGATGTAACAGGACAAGTTGCAGTATTTGAAGCAAAGTATTCAAGGAAATTAGAAGATTTGGAAAAAGACTGTCAAAAGGCGTTAGATCAGATCAACACAAAGATGTATGCAAAAGAGTTTGAAGATGCTTATGAGGAAGTATTGTGTTATGGAATTGCTTTTTATAAAAAGCGGTGTTTGGTGAAGAGTAAATAGAATAAGAAATGAAAAAAAGCTCCACAAGGATGAACTTTGTGGGGCTTTTGTTGTATCTAAGATTTCAATTCAACTCCGCAATCCGGCTAACCCCAACATAGATCTCACTGATCTTATACCAAGTAGGGTAATCAACAATCCCAGTCTGTGGCAGTCCAAAAACATTCTGGAATTTCCGAACAGCATTCGCAGTAGATTCTCCATAAACACCATCCACAGCGATCGTAGGCAGAGAAGGATAATCTTTAGCAATACGATTTAATTGTTGTTGTATTTGTCGAACCTTATCTCCGCTGCTTCCGATCGTCAGATCATATCCCGGCCAGGAAGAAGGAATTCCTGAAATCTGTTCTGCGGTGTTGATGTACATACTCTCTCCATAATAATATCTCAGGATTTCAATCGGAGCATATCCCTGATCGCCTAAGTATTTAGAACCCCACTGCGTCATCCATTCCGGACAAGACACCTTCTTCCCATCACAATACTGCGTAAGGATCGGCTGTCTCACATTCGGACGAGACAGATAATCTGCAAAAATCTCATCAACGATCGTATTAATAGAATTATAAGTTGTCTTTCCAGGAATGAATTTATGATCATAAGCTGTAGAAGATGTGATCGTAAAATCATGCCCTTTATTTCTATACCATTCTGTATACACACGATTCAAAGTAAATGACATGATCGCAAGAATATTTGCTTCAAGCGTTGCCCTTGGCCAAGTGGAATAAATCTCACAGGCGGCAACATTTTTGATGTAATCTTTATAGCGGACATAATAATTTTGCGCAGTTTTATCACCGACAGGACCATCATGAACAATAATATATTCAGGGATCACAACCCTGCTTAAAACGATCTCACCACTTTCGTTGACTGGCTTGATCTCAGATTCCGCAATCTTGGGAGGATAATTACCCCATAAGGTATGCGGACCGATCACGATCGGGTGTTCTTCTGTTGGAGTGTGGGTTTCTTCAGGAATCATGGAAACAGGCTGCAGGCCTTCCACACCGGAAAGAATCTGTGCACCTGAGATTGTGACAGGTTTATATTCATCAGAATGTATTTTTAGATTATATTCAGAATAAGGCTGATTTTCACTCGGAGACATGCTGTATTCCACGGGAGGAGCAGGAAGGTCAACGACAGGTGTCTGCCCATTTTCATCAGTAGATACAGTCTCAAGAACAGAATCAGGATCACCAGTATAAGAAATCTCGATCGTAGCGTTAGGGATCGGGACGGCTCTCTGTCTTGAAGTTACCTGTATTTTTAACTGTCCATGATCGACAAGATTGTTAGTTTGTATTTCTGGCATAAAAATATCCTCGGAAGATCTTTTACTCTCACTATATGAGAAAATATGATATAATGTGCACAAGTAGTGTAAAAATGTATGCCAAAGAGATAAAGGAGACCACTATGCAGAAAGATTTTATATATGAGAATTATTTAAAAATGCCAGATGATCTTGAATTTGAGCAGGCAATGAAGGTTTATGAAGAACTGTTAGAAGAGAATCTTGAAGAAGATGAGATTTATGACAAGTTATGGGATCATGCACTTCATTGTATGATCGATTATGGAAGCCTCCGCGCACATTGGAAGATCACACCGAAGACAGACAGAAGCAATGATGATAGGACCGTGATGCACGATAGTGTGATCCATTCTTTAGATGAATTGGCAGCATATACAAAAGAGCATGGCAAAGAAGCAAAATGGAGAGATGAACTTGGATATCAAAGAAAAAGAATCGGAGATTTTGCATGTTATGTTTCTTTGATCTATGGAGTATTTGCAAGGTGAAATATGATGAGAGTGTCAAAAGTAAATTTTGCCAGATAAAACGATCAGTAAGGAGGACATTATAAGATGGCAAAGAAAGAACCAAAAACAAATGCAATGCGGATGCTTGAGAGAGCAAAGATCCCATTTGAAGTACATCGTTATGAATGTAAAGAATTTATTGATGGAATTACCATCGCAGATATGTTAAATGAACCATATGAAAGAGTATTTAAAACCCTCGTGACTGAAGGAAAAGGTGGAGGGTATTTTGTATTTGTCATTCCAATCGATCAGGAATTAGATCTTAAGAAAGCAGCGAAGGCAGCAGGTGAGAAGTCTGTGGAGATGATCCATGTCAAGGATATCAACAAGATCACAGGATATATCCGCGGTGGATGTACAGCAATCGGAATGAAGAAAGACTATCCAACAGTGCTTGATGAAAGTGCCAATGCACAGGAGAAGATCATTGTAAGCGGCGGTAAAAATGGAATCCAGATTGAACTTACGACCGAAGATTATTTAAAAGCCTGCAAGGGAAAAACGGCAGATATTACATTGAGGTAGGGAGTAGAAGTTATGATAGATGAAATCTTAAAATATAACAAAGAATTTGTAGAAGAAAAGAAGTATGAACAATATAAGACAAGCAAATATCCAGACAAGAAAATCGCAATCATCACTTGTATGGATACAAGACTGACAGAACTTTTGCCGGCAGCCCTTGGGATCAGGAATGGAGATGTGAAGATCATTAAGAATGCCGGTGGGGTAGTAAGCCATGCCTTCGGAAGTGTGGTACGAAGTGTTTTAGTCGGAATCTTTGAACTTGGGATTGAAGAAGTCATGGTCATTGGACACACTGACTGTGGAGTACAGCATATTAATAGTGATATGATGATAAAACATATGATGGATCGAGGAGTCGATGAGGAGAAGATTGAGCTGATCCGTCATTGTGGTATTGATTTTGATACATGGCTGGAAGGATTTGACTGTGTGGAAAGTTCTGTAAAAGATTCTGTGGAAATGTTGAGAAAACATCCATTGATTCCAAAAGATGTGAAGATATCTGGATATGTGATGGATTCTGTGACAGGAGAGCTTCATGTTGTAGAGCCATAGAACAACTGCAGCATTATAAATGAGAGGGATAAAAGGTATGAAAAAGATATGGAAGATCATGATCTTATGTATGATCTTTTGTTTTTTCTGTGCTGGATGCAGCAATGATGATGAAATGATCAGTGAAGATCATCCAAAACCAACGACAGAAAAAAGAACAGAGATCATCAAGCAAAAGACAACACAAAAAAAGAATGAAGTAACGGTTGATCAGGAACAATCAAAACAACAGGAAGATCGTATAAAGATCGCAATCGATGCTGGACACCAAAAGAAACAGATGAGTGAAAAAGAAGCGATCGGACCTGGTTCTGATAAGACAAAACCGATGGTATCCTCAGGAACCGAAGGTATTGTCACAAAACGAACAGAATATCAGGTGAATTTGGAAGTTTCGTTAAAGCTAAAAAGTGCATTGATCGCGAGAGGATATGACGTATATATGATCCGTGAGACGAATGATGTGTCACTCAGCAATAAAAAGCGTGCTCTTATGGCAAATGAAAGTGGTTCAGATATTTTATTAAGGATTCATTGCAATAGTGTAGATTCTCAGTCTGCAAATGGGGCGTTGACAATGAGTCCGACATTATCGAATCCATATTGCAGATCGATCGCGGCAGATAGTCAGGAACTTTCAGAATGTGTGGTAAGTACATTATGCAGAAGGACTGGGGCAGTGAACCGCGGTGTAACGCAGACAGATGAGATGACAGGGATCAACTGGAGTAAGATTCCAGTGACGATCGTTGAGATGGGATTTATGTCAAACCCAGAGGAAGACCAGAAGTTATCGGACAATCATTATCAATCAATGCTTGCAGAAGGAATTGCAGATGGTGTTGACCGGTATTACGAGAGAAGAGGAGAAGAGAACGAAGAAAAATGAATTATCGCGATCATCGTATCACTTGTGATCGCAGCACTTGTCATGGGATTAATGAAAGCGATGGCAGGAGCGGATATCAATTGGTTTCAGAGCTGTCAGATCGCAGGAATGAGATCTTTGGGATTAAGTCTTGGATGGATCCTTGGAATTTTAGGATTGTTTTTAGGAATGTATCAGTTCGCGATTCTGATCATTGTAGTTGGAGGAGTCCTTGGGATGATCTATATGATCGTTGCAATGATGAGCTATCCGAATACGAAGAAAGATATGATCGTGTATGTTGTGTTGATCACTATATTGGTTGCAACATTTATATCATATTTTGTTTTGAAGGAGTTTGTTTTATCATCACTGATCAACAATGGCGGTTCTACAACCAATTTTTTAAATAATATTTTATGATATAAGTGACAGAAGTATAAAGACAAAGATATTAGGAGGAAATATTAAGAATCTAAAATAATTAACAAATGTGATTAAATGTATTTAAATATACTCAAAGGAGAGTGCTATAATGAATACATCAAATATCACAAATTA
>OGZV01000832.1_pt1 | contig 31667 bp, 35 predicted proteins | sample 1576861 | NCBI WGS metagenome assembly OGZV01 (sample SAMEA3541501, study PRJEB24748) | human gut metagenome | biome: human gut; feature: human-associated habitat; material: faeces | place: China | collected 2012
GGTCATCGGGCATTATCTGAACATAAAACACTATCAGTAAGTTGGAGTCATTACCATGCACGTGTATGACCGTTCGCTCAATCGACTAATAAATTTAGTGTTTATAGCTGGGGCACTAAAAGAACCATCTTTAACCAAACCCATTTTTCGAATGTGAATTCCAAAATCAGGCGCATAATTCAAAACATCCGGATTGGCTTTAATATCTGGATTTAATATCCTAAATAATTTCCCCCAGTGATTACCAATGTCTTTTAAAGAAAATCTGAGTATTGGGTGGAGTTCCCGTATGCTATATAGAACAAATTCATTCCCATTGCACAATGCATACATTTCTGCCCTTATTTCTGGATGTATAGCATAACTATAGGCTTGCTCAACGTGCATGCTTTTGGTTATTTTTTCATTAGGAGCCTTTGCATCAAGAATCCAATATGGTCGGTCGTTAGAAAGAAAAACATAATCCGGTACTATTGAAATCTTTCTTGGCTGTGAACCTATTGAGACAAATGGATGTGTAAGCGTTTTGCTCCTGATTACACGGCTATCTCCCGATGCTTTATAACCAAGAGCTTTAATAATTGGTAAAATCAACTCTTCTCTGACTGAATCCTCTTTAAATTCATCAGAGCTTAGTAAGTTAAAATCAAAATCATCAAACATATCCCCCCCACATATATTTATTTGACAAAAGATGTATAATTCAAATTATTCAGAGCCATTGTAAATCACTATAGAATAAAAAGATAATTTCAAGTGGAGGTATTATCTAATTTTTTTGATTTATAGCACAAAAAACGACCTCTACAGGTTGTTTACTACTATAGTTAAAGCTGATCAGATTTAGGCAGTCAGTCCAAGATGCTCTCTTCAACATGGCCTAGGTTTTTTTACCGTCGAAGAAGATAATTGTGTCCATAGCATGATGCTTTCAAGTGGTATGATCTCTTTCTCAGTGATTCATGCAGTATGGGCCTAGCAACCTCCGCTTCTGGCACGAAGCGGACCAGGCAACTGAGCTGAAGGTCTGCTGTGAGCGAGATGCTGACGTTGTACTCATCGAGCAATGGGGTTGTCCCCGCTTAATTGTATAGAATACTTCCTTTCACAAGCAGCTGAAACGTTGTTGCTGAGCATACATATCAAGTTGATATAGGCTGGCTATTCGACAAGAACTACAAAAATTAAAAAAAACACAACCCCTTGAATTTTAAATGCTAATATCTGAAAAAGATAGCCTGTATTAATGACGTGGTAGTTTCCCATGAACACCACTTAACGATCCACAGTTTTATTCCAAATTATACATAAATACTTGATACAGCCATTCCCTCTGAAGGGGTTGTATCGAATAACTCATAATTGGTAAGTAATACTTTCAGCTGATAATCTGAAATGGTGCTTAAAACATCAGAGGAAAAAAATAAAGACTCTTTATTTTTCAAAATAAACATCCAGAAAAACAAGCTAAGATTATATTTTTCATCAACTATCATAGCATCATAATTTTCTTTATTATTTTCCTTAGCAATAACCATAAATGCTTGATTATTAATTGGGAAATAAAATATAAAGTGTGGCTCACCAGGACTGCCATCCTCCAATGGAATATCAATCATGATAGAGAAACAACTTCTAACATATTTTACTTCCATTATATTATATTTTAATGCTGTCGATTCTTCAATTTTGCTATAAATTTTATTATACAAGGATTCATACCTATTAATATTATCCTTCATTATTTTAACTTTTTTATTCATATCAATGAAAAACTCATTTGCTTCAGCGAGAGAAATTAAATCTATATCTTCTTGTTCATTAATATATTCTGAGCATTTATCATTCCACTTTTCACTCAGGTCATCTTGCAAACTTATCTTTAACCTCAGATCGAATATTTGTTTTTTCAACACTCTCATGGCACTCAAATTGACAAATTTAGCATTTACTGATGTTCCTTGATCTACTTCTCTAAAAATATCCTCATCATGCTTTTTACAATACCCAGGAAATGAAGATATATTGTCTATATGCCTTGCCTTAAAGATACATTTAGTTGGGTTTGAATTAACATCTGATACGAAATGATACATTTCATTGCTAGCATTTGCTAACGGTGCTAATACAGCTGACTTTGAAATAACATGTGACTGTATAGCCGGTTCAGTACAGTCATGATGACAACATTTATATTGGTACTCTTTCTTTATTTTTTTCTTTTTCTTTTTCTCTATGTTGCTTAACAATTCTCTTGCTCTTGATTTAATTTTTGGCGTTGGATTATCTATTACGTGCTGATATATATAAGGTTTTACTGTGTCCGATAAGTCATTTATTAAAACATTAACATCAGTCCATGTTAAATCATTATAGTTTTCCAAGAGGATTTTTATGTTTTTTTTATCATTAATAGTCATATTAAATTAACCAGAATAAAAAATTCTCCACATCAGGCTTAATGGCCTGCCCATTCATGACCCAATCAATAAAATAATGTTGAAAATGAAATTATTTTATTGTTCTAGGAATTTACCATACACCACATAAGTATTCAATGTATTAAACTCATGCTGCTATATACCGTTAAATCCCTCGAGTGCATATTATATATTTATGCCAAGACAATACTTATGTCAATTAATATAAATCCCCTCCGCTATTTAGCAGTTATTAGCACGATTCTTGGTTAGTGCTCCCAGTAATCCTACAGGTGTTTGCAACTACAACTCACACAAACATTTTCCAGCAAAAAAGCTAAACTTCCGCTTCTGGCACGGAGCGGACACTGGGTTTACCCTTTCGGTAAAACTTAACTGGAAGATTTCGATACGACACCAGACCCGCTAAACAACATGCGGATACCGAGGCCTATCATGACAACACCTGTAAATCGTTCCTGCCATTTGATAAAGCCAGGGTGTTTACTTAGCCAGTTTCCAAATGTCCCTGATGCCATCGCGACTGACCCCAGGGAAATAATTCCTGCCAGCTTCTGGATACTACCCAGAACAAGCAATTGCAGCCAGACAGGCCCCGCAGCAGGATCAACAAACTGAGGAAGAAAAGCAAACATGAACAGCAGGGATTTTGGGTTAGTCAGGCTGTTCAGGGCGCCTTCCTTAACGGCACTCCAGTCAGAAATTTTGGCCGTTTTTCGCAGCCGCGTATCTGTGCCTGAAGTCGCAATCATTTTTATGCCCAGCCACATCAGATAAGCCGCACCAGCCCACCTTAACAGATCTAGTGCAACCGGCCAGGCATGAACAACGGCTACCAGCCCCAGGACAAGAAAAGAAACTTGCACAAAACCCGCTACAAATACATTACCCAGTACCGTAAACAGTGCAATACGTCTTCCCTGACCGACGCCTCTGGCGATAGTTAGCATCATGTCTGGCCCCGGAGAAATCTCCAGAAGCGTCAGCGCGAGAAGAAAAGTGATAAACGTTTCGATGGAAGGCATCTTGGTTGAGTCCGGATAAATATTTCTGCTACGTTACCTCAGTCCGATTCGAGCCGAAAGTGGAATATACTGCAGCGTCTGCTGCAGGCACAGAGCAGACAGAGCAGATACAGAAGCATGATGTCCACTGTAAGCGAGATGCGAACGCTGACCTTTCATATTTGTACGATTTACACTCTGGCCTGATCTGACGTATGTATCATAGATACAGGAACTCACTAGCATGATCGGAGATTGCATATGCTGATATATAACGTTTTTGGACGGCATATTGGCGTTCAACGTAAGCATGATCGGTGGCTGGTATTTCGTGCTGACCTGACGGAGAGAAAGTTTTCTCGACTCTATGACATCGCTATTCCTGACGATATGACTTAAGGCGAGATTGCCGGCTGGCTGGGTGACATTTTCCATGAATCCGCAACCGATCGTCATCCAAATGTGGAACGCATCGAATAAGGATTTAATGGATAGCATTACGTTGCGCCCGCACCTGGCACTCACCTGACATGATGTTGCCAGCCATGGCCCAAAAAAAAGCCCGCAATCCGCGGGCTTAGAGATAATTTAGAACCTGTTAGTACCAGACGTATCCGGTTGGGAAATCATTCCCACTCAATTATTTACGACACGCATAACCAATTGACTGATAACAACTTTTAACAACCTTATTTTCACCGTACCGTTTTATATACCGTCACCGGAAATCAGTACCATGAAAAATGCCATGTCACCTGGTCAGTGAATCGTACTGCTTTTCACAGACTCGTCCGGCTTCGGCGGCCCGGTCAGCGTACTCCGCCAGTTGTCGGTTTCGCTCGAGAGATTTGCTGAGCACGTCGGCAAGCAAAACTCCGGTGTCTGCGGCTGACGTCCCAGCGCCGACAGTGGCGTTATACTGCCTGAGCTGCTCCCGGATGGCAACGAGCTGCTGCTGCAACCGGCCAGCGCGAGCGGCAGCATCAAGAGCATCATTGCGCGCCTTGTCGATCCTCTGCTGCGCTTCACGTTCATTGGTCGCTTTCTCCTGTTCGTCCTGCTGACGAGCTTTATCATCTTCGGCTTTGCGGTCTGCCTTTGCCTGTGCATACCCTGCGGAGTACTGCCGGTCACCGTGTACATTCCAGGCAACCCTGCAGCCGATTACCAGAGCAGCAAGCATCACCACGATAAGCAACTGTTTCCAGTACGCTTTGACGAATGCCCTGATCATAAAAGCACCTTGCTGGCTGTGATGTACCGCGCGCGCCGGTCGTCGATACCGTTCTGCCCGCCATTGATGATCTGCGTGACGCGCACCAGGTCGCCGGTGTATTTCATGCATCCTTTGGTTGCGAAGAACCATGCCGCGCTGCGGGCCGCATATTCGTCCTGTGCCAGCAGTTCCGGTTGCTTGACCAGATCCACCTTCAGACCGTTGCCACAATCCCGGTAGTTGTTAAGCCCGGTGATCTGGATAAGCCCGCGACCGCGGTAGAACCATCCATCGGTCGGACCGTTGTTCCCCATGCGTTTGCTGTACACCAGATTGGCGATCGCACGCTGACGCTCCAGCGGTAGCGATGGCTCACCAGCACGGCGGCCCAGCGCGTTGGCCTGGCCCTGAGTGAGTCGCCCGGCGCGGACGAATCCTGCCAGTCCAGTCACGCTGTAGTTGAAGTTCTCCTGCAGCCGGGTAAAGCCGCCAGACTCATGCCCCACCTGCGCGATAAACATCGCCTGGTGCAGCGGTTGCTCGATTCCAAAGTCTTTCATGGCTGCAGTAATATGCGGGAACCAGCGCGCAGCCAGCACCTCACTGATACCAGCTGCGCGCTGGAATTGTTTAATGTCCATGCTGGGACCTCGTTATCTTGAAGATTTGCACCACGTTCCCTTTTGTCTTTATGAGCGCAGCCAGGAACACGGCTTTGATGATGATTTCTGACCAGTCTGCGCTAACGTAGTACCCGTAGAATGTCCGGATAGGTACGCTGGCGGCGACGACGATCAGTAGATAGGCGAGCCAGCCTCCCCACCAGCGATGGCGTGAACCTTCACGGCGGAACAGCAGGACTCGAATAGCAATGCCGCCGCAGATAGCAGCATTCAGGATGAGAAGCAGCTCAGGACTGGTCATCGTCTTTTCTCCCCGGGATCAGGTCGCGCGGATTTTCAGAACGGTGATACAGCCATATGCCAATGCGGACAGCGACGATAGCCGACACAAATGCCCCCGCAGAAAACACAATCCCCTTTTCAAAGGAGTCCTGTGTAATCGTGGGGATCATGCTGGCAATACCGATAAGAATGGATGCTGTCGCTTTGTAGAAGAGAAGGCCGCAGAAGAAGCTGAGGAACGCCAGAAGTAACCGCCGCTTTATCGGATACTCAACTGCCGAGGTAACAAATATTACCGCGCCAGCCAGTGCTCCTAAAGCCACCTCCGGCGGCACACCCGCGACCACAGACATTAGCGCACTCAGGCTAAGCCCCTGATTCAGCGATTCCGTGGTTAACGAGTGCGACATAGTGACCACCGTTTAATGTGCATAATGAACCCCCTTAGTTGGTGAGTTCATCATACACAATAAACCATATATGGGTCACTGGTAGCGAATCAACAGCGATAATTCCTAATTTTAATCACGGCCACGCCTGGAGTAATCCCATTCAGCATGGAGCCAGACAAGCAGACCTATGCAGTCAATGATGACGACTTTTTGAGAGAAATCAGTCACGCCGATAAGATTCAGTATCATAGCGCTGAACGCTATGAATGCACCAAACCTGTAAAACCAAATAGTTTTGTTAAGCATGTAAGCGCCTATAAACACGTCCATGAATAATGCTGTTCAATGGCTTCTCTATGAATGTGTAAAAAATGCAACCCATGATAACGGCAACAAAGCTCATTATCGCACCAGTGACGTCTTTCTGTAGCGGCACGATTGAGTATATTTTCTCTGAAGCGAAAACAACGTATAGATGGAAAAGGTAAATGCTGTATGAAGCATTGCCAAGATAGACACATATTGTCTCAGTTTTGGATTTTTCTATGTCTGGCAACTTCGTATACAAAGCAATCATTACTATAGCAAAGGAAGTGATACCAAAGCTGAAAAGTCGGTATGCCTGATGTTGTGCATTTATTATCCCTATAACAATTAGCAATGCGATCATACCAATTGCAATTAGTGGTTTTATTGATACATTTCTGATCTGTGAGTATACGAGAAAGGCAACACATCCAAGGGCAAAGTTAATCATCAGACTGTCACCAATCATATAGGTGATATTAACCCATCCAAGCATCTGCCCCTGCAATCTAAATGTCTGAACGAAAACAACCATTCCTACTATGAAAGCGATCATCGATAGTATTAACGTTGTCTTTCTTTTGCAGAAGCACATCAGTAGTGCAAAAAGAGCATAAAACATCATCTCATAGCACAATGACCAGGCCACATAATAGAACATGTGATAGTCTGGATTTTGCGTAAATGTAGGAAGCAAAAGGAAATTCCCAATGACATCATATGCTGAGAGATTGCCGCCAAAGGAAACGTGCTGATGCATCAGATATATTATTGCCGGGGAAGCAATAATAAAATAAACAGGATATATTCTAAGAATCCGTTTCGTGATAAAAGAAAGCGCCTCCTTTCTTGGTGAAGCTAAAACATCTTTTATCGTGTAACACATTATAAAGCCACTGATAACAAAGAAGATGTCTACTCCATACCCACCTATATAATCAAACCCAAGAGGCTTTCCGATTACGCCATTAGTAGCCCATACGTGACTGATTACAACAAAGATAGCAGCCATGGCACGCAAGAACTGAATTGAATATATTTTACCCACACGATCACCTGTTGATGTTTTTCAGGTGATCGTGTAAGCAAACATGCAAAAGGTCAAGCCTTAGTTGTGCCTTCCATGGCGCCTGCCTCATTTATCATTTCAGTAGAATTTGTAAGTAAAACTCAGCGTTGCCGTGTGGCCCGCAGCGTCTGAGCGTAGAGAAACAACAACGTCCCTAGAGTTTCCAGAACTAGCGATTACGAAATCCTCACCTACCACTATGCCTGACACATCTTTCAGAACGATACTGTTCGTAGCATCGGTAAACCTAACCGCAGCAGCGTATCGCGCATTTCCACCGCTGGCGTTCGTAGAGAGCGAGATAGCTGAATACTTTGAAATTATGCACGACTTTCCTGCAGGGATTGTAAACGTTGCTACGTTCGTGTCAGTTGTAGCTGTAACATTCGCACTGATTGATATTTTACCCTGTTCTTTAATAGCATTATAACCTCTGAAATTTGAGTCAATTTTCGACAATGGAACAAGCCCACCTGAATATGTATTTGATACTCCAAATACAAATTGCTGGGAGTCAAAAGGCGAGTTACCTGTAATCTTTAAAATCTTTCTTGTTGTGCCCGCAAATGTGTTGCCGTCAATGTACATAGGCCATGAAAAACCGCCGCCTGAATATGCAGTTGTTTCTTTGTTAATCCAGATGTCATCACCATTTCCTATAAATTTAATCCCACGAATATTCTTAGCTGCTTCACAGTTCGGATTACTCACTGATGCCGGAATGATTGTGTAAATACCGCAATCACGATTGTCTTCAAGTGAAACATCGTCTCCAATATCAATGTGACAAGCCCATCCGAATTGAATACCCTTATCACCATGGGCGAGAGTGCTTTGACTCACGGCATAATCGCCAGTCTGGCTCTCAAGGCTAAGCATAAGCCCGTTATCGCAGAATGTACCTTCGCACTGATGGAATCTGATTTGCCCACACAAATCATTGCTACCAGCAAGATTATCTATCAGTGCGAAGGCATTGCATCGTGTTCCTCTAACTCTGTTAAAGCAACCCAAATAAATTATTCCGCGTAAATAGAATCCGTAAACGAAATATCTAAAATTGACATTATTGAAAGACCACCCTCTGAAATGATATGCACCACTTGCTACACTTTCATCGCAAGCAAATGCATATGTTGATCTGCTAGTATTGCTTGGGCCAATGAGGTTTAAATCATAGAAATGCACTGCTGTAAGACCATACTGACCGAATAGGTAACCATTGGCAGTCGCTCTAAATCTGAAAATACACTTCCAACTGTTTTTTTGAATAATACAATCACTATTCAAAGTGTCACTAAGTATCCTTCCGCCGGGCCCTTTAATTGTTATTGATTTCTGTATAATTATTTCGTCTGTCAAGACAAATGTTCCGCTTGGAATGTTAAGAGTTCCACCTTGCGGAGTAGCATCAACGGCAGCTTGAATACCAGCCGTGTCATCATTCACACCATCGCCAACTACACCATCAAAATCGAGAACGTTAATGACCTGCGCCAGTTTTGTATGAACTGTCTGATTTTTAGCACCCGTGTATGGCTGTTTGGTTGCTACAAGTTCATCACCTTTCCCTGGCGCGTAATCAGCAAGATCAAGCAAAACATCAGCCGCAGATCCTGACTCAGGTGTAAGAACGACTGGATTTCCTAAGCTATCAAATCCAACAATTTTATTCTTACGGAGTTCAATACCAGGTAATGAAGGTATCTGTTCAGGAGTTCTCAACGTTCTTGATAGGTTGCTATTTGCCAGAGTATCGACATAGTTCTTTGTTGCTGCATCCTGTGGGTCTCTCGGGTCTTTCAGGTTGCGGATGTAGTTATTAAGGGCATCGTACCAGTTCGCGATACTTGTTGGCTTCCGCAGTGCCAGACGGAACATGCTACCGACCTGCTGAATCAGCATCGTCAGTTTATCGAACGCATCTTCATGCACCTCTGCGAAGAACTTACCCTGGTTGCGCAGGTCAGTTTCCTGTGTCGGCTCCAGCTCGCGGGCAATTGATATTTGCCATCCGTTCGCCAGCGGAGTGGTAAGTACAACACTGCCGCCGTTATAGCCACCTGCATTCGTCACGGTGTAATCGGTGTCCAGCACCAGAACCGTAATGTTTTCGCTCAGGTCAATCACTGAGACGGTCAGGTCTGTTTTCTTGAAAATGCGGAATGTGTACGGGAATGATGTCGTAACGCCGTTCCCGGTGTAATCGTTATGGTCAACTACGGTTGATACCGTCATGGCCTGTCTCCAGTAAAGCAGCGCCCGGCGCGCATGCATCATCAGGACAGTTTATTACCTGATAAACCTTATATGAATTGAATGAATAACAAACAGGAAAGTTATTACCTTTCAGGTAAATTGCAGATCGTGCTGGATAGTCTCCAGGACTTTTGCTACTGTACATTCATACAGTAATTGCATGGAGAATATGAGATGCAACGTCAGTATCATCACCCGCTGGAAAAAGGATTTGCCGAACGCATACACACGCCGGGAGGCGTCCGATCCCTTGTTGAAGAATCACACCTGATGACGTTGCTGCGACAACTGAATGAGGACGGCTTTAATGTTGATGGCCCGATGGCAGAGCTGACTGCCCTGGTGAACTACGTCACCAGCTCGCAGATGTCCATGAAGGATCTGCAGATGCATCTCGATTACTGTGTGGAAAAACTGAAGCAGGAAACGACATAACAAAAAGGCCGCTTTGCGGCCTTGTGACATGTCACAGCAAAGGTAGTTTAAATACTATCCCAGCAAGAATAACGAAGGTCGCGAAGTAGACGACCTTCGCAGACGTCTCACCAAGCCAACCTTTTCTTATAGCGAACATCACGGCCCCCAGATAGGCCGTACCAGCTACAACTACTACGGCAAACCAGAACAGCATCAACCCTATTTTCAATATGATTTCCATCATTGTCCCACCGCCTTTCCAAGATCTGGAGCGCGACGCGGAGCTGTTTCACCAGGTTCCCACCAACTCGTCGTATTGAATTCCCGCTGCGCGCGGTCCCTCACCCGGTCGTTGTACCCCGGGTTCGCCATCTCCTGAAGTTGCTGCAGTATCAGGTGGTTTGTTATTGCCTTGGCGTACCAGAGGTTTGCGAATGGGGTGATCATGCGGGCTGTCTTCAGTGCGTCGGCACCGAATGATGTTTCCTCACCCTTCAGCGCCTTCTGCGGGTTAGTGATCAGCAGTTTGGTTAACTGTTCAGCAAAGCTCAGCACCGGGCCGCCGATGGTGGCAGCGATACTTGAGCCATATTGCGTATGGTCCTGGAACAGGAAATCGCCGTAGATGCCAAAGGAACCACCTTTCAGCAGCGCCTGGATCCAAGTTGTAACTTTTGTCATGTCGAGCGGGTCATTTCCTGTCAACAGGCTGTTCATCTGGTTAGCGAACATCCCCGCCAGTGTCGTGCCAGCGATGTAAGAGGCCAGAAACTTGAGAGCAGGAACCGTGTCAAGATCATTGGCCCTGTTTACGAGCTGGCGGAACCCGGCGAATGGCGTAGTTTTGAAAAGCATGAAGCTCTTGATCAACTGGCCGGCATCGTCGCGGGCGTAAGTATCCAGCCCGGTAGCTGTCGTTACGGCACTGGTCATCTCGCCGTGCGTGATACCCAGCAATTTCTGTGCTGCTTCGGCGCGGGCGTTACGTACCATGCGCGTGATGGTCTGCTCTGCTTCTGCGTCGAATGCCTCTTTCATTTTCTTCAGGCGCTCTGGTGGCATGTCGCCAAGCGCTGCCAGTGCTGCATCACTCCCGGCACGAACCTGCGCAATGCGGTCGGCCATGATACCGGCGATCACATCATCCGGCACGGCGTAAATAGCATCTGGCGTCATCCCCATATGTCCGGCGGTGGTCATAGGCTTGAGGTCTGCCGCTGCCATGATAGCCCAGTCCTCATTGCTCCAGCCCTTGTTAGCCAGAATGGTTTTATCGGATCCTTTCACATCGTCCAGCGTCTTAAATTTGCGGGTCAGTTCGCCAATGTTTTTGTACATCAGAAGGCCAAACGATGCTTTGTTGGCGCGGTCCATGGCGATCAGCCCGGACCACTTCAGCGTCTTCTCAGCAAACCATCCGGTTATGCCGCGTGACAGGTCAAATCCGCCCATCTTCGAGACTACAGCGGCATGCGAATCCACCAGCAGGCCGAGTTCTGCATTGGCCCTTTTCGCGTCACCACTGAAAAGGTTCTTGATGGTGTTGGCTGACAGGCGCATGCCGTCGCGGGTGAAGCCAAGAGCCTGGGCATTGGCACGCATGATTGCCTGATCGCTGGTTGCCGTCAGAACGCTGGTACCGAGCATGGCGCTGGTCATCAGATTACGAAGCCCACCAACTGCAGAAGTGAACACGCTCGATGTGGCAGCACCGTTAAGCCCGGCCATTGAGTTAAACATGCGTTCAACCATTTTGCGTTCATCATTCATCTTGCCGACTTCCTTCCCGCCGGTTACCGCACGCTGATATACGCGGTCCAGCACCAAGGAAAAGTTGCGGGCAGCGTCCGGGCCGAAAGCTTTAACGACACCCAGATCGCGGGATGAAGACTGAAGGTGTGACATCATCACGCCCGCTACCGGCTGCTGGGTGTAACGCTCCATGTAGGCGAAGTGGGACTGCGCATCCTTGAACGCCATCACCCTGCTCTGTGATCCACGGTTATTTATCCCTCCGGTCCCCATGAACGCGCCTGGGTCGATTTTGTTGGCCCCGTCGGTGGCTTTCGTTTCAAAGATCGCCTCCAGCGCCTGGCGGTATTCGATGTCATTCATCGGGCTGCCGTCAGGATTAACGTAGTTGCTGCGATCCTGCGTGTTGTAAACGTCATCCACCCATGCCTGGCGGGCAAATTCAATCGGCGGCTGTCGGCCTGAAAGGCGCGCTTTTGCCTGCTCCGCCACCGGCAACGACGCCAGCCATTCATCACGACCGGCGTTGCGAATAAAATCAGCATCATCCACATACGGCAGGTGCCAGTCGTCGCGCAGACCGATATCGAAACCGTTATCGTTCATTTCCTGGCGGGCCCGGCTGGTGACGTCATTCCATACCTGTGCGATTTTCTTCGCCTGCGGGTTCCCGGTATCCTCGCCGTATAACTCTTTCAGGATCTGTAACTGCGCAGATTTAGCCGCCTGCTGGTCGAACAGGCTGCGGAAGCGCTGCTCGCCGAGTGCCTTGCTCTGCTCAAAGAATTTGCGGACGTCATCACCAGCCTTGAGCAATTCAGCGCTGAGCTGGCGTGACCAGTCCTGATATGCGCCTGTCGCCAGTTCCTCAGCAGAGGTGACGGCTATATCTTTACCATCAGTCGTGCGCCGCCCGGCAAAGATAAACTGCTGCAAATTGGCAGGTGTTTGCTGCTCTGGTGGGATATTGGAGTCGAGGGTATCTGTCACCCTGCTGATGGCGATCGCGTTCTGAGCGACGCGCTGGCGCTTCTTATAGACGTCATGCACAACGCGCTGACGAACAAGATCTGCGGCCTCCATGTACGTCTGCGCATCCGGGATACCAGTCTTGCCTTCCCTGGCATTTTTTTTATGCACCTGGCGCACGGCTTCTTTGATGCGGTCCTCAATACCTTTCAGCTCGTCAGCCTTTGGCTGGCGGCCAAGTGTCTGCGCAATGGCTTCAACACATGCCTGTTTCATTATGGGTTCCTCAGGAAGCACGCGGCGGCGACGGAATACACTTTTGATTCGTTCTGCACGGTCTTGATTTGCTCATCAAATTCAGCCAGCACATCGGAGAGTTTCGCCGGCTGTCCGGTGTCTGGGTGCGTAATCGTTAGATCCGGATTGGTGGTTGCCATATCTCGCGCCGCCATCAGGTCGTAACTGTTGGATGAAATCGCCTGGCCGGTGTCGGGGTCGACACTGACCTGACCGCCAGTTTCGTCTGCTGCCGTGAATGCACTTTCGGCGCGCGGCGCCGGTGGCTCACCAGCCAGATCTGACGGTGTTTCATACCTGACACCATTCTCTTCGAAAACCTGCTGCATTGCATGGTACTGCTCGTTTGCCGATTCCAGCATTCCGGGCCGCGCAGGGCCATCCAGGCCGCGCGCCATCATCCCGACGTTAACAGGCTGGCCATCATTCAGTTGTCGGTAGGCTTCGTCCATTGCCGCCACATGGCTGTTGATACTCTCGTTGCTTGCGTGCAGCACCGGGGAGGATTCCAGATCGTAATACAGCCCTTCATTCAGCGTATGAGCGGCATCAATGTCGCTAGGCTTAATGACTGACTCCCTGACGAGACCGCGCATGCTTTCAGGGATGATCCCCTGCTGGATACGTGATAGATCGGCCCTGGCTTCGTAGTAACGTCCACCAGGCATATTCGGTGCCAGCGTGTCGGTAGCATCCTGCAGGCGCTGCTGCACCTGGGCTATTTGCTGATCTACTGCTCTTAACCGAGATTGCTTATCCTTGCGGGCGGCCGATAGTGCCTTGCCGCTCCCTGACGGCTGCTCCGCGAGGATTTCGGCACGCTGCTCGTTGAGGTTATCCAGGATGCGCTGGCTGTTCGCAACCTCAGACTGCCATACCTTCCTGTCACCGCGGGATAAAAGCTGTTCTGCACTCTGCTGCAATTCAGCCATTCTTGATTCGTATGTTACCTGCGGGGCATCTGGCACAGCAGGACCATCACCAAGTGGAGCGGGTTGTGACGTAGCTTCGCCCTGAGGATGTGGAGAATTATCCGAAACGCTCTGCACCTCTGCCACCGGAACAGGCGCTTCGGTTTCTGCCGATGGCGGAGCGTCAGCATTTCGCGCGGCCAGGTGATGGGCACCACCAAAGGCACCGCCCAGCACCGCATCCACCAGCATCGCCTGACCGTCAAACACCCGGTACTGTTTCGCCATCTCGGCGTAGCCTTTCTCCTCCAGAGTTTCGCCAACGGAGTAGCGGTTGAGTCCGCCGAATCCGGTGTTGATTGCCACACCTGAGGCAATTCGCGTTGCCAGCGTTCTGCCGACGGCTGCAGGTAATGCCATGCCCGCCGCGTTGAACAAACTCTGCTGTGTCGCCAGGTTGCGCGCCGTCGACTCGTCTACGCCCTTCCCTTTAAAATCCTGATAGGACTGCTCGTACGTCGAGCTGAATGCGGTGGCAGCGCCGACGGCAGGACCGCCGACAATGGTCGCACCTATCGCTGGTACAAACTGGCCGAGACCGTAAAGCACCTCGGCAGCGGTTCCCTGGCTACCCGCATCAGGCTTCACGTATCCGCGTGCATCCTGCAGTTGTTTGCCGATCGTGTCGTAGGTTTCATTCAGCGCTTTGTCGGCATCGGGAAACATCACACGGAAGATATTCACCGTTGGCGCAACGTCGGCGGTGAATGCCGGATCGCTGATCAGGCGTTTACTGAATCCAACGGCAGACTGTGCCAGGCCGAGAGTACCTTCCGCCACGCCGCGCACCGGCGCAGCGATCGAGCCCTGGAAGAATGTCGGCTCATAGTCTTCAGGACGTGCAGGGTTGGCCGCCGTTTTGTCGTCGGTCCATGCCTGGCCTTCCGGCGCCAGAGAAAATACATCAGACATTATTCGACCCTCACGACGATAGCTTCATTGGTTTTCGGATCCGTCGCCCAGCGCCCGCTGCCGCTGACCAGACGATACTGGTTGTTGCCGATATTTACCGGGGTAAAGTTTGACGCGGCGTTGACGTTCAGCCCGGCATCTTTCAGCGCCTGCTGCGCAGATGCGGTGTAGCGGTCCTTGAAAGTGGATTTATCCATGCCGAACGGCATTACCACATCGCCACCATTAAAGCCCTTGTATACGCCGCCTGTGGCGTACTGTGCTGCCTTCTCCACTACGTCGGAATTGGCTGCATCAGTGCGCGTCATTGAGGCATCACCAGACTGATAAGCGATCCCGGCATAAGCGGCTTTGAAAAGGTTGTAGCTGAGCTGTCGCGCCTGCGGGTTATTGGCAAATGAGTTGCCTACCTGATCGTCGAATGCACGCTTAAGCTTATCCTCGCTCGGCAACTGGACAGGGGTAATGCCAGCGTCTTTCATCGCTTTGGTCGGATTCAGCAACTGGTCACCGGCCAGGATCACCTTCGATACGTCGTATTTGTTCATGGTCGGCTTGTAGCCGATGAACTGGCTGTAGGCGATAGATGGCTTGGTGTTGTCGTACTGGTTATCCGGTGTGCCAAGCAGCAGCGCGGAATAGGCTGTTGCTGCGTTGTTTGGCGCAATGGCAGACGCGACCTGGCGCATGGCCGGAGCCGAGAGCGTTTCACCCATGCTCTGCAACAGGCTGATTGTCTGGTTAACGTCTTTGGTGCCGCGAACCTGCTCAGACAGCGCAGCGGCCTCTTCACTGGAAAGGATAGGCGCATTGATTCCCAGCGCGCGCAGGCTTTCCTGAGATGAGAACCGGTTGGCAACCTCTGCCGTGATATCGTTAGGGTTGTTGCTGGACAGCGGTTTGTACGCCCCTATTTCAACTGCAGCATTGAACGGGTTGTTCTGTCGCTGGCTGATCACCTTCGTGGCCGCCGCCGACACCTGATCGAATAATTCAGCGCGGGATGCATACCCCTCTCCTGTTTCTTCGGTGCCGGGGCGCAACTGATCAACGTAGGCTGTGATGCTGCTAGTCGGCATATTGCGGAACGAGCCAATGTACTGCCCGGCGATCTGCGTGTTCCTGAACTCGGTGTAACGGAGATTACCTTCCCGCACCCCGTAGGCCGCCAGGAAATCGGTCTGCGTTGGTGCATCAGGGAAATCCACGCCGCGCATGTATGCCGCGCTGGCATCACGCACCCTGCTGTCGATACTGGTGCGATACTCCGCCTGCTGCTGCTTGCGGATTTGATCTGCCTGGCGAAGGAATGTGGCCTGTGCCTCAGGAGATGCGGCGTCGAATGCCGCGTTGCCGGTGTAGCGTTTGGTGCTGGTAGGAAGCTGAGAGAGACCAATTGCCGCGCTTACGCCGGTTGAAAGCTGCTGATCGCTGTACGGCTGGCTGCCGTTCTCATGCTGGATGATTGCAGCGCACAGTGCTTTCAGTGTGTCAGGGTTAGAAGCATCAAGTTGCTGATCTGCTGTCACGCCGAGTTGCGCGCATACCGCTTTAATGTACGCGTCGGTGTTGTTATTGTCAGACGGAGGCGCCCAGCGGTTGATGATGTCGCTGACGGTATCAATGCCCTGGCGCTGGTAAGACAGCAGATTGCGGCCAAGCGCGCGGATGCCGTGCTCAGGCGTTTCGAATTTAGCAAATCTGCCATCATCACCGGTCTGACCAATCCACGGGTTGGTTTTGCTGTACTCGAGGTTGCCTGGGTTGTTGTTCCGGATGCCGCGGGCACCGTCACCGCTACCGCCTTCCGATACCGCGCGGCGGGAGCCAGTGGCCGTATCGCTCAGCTCGCCGTTGCTGTGAATGAAGTCGATAGCGTTATTGGCAGACCACTGAGACAGCGAAGCGTCTGCGACCTTCCCCTTGAACTCAATCTTTTTCGCCTGAATCTGTTCCTGGCTCCAGCCATGCGCAGCGCCGTAGTCGTCTATTTGCTGGAAGGTCTGCTGGTTGTATAGCACATAGTTAGCGTTATCGCCGTATGCAGCTGCTGCAAGTTTACCGTTGTTCGCCAGCGTCGCCTGGAATTGCCCCTCTTCGTAGGCGTTGAGTTGGGTTATCTCGTGGCGGCCCGCCTGGGAGGTAAACTGAATGCGCTGCTGCTGCGCCTGCTGCATGAACCCGGAACGGGCTCCCTCAGGCAACGTCATCGCAATCTGCTCAACCTTCGAGTCGAATTGCTGGGTGTATTCCTGTCCCTTACCGAGAGCATTTTTACCCTGCATGTTGAGCAGACCAGTATCCGGGTTCGTCAGCAGATCGCTGGAAATCTGACTGAGCTGCAGGGATGCATCCTGCGCCTGGGCAACATCTGCCCGCTGCTTTGCCTGGGCGAATGCACCAGCATATTTCTCAGCAACTTGCCCAAGAACATCACCGGTTTGTGGCGTATCAAATGCCTGAAGACCAGGAGACTGGAAACCCCTGCTTTCTACCTGACGCCCGTTTACAGTTGGTACTGTTGGCATAATGTCTCCTTAGCGCCCTGTCCTGGTTCCGACTGCTGCGCTAATTGGCGCAGCCTTCTGGCTGAATGGAGACCAGGTGCCTCCACCCATCTGATAAGCGCCGTACGCCTTGAGCGGAGTTGTGAGCAATGTCTGGGTTAACGCCGAACTGTTCGCGCTGCGAGTTGCATTAGCCTGAGACTGGAAATTACTGCTCTGCACCTGGTAGCCATATGCCTCACGCTGGGCGTTATTGACTGTAGTCAGCGCATCCAGAGCGCCGAATTGAGCTGTATCGCCGAAGATATCCAGCGCGTTTCCTGTGGAGAGTTCTGCACCTGTAGCGCCCATAGTGGCGGCCTGGGTACCTGCTGCCTGACGGTTGCGGCGGCGAATCTCATCAGCCTGAGCATTACCTCTGTTGACTGAGTCCTGCGCCTGAGCTTCAGCAATATCTGCGTTCTTCTCAGCTACAGCAGAAGTATATTTTGCCTGCTGGTTCTGGCTGTATGCGCTGGCGGCAGCGGATGCTACCGTCACAGCAACCAGTGCTATCGCTGGGCTACACATTATTTTCTCTCCATGTGGAAACGGTGGAACGGGCGATGCTGTATGCCATACGGCTTCGGCTCTTCAATGGTGAACCCAAGCCAGTGCAGCCATACGCGCGCGACGTGGTTGCGGGCATCAACATAATTTTCAAGATACGGGTAAACGGTCAGCATTGCATTGACCACTTTTCCGCACCGGCGCAGGAAAGTGCGCTGATATTTCTCCAGCGCGTCAGTGCCTACCAGCCATGGTATACCGCTGCCGCCGATCATGGATGCCGGGGCCACGCCGAATATTGTGACCACCTCCCCATTGACCAGCCCGGCGCAGCAAAATGTTGATGTGCGCAGCCCGGTTTCAAGAACGCGTCGCGGGCTCCAGCCGTTTGTAGCCAGGAACTCTTCAATGTCTGCCTGTCTGACATGTGGCAGCATTGCTTCGATATGCTCTGCGGTGGCTGGTACGATTTGAGCATTAAGCATCAGAATCCCCCTACGGTGAGGCGTGGTATTACAGCCAGAACGGAAAGCGGAAGAGGGTCGAGTTGACGCACCTTAACCCGCCCGTTTTTATCCCAGTTGCTGTCGAGCTTCACCTCAACCTTGCCGGTTGCATCATCAACCGGATCGTCGTAAAACTCGAACTCACGCTGTGGATATTCGTACCACGTTCCGCCCGGCGTGGTTGCCCAGATGCCGCGGCTGGCGTTGACCACCATCGTGACGGTCGGGATTACCTGCTTTTTATCCAGAAGCGTTTCCTGACCGTTGATGTTGATGTCCAGAGTTTCGAATTCAGCAGTAATCGGCAGCCCGATATGCACGACCGCACCAGGAGATTCGAGCGTGACAGCGCCACCGGTTACGGTCTTCTGCGGCTCTACGCTGGCATCGGAGAGAATGTTTACTGTCTGTCCTTCAAGGTGAGACAGACCGCCAAACGTCTGGCGAGCCATTTGCCAGTTGGTCGTGGCCGAATTCCGCAGCACCGCTGGTACATTACGGTTAAAGCGCACGACCACCGCCGTGCTGCTGGTCACCGAAACAATATCGCCGCGTAACTCTTTCGCCACCGCCGCGCCAGTGTCAGGATTAGTCTCTGAGTACGGGAACTGGATCTGCGCACCGACGTCCGTGTTGACGAAATAAGCCCCGCCAGTAATCGTTATCTGGTATTCGACCTGGTAACTCCAGTCTCCGGTGCCGCCGCTGATGGTCATTGTGCGTGTTGAGGTATTGCGCCCGTCATAGCTCAGGCCACAGTCGACAAAGAAAGCATCTTCATCACTGGTAAACAGGCGGCTTGACAGGCGCTCGATGTAGCGCTTCGTCTGCCCGTTGATCGTCCGGTTCACCACGAAGTAAACAGCATCCTCGCTGCCTTCGCTGATTGAGCAGGTGCTTTCGTATTTCCCGGCACTGGACTGTGGCGCCCAGGCAAACACCTGCTGATCGCGCAGATAGGTCAGCACCAGAAGCTTCCCGTCGTCACGGACGCAGAATGCGCTGCTGTACGGCACAATGCAGAATGACCAGTCGACAATGCTGCGCTTCTGGAACAGGTGGTTTGCCAGTATTGTAAGGTCAGTACCCTGGTACCCGTCGACGTCGAAGGAGTAAGCCAGATCGCGAACCACGCTGCCCTTCTCCTGGATAAACAGCGCGATGTTTGCCACGGCGATCGGCGGCACGTTGCTGGAACCGTTGTTTCCCTGTGAGCTGAACGAGAACGCCGACGGCGTGAGGACCTTATTCTGGTCTCCCGATATCGTATATTCACCGCCAGACGTCAGCGCGACCAGGCTGCCAACATCGATAAGATGGCGGATCTCATTCACCTGGCGGCCAGCGTAGGTGTAGATGATGCGATCGTCATCCTGAATAGGGTTGTTCTTGCCGAAGTCTTTATAGTCGCCGGTCCGACTGGCCCAGATGGTTTGCGGGTACGCGGTTGACGCGGCGAAATACAGGCGCTGCTGGTAGTAAACAACCGTGCTCGGGTAGCCGTTTACGCTGTTCCATGCATACCGAGCCCACTTGTAACTGCCATTCGCAGAGCCAACTACCTGAGACGGGATATAGCTGATCACCGTGGCTGTGGCGGTAGTGCCTGATGCAGCCGTGATACGCACAATACCGAAACCGCTGTGCAGGTATTCCCACTGGATGCCAGTATCGCTCGAGCCAGTACCCCCCCAACCATCCCATGACATGCCTTCAGTATGCGATGGGCGAAGAGTACCAGTCTTCCCGGCGGTGCTGGCCCGATAGTAGTTGCTGTCAGCGCGGCGCACGTCGTTGATAGCCGTGGTTTTGCTGGTCTCCCAGACTGGCACCGAGTCAACAGCAGGCTGTTCAAGATAGAAGAGCTTTCCGACCTGCTCAGCGCCAAAGATGGCAGAGCTGGCCGTCAGCGTGATGGTGCCGGTGCTGGCGCTGGCATACACCTTCACTGACTCGTCAACGTTGATATCTTCGAACGGTCCGTTTTTGGTGGTGACGTCGACGATCTGCCAGTTGTCGTGCGCGTAGCGGCGTAGCTCCTTCGGTGGATAGGCCGGGTGAACAAGCGTTAGCACGTCGGCGCTCTGCGTGAATTTGATGCGGAACAGATCGGCCTCAGCATACGGCATCGCCAGTTCGTAGATCACATTACTGCTGTTCAGCACATACGCACCATCTTTGATGACGCGCATATAGCCGTCACCGAATTCCAGAGCATAGGTCTGTACGGTCGAGAACTGGAACGGGATAAGGCGGCATTTTTTGGTCGGGTATTTGGCTTCGCCGACGAAGCGCGTGCCCGGGCGATTCTCCACCCCGCCATACTGGCGGACTATGAAGTTATCGCACTTTCGCAGCGCCACCTGATACTTCGACATATCGATGCGCCCGTACAGTGACGGGCCAATCTCACCACCGGCAAAGCTCGGCTGTATCCAGCTGATAGCCATTATGACAACCTCGCTGCTGTAAACTCATCGACTGGTGGCTGCGGCTCCTGAGATTCGTTCTGGCTGTGAGAGCCAGCGCTCAGGATGACGTTTCGGTACATGTTCAGCGCGTTGTTGCCGAGATCTGCGCTACCGGTGAGTGGCATGTTGATGGCGGCCGCCAGACGCCATGACAGCGCCTCCATGAAGATGGCATCGAACATGTTCACGTCGGTGATGCGCGCAATGTATTTCAGCCACGCCTGCGGCTGGTCGGTGTAGATCAACTTACCAGTGCCGTCGCCGTTCGATCCGACCACATAATTGATACGCATGGCAGCCGTCGGGTTACGAACACCGGGCACCATAATTTCCGTAATGCGCAGGCAGTCTGTAGGGTACTGGTAGGCGTATGCCCAGTCCGGCGGCGGATTATTGGTATCGGCCAGCGCAAGGCGTTTGGTGGCAAAGTTCCAGTCGAAGTCAGCCAGCGCAGCATCGCGGCACGCATCGAAATGCAGGGAGCACTGATCGGCTTCTTTGCTGGCCTCGTTCAGGCTGTTAATGCTGCGGCTGTTGCCGATATTGCTCAGCGCGCGGTTGCAGATCTCGATAACGGAGGCCATTAATCATCCTCCCCGCCTGGGTAGAATGCATCTTTCAGCTCTTTGGCATCATCACGTTTCTGTGGAGCCAGGCCAATATCGGTGATCTGCAGCTCAACATAGTTGTCTTCACCGTGATCTGTGGTGCGGGTAGACACAGAACATACGTTAGCCATTGCCATAACTGACACGCTATCACCTACCGCTGGCAGTGATTTTGCATTCAGGCCGAGACGTTGCAGAGATTCATTATCCAGCGTGATGCGCAGGCCCCACGGATACTGATCTTTGGTTTCTGGTTTTCCATCTTCACCAACGAATGAGTCGGTGCCTGTTTTCATGTTTACAGTTTTCATTCTCAGGTCTCCGCATAGAAAAGCGGGGCCGAATGGCCCCGGCTTTTAGCACTTTATCGAGCGCTTACACGCCCAGTTCTTTACGCCGGGCGTCAATCTTCTCTTTGAGAGTTTTTGCGCTGGTGTTTTTATGCGGAGCTTCGCCGAACATCTCTTCGTAAATGGTACGAAGTTGGTCCAGTTCCTGAAGCTCTTCATTGGTTGGCAGATCGTCATCCTTCACCACGACATCACCGTCGTTATAAGGGATAAGGTTTTTGCCAGCCTCCCCGGAAAACTCCACAATATCGCCAGGCTCGCAGAGCTTGCCGTTAATGAAGGAGCGTTCTTTGACGCGATATTTAGACATTGGTCTGCACCCCGCCAACAATGCCAGCGGTTACTTTGCCAGTGGTCGGCGCGGTACCGGTGACGGTGTAGTTAAGGCGGATGTAGCGCTCCAGCTTCATCGGCAGCGTGATGACCGGGGTTTTGTAACCAACGGTCAGGGATGCCAAAGGAATGACCATGGAGATCACATCTGTTGCAGAGCTGAAAGACGAGTTGTCATCAGTCTGCACCGTTACGGTCAGGCTGGTCAGGGTGTTAAATGCCTCAACAACCTGAATCAGTAGCGGGATATCGCCATATTTACCGACATCCTTACTGGAGCCGGTGTCAATAACGTTTGTTGATACCGCGGTGGCCGTAATGGCCTGAGCCGCGGAGAACAAAGCCTGTTGATCAAGCAACATGATTCTCTCTCCTTACGCCGTTACGGCAGATTCAGTGTTGAGGATTGCATCCGCACGACGGATAGGAATGCCCAGGAAGGAAACGATCTTCTTACCGCCGTACTCTTCGATAGTAAGGTTCACGTTTTTGGCATTCATAGCCTGTTTGTGCAGCCATGCGTGGATTGTTTTGTTGGCATAGATAACTTCTTTGCCATCACCAAGCATCGCCACGTCGCGGGCATAGTACGCATCAACCATCATGCTGATCAGGTCAGCGCCGGTTGCTGCGTCTTTGGTCAGCGTGGTCACATCGATGTTGCAGATGCGGGAAATTGAACGCCAGTCACGCACGCTCAGACCCAGGTCCCACTTGAATTCGTCACGATACGCACGGAACTGGCCGCCGCTACCGTCACTTACCAGGTCGTCACCAAGGTCTTCATGCTGGAAGCCTGCAACCATGCCTTCCGGATAGATCATGTGAGCTGTGTTCTCGCCCCATGACATAAACCAGATAGAGGTGTTGGTAGAGCCGCTACCACCGGCGCTGAATACGTTCTCTGCGCTTGCAGCTTTGCTGGTGCTCAGCGTGTTGAAGCGTGGCGCCAGGCCCATGAATGCTTCAGGCTCAGCATCGGTGTTACCGTAGAAGGTATAGCGGGACACTTTGTTGTTGAAGCCCTGCAGCTTGCCCATGTTTTCGGAAACACGGAACGCAGCGGCATTGTTTGAACGGTCCGCCAGAGCCTTATCAACGAAGCCAAGGTCGTACAACATACCGGTGGTATCTGTCACTGGTACGGTCTGGGTTTTGGTTGGCTGAACGCCCTGGTTATAGCGGCGCCATACCGGCTCAGGAATACCTGCGCGGATGGTGGTTTTATGCTTAGAGCCGTCGTTACACGGCACATAGATCGCATCAGTCAGGATGTCGTTGGTTTTCGCCAACTGTTCCACGATGCGCGCGATTCGCCCGTTCTTGTCAGTACGATTGTAGATGTCAAGCAACGATGGCAGAGTTTGACCGATTAAAGCCATTTTTCATACCTCACTTTTTGGGATAGAAGGCGGAGATAAGGTCACTGCCGCCGCTTTCATGACCGCCGGTGACAACCTTGTCTTCTGACATTGCCTTGCCGACTTTGATAAACGCTTTAACAAGCGCCGGGTGATTACCCAGACCGGTTGTATCCAGGTATTCTTTCAGTTCTTGATCGCCGAATTGCTCCAGAGCACGCTGCGCAGCACTGAGGTTTGCGGTCAGCTTGTCGCCGCCGATCTCTTTGTCAGCCTTCACGTCGGCTGCCCACTGTTCTGTCTGCGCCTGCCAGGCTTCTGCCTGACGCTGCTGAACACCGGCAAGAATTTTCGGGTACGCGTCCACCAGCTTCTGCGCCTGCTCATTGGTCAGGTTCAGATCACGGGCAACCGGTTCGAAGTCCTTCAGCGCTTCGGTATCCAGCTCAACGCCTTCGCCAGCTGTAAATTCGTATTTCTCCGGAGCGCCTTCCTGCTTCTGCTCTTTTTCTTCAGCAGGCTTGTCTGCTGGCTTTTCACCATCAGCGGGTTTGTCGTCCTTAGGCTTGCCAGCCTGGGGCTGTTCGCCTTCTTGTTTCGCCGGTTCGCCTGCAGGTGCTGGAGCTTCGGCAGAAGGTGTTGCTGGCTCAGACGGCGCCGGTGCAGCGCCACCATCAGCTGGTTGCTCATTGCAAAGACGGCGATGCAGCAAACGTTCAAATAAATTCATGGTTACTCCTGTTCACTGGCCTCTGCGGCCATCTTCAGATACTGATCCGGGCAGTGCGCCATGACGCGCTGTAACAGAACCAGCGCCAGGTTGCGCTGCCCTTCGTTGAATGCGGTGATGTACGGGTCTACGTTGAAGCAGGCGCCGAACACCTGACCTTTCTCCAGCAGCGACCAGATGACGCGTCGACCCTGCTCGCTATCCATGACGAACTTGATGTCGTCCTTCTCGCGCTGCTCCAGATCGTTCTTCTTCCGCTCGTTCTGAATGCGCAGTTCTTCTTCATCGAAGTCCGTCATTGCTGCGCCGCTCCTGCTGCGTTAGTGAGAGCGGTAAGCGCGCTTGGGTCAGTGGTCTGCGTCTCGCTGAGTGTCTTGGCACCCTGCGCCGCTGCCATACCCATCTGCATGGCCTGTGCCTGCTGAACCTGTTTGGCACGCTCTTCTCGAATGCCCTGCACCTGCTCCTGCGGAACGATGACGGTCGGCGATACGCCGGACATTTCAGAGAAAGCGTCGATTGCCTGATCCACGTCGAGCTTGTCGAGTGCTTCAGGTTTGAACTGTGCGAGCTGGCCGATAAAGCCAACCGTCTGCGACAGGCTGGTGAGCCCGATAGATTTCTGCGCCTGCGCCATAACGGAGATGTACTCGATGCGCAGCGGCATGCCCTGCATTACGTCAGGCGGCTGCGGGAGCATGTTCTTACGCGCCATGATTGAGAACACGCGGTCGATAAGCGGGTTTAGAGCCTCGTCATTCAGGCGCTCCAGCACCGGTCCTAGCATCAGCAGCTTCTCTTCCTTCATCTCGATCACCGCTTCCACCGGCATTGAGCGGGTGTTGATGTTCTGCAGCATCATGAAGAGGTCGACAAAGTAGGCGCTGTTGATGGTCTGGCGGGTGTCCTGAATGTCAGCCAGCAGGTCGGCAGTATTCGGGTTGACCAGATAAGCAGGCTTGAAACCGTCCTGGCCGCTCACCACGTCGATATAAGTCACATCACCTGGCAGCAGGGAAACGCGCTGATTCTTCAGCGACGTCGGTGCGACCATCGGCGGGTTAGTGGCTTTGTCGATCAGCTGAGCTTTGCGCTTCTGCTCAACCTGAAGGGCTTTAACCTGACCGAGCGCCAGCATGCCAGGGCAGGATGACGCGTAAACGTCCTCGCCGTTAACTTCCCAGCGCGGCGCCAGGATCGGGAACTCATCAAAACCGGATTCACGTAGCAGCTTGTCGGCGTCGCCGCCGGTCTCGAAATAGACGGAGCGGAAAGGCTTGTTCTTGCTGTCCATCTTCCCGCTGTCGCGGTTGATGTTTGGCGTGATGCAGTGGTTTACCTCAATCCATGCCTCATACGTGCCGTTATCCCACATGCCCCTGACTGATGTGCTTACGTTGTCCAGGCCGAATTCCTGCACCAGCTGGCGCACGGTCATGGAGAACTGGCGGAATGAAGTATCGACGCTGCCGCGTGGGCTGTTCGCCAGGTAATAGCTGCCAATCGGGAAAGGCATTGTGCGGATCACATCCTGGTCATCTTCGAGCACAGCCATTGCGGCGGTACCGAAAGTACCCAGGCTGGCGTACATGACAGGCAGTGACTGGTACAGATTCGACTTGTTGAACACTTCGTTCATGCGGCGCTGCACGACTTCCAGCCAGATCTTAACCGGACCGTAATCCATCATGTCAGGGTCAGGTGTTGCCAGCTTGAACCACGGACGGGCAGGGCTGGTTATGCCGGACATCATGCCGCTGGACAGGATTCGCTGAGCCATTGAGCCGGTAGGGTCAACAATCTTGGTGTTGCGGCGGTCGCCGCGGTTAACGTCAGACGTCAGGAAGCGGGAACCACGCGGATTGATAAAGTCGCTCAGGTCGCGCCAGTGTGGCTCGAACGATGTGCGCTCAGTCTTCAGCTGTGCGAGCTGCTTCAGCAGTCGCTCTTTTTCGGTTTCCGCCATATCTCAGGTCTCCGTTACTGACCGAGCAGCGTTTTACCGCTGGTGTTGGCTGCGGATGTGTCGCCCTGAGCACCGGTAAGCATTGTCGAGTTGCGGCCTGCTGCGGCACGGCGGCGGCGCTCTTCGTCATCGCGGGCACTGACCACAGCGGCGTCCTGCTCCTGAGGCGCGGCCTGAACTTCTGGTGCCGCTGGCACTGATGGCTTGCTGCCGATACACATAGCGATAACCTCACACACGATTAAATTATTACCAATTTAACCATATATGGATTATTTTACGTAGTGCATTGACATATTCGGATGTTATTATTACCCTTCAGGTAATGAATTACGAAATCAATCGGATTGCGGAGGTGGTTATGTGACCGCTCATGCAGTAGCCCGGAGTACCGCAGCAGCATGTTGGGCTTAAAAGTAAAGGCGGTGGATAAGCGGAGCATCATCTCCGCACACAACATGAAAGCGCACTTCGATATCAGTTCTGTGAGGTCTTGTCGCTAAATCAAACTGGTGAGTGCGCTTCCAGGTGTGAGCAGTACGGTATATGGCACATGTGCCGCAGCGGTCCGATGGCTTCCTTGCTGTTTACGGCCAAGCGGGCAACCGGAATGTGCAAGTCAGTGTTATCGGTATGCACGACATGACGACTCACCATCGTGGCGATCAGGTGTGACACCTCGGAAGAGACGAGGATATCAGCCAATCACGCTAAGCATCTCTGCAGGTGCTTAGCGTGACTGGAAGAGTTACCACTTGGAGACGGTCCCTTTAAATGTCCTGGACAGTGGCGGTTCCGCACCGATAACGGCGGCGACAAGATGATGCAAACGGGAAAGGTCGTTAAAACTCGTTAGGCCGATGAGTTCAAATGGCTATAAAGAACTGACAGCCTGGAAAGACAGGCACACAACAGGAAAGAGCATTTCAGACACCACCTTATGCATTCCACTTGAATGAGTGCACATGGCAGGAATGCTCTTTCCGTTGTGGTGAATGCGCAGGCTGATGCGCGAATTTAGCGTCGACAGTTTCTATCTCCTTCCGGACTCGAGCGGAAAAACTGACTGACTAAGGGTGGAGAATGCCGGAGTTCAGCACCGGCCACCACACCAAATCACGTTAGGACCGTGATACGGCAGTACCAGGCAATGCGTGTAGTTTTGGCGGTGGCAGTTGCTCACACTTCTGACCACCGCCCTTTTTACAGCAGAACGCCATTCCGATGACGTTGCGCTGTAAACCCTGCATCACCCGCCAAGGAAGGCACTCCGTTGATTATTCGCCAGGTTCGTCCGGGCATTTTTTCCAACATAGAGAGGTCGTTATGCGTAAGTACAAATATCTTGTAATCGGCATTAGCGTGGCACTGGCTTTTATCGGGCTGCGTGAATTATCAATCCATTTCACCAATGCACCATCAATCGCATTAGACGGGCTGATGTGGGCGGTTGCTACGGCATCTGCAACGATGGCGCTGGTCGTTAAGCCTGAAAGCTGGAAGGTCGTTGAGCGAATGTTTACGCGTAAAGTAAAGCAATTACTGAGCGTCTTTTCTGCCGATCCTCGTTCAACCGGCGCGCTATGTAGCCCGCTGATTTAAACGACACAAACACTCAAAATACGAATATCAAATGCCAGCAATGTCTGGCATTTTTTTAAGGTGAAAATGGTGAAAATCATGAGCGAAACATCCACATTATCTTTCTCATCTGCTTTGGCATCACTCAAAGATGGCAGGCGTATCGCCCGTTCAGGATGGAATGGCAAAGGCATGTATTTGCAACTGGTCAAGCCTCCACAATCAGCAACACCTAACGATTGGCGCTTTGACGTTACATGCGGTGACGAGTATACGTTTGTTCCTGGAGTAAAACTTCTACCGTGGGTTGGGATGAAAACTGCTGACGGCTGCTTTGTGCCTTGGCTGGCATCTCAAACTGATTTGCTATCTGATGACTGGATTGTTATCTAATATCTCCGTGTCATGTCACAACCAGCCCGCCGATGCGCGGGCTTTGTTTTATCGGTTATTGCCAAAGGACAATTTTGTCCTTTGCCCAGGCGCAATTTTGCGCCCATTGTTTTATTAACTATTTCCATGGGTCGTAATCTGTGACCGCTTTCCCCTGCTGGCTCTCCTGCCCAGGAATGCGCAGCCGCTTCGTAACCGGGAAAGCAAACGTTAGCAGCAATGCGTCACCCTTGCCCGGCGAGCGGCCCAAGCGCTCTTTGATATCTTCCTTCGGCTCAATGACGATCTTGCCGTCCACCCTGACTTTGTACTCTGCCGCAGACAGGTCGTCCGCCGTCTCCTGATCGTCCAGCGCGCCGCCCAGCTTAAGCCACGTTTTGCAGCTGTTGAACATCTCGCCGCGCTTGTTGAGCATCTGCGGGTCGGTAGAGCCGCCGCCGAACGGGATTAGCTGCCATGTCCTGCCCCAGCCGTCACCGATGGACTTCAGCCCGGTACCGTAGCCAAAGTCGATAAATACCGCATCAGCCTGGTACTGATCCTCAAAGTCGGCGATGCGCTTCGCCATAATCAGATCGTCGGTGGTTTTGTTGCCGGTCCAGAGCACTTTGCTGTGCAGCCCCTGGCGCAGGTATATCACCGCGTCATCCACGCCGGAATACGCCGGGTCGACGCCGATAATCACAGGAGCGTGCGCCACCTGCGCAGCGGTCACTACGCGCTTCATTGCATCATCGGTGAGTCCGGTAGGGATAAACTGAAGCTCAGACGCGTCAGGGAAGATCCCCCGCACACGGACCTTAACGAAGTCGCTGTCCTCGCCGTAGTCATCCACCCATTTCTGCAGCTGCTGCTTGTTGGTGCCTTCCACGGTGCGGCTGTCAATCTGCGCGCACTTCCAGCGGTGCTTGTATTTGCGGAAGCACTCGCGGAAACGCCCGGTGTTGCGCGTCGGGTTCCCGAACGCCACCCAGATAATTTCGGTGTCTTCGTCCGTCAGTGCACCTTCTGCAACCTCCCACACCAGATCGGCAATATTGGACGCTTCGTCGAATACCACGATGATTCGCTTGCGCTCGTTGTGCAGGCCGGCGAACGCCTCTGTGTTGTGTTCAGACCACGGGATAGCGTCAGCGCGCCAGCGTTTATCGTGGCCAGGATCGTTGCTGTACATCGCCGTGGCGGTGCAGGTGAACCACTCTTTCGTGATGGCCAGGTTCGACCATTTGATGATTTCCGGCCAGGTCTTGGTGCGCAGCTGGTTGTCGGTGTTGGCGGTCACCACCACCTTGCAGTCCTCACAGGTGGACATGCCCCAGTTAATCAGCATCGAGATGAAAGCAGATTTACCGATACCGTGGCCGGATGCGCGGGCAAGCATCAGCGGCTGGTGACGCGTCGCGGGGTTCTGCAGGTGATCGCGTATCTCGCGGAATGCATCAGCCTGCCACTTACGCGGCCCGGTGGCGTGCGCCAGCTCTGTGCCATCCTCGCCCCACGGAAACGCATACAGCGCATAGCCCAGCGGGTCATACGTGAACGAGGCGATATCCTCGACGAGCTGCTCTTCCGGCGACATGGCTGGTGCTGTCATTATTCACCACCAGCCTGCTCTTTGACGCGGCTGCGCGCTTTCGCCATGCGTTCGGCGATGGTGACGGTGCCGGAAACCTCCAGGCGCTCTTTGAACGCGTTGACGTCGACGTGCTTACCAATCAGCTCGAGGTTCTTCACCTTGTCCGGCCATTTGATTTTTTTGAGGATGGTCTCTATCGAATCCTCGTTCATGTTCATGATGGTTGAGGACAGGTCGAACCCGCTGAGCGTGGTACGCCAGATTTTCGGCCATTCGCGGATCGGCTTCAGGCTGCCGTCGTCGTTAAGGATATCCAGCACATCCATCTGGTCGATTTCCACCAGGCGCATGAGGACGTAATCAGCGCTTACGCGCATGCGCTTATTGCGCTCTTCCATCAGTTCGGCGATTCGTTTCTGGACGCGCTCATCGCGCATATTCTGGCTGGCAAACTTAGCCGCCGTATTGGGTGAATACCCGGCATTAATCGCCGCCTGAGTCTGATTCTCCGGGCATTTGATGTATTCCTGACAATAAGCCTCCTTCAGAACACTGAGAGGCTCAAATTGCGTAGATTTGCGCTTATGCGGTTTTGGTGTCGCGGGCATCATTACCACCTGAGTAATTTTATTACCATGCAGGTAATACTATCACGCCCGCGAAGATGTTACATGACTGGTATCGGGTCTGGCTGCTGATTGCCTACGCGGTTCAGGAAATGGGTCACCACGCCGTGCACTGTAGTATCGTCCAGCGCCTCACCTTCAAGCGCTTCACCGTCAGGAGTGATCAGCGCCTTGCCCTGCACAACGGCGAATTCAGTGCGGCCGCAATACGAAATCAGCACGGTGTCACCCGGATGTGGTTTGTGCGAAACGTTGATGATTGCATAGCCCGCCGACGTCTCAATGGTGCGGCAGTTTCCGTCGTAGCCGCACAGGCTGGTGATTGTGAGAGCTGCTTCTGCGTAGTCTTTTGCCGGAGATGGAAAGCCCATGATGGAACCTCACATAAAAATACTGTACATTTAAACAGTATAATCATGTGAGGATTTAGTCAACCCGCCGTGACCTGTCACACCGCAAGTTTCGTTTCGTGCCAGCCAAGCCTTGTCCAGCAGGATTCCTCCTCCTTCAGGCAGCAGTCCGCAACCGGCAATTTATCCCCACACCTGCCGCACCGATTGGCGCTGATGGCTTTGATGCGGCCGCGTACCCGCGCATCATCCTGGCGGATCAGCAGCGCAATGTACTCGCTCAGTTCGTATGGCTCCCGGCCAGGACGACGCGCGACGCAGTTGCGCGCGAGCATCTCCATTTCCTGCTCATCGAGCACCAGCTCCAGTTTGCGATCACCGGCTTCCGCCTGGCGGGCGCGCTGCGCTGCTTTGCGTTCTGCTGCTGTCTTAGCCATTGCCATTCTCCAGACTAGCTTCAACAGGACCGGTCAGATACTTGAGCAGCATGCGATACGCTGCAAGTTGATATTCCTCGTTCAGGGTTAACCCTAATGCGTATTCAGCGTTGCCGCGTGACTCGAGCCGATTAATCTTTTCGGCCAGTGATTCCCGGTTTACCGTGACCATTTCAGCACCTCCCCGTTTTCTATTTCGATTATCGATGTCTGGTCTTTGCCACCAGCCAGGTCAATCCCGACGAATGCCGCAGACTGAGCCGGGACCACCACCGGCATCGGCACGCGGATAACCAGCTTTTTGAGCCTGTCGATTTCACCGGCCAGTTCCAGGATGCGGCGGTTACCGTATTCCGCTTCCTCGCGCCACCAGTTAACATCGGCTTTAAGGCGGCGCATGCGCCGCTGTTTGA
>OGZV01000842.1_pt1 | contig 31420 bp, 36 predicted proteins | sample 1576861 | NCBI WGS metagenome assembly OGZV01 (sample SAMEA3541501, study PRJEB24748) | human gut metagenome | biome: human gut; feature: human-associated habitat; material: faeces | place: China | collected 2012
GTGACAGCTGGTATATGAAAAAGAGTCTTGTTTCCGTTGTTGACGAATACCCTAATCTTGACCTGATCGGTAATGCAAGGTCAGACTCTGTCATTTATGATTTGGCACCGGCACCCACAGGCAGAAAAGGAAGACCTGCAAAACACGGACAAAGACTCTCCATAGATGAAGATTTTGCACTGTCAGATGAAAAGATTGGTGATTATTATATGGGTGTACGCCGTGTACTTACAAATCTTTTCGGAGCCAAAGAAGTCCTCGCGTATGTCACATGGCAGCACAAAAAGATATGCCGACAGCGACTTTTTTGAAGGAAGATGTTTCTTTACCTGATTTTTTACAATATTGGCCTCGATTAAAAAGATACACGGATATTAAAAAATATGTATCAGCGAGAAATGATGTGGATAGAGAATATCGTTTTATTTATGAAGCTGTAAGTCAACAGCGGAAAACGGAACATTTTTACGATGTATTAAAACAACGTTTATAACAAAAAGAATGTGGCAACAAATTGGCAACAGAAAATCAGCGAGCCAAAATAAAATATGCAAAACAAATAAATTACAGGCGATTATACCACAAGAACTAAATAAAATAGTTTAATATATGTGATAGCTTTGCGAGTTTGAATAACGGACAGAAATGCCGAAAGCCTGTATTTATGCGGGTTTTCGGCAATTGTTTTATCGAATGGTTCTAGTTTGGATCTATTTGTGGAGAGAGTAATGGAGTTATTAGTTTTGAAAAGGTAAATAAAAAAGGAAGAAGGTACAAGCTATGTTTGAGGGAAAAATGAATAAAGACATTTACCTTATATGTGAGAAAGATACATTTGCACCAGGAGATTTATGATCTTATAAATATATTTTTAATACAAGTTTTATGAAAGTGTTGGAGGTGGTTAAGTGGATATTTTATTTAAAAATGATGATTTTGTATTTTCATACAGAGTTGGTGGTATATTGAAACATAATGGTAAAATTTTGTTACAGCGTCCGAAGAATGATGATTATGCTATTATTGGTGGGCATGTTGCGACTATGGAGACAAGTATGGAAACTCTTAAACGGGAATTTGAAGAAGAGCTTCATGCTAAGATAGAGGTGGATAATATGTTAGCAATCGGAGAAATTTATTTTCTATGGGGTAAAAGACCTTGTCATCAGATATGCTTATATTATAATGTACATTTGTTGGATGATAATATTCCATTAGATGGTGTGTTTCATGGATATGATGAGCTAGATAATGAAAGAATTGATTTGGATTTCTGTTGGGTTTCATTAGAAGATTTAAAGAATGGTACTAAGGTATATCCTTTGGAGTTGATACCATATATCCTTGAGCCAGGGAAAGAAATTGTACATTTTATTTCAAAGCAAATTTGAGGAGATAGTCAATGATAGAAAATATGAATGTAGAATTTGGAAGAACATCAGATATTGATTCATGGATGCGATTAGTGAGAAAAGTAAGTTGGAATTTTCCAGGATTAGAGACAGAGCAGAGTATAGATGAACATAAAATAATAGTACTGAAATTCATGAATGACAAATGTGCTTTGTGCGTGAAGGACGAACAAGATATTGTTGGTGTGCTTTTATATTCAAGGAAGCGTAATATGATATGTTGTTTGGCTGTTGATCCAGCTTATCGAAAAAAAGGAATTGCCGCAATGTTGTTGAGTGAAGCACTTGATAAACTTGACAGAGATAAAGATATAATTGTGTCCACATTTAGAGAAAACGATGTTAAAGGAATTGCACCTAGAAATTTATATAAGAAATTTGGTTTCGAAGAGGATGAATTGATAGAGGAATTGGGGTATCCTAATCAGAGATTTATTCTTCATCCACATAATTAGTTATGAAAAAAGTTAAGCTGAGATTGTAATATGTGAAGTAAGGTTTATTTTCCTTGCATAAATATCAGTTCCTGTGTTAGGATACTATCTAAGGAAAGTACCCATGCTACATATAACCAACGCTGCAATAGCATTGATATAACCACTTTTGATAATATGCTTTTACGAATTGACTGTAATAAGGAAGAGGATGGATTGAAGACCACACCTAATTCGCAGTGTGCATTAAATGCTCTTGCCATTGACACCCCTATGGAGTATGCTCTGTTGGCTTTGACGGGTGAGATGCAAGATTGGGTGGATGCGGAAGATAGTCTGGAAGTGTGGTAATTTTATGGGTGGATTGCTATGTATAGTAGTCCACCTTTTATAAAGTCTTCAGGAAAATATAAGTGGAATGTATGAATAGTGCGTGGTAAAATAGGAAGTGGAAAATTTGAATTTTCTGTTACATGTGAAAAGGAAGAAATGGCTTTAAATTAAGTAATGCAACCTTAAGTTGCGTAAATGCAAAAGTAAGTTGGTAGAAAGTTATCCTCCGTTGAGTTACATTTTATTTGCAAGTAATTGCAATAATTATGAAAAGAGGTTTGAATAATGAGTTTTGGAGAAAATCTTAAAAATGTCAGAAAGCAGAGAGGTATTACACAAGAAGAATTAGCAGAAATATTAGGTGTTTCGAGACAGGCAATTTCTAAATGGGAATCAGACAATGGTTATCCTGAAACAGAAAAATTATTATTGCTTTCGAAAACACTAAATACTTCTTTAGACTATTTAATGAATGATGCTTTAGAGATGCAGAAAAAGGAACAAGCAGAAGAAAAAAGTGTTGTGATTGCACCATCAGGAAAAATTGCAATTACAATGCATGATAAGCAAAATGTGATTGTTTGTCATTCAGTCAGAAGTTCTAAAATAATGTTCCCACATAAAGATGAACCAGAATATATTTTGCTAGGAATTGATAAAGTGACTTTTTGGGGAGAGCATACAACTATACTTGGATGGTATGCGACATTAGAGAATGTAGAAAGAGAAATTCGGGAGATTGCAGAGGCTATCAGTATAGGAGAAGGTGCTTATAACCTTAAATATAATGCAGATGTTGAAATATCGGGATTCTTTAGAACTCCTAAAATAAAGAAATAAGGAACATAAACTTCCAGTTTGAGCCTTTGTAAATTACCCTCCCACGAGCATATCTTATCTGCCCGTGGGAGTGCAATTTATAGCCTAAGAGCTGTTTTTACAACATCCATGATATAAGAGGTTCAATCCAATCGAAAAGCAAATCCACCAGCTTACCACATTGATATCCAGCGGAATACACATTCCCGCAATCAATGCAAAGGTAATATTGACGATACACAAAGCAACCGTCACCGCTTTTCTTAAGCTTTTTACTCCGATAACTTTGTAATACTGCCAGCGGTCATGCCACTTCTCACTAATATGGTCAAATACATTTCTGAATAGAAAAAATTCTCCTATTAAAATCCCTACAGAAGCAAGTATCATAATGCCAATCACAACATAAGAATGCATATAATCTGTAAGATAACCATAGCACCGTTGATACAGTCCGGCAATCATTTCAGCTGCATCACAACAATTCTTCCAGCGGTTTACAAACCACTGGGGAATCGTTTTAGCAACATCCTTATCCATAAAAAAGATATACTCTGTCTGTATGATACAGATAAAACAAAATACCCATGTCCAGGTGCTTAGTGTTACAGTCTGCTTTTGAAGGGCGATCTGCAACCTGCCTTTCATATCAGCTACCCCATTTCATTATTGGAAAGGATAGATGTGTAGAAAAGAGATGCTTTTGCTGATATAATTATAGATTAAGAAACTGATTGTAAAAAATAAAATTATGAAAGGCTGAAAAATGGAAAAAATTACAGATATTGTTTTTGACAAGATTGTTGATCAAATTCTGGATTTGGCTTGTGGAAAGACTAAAACAGAAATTGAAAATTTAATGAACCAAAATAGAAATCAAAAAATACTTGAACATTGTATGAAGAAAATTGCAGATAGCGATTGGTTCAAAAATGAATTTCCAAATGTTGAGTTCTGTTTAGATCATAATAGTATTTATTCTATTGATGATAAAAAAATTAGGATTGGATTAGAAAAAAGAAAAATTACAGAGAATATTACAGAGGTTGTTAGGCATTGTTTTATTTCCGATAATGATGATATTACAAGGATTTCAGAGATGGTGACTGAGCAATATATACAGCAAGCAAAAACCACAATGCAATTATATGAGATTATTGAACATCAACAACGAAATTATGAAAACTTAGATGGAGCGATTAAAGATGTAAAACAAATAATTATTTCAAATAAAAGAAAAGAAGAAAAGCTGCTGCTTGAAAAAGAACAGTTGCTTAAGCAGGAATTGTCAAATGAGGTAAAAAACTATATTTTTGATATGATGAATAGATATTTATATTTTATATATAAATGCAGTCCAGAAATGGAAAATCCTTCAAGATGTGCAGAATTTGATGTTGTTCAATTAATGCAAGTAAAAATCAAGGAGGTTATTGATAGTATCAATTCATATGTAAATAATGATTTCTGCGAAAAAGGCGTCCGAGTGTTTAGCGCTAATGGTCTTAGACATGTGGAAGAAGATGTGGATTATTTTAAATTTATGGAATTTGGATTTAAGAATGCAATTTTGGAAGATACAAGAAAGATTCTTGACTATAGAGATATTATTGATACGGAAACCTATGTATATCTATTAAGAGTGCGAAATGCCTTAAACGGTCCTCTTTTTCCTTCGTTGTATGAAATGGGTCAATATAATATCATTAATTGTAAAAAAATCAGTATTGATGTGGATTGTTTTAGAAAGGAGCTATATTCATTAGGCGAAAATATACTAAGGCTAAGTAAAAAGTTCCAAGAGTAGTTATTGGAAATATAATGGTATAGAGAAATGCTGTAATCTAGACTAGATACGATTTTAGATTTATGATAGCGTAATAGATAGAAGTCAATCCTATTATGTTAAGAAACAATCGTAACTTTCCGTTTCATTTGAAAGGCAAAAGAGAATTTTATTGTTTATAATACTAGCAATCTGAAATAGTAGAAATATTGTGGGGGGGGCTTTTTAATAACTTAAAAGTGGCATAAATAAATGATTTGAGTGGGGCAGCAGAACAATTTTATAAAATGTAATGAGAAGGAACCCGTTAGAAATTGGTGCGATCACGAAAGATGAGTACAATGAATGAAGGTTATAATTATCCGGCGAAGGTATAAGAAACTGGATAATTGCATATTTTAATAATGGAGATAAGGGGAAAGGAAAAGGTTTTTCTTGAAATCATGAAACAATCGTGTTATATTATTAGTAGAAAAGATGCCACCGATAGACGGTTGGCCCAGTAAATTATAAGTGAAAATAGCCGCTCAGTTTACCAGACCGGGGCGGCTATTTCTGTGTCTTATCAGTATCCTTACCAAGGGAATATCCTAATCCAAAGCTTACCACTGCGATAAAATCAATAATACTCATTGGCTCAGCCCTCCTTTCGTCAGATTCCCAAATGGGTTTCTATGTAATCGGAGGGTCACAGTCCCTCCGGAGAGGGCCAACCGCCTACCGTTATGGTGGCATCCAATAAAATTCTAACATATCGTATCGCTTTTTTCAATTATACTTTTAAAATCCGCACGATCTGCACAATTCCAAAATGCAAGGGGAGATGGAACATTACATTTCTTTGGATTCCCAGAGATATTTTGCGCCATCTAACAGTGTAATAAGTGCTTTTAGCATAGCTGTGAAATCTTCCTGCAATTCGTTGATCTCATCTTGAAATAAAGCGACGTCTTTGGGTATAATCTCCTGACTGTCGAAAGAGAAGATGTTTTGCTCCAGATCAAGAAGTCGCTGGTACAGTAATTCGACTTCATCAACTAAAGGAAGGATCGTCTCCTTTTTCCCGACAACACAGATACGGTCGTATAAGCAGCTTCTTGTATAAAAGATTTTCTTAGGAAGTCCGCTTGCTTTGATACGGGCTTCGATTTCTTTGCGCTCATATGGTGATGGGCGAAAACTGATTGTTTGGTTTTTATGCACATTGCTCATAGTCATTCATCCTGAATCAAATGGTGTGATTTATCATTTTGCGTGTTGTCTGTTCATGACCAGATACAACTCGTCGTGAATAGTAAAACAAGTAGATCATATCGAATAGCCAGTAGCAGAAATTGCTACTATTTTGCTACTAAAAATCTGCAAAATAGTGTGTAACAGCAGGAATATGCAACAAAAATCAGAACATTTACCGCAAAATACGAAAGAATATTACGGGATGACTAAACCCCCGGGACGAGTTTGAATAATTTTTAAAAGCTCGCAAAGCCTAGTAAAATTGGCATTTGCGAGCTTGATTTTTGCCTTGTGGTACTATTTTGGTACTAAACAGTAATTATTAGATTAGTCAGTCAATATTTGGATTGATCCAAATTGACGAACGATACTGGGATTTTCTTCTGGATATTCTTTTAACAGTATTTTGTAGCCAGAATCAAAATAGGCTGCAGGGAATAGACTACTAACTGTTAGAAATTCATTTGTACCAAGCCATTTAAATCCTAATTTTGAAGGTATTTTCGCAATGCCAATTATAAGATCACTATAATCAATGGGATATGTATTGGTTTTACGAAGCATATATGCATGTTGTGCATGAGGTCGTAAGAAATATGATGGAAGAGATTTTCTTAAATCAACTAAACGCGACTTTTTGCCTTCGTATACTCCTTTGTATTCAGAAACAGTTATTGCGTCTGTGGCTACAAGAAGAATATATGAGTACTCATTTGGGGTTTTGTAAAAATAAACATACTCATGAGAATTTATTACTTCAGATTTAGCTTGGTGAAGTGCAAACCATAGGGCAACCCAAACATTATCCACTACGTCAATATGAGATGTTTTGATTCCGTAATGCTGTAGTAGAGGTTCTAAAATTTTGCGATCATATTGTTTAAAAGATTTAATGTTTCTTTGAATGAAATTCATCTTTTGGTTATAGCTTGCGGTGATTGAATCAAAACGTGTGCGACCTCTGTATAAGGAAGGTGTGAGCGAACCATTGAAAAGGTCTGTTTGTCCACGTAAGAATACATTGTGTTCCAAATTATTCATATACTTGCCATAGCCAATAAATTGTGTTAAGTCATGAACAGTTTCGATAGTGTAGATGTTAATTGATTCACCACATGATAATATTATCGGTTCAAAAGTAATGTTTGAAGGCGTTTTTTTCTCAAAATTTAGTACTTTGTAGAGCATAGTTAAATCTCCTTTCTTATGCCTGAGGCCATGTAATTTTCCATTCAAAATATTCATTTGGAGAAATCTCTCCGTTATTTAATTTCGTTTTTATTTCACACCATTCCGAAAGGAAATCATTTACCAATCCATATTCAAAAGTTAATGCGACAGGTGAGCCTGCACTTTCATAATCATCTTCATTGTAAGTTGGTCTGGCATCCTCGGAAGGTTTAGCTGGAGTCATTGCAGTCAGATGAATCAGGTTGCCGGGAGCTGTGTACTCTGGGAATCTTGTTCCTTTTCCACGGGCAGGAAGTGATGAGGCACTTTCTTCAAGCCAGAAAAGTGTTTCAATGATATCTTCAGCAGCACCGAGACTGTAATCAGAGATAGCTTTGTAATTGCAGTGCAAAGCCGCGGCAAGCTTTTGAATCATATCTTCGCCGGGAATACGTGCACCGGTTTCGTATTGTGATATACGGACTGACATATTTTTTCCTTCAAAGCCAAGAGCACCACCAAGTTCATCCATTGTCATTTTACGGAATACCCGTATTTTCTTTATTCTTTCACCTATTGTCATAGTGTAGTTAGGGTATTCGTCAACAACGGAAACAAGACTCTTTTTCATATACCAGCTGTCACAAAGGATGATAACATTTTTCTTTTGTGAAAATTCAGGCATAACCTAGCGGACCATAGATGCGGCAAGCTGCAGTTTTGATTCTTTTTTCTGCCACATCCTGTAACCTAAAGGTACAGCAAGATAGGAAATCTTGTTGTGTTTCCAAACCGGTACGCAGAGCATCAGGCTTACAAAACAATGCCCATTTAAGTAATTAGAGACATTGTGGGCAGCATAGTCAAAAAGTTTTGATACATTTTCAAATTTCGTGCCAAATTTTGTAACCATAGTATCGTCTATGCAAAGAAATACCGGCTGAGTTTTTAATAAATCCGGAATCAGATGTAAAGCAGTCCGTGCAGTCACATTCATGAACCTGGAATAGTCAGCCTTAGCATAAGAACATGCATGGTAAAATCCCTTTCCAGTTTGGAAAAGAACTTCAGTAAGTTCTTCCTTATAATGTAATTAATATAATATTTTACTTAACACATTTGCGTTAGATTATGTTGCCAAATCGTTGCCAGAACTTAACACTTTTTGTTTGGAATAGGCGTAAATAAAGGCTCAATTTTCACAAATGTGTCAGGGGCAAACCCTATTTTATAAAAAATGGCAAAGAGAAACTTTATTTCCATTCCTCTTCCCCACTCATTACATTTTATAAAATATGTTCTACTGTCCCTTTCAAATCCTTTATTTATGCCACTTTCAGACCATTAAAAAAAGAACCCGACACAGTATTTCTACTATGTCAGATTCTTGGGATTATAAAAAATAAAATTCTATTTTGCCTTTCAAATGAAAGTTACGATTGCCCTTTGACATAGTAACATTGTCTAATTATAGTATAATAAACAACATACATTTTTGCAAGTAAATATTTGTTATAACACATAAATCTCTAAATTTATTCTCTTGTCATATTTTTTTCCACATTGAATATACTATAAAAGGCAACCATTATAAACACAATTATGTGTATGACAATTGTAAAAGTTGGTCATTATCTTTTATAATTAAATGACCTGTTGGTGCAACTCCAACATAATGGTTGCTATTTTTTCACAATACGATTCTTGGCTTGTAATATTTGCAACTTTTTCATATCGTCTTGTCCAAAAAACTTGTCTGCTACATGCTGGGCTTTTCCATTTAACACAATCTCATGATTTAAGAAATATTTTCTTACGACCATAGCCACCATGTTTTTTAGCATATCAGAATCTACAGAGTCATACAGATTTTCGGCTTTCGTTGAGAAATTATAAAAATTTCCATTGTTTTCTTCCATCATTATATTTTGTAATATATAATTTAGGTTATCATCATATGAAAATTTATTTAACTCATACATGCACCACCAAATGATATCCATCTATCGATAGCTGCTCTCCTCTTACATGGTCTTTTCCCAGAAGCTCTCGGTTTTCATTATACAAATCCCATATTTCTGCATCCGGCACATACTCCACAATATCACAAAAGTCTGCATGTAAAGTTTTGCAGATTTTGCTAAGAATCGTGAGACTCACCTCTTCATCACGGCGAAGCTTTGTCATTGTGTTAGGAGCAATTTCTGCCTTCTTACGCAAATCTGATTTGCTCATTTCTTTATCCACTAATAATTTCCATAATCGTTTATAAGATACAGCCATGGTAATTTCTCCTTTTTCTTTTCACGCTATCAAACCAACTTATCCAGCATCTCTGCAATCTCTTCTCTTTCACCACTACCATTTGTTTTAAATCTCAGTAATGGAATTTCATACAACTCCATAATATGATTTTTCAACAAATCTCTTGAAGCCTGAACAGTATCCTCTTTATGGTATTCATATCCGTCAACCTCAATCGCCAACACAGGCTTTTTACCAATTCTGTTATAAATCAGAAAATCTAAATGTGTTGCTGGATTCATTGCATACTGACATTCCTGCTCATTTAATAGTTCTGGATTCTTAATCAACATATTCAACGGAAAATGACAAACAACATCCAAGCTTGAATACTTGTTAGCGGAGATAATGTCCTCTATCAATGAATACATCAGGTTTTCCGAATCATATTCTGATACTTTTTTGTGCTTCTGCAAATATACCCTTCTTTCCTCAGTATACTGCTTGTAAAGGTAATCAAAAATCGAATAAATCTTGCTTTCAGTAACCTCAAAATTATTATACTGAATATAATCAATCAAATCTGTTATATTGCGCTCTTTTGATTGCTCATTTCCAGTTACAACCAGCATCAATTTCTTTTTCGCTCTTGATACAGCAACATTGATTAAATACGGATCATCTGCAAAATCAGATATCTCATCATCCACAGTAGATATAATAATATTCTCTTTTTCCTTACCCTGGAACTTATGCACCGTAGCCGCATCAATATCTGTAATCTCCTTGCTTAATGCTTCTACCTGATTTTTGTACGGTGCAATAATTCCGGTTTCTTCCGGATTTGAAACATATTTGGGTATAATCTCATTTTTAATAACATCTATCTGGCGCTGACTATAATGGTTACGTTCATGATTTCCCGCTACCGTTTTTACTACCGATAAAACATCCTCTTCACCCTTATCCGTTGTCATAATAATCAATTCACCACGATAGAATTTCTGGTTACAGAAATTTATTATTTTAGGGTGACACCTATAATGTTCCCGCAGCAATGTTTGTGTTACGTTTGGCATAACATCCAAAATGGATTGCAGAAAACTGTTTGTATACTGATATCCTTCACTCACATTAAAACTGTCAAATATAGCTTTTGCTTTTGCCTTTATATCATCTGTAACAACATTAGGAAGTTGCTTGGTATCACCCACAATAACAACATTCCTTGCACAGGACAATGCCAACGCACCAGTTGCAATATCTACCTGTGATGCCTCATCCATGATAAGGTAATCATACACCACATCTGAATTCAGGCTGTTTCTTGATGAAAATGTTGTACTTAATATAACCGGATACTCAGCCAATACATCATATGGTTCCTTCCACAGATTATCTCCACTAAAAGTTTTCCTACTACTGTTACCTTCATATTTCCTTGCCAGTTTGTCTTTTAGGACAACCATTGACTGATTGCATAAATCCTCAAGCAAATTTTTATTAACACCATTTAAATACTTTTCAATATCTGCAATTTCCGCAGACAACTCCGCCTGCTTCGCACAATAATACATTGCCTGAAAGGTTGTAATTATCTTTGAAATATCCTGCTTATAAATGCCCCAATTGGTTACTCCATATTTAAATAAGGCTTTTATCTTAAACCAAAATCCTATTGCCGTTTTCTCTTCTGAAATCAACTGGCACTCCTGCCACAATACCATCCATTGCTTTGAAGATAGTTTTTTCTTAAACTTAATACTATCTGTATGAACATCTGATTCTTTAACATATTGATTGAAATATTCCTGTTCAGTAACCAACTGTGAAAGTTTCTGCCTTAAACACGCTAATTTTTCCTGCTTATCAAAAACACTTTTTAACTGACTGGATTGCTCTGCTATTTCCTTCTGCAAAACACCTGGATCTTCTCCCATTTTCCACGACGAAAAATCGGGATAAGCAGCGTTCTGATGCTCAACAAATAATTTCTTATTTTTAGAACTTCCTAATGTTGCAGCAATAAAACCCAAATTGTATTTTGGAGAAGATAATTTTTCATATACATTTTCTGTTGCCGAATTATTATTGGATACTATCTGTACCGTTTTCCCTTGCATTAATATATTGGCAATAATATTCAATATTGTTTGTGTCTTCCCTGTTCCTGGAGGTCCCTGTATAACACTAATCTGATTCTCCATGGCATTTTTTACAGCCTTATACTGACTGTTATTGCATCCAAATGGAAAGATCGGAATATATTCACGTCCTGCTATTTTTCCTTGCAATGATGATGGATTCAAATACTTTGCTAGAGCTACATCACTACCCACAAAAGAAATCTTGTCAAACTTCTTAGACAATAATTTTTCACCAGTCTCTTCATTCTTAAGATTACTCAAACCTGCAATTTGCTTTATATATTCAAATACATTTGATGACTGACTCTGGGTAAAACACGACTCTGTAATATGCAAGTCATTCCTACGATAATCTCTTTCACTACCATTGCCAAAACAAATGTGCCAATAAGACTCACTTCCGCTTCTAAATACATATATTGCAATAACATCAAAGAACTCTCGTCCTTCTCTGCTAATCCGATACATGTTAGGATTCAAAACCTCCGGATCAGTCAACTTTTCCACATTCAAATATGCATAAGAGTATGTTTTTCCGGTATTGAATTTCACATCCCACTTTTGGGTATTTCTATTGTACACACATGACATTATTTCAGATGTCTTTATTTCATCCTTTATAATAACCATATAATATCTTGTATTCATCTATTCCTCGCTACTTCTTATCCGCACGCTGCTTGTCCTTGAATTCCTTCTCCACATAGCAATGTTCATGCTTACCAACCAACTTATCACCTTCAAAATCCAGTTCAATAATATATGGCATCCAGTCGATAATTCTTAGAAAATCTTCACATCCAAAACTGTTATCATAAAAATTCAATATAGTACTAAGGGCAGTACCATGGGTTCCTAAAACAATATCTTTATCCGTATTATCTGATAAAATCTCGTTTAGCGCCTCTATGTTACGATTTTGAACCATAGCAATGGATTCTCCACCCTCTTCATGATAATCATGGTCAGCCCAACGTTTCTGGAACATTCCGTGGTTGTTGCCATCAGGACCTTTTTCACGCTCCCTTAATCTCTCATCTGTTATAATTTCTTTTCCGAAAAAAGCTGCCGCATCTGCAATGGTATCCATGCTGCGTTTGTATGGACTACAATAAAACGCATCTATTTTCTTATCCTTCAAAAATTCTAGTACAATTGCAGAATCTTTCTTGCCTTCTTCCGTCAAAGGTCTTGTTCTGTCTTCTTTCCAATCATGTTCCGGCTGTGCGTGACGCACGAAATACACTCTTGTCATACCGTGTCTCCTATCTCTTCTCAAGAATCAAATGATGAAAAAATGCGATGTCTTTATATCCATCCATATCAGATACCCGCATCTCGATTTCCACCATTTTATCCTGCCAGTCAACATCCTTATGTATTTCCTGATTTTGTTGCATATCCCAGAAAGTTCTCATTCCCAGTGTCTTCGTAATTGCAAGTTCCGGACACCATTTTTCAATATCTGCATCCTCATAGTAACGAATTGCTCCGTACTTTGAAGCCATTCCGTCATTACCATCTAACAGACTATGGGCATGTTCAAAATCATTCAAAAGTACAACCATCTGCATAACCCGACCTGCACGATTATGTTTCACAATAGAAATCTTGCCATTATGTTTTAAAATCCTTGCAAACTCCTTAACAATATCCTCTCTATCTTCGGCGTACTCCAAGACATTGTGACAGATAATCATATCAAAGGTCTCATTATCAAATTTATGCAATTCATCGGTACTACCAACAATTTGCGTATATTGGTTGTCTATCCATCGCTCTTTTATGCTATCTCCATCCGGTTCAATGGCTGTTACATCGTTATGCTCTGCCAGATAGTTTGCGGTTACACCTATACCACTTCCAAAATCAAGTATCTTCTTATCTCGAATTTCTCCTAATCGTTTCCATACAATTCTCTTCATGAGACATTCCCAAGGTTGTAAGTCTGTTACTTTATGCATCATACCAGCTCCATTTCATCTTCCATTTTTACAAATCCATATTTTTCATACAATGGCCGCCCCATATCTGTTGCCTCTAAGGCTATCTGCGACACGCCCTGTTCCCTCGCATCATTTACCAGTAAATCCAATGTATGAAATGCAATCCCCTGTCTCCGATATTCCGATGCTGTATACATATTCATAATATAAGCCTTTTTACCTGTTGGATTATGGTAGGTCGGCATAACCTGATAAAAACTCAATCCACCAGCTCCCATAAACTTTCCGTTATCATACACCAAATATGCAATATGCTCACCGCTTTCCAACGCACGCCTATAATAGGCATATGATTCTTCCTCAACAACAGACATATCCTCATCATCTGACAACTTATTTGCTGCACGAAGGACAATTATTCTTGTTCTTACCAATTCATCTATATCTTCCATTGTTGCTCTTTTACATTCAAATCTTTCTACCATCCTACACCTCTACCAGCAAAGACTCTCCTTTTGAATAATCTCCACTTGTCCATTGCCATTGTTCAGAAAGTTCTATTTTCTCGTTTTCTTGTACAGTTGGCACACTATGGCACTTACCTGTCTTTATTTGCATATTCTGATTCATGTGGTGATACACAAAATCAAGTTCCCAATTACATAAAACCGATCCAATCAACGAACCTTTTAATATATCTCCACCGCTATATTCAGCCCACAATAGATTTCCATTCTGATGATATGTAAAGTTGGTCTGTTCACCAACCTCACCGTTTTCAGAATTCATTTTGGGAATAAATTTTCTTCCATCATAATTTATATCTGTCGAGATTTTATGAAGTTCCTTTTCCATAACCTCATACGCAAGTATCACTCCATTTTCTACAGGATAACGCTCATGCATTACAGTCACAAATCCGAGCTTTTCATAAAGGGCTGCCGCCGGAAGTGACGCATCCAGATATGTCTTATCAAATTTTTCGCCAATCTGTTCTTCAATATTTTTCATAATAAAAGTGCCATATCCCTTTTTCTGGTGTTCCGGAAGGACATAAACTCTTGTAATGTGATCATCCACAAAACAACCTGTTGCTACGATTGTTCCATCTATTTTTAGTACACTTACATAACCATTTTTAATATCCTTTTCTATAGCATCCTCTCTAATCATTTTTTCATCCAATCTATATCTTAAAGTTCCATCAACCCGTTTTCGTCAAAGTAATAAATATTCTCTTTCTTATATCCATACTTTGAATCTGGAAATGCTATGTGCGGTTCAAATGTAAAATATTTTACATCAGCAAGTTTTGTCATATTACCTTTTTCAATGTAAACTCTATCACCTTTGGTTTTTACAATGGAATGCCCCAGATTGCCCATAAAATCAAGATTCACAAATCCATTTTCTACGATGTACCTATTCATATGATAGTACAATTCCTCAAAGGTTGTTTCCTTCGTGGCAAAACGCAATAATTCTATATGTAATTTTTCTTCCATCTGCAGACCGCTTTTCCATTCCGGATTTTCAATCAGCCCTATATCCTCTACAACCTTACCATTTCCCACAATAATAGTTCTCGCATAATCTCCCCAGATATTCCCCATCTGCGGACTTAAATCAATGGTTATTATATCGTTGTTTCCTATAACTCTATTCGAAGTTACATACTGCTTACCAGATACAGAAACAGTTGTTTCATCTCCTGCAAATACAAATGCACCAACATCCCAATACCAGAACGAATCTGCACCCAACTCTAACAGTTTTTCCTCACAAAACTTTCGGATCTCAAGTAAATTCATTCCCGGCTTGATAATTTTTTAATGTATTCTATAGTCTGTTTCACTACCAGCTGTATCCGACTGTAAGACTGCTTTTCTATCTGCAGATACTTTTCAATCAATTTAGGCTGAATCAACGGATACGTCCAGTTTTGGGGCAACTCATCCATAAGCTCAACCTTCTCTATCTCACTTTCCAGCTGGCCTGAAAATTCCGTTATTTCCGCAAAACATAATAATCCAAATGTTTCCTCACCGGTCTCATTTACACTATTCTTACCCTTGACGGAATAAACGCATATTGGCTTAATATCAAACTGTATGGCACCTGTTTCTTCCTGAAGTTCTCTCTTAGCAGTTTCCAAAATATCCTCTCCAGCTTCTCTATGCCCTCCCGGCACCTCATATGTATCTCTTTCTTTATGCTTGCAAAATGCCCACTTGCCGTTACTCTGTGAGATAATCACTGCAAATTTCAATAGTTCATCATTAACCGTATCATAAAATTTTACTTCCACCATATTTCCTCTCCATGTACATATCTATAATATTTCATTTTCAATAAAACCCGCAATACCATCTTCATCATTTGAACCAATTACAATATCAGCTCTCTCTTTTACCTCATCAATCGCATTCCCCATTGCAACACCTGTTCCACATAATTCAAGCATTCCGATATCTGCATAATCATCTCCAAATGCAATAATTGAATCTGTACTAAATCCACATACTTCCGTAATCTTCATAATTGCGTTTTCTTTCGTCACATTCTTTTTTGTAAACTTGTACCAAAATCCATCAGAGAAACGAATACAATCACAATCAGAGAGACTTCGAGTCAGCTTATCTGCCTTATCTTGATTAAATATCTCAACACACATTTTTAATGAACATTCGTTAAAATCTGAAAAATCTGTATAAATACTATCTCCCCAACTCTTATCTAACTTCTTAGGATCTATTTTATAATTCCAATAATGTGCATCTATTGTGTCTATCGTAATTTCGCAATCATTTCCACAAATATTTCTTGCCATGTCAATCATCACATTCGTTTCTTCTTCGGAAAATTCTGCCCTATAAATATATTCTGTTTTGTATTTTACTAATGCACCTCCACTCGATATTAAAATATCGGGCATCAATTCATTTAAAAATACCAAAGAGTTTTGCTCACTTCTGGAGGTGGAAACACCTATCAATATATCATTTCCCCTGCATTTTTTTAGAGCTGATAATGTTCTGGTTGATATTGTTTTGTCACTCTGTAATAAAGTTCCGTCTAAATCAAATAAAAGAAGTTTGCATTTCTTCATATCATTTTTTCCTTTTCATTCTTCTGAATAATTACATTTGCATCAATTACTCTCCCCACAAATAGAGCCAAACTAGAGCCATTTGATAAAACAAATGCCGGAAACCCGCATAAATACGGGCTTTCGGCATTTAAATCCGTTATTCAAACTCGGCAAGTTCAGAGATGTTCTTAAATATATTTGTTTAAGTTTTGTATCTTTTTTGCCGTTATTTTATTTCTGTTGCATATATTATTTTGGCTCACTGATTTTCTGTTGCCAATTTGTTGCCATAAAACTATTATGTAATATCACCTCAACTTTTCAGCAAATTATATCCTTAAGGGAATTAAATTTTTATGGTTCGCATATTCCTTCACTTGCTAATGTTGATTGAATAAATGCTCTCATTAAATCTATTGATTCTTTTAATTCTTCCCTTGTAAACCTAATATTAGCATGATTTTCCGGATGATGAATTTGATGTCTAATATATTCTGTCAATATTTTTTGTTCATCAATCAACGTCCCATCTTTACGTTGCCTTTTATATAGTTTCGTCGGTTTACCAGATATATAATTATTTTTCCATCCTTGAAATTCAATAAAAGAATATAGCTCATCATGGTATTCCTCTGTCGCTTCTCCAAATGCTACATAATTAACTTCATTTAACGACGGATATTGAAGTTGTCCAGGTAATACTCCCAAGATTTCTTTATGATTTTCATTATCATTTTTTATTAGTCTTAAATTTGTAAATTGCAATTGTTTCACAATATACGAACTATGTGTTGTTAAAATCACTTGTGTATTTTCAGCCTCTGCTAGTGATTTAAATGCTTCAATTAGCATACGTTGATTATCTGAATGTTGTGATGTTTCGGGCTCTTCTATCGCATAAATCACACCTGCACCATTTTCAGTCTGAAAACGTCTTTCTGCTTCTGCTCTAAAAAAGTTTAATAAAACCAGTCTTTTTACACCGCTGCCTCTTTTATTTATCGGAATATCTCCATCTCCTGATATTGAAACATTCTTAAATACATCCTGCCATTTTAAACTTTCTGCTGATGGTATAACTGGATTTAAACTATCAGCAATTCCGGGATCCATTTCTCGTAATTTTTCTAAAGTTCTATTTGATACTTCCTTTAGTTTTTCTTCAACCCCTTTCGCTATTTCTGAAAGTGTATCTTGCAAACGTGAATCTGTCAAAATCTGTTTCACCGCTTCTTTCAAAGGATCTTGTACCTCGTTATCACCATCACTATTTTTTCTATCTGATTGAAATAACGAATAAACCGGCAAATATCCCGCTAATTTATCCCAAATCTTTTTTGCATCCTCTTTTGAAACGTCAATCTCCATATCTTCTAACTGCAAATCATCCTCAAACTTATTCCAAATAGCTTTTCTTAATAATGCATTTACTGTCTGATTTTCACATTCAATCTCTTCTACTTGAACTATCTTCTTCAAATCATTATTTTTCTTTAATAGTAAGTTTGCACATTTAGGATTTGACGGGTGGTGAGCTCTGATAAATACTTTTGCTGTTCCACCATTTTTATATTTTTTTATAACTTCCAATTGTCCCTGTGTATTTAACATATATTCATCTTGCAAAGTTGTTTCTACCACTGAATCTATTACTATCTTTTCTGGCAATTCTCCAAAGCAAACGGAAATTATAGACTCTTGATTTCCATCATGTGCTTCTTGCACATTTACATCTGTTTTATCAATCTTCACAGTACCTTTTCCATCATTAAAAAATATATCCAATGCTTCTAATATTGTCGATTTTCCAATATCATTTTTTCCAACAAATACTGTTAAATTGTCAAATTTTATTTCTGTTAAATCCTTATACCCTCGAAAATTTTTAATTTTAAGTGATACAATTTTCATATTTTATTTTCCCCTCTCCAATACATATACTCTTATCTTTTATGTTATCCTTCTTTTTATTTGATTCCAGCCACACTATATTCTATCGCTATATGGTAATGCTTTTATGTATTTTTCCATATATTCAAAGTCCGGTGTTCCATCTTTCTTACTCGGCAACCTAAGCACAGTGTCTTTCATTTTCTCCAAAGTCCATTTTCTCCCATAACCAAAACGATATTTATTCGCTTTTATTACTGTTATAATAAACATCGCAATGTATTGGTTTAACATCCAAAAATCTTTAGAATACAAAACATTCACATCATCTGATGCCCAAAATGGTTCTGATTGGTAGAATGCTTCCCCTACGCTACCATTATAATTAACAGTTATGCAATTAGGTTTCCAATAGTGTGAAGTTGTAATCTTTTCTCTAATACCATTATTTTCACTTATAGCTCCTAAAAAATTAACATTTCCCGGAACCATATCAGCCTTTGTCAATCTTTTTCCTTTAACAAAATCAAATAAATAATCCATCGGATAATTTTTCCAATTTTGAATATTTAATTCAATTTTTTCACAACTAGTTTTCGTGGAAATTGGTTGTATTTTATTTTCTTTTACCCACTGTGGTACATCATCTGGAATCATAATATCTTTTAACGTTTTATTCGCCTGTCTTCCATAACTATATCTATAAGCATTTTTCTGTATACACATACAATAAAATAACTTTTCATTAAAAGACATTTCTTTTTTAGGCTCCAACACCATAATATGATATGCTGTATAAAATGGACTCGTTTGTACAAATGAAGACAAAACACTCCCCCCCAACGCTACCGTAATATAACCTGCTGGAAATGGTTCTTTGCTTTCATCTTTAGATACCTTAGCAACAACTCCATTATTTTGTGCTGTTCTAGAAACAAAATTTATATCGCTCGTATCAGACACATTCATATTATATAATTCAAATCCATTGCCTTGATGCAACACAAATAAATCACTAATTTTCATAAACCTCACCACTCTTCACCAAATATGCCAAATAATCATTTATGGTTGCTTGGAAATCATTTTGCGTCAATTTTGTGTAATCTGTCTGCATATAAGCTTCACATAACCATTCGTCCTCAAATTTAACACAATGTCTTGCTGATAATCCATCTACTACATCTCTGTTTCTATATAATTTAAGCCATTCCTTTTCAATACTCTCCCATTTCCCCAATGCATCTATTCTTCCCAGTTTCTTTCTTTTCACAAATCCATCATCTTTGCAATATCCGAAAAAAGTTTCCTGCTGTGAATCATGTGGTGTATGCGCCTCCCACACCATAACACAAACATTCGTTCCCGTCGGATAAAATATGTCATCTGGCATAGAAAACACCGCTTTCAACGTATTTTTCTTCATCAAACGTTCTCTAACATCTTTAAACTTCGTACCGATTGCACAACTCATAGGAACTACCACTACTCCCGTTCCACCTACTGTTAGCACATCCAGCAAATGTTCAACAAATTCCAACTCAACGACATCCTTTTGGGAATAAGGTGGATTTATTAAACCAATATTTATATTTTTCCCTTTTAACTCTTTTGTTATATCTGAATTAAAACAATCACCCTTATAAATATTAGATTTTCCATCTTTTCGAATAATCATATTTGCAATGGCTAGTGTATAAAGTCCATCATCAAATTCTACTCCATACAAACCATTTTTACGAATATTCTCTACTTCTTCTGGATTAGCTTCTTTAAACATTTTACTCATCGCAGTTACTAAAAAAGATCCCGAACCGCAGCAAATATCAACAACACGGCTATTCTTATTAACCCCTGCTAAATCACACATGAATTCCGTCAAATGCTGTGGAGTTAAAACAATACCCAATCCACTTCCATCACCGCCTGAATACTTAATAAACTCATGGTAGAACACACCTAATGCATCTACAGTACTATCGGCATAATCCATCATTGGTTTAATTTTCATCTCTAATTGTTCGATGTACCAAGTTATGGATTTTGAATGCCCAAGTGGTATTTCAGCGAACTTTGTATTGTCTTGAAGCGTACTAAATACCTGTTTTATATAATTTATTCTACTACTTTTTATGTCACTTTCTTTCAATACATTTTCAATCGCATTTTGAATATTCTGCATCACCAACTTATATGATGTCAACATCGAATAACTTTTCGAAAAATCTTCATCATTTAATGCTATCAAAATTCCTGCAATAAAAATAGGTTTATGAGCTTCCGTTACTTTTATCTCTCGTAATGAATTGTGCATATCAATAGCTGTATTTCTAATTTCATCTAAAGAATAGGCCTTTTTTAATTTATTTCCTTTAATCAACTCAACGTAATTCTTAGGTTCAAGAATAATATCTTTTGCTTTTTTTAATACAGAATACTCTTCTTGTCCTTGCTGCCAATAATATGTATCAACTTTCATATTTTCTACATTCGTTCCACTCACAGCAATTGCAATAACATTATATTCTTTCTTTAAAAATTTTGCATAGTATAAAACCCCATCCACTGCAAATCCATTAGGTTTATTCAAATTTGCACTGCAATGTTTCTTGGCACTATTTTTACATTCAACTACAATTATAGTATGTATATCGTCATTAAATGTAATTACATACTCTGGCTTTGCTTTACCATTCCCTCCTTGAGTATAATCGTTCACTTCACATTCTTTCGGCTTTCCCCCTGCTTCTTTGAGAAGTTCTTCTATTTTATCCACACTAGAAACATCTCCTTGCGGAAAAACATAGCCAAACTCATTTTCTCCAATAGCACACTTCATCTCTTTTAGTGTTAAACTCTCCGTATATTGTTCTATTGCCATTTTATATTCCTCCACCTACTTGTTTCTAGTCATTTCCATATATTCATCTATGTCACTTGCTTTTATACGCCAAGACTTTCCTATTTTTGATGCTGGCAATTGCTTACTAGCAATCAAACGTCTTACTGTCTTGTCACACACCTGTAAATATTCTGCTGTTTGCGTTATTGTTAAAATATCATTTTTCATTACGATTCCTCCATGATGTATTTAACATAACATAAAACAGAATATTTATCTAGTATTACGTGGATTTTATTGGACATACATGGACTTTTGCAAACATATGTTCTGATTGTATTTTACTCATTTTCTGGCAACACGTCAAGTGGAAATCCTTGTATTTTTTCTCCAAACATCTTGTAATATCCCCTCTAATCATACACTATTCCCTTTAGCACCATCTCCTCTGCACAGCTTCTAATATTATTCATCACTCTGACCCATGTCATCTGATCCTGCATCTTCAGTTCTTCCGTCACGCCTTGCCTTTCTTTCATCTGCTCCACTAATCTGTCCATCATCTGATTACACTCCTCATCAATCTGATGCAGATGCTCATTTAAATTCCCAGCAAGTAGCAACTCCAGATATAATCCCTTCCGATGCTCCTGCAAATATATCTTTCTCAACATTCCATACTTTCCAATCGGATACTCTATCTCTTCCGGGAGATACAGGTCTGGATAATACAGACCGTCCTCTCCTAAAGTATAACTAATTCCGTTTTCTCCCATAATGTGTTTCTCCATGATTGTCCTCCTATCTTGCTCCCCGATCTTTGTTCTGACTACGGGTATGCTGTGTATTTTTCTGTTCATTCTGTATTTCTTGTTTCTTTTCTGCCAGCTTCACCCTAATACCATGTGCTACTGGCTCTTTTCCTGTTTCTTTCTTCCATTTTTCTATTGCAGTTCGATACTGACTATACTCAGTTTGAGAAGCCTTAAAATCCTTTAAAAAATCCTGTACACTTCTATAACCGATTTTCTGTACAATCTTTGGAAGATAATCTTTCATATCTCTGATCTGACTTTTCAATTCATCAATTTCATTCTGCAATTCTTTTTTCTTTCTTCCTTTAAACCATCCCTTTACCTCTGACAGTTCTTTCTTTTTTGCAGAAAGCTGTTTTTGTTTCTTCTAAATTGCACTATTTTGTTCTTCTAGTTCTTTATTCACTTTAAATAGTTTCGGATACTTTGATGCAAGCCTCGTCATTTTAGGTTGTTCCGGTTCTGCCTTTTCTTCTTTTGTTGTCTTGACTGCTGCCATGCTATTTTCAGCAACATGCTCTAGGTGTTCAGTTTCCGTTTGCTCTGTCTGTTTTGGCACTTCCCTGGGTTTCTTAAACAGCACACTTGCTATTAAAAACTCCAATGCCTCAACAGCCACTGTTCCAACTCTGGAAAATAATCGTGGTCTGTTTCCACGACGGGCAATTGATTCCCTGATTGGCTCCGTGATTTCTTTCCGCTTCACTTCCATTATCTTCGGTTCTGGCACTCCACTAATCAATGCCATATCAACAGCTCTGTTCCATTCCCGGCGTTTTTGATTATCCGCTTCTATTTCCTGTGCCTTCGGATTATTTTTTCCGATTTTCTTTGTTGCAAGATAAACACTGCCACGCTCAAATACCTGTAGTTTCTTTTTCTCGTCCTGCACATAAATATTGATTAAATCTGTATAAGAATGCTTTACGGGGTATATGCCATGATTAACAAAGATGAGCGCCGTGATGTGAGTATTCGCAAGCCCCGGCCATCTATCCGCAAGCAGCTTGCCGACAGCAAACAGGCCACCAGCCCGAAAAAGGCGGCGGCCAGAACCAAGAAAAATGAATTGGAGGTATGAGGAATGATGCACTTTACCGTGGAAGAAGAAAATTTGATCTGTATGTACCACAACGCAGACCGACGCAGGACGATAGGCAAGATCACCGCAGCCATGCCGGGTATGGACGGGGATATGTGGACGCTGGCCCAGCAGACCCTTTCCAAGCTGAAACGTATGACGGATTCTGACTATGACAGCCAGAAATTCTATTTCACAGACGAGAACGAATAAATAACAGCAGACGCCGGGCGCGGCGGCCATGTGGCCGCTTGCGTCCGGCGTCTTTTCTTTTTGCCTGTTCCTACGCATTTAGAACCCAGTATTGACGGGGATAGGATAAAGTATTCGCCCACCTCTGCAAACGTGCGGGAGAAGCCTTGAAACTGGCGGTTATCAGCCCCGAAAGGCGTAGGTTACAGTCATTATTAGCCCCCGAAACAGGTACAGACGCGCAGCGGGTGTATCTGTTTCGGGGGTGTGCAGGTGATAGCCGCAAAGCGGCGTAAGAGGGTGCAGCCCTCTTGATCGTTATTCTTGTTCCAGCTGGAAGCTCGGCAACGCTTCCAGCAGCTTTAAGGAAATGTGCTGCCGCATATCCTCGTCAATGACTTTTTTCACTTTGCCGCCCGGCTGCCTGATCTCCACCGTGGAAAGCTCGTCGATGTAGTCCGCATAGTGGGCCAGCACCTTTTCTGTGGCCCACTTCTCACCGGCAACGGCGGCTTTGATTGTTTCATAGTCCAGCAGCTTTTCTTGTCCGTCCATCCTGATACCCCCGTCAGATTGATTTTTTCCATGATACCATATCTGGGAGTATGGAGCCAGAGAAACCGGCGATTTTCTGCTGGTAAATTCTACGCATTTAGAGCGGCACTATGGCGGGGATAGGATAAAACACTCACATACCCCGCCGACTATGCGGGAAAAACCTTGAAATATAGGGCTTTTTAAGGCCCTAAATGCGTAGGTTGGTGCTTTGTTGCGATATGCTCCACGGTTACGGTGTATTGTTCATATTCTGTTTTCGGGAATCTTTATGAAATCTTCAAAATTGCCCGGTATGCTATCCGTAAAATCAAAGAAAGGACTTGATTATATGGATATGATTTTGAAAACGACTGACCTCTGCAAAAATTTCAAGGGGCAAATGGCGGTAAACAATGTGTCACTGAACATCCGGCGCAACTCGGTTTATGGTCTGCTGGGGCCGAATGGGGCTGGCAAATCCACGATCTTAAAAATGCTCACCGGCATTTTGCGCCCCACATCGGGAAGCATCGAGTTTGACGGCCACCCGTGGAAGCGGAATGATCTGGAGCATATCGGTGCTTTGATTGAGATGCCCCCGCTTTACGAAAATCTGACTGCATACGAAAATCTCAAAGTCAGAACTACATTGCTCGGCCTGGACGATGCACGAATTAACGAGGTATTGCAAATTGTCCAGCTCACGAATACCGGCAAGAAACGGGCCGGGCAGTTTTCTCTTGGTATGAAGCAGCGGCTTGGTATTGCTATTGCATTGCTGAACAGTCCCCAGCTTTTGATTCTGGATGAACCGACTAACGGCCTTGACCCTTTAGGGATTGAGGAACTTCGAGAGTTAATTCGCTCTTTTCCCTGCAAAGGGATTACAGTTATTTTGTCCAGCCATATTCTGTCAGAAGTCCAGCAGATTGCAGATCATGTGGGTATCATTGCTGGCGGCGTCCTTGGATATGAGGGAGAGCTTCGCGCCGGTGAAGATTTGGAACAACTCTTTATGGATGTTATTCGCAGAAATGGTAAGGAGGGATATTAAATGGAGATGGCATATATTCAGGCAGAGAACCTAAAGCATAAGAGAACTTTCACAAAAACGCTGATCGTTCTGGCCCCGTTTGTAACTGCGCTTATGAACTTTTTTGCCCCTCTTTGGTTCCAGCTCAATTCTTATAATTGGTGGTATATCCTGCTTTATCCTGGATTCCTTACGCTCACCTGTGCCTTGATTGAACAGCGGGATAATGGCAAACTAAAATATCGTGCCGTTGCTTCATTGCCTGTTTCGCAGAACAAAGTCTGGAAAGCAAAAATTGGAGTGGCCGGTATTTACTCCTGTGTGGGGAATTTCATTTTCCTGGCGCTAAATCTGTTGGGCGGTTTTGCAATATTAGTTATCAACGAAATTCCCCTGACAATCGGAATTTGGCAGGCTGCGGCCGGAACAGCTTGTATTGTCATTGCAAGCCTATGGGAAGTTCCGCTGTGCTTATGGTTATCAAAAAAAGTTGGTATCTTTGTCACGGTTATTCTTAATGCCGGACTTGGAAGCGTTTTAGGGATTTTCACGGCTACAACCTCTTTGTGGATGATCTGCCCGTATAGCTGGGTGCCGCATCTTATGATTTCCGTGTTAGGTATTTTGCCTAATGGTGAGCCGGTTGCAGATCAGAGTACGGCAATGGCATTTTGGATGATCATACTTGTATTGGTCATTTCGCTGGCCTGGTTTGCGGCGCTGTCATTTTTAACTGCAAGATGGTTTGAGAAAAAGGAGGTGGGGTAACTATGGTATCTGTGGTTCGCTGCTGGAAAGCAGAATATCAGAAGTGTAAACATAGCATTTTGCTCTATATGCACAGCATGATTCCGATTATATGTGCGGCGATTTTTGCGGGTTACTATCATATATCCAGATGGGAACTGGCAACCAAAATCAGTGCCTATCTGGAAGTGCTGGCCGTTGCGTTCCCGTTTCTGATCGGCATTATTGTGGGCCTGGTTGTTCAGATCGAAAATCAGGCCGGGCATTATCAGCTTTTGTTGGGAACAATCCCATCTCGCATGGCAACGTATATTGGTAAACTTGGTTTTCTGATGATCTGTGCTTTTGGCGCAACATTTTTAGCGTTAGGAACATTCGCTGCACTATATAGGGATGCTCCGGCAAGCCTTTACCTGAAAGCAGGGATTCTATTGTTGATTACCATGCTTCCCATTTACCTGATTCATTTGTTTGTGGGAATGAGCTTCGGAAAAGGTGCATCTATGGGATTGGGAATTGCAGGGAGTTTAATAGCTGCCCTTATGATAACAGGGCTTGGTGACGCTACATGGAAATATATTCCCTGGGCCTGGGGCGTTCGTGCTATGGATTACACTGTGCTTGCATGGGATAGCCCCCAACTGTATGCACAGGTAAAAACCGATTTTTTCAGCGGTATGATTATTTCTGTATGCTGCACTGTTTGTCTGCTGATTGCCAGTTTGGTTTGGTTTCATGGTTGGGAGGGAGGTAAAAACAGTGAATAAAAAGTGCCTGTTTGCCGTGGTAATTGTGCTTGTAAGTCTTATATGCTTATCGGCCTGCGGTGCGCTCCGCGATACCGCCGATAAAAATAAGGCGTTAAATGAATCTCTGCCGTATTATGAGCTGAACGCCGCAAACTATGATGAAATTTCATATAACGGCCTGACATATACCATAACGGATGAATGTCTTGAAATGTCAGAACTGCAAGAAGAAATCGGGCAGGTATCGAAACGCTTCAAAAATGTGGCGGGGGAAGATTTCAGTTTCGGCTACGTTTACAGTATTGTGGATGTGGATATAAGCAATGCCGTAGCTGTAAATATCAACAATGAATATCGGAAAGCTGACATTAAAAATAATGATGAGTAACCTCGACAATGTGGTATAATGGGGCGGGAGGTGATTTTTTGACCCACTTACTTGTAGTTGACGATGAAGTTTCTATCTTGGAATTGATTAAGAACAGTTTGGGGAAAGATGGATATTTGATAACAGTCTGTCAAAATGCGGATGATGTAGACATCAAAAAGCTGCATTTCTATGACCTCATTCTTTTGGATGTGATGATGCCTGGCACAGACGGGTTTGAGTTTTGCAAACAGATCAGGAATATGGTAGACTGCCCGATTCTCTTTCTGACCGCAAAGACATTAGAGGAAGATATATTGTTTGGATTGGGCATCGGTGCGGATGATTATATTACGAAACCTTTTCGTATTCAGGAGCTTCGCGCCCGTGTCGCGGCACATTTACGCAGAGAAAAAAGGGAGCATCACAGCACACTTTCATTTGAGCCTGATATAAGATTTGACCTTTCCGCAAAGGTACTGTATGTTTCAGAACAGCCGGTTCCCCTTACCAAAAGCGAGTATTCAATCTGTGAATACCTTGCGAAAAACCGGGGACAGGTTTTTACAAAAGAACAAATCTATGAAGCCGTTTTCGGGTTTGATGGAATAGGCGATAACTCTACGATCTCAACGCATATAAAAAATATTCGTGCGAAATTGGAGCATTTCAAAATAAGTCCGATCAGCACCGTATGGGGGATAGGATATAAATGGGAGTGAAAAAGAAACCTACATTGAAAATATTGTTTCGCCAGTTTGCTATCTCCCTCATTGTCATGCTGGTAGCGGCAATTATTGTCCCTTCTGGTTTGGAGGGACTTGCTGTAAATGCTGGATTAGCTACAAGAGCAAATCTAAGTGAATTGCAGGTAAAAGAGATCATTCCAACGCTGACGATTGCCCCGGATATTACAAAGGTTGTGATTCCACAGGGATGCGGCTACTTAATTCTGGACAAGAACTTTAATGAGCTTTACAGCAATATGGACGATGATGAAAAAGAAATTGCCCTGCTGTACGCAAAGGGAGAATATATTGAATATGCTACGGGGAGGCAGTTTGCACTTGTTGTCCGGGAAAACGAATTTTGCGTTTTAAGGTATTATATTGGTTCTCAATTTACAGTGTCATGGCTACCGGAATATTTTCCATCTCCTGACACGCTTGCGTTTATCCTGATGGCTGTAAATTCGCTGCTGGTCATTATCATACTGACCGCCAGATTTGCTAAGAACCTGCGTACACAACTGACCCCGCTTTTTGAAGCAACTGCGGAGGTTTCAAAGCAAAACCTTGATTTTGAAGTAGGACACGCCAAAATCAAAGAGTTTGAAGATGTCCTTGCATCTTTTTCAGATATGAAAGATAATCTGAAAATTTCGTTAGAACGGCAATGGAAAACCGAACAGACACAGAAAGAGCAAATCGCCGCGCTTGCCCATGATTTGAAAACGCCTCTGACGGTTATTCAAGGAAATGCTGATTTACTCACAGAAACAAATCTTGATGATGAGCAACGATTATACGCTGGTTACGTCGTGGAAAGCTCCGGCCAGATGCAGTCATATATTCAAACCCTGATTGATATATCACGGGCGGCGGTTGGTTATCAGCTCCATATTGAAAGTATAGACTTGCCAGCGTTCATGCAGCACTTGTTCGGTTATATGGAATCACTATGCCGGACAAAAGAAATCCGGCTGCAAATGAATACTGTTTCACTCCCTCAAATGCTGAAATTTGATAGGGTGCTGATAGAACGTGCTATTATGAATGTTATCAGTAATGGGCTGGACTACTCCCCGCAAGGCGGAACGCTTTATGTGGATGTTCAGAGTAACAACGGTTTCGTGGAAATTTCAGTCACAGACGAGGGAACGGGGTTTTCTAAAGAGGCATTATGCCACGCACAGGAACGGTTCTATATGGGCGATCAAAGCCGCAATTCAAAGTTACACTTTGGTATGGGTCTATATATTACAAATTCGATTATGGAACAACATAATGGTCAGCTTATTTTAGAAAATTCAAAAGAAACCGGCGGCGCAAAGGTTACTATGAAACTTCCTTGCTGATTTTCCGATAGTGTAATGGACGTCTTTTATGTCCGTCCATTTTTCAAATCTTTATGGAATCTTCAAAAATTCCTCTTATCATGTATCTAAAGAAAAAACATCTGCCCAGCGGCAGAAAAGAAAAAAAACGCTGCTGGGCAGACCCATTTTCACGCTTAATTTATATTCACTGGTGGCGGTTTTGAGAAATCAAGGCCGCTGCTTTCTTTCTGTCATTCCCAGCAGTTAAAGGCATGGCGGCCCACGGGAGGACGCCGCCATGCTGTTTTACTATCATTATAATCTAATCCACTTCTACCGCTTAAAAAAAGCCTTGCCCCGCCACGGGAATATTCCGGCTATGAGTATGAACTATACCATGTAAGAAAACAACAAAACGCTTCAAATCGTCGCCCGGTAGGTTTACGACCTGCCGGGCGATTTTTGTCGATTTTCGCGGATTCTCATTTCCGGCAAAAAATCAGATGGAAAAGGAGGCGGTCAGCAGACCAGGGCCAGCATAGGCCCCTGACAACGGACAGGATCATCCTGCTCACTCCCCACGGAAAGGGGGTGAGAAGATGAAAGTTACCCCTGATGATTACGGGAGGCGCTGCCAGTTTGACCATTTTTGCAAGCTGGTACTGTACCATGAAGCCGTTGACTACTTCCGGGAAAGGAAGCGTCAGCGTGGCTGGGAAACATCCTTTGAAACGCTGCCGCTTTCGGAACTGGACACGCTATGCACGATAGATCAGTACCCCAGCGACAGTTTTATATTTCCGGCCTATGGCTGTGAGCTTCAGATCAGCGACGGGCTGGTGGCCGCTGCCTTTGCCAGCTTGCCCCAGCCGGGACAAAGCATCTTGATACTGCATTGTGTCCTGGAACTGACGGACAGCGAGATCGGCGCGGTGGTGGGAATGTCCCGCAGCGCCGTCCAGCGGCACAGGACTAAGACGCTGGAAACCATGAGAACAAGACTGACGGGAGGTATTGCAGAATGAAGCAGGCCAGATATAAGGAGCCTTTGCCCCTTGCAGTGATCGAGGCGGCCCGCGCCGGTGACGCCGGGGCCGTGGAACAGGTCTTGCAGTATTACAACGGTTACATTTCTGCCCTTTGCAGTACACGGTGGAGGTAGGTAAAATGCAGAAATACCGATCCTGTAAATAGTTTGCAACCGGTTCGCTGCTCTCCCCCGTCACACCCATAGCATGAAAGAACAGCACCGCAGGATGATTCCTGTTGCCATAAGTTTGAAACATCATTGATATCGCCTCAGCTTTCCATAAGAAACATCATAATTCTCGCAAGTACCGCCGCTATGACTGCCATGCCCACCGTGCCGAACAGCCACTTTTTCTGTTTGTCTTTTGCGGTGATGCGGATGATCGAGGACACGAAGAAGTGGGTGCTGTCCCCTGAACGCAAGGCTCCGCAGTCCACGAGAGAATATGCAGCCCATCGGTTGGATACCGTGTTGGACAAGTTTCTCAAGACCATGCAGACCACCGCTGCCCGCTTGCAGGAGAAGCTCCTGAAGCCGGAAGTTCGGCAGAAAGGCAAGGAGCAGGTCAAGGAGAAAGCACGGGATTCCGTTCTGCAACTGTTGAGCCGTTTGCAGGCAGAACAGGCGCAGCGGAATCCATCTGTACTTTCAACTGCGGAAAAGTCAGAAAATCGTTTTCAATAGTACGAGGTGATGATTATTGAGCAAAGAAGTCAACGAAGAACGCACTCCCCGAACCGTTGCAGACGTAAAGGAAATGCTTACCAAGCACTCCAATGGTGAAATTCAGCGGACAATCCAAAACTGCATCACGATTTTGCAGAACGACCATGTGCTTGCCGACGCCATCCGGCTGAACTTGTTGAGTGAGCGCATCGACATCGTAAAGCCTGTGGGTTGGCCCCGCTCCGGCAAGACACTGAACGACACCGACATGAAGTATATCCTACGGCGAATGGAGAAGTACGGCATTTTCAGCGAGAAGAAGATCGAATCCGCCATCCGCATCGTTGCCAACGAGAATCGCTACCACCCCATCCGGGATTATCTGAACAGTCTGAAATGGGATGGGACTGAACGGATTCCCCATGTCCTGCATCATTTCCTCGGTGCTGCGGAGGACGAGTACACTTGCGAAGCTATGAAAATTTTCCTGCTGGGAGCCATCAAACGCGTGTTCCAGCCGGGATGTAAGTTTGAGACCATGCTCTGTCTGGTGGGCGGACAAGGCACAGGAAAGTCCAGCTTTTTTCGGCTGTTGGCGGTCAAGGATGAATGGTTCTCGGACGACCTGCGGCGGCTGGACGACGACAATGTGTACCGAAAGCTGCAAGGCCACTGGATCATCGAAATGTCGGAGATGATCGCCACCGCCAATGCCAAGAGCATCGAGGAGATCAAGAGTTTTCTCAGCAAGCAGAAGGAAACCTATAAAGTCCCCTACGAGACCCATCCTGCCGACCGTCTGCGCCAGTGCGTCT
>OGZV01000843.1_pt1 | contig 31417 bp, 24 predicted proteins | sample 1576861 | NCBI WGS metagenome assembly OGZV01 (sample SAMEA3541501, study PRJEB24748) | human gut metagenome | biome: human gut; feature: human-associated habitat; material: faeces | place: China | collected 2012
CAAATCCGCCCTCCGGTCCGATAAAAATACCGATGGACTCTCCCGGTCTGACCGCCTCTACCGCCTCTTTCGTCGCTGCCATACCACGCTCATTTTCATAAGGAACCAGCTTTTGGTCTAGTTTCATTGCATATGCTACTGCTTCTTTATAGCTCATCGGCTCTGTAACTTTTGGGATCAGGCTGCGCTTTGACTGTTTCGCTGCACTTTCTGCAATTCCCTGCCAGCGGACCGTCTTTGCCGCAGCTTTTTTGGCATCCAGTTTTACCACACAATTTTTCATTGCAACCGGAATGATCTCATACACACCAAGTTCTACTGCCTTTTGAATGATCAGTTCCATCTTGTCATTTTTCGGCAGTCCCTGAAACAGATAGATCCGGTTCGGCAGCTCTGTCCCCGCCTCATCTTTTTCTAAGATTGCCGCATGTACAAAAGAATCTTCCAGCTCTGTTATTTCACAAAAATAATTTTCTCCTGCCGGTCCACTGATGCGGATTTTTTCTCCCGGTTTCATGCGCAGCACATTTTTGATATGATTGACATCACTGCCCTCGATCATCACGGAATCTTTTCCGATCTGTCCGCTCTCCACAAAAAACTGATACATTTTTTATCATGCCTTTCTGCTTATCTCTTCTGCGCAGTGATATTGACCCATTCACCCTGATGATTGATCTCAACCACCGTAAGACCAGCTTTCTCGATCGCTTCTTTTACCTGTTCTTCCTTAAAATCAATAATACCGGAAGTGATGAAATATCCACCTTTTTTGAGGCGTGCCGGAATGACCGGAGCCATCGGAATGATAACGTCTGCAAGGATATTTGCAACCACAATATCATATTCTTCTGTTCCTACTTTTTCCTGCAGTTGTTCATCATCGATCAGGTTACCTACATAAAATGTTCCAAGTCTGCCATCTAAATGATTGACCTCAAAATTCTCATGCGTTGATGTCATACAATCCGGATCAAGGTCCGTTCCAACCACTTCAGATGCACCAAGTTTTAATGCCACGATGGAAAGGATTCCACTTCCGCAGCCAACATCCAGCACTTTCGGTGCTTTATTTTCCGGTGTATACTCTGCATTGCCACGGATATATTTTAATAGCTGACGGATACAAAGCTGTGTTGTCTCATGCTTTCCGGTTCCAAAGGAAACACCAGGATCGATCTCAATTAAGAATTTGTCCTTATCTTCCTCTTTTAATTCTTCCCAGGTTGGTTTGATCAAAATATCCTCAATGTAAAATGAGCTGAAAAACTTTTTCCAGTTGTTGATCCAGTCAAGGTCTTCCGTCTGGTCAGAGGTAATGACGCCGCTTCCGACATCCACGATCTTGCGGAGATCTTCAAGTGCGATTTTGACCTGTTTTAATAATTCCGTGTAGTCCGCTCCATTATCCTCCAAATAAAAGCTGACGTGACTCACACCGTCATCCGGTGGAAGTTCCGGCAGAAAGTCGATGAACATATCCGCCTGGTCTTCCTTGGAAAGCGGAATATTGTCTTCAATCTCCACTCCCTCGATCCCTAAATCTGCCAGCATGGCACTCATGTAATCTTCCGCTGCAGTCGTCGTTTCTATTGTATATTTATTCCACTTCATACAAATTCTCCATTTCTGTATCGCTCTTCCGTTTACATTTACACATAGCTATTTGGTATGATAACACATATTCGGAAATTTGGCAAAATAAACGTATTTTTTCTTTTGGAGGTGGGGATACTGTGGTTGTTAGTAAAAAAATTGTCGGGGGGATTGTAGCAGTAGCGCTCCGGGGGAGGCGGATGGGGTGTTCCGTTATGCGAGGATAAGAAGCTCTAAGTATGCCTGATGCAGGTTGTGAATGCTTGACGTGAACGTCAGCAACGAGCCGTCCTTGGCTCGATGCTGACTTGTTCTGCCATCCGTGGCAGAACATCACTGGGTATCTGCAGGCATACTAAGTGCTTCTAATCCTCTTCTAAAGTCACTCCCCATCCGCCACCCCCGGAGCGCTACATCGAAGTCTGTGACAATCCTTTTTGCCAAAAACTACAGTATCAGAAGGTGTGTCATAACGTACGGCGTGGTAAATTGCACAAAGCTGAGAATGGTTTTTGTGACTTTGGTAGAAAATTAGAAAATCTTAGTATGCCTGTTCACGCACAGTGTTGTGCTGCCACGGACGGCAGCACAAGTCCTAATGTGCCCGGATGGCACATTTAGGACGCACACGTCACTCTGAGATAACCTAAATCAGGCATACTTAGTTTTTCTTATTTTCGTACAACGGAAACAAAACCAGAATCAGCTTTGCGCAATTTACCACTCACTACCCCCATACACCTTTTGACTCATAACCCCAAAAAAAGGAGGAAACACGCAATGCACTTCGAAAAAGATGATATCCCACCGGGATTTGGAATGATGTTAGGACAGGATGTAAATGCAATGAAATGTTTTTCCGGTATGACGGACACAGAAAAAGAAGATGTAATAAAGCAGGCTCAGGCTGCAAAATCAAATGACGATATCGCTCAGATCATAGAATGCAGACTCCGCTAATACCCTGTAAAAATAAAACAACCGGCTGGAATACCCCAGCCGGTCTATACTACTTACAATACTTTTGATAAAAATTCCCGCAGGCGTGGACTCTTCGGATTTGAGAAGATCTCCTGTGGCGTGTTCTCCTCCTGAATGATGCCATCATTAATGAACATAACGCGGTTTGCAACTTCGCGCGCAAATCCCATCTCATGTGTAACGACTACCATAGTCATTCCATCTGATGCAAGTTCTTTCATAACACTGAGTACCTCACCGACCATTTCCGGATCGAGTGCAGATGTCGGCTCATCAAATAAGATGATATCCGGATTCATGGCAAGGGAACGCACGATCGCAATACGCTGTTTCTGTCCACCGGAAAGCTGCGTTGGATAGGCATCTGCCTTATCAGCAAGTCCGATACGTGTCAACAGTTCCTCTGCCTTTTTCGCAGCTTCCTCTTTTGACATTTTTCCCAGTTTGACCGGTGCTAACATGATGTTTTCACGGATGGTCATATTCGGGAACAGATTAAACTGTTGAAAAACCATTCCGATTTTTTCACGGACATGATTGATATCCACAGATGCATCTGTCATGTCTGTGCCCTCAAACAGTACGTGTCCGCTGGTTGGAACTTCAAGTAAATTTAAGGAACGAAGGAATGTTGATTTTCCACAGCCAGACGGGCCGATCAATGCCAGTACATCTCCTTTTTTTATAGTTGTAGAGATACCTTTTAATACTTCGTGATCTCCATAGGATTTGTGCAGATCATTTACTTCAAGAATCACTGTATTATCGCTCATTGCTTCTTAACTTCCTTTCTAACAGATTTACCACTTTGCTAAGTCCCATTACCATAATAAGGTAGATCAGGGCAACTGCGATCAGCGGCATAAATGCCTCATAAGTTACACTTCGTATGATATCTCCGCCTTTCGTCAGATCCATAAGTCCGATATAACCACTGATAGATGTCTCTTTTAAGAGACTGATAAACTCATTACACAGTGCCGGAAGTATATTTTTTACCGCCTGCGGCAGAATGATCGACATCATTGTCTGCTTGTAATTAAGTCCAAGGCTTCGTCCTGCTTCAAACTGTCCGATATCTACTGCCATGATTCCGGAACGGACGATCTCAGCAACGTATGCCGCAGAGTTTAAACCGAATGCAATGACTGCCACAACAACTTTTCCGGTATCAATACTCTGGAAAATAACATAATAGATAATCAGTAACTGGATCATTACAGGTGTTCCACGCACAATAGTAAGATAAAGTTTACACAATGCGTTTAAAATTGTCAGTCCACCGTTTCTGTCATGATTGGTACGCACGATCGCGATCAGGAAACCAAATACAACTCCGACCAATAATGCAAGTACCGTGATAAGCAGTGTATTTCCAAGACCTTTTAACAAATACACATAGCGGCTGTCCTTTACGAAGTTATCATAAAATTTCTCACTCAGTCCTGCTTTTTCTGCCGAAACCGTATCATCTTTTACAATGATAACCTGTTTTGATGTCGTATAAGTATCCGTAAAATTAACATTCTTTTTCCGCTCTTCTGTCACGGTAAAGCCGGCAGCTCCGATATCAACTTTGCCTGTTGAGATTGCTGGAATGATCGAATCAAATGCCATATCCTCGATCTTTAATTCCATGCCAAGTTCATCACTGACAGCGCGCATGATATCCATATCGATTCCCACGATCTGTCCTTCTTCATAGCTCTCATATGGCGGAAACTCTGCATTGGTTCCAACTGTCAGTGTTCCATTTTCACGGCTGATATCTTTGACTTCATACGGAAATTGTCCAATCTCGTCCTCTGTGCCAATATAATTTTTCTGAATATCTGCGATCGTACCGTCTGTTTCCAGTTTTTCTAATGCACTGTTGACCTTGTCTAAAAGCTCCGTATTATCCTTTGCAATAACAAATGCATACTCTTCAAGGGTAAATTCTTCATCTAAAATGCGGATTCCTGTATTCTGCTCTACAAATTTCAGTGCAGGCTGTTCATCAATAACAACACAGTCAATCTTCCCCTGTTTTAATGCCTGGATCGCATCTGCACCCTTATTATAACGTTCCACAACGGTACCTGAGCCATCACTCTCATAGTCACTGACATAAATATCGCCTGTGGTTCCAAGCTGCACACCGATTCTCTTTCCCGGCAGATCATCTGCTGAATTTACAGTACCTGATGTGTTTTCCGTACTTTGTGTCTCATCAGCAGCCAGCACTTCGTATCCTGCTGCACCGATCAGTACTGTACAGAATAACAGCAAAGCTGCAATGAAACGTTTCCCTGTTCTCTTCATTGTTTTCTCCTCAATTTTGTGTATAAATATTCATTTTTCCAAATAGGCAGTATAACACATTTTTTTATCAAAAGATAGTACTGCTGTATTTTTACAATATATCTACATATATTCTCTCATCTGCTCCACCAATGATAATATAAATTTCTGTCCGTCAATTCCGACTGCTTCATCAAATTTCTCCGCATTTACAATAGAATTAGACAAGATCCTTATGCCAAGGAAAGGAACACCATAGGAAAGGCAAAGCTGTGCCGTTGCGGCAGATTCCATATCTTCGACTGCTGTATGATATCGCTCTCTTAGAAGTGCGATCCTGTCAATCTGGCTGTTCCATTCATCCCCGGAACCGATCACGCCGCGGCCGGTATGATATTTTGTCTCTACCTGCTCTGCCACCTGAAGCAGCCGTATGTCACACGGATACTCTGTTACCTTTTTGGTTTTCCCTGTTTCCCTGCAAAAGATTTCCACCGGAAGCGGCGAAAAACCTTTTGCATCGATTCCCGCTCCCTCTTTTGAAAATGCATATGCGACTGCTCCCATCGGGATAACTTTTTCTCCAAGCACAATATCCCCTCTGTGGAACTTTTTATCATGACCTCCGCTGATTCCCTGGTTGATCACTGCCCACGGTTTAAAATATGCAAGCGCAAGGCTCGTCGCTGCTGCTGCATTGACAATCCCCTGGAATGTCTTTGAAATGATGACAGGCTCTCTTTTCGTGCCAAGAAATCCCGTATGGAACTTCCAGTTTCCAATCGTTATACACGCATGCTCCTCTAAATATTCTATCAGATATGCCGTTTCTGTATCCATGGCTCCCTGTATCAGAAGTGACGGCTGTTTCGTAAAATCATAATTATCCATCTTATTTATTTCTCCTTTTTCAATCATTTTTCTTGACGAACTGTGATATCTGTTTTATCGTTATACAGTAGATTACACACTCTGCGGGCAAAGCTATTGTTACGAATAATAATACATTGTCCCAAGGTTAAAATGCAATAGCTATGGAGGAATCTTATGGAAAAAATAGCAAGTTTTACGATTGATCATATCAAATTAGAGCCGGGTATCTATGTCTCAAGAAAAGACAACGTAGGTTCTGAAGTTATTACCACATTTGACCTGCGCATGACTTCCCCGAATGATGAGCCTGTCATGAACACTGCAGAAGTACACACGATCGAACATCTCGGTGCTACCTTTTTAAGAAATCATCCTCTTTATAAGGATAAAACGATTTATTTCGGACCAATGGGATGCCGCACCGGATTTTATCTGCTGCTTGCAGGCAATTATACCTCAAGAGATATTGTTGGACTGATCACAGAAATGTTTGAATTTATCCGCGATTTTCATGATGAAGTACCGGGTGCTTCTCCAAAAGACTGCGGTAACTACCTGGATATGAATCTTGGCATGGCAAATTATCTTGCTAACCGTTATTTAGAAAATACACTGTATAACATTGATGATGCACACCTTGTTTATCCGGCTTAAATTATTTGAAAGCCGGCTCTGCTATGCCAGATAATGAAATGTAAAAAAAAAGCAGTAAACTTCTCCATTTTTTATTTTTGAAGAATTTACTGCTATTTTTCTGTCTATAATTTTGTTTTAAAAAATGTTATGATCTCCTGCCAGATTTCTTCCTGAAAGAAACGGATATCCGCATGATCCGCATTCTCAATCTCTAAGAGTGTGACATCACAGCCCTCTTTTTCAAGCTCATCATGTAGTTCCACTCCCTGTGTAAATGGTACCGTCTTATCACATTTTCCATGGATAATAAAAAATGGCGGAGCATCTTTGGTCACAAAGCTGACCGGGCAGCATGCAAGCGCCTCCTTGGGATTGCGCATCACATTTTTTCCCATCAGCAATGACTCTGGGGATGCTGCACACTGCTCCCTGTTTTCATATAGAAAACCTCTGAAGTCTGTCGGAGGATACCATGGGCACGCTGCCTGCACTTTGCTGGAATAAGAAAGATATTCTCCCACCTCATATGCCGGATCATCGCATAATGCCGCCATACAGGTTAAATATCCCCCCGCTGATTCTCCCATCACACCAATATGTGCTTCGTCGATGTGATACCTTGCAGCGTGCGCACGCAGATAGCGGATCGCCGCTTTTACATCACAGAGCTGTGCCGGAAATTTTGCTTCATTGCTGGTCCGGTACTGTACGGATGCTACTACAAAACCTGCTCTCGCAAGTTTACTCAGATATACCAGATGGGCAGACTTGTCAATGCTCTGCCATGCACCGCCACAGATCCAGACGATGCATGGATAATCATGCACCCCATCTTCCGGATAGATAAGATCCATCCGAAGATCCTGCGTGGTATGTCCGAACCACGCATCTGTCTGTGCAAATGTGATGTTTGTGATTACAGAATACTGTGGTGCGACCGGTTCCACATGAATTATTCTTTTCATACTGTTCCTCCATTCCGACGCTTTTTTGATCTCTCCGCTAGTCCGCCATCGCTTTTTTGATTGCGCCAAGCAGTTCCTCATATGTCTCATATGCCGGGATATCCGGATAATCTGCCTTGATCTTGTCGGTGGAGCGGAATAAAAATCCTGCCTTGCCCGCCTGGATCATTCCAAGATCGTTGTAGGAATCCCCACTTGCGATCGTATCAAATCCGATTGACTGCAATGCCTTTACCGTTGTTAATTTTGACTGTTCCACACGCATCTTAAATCCTATGATCTCGCCGTTTTCTGCAACTTCCAGGGAATTACAGAATAATGTCGGCCAGCCTAATTTTTTCATCAGAGGTGATGCAAACTGTGTAAATGTATCACTAATCAGGATCACCTGTGTAAAAGAACGGAGTTCATCTAAAAACTCCTTTGCACCCGGCAGCGGATCGATCGTTTCGATCACATCCTGAATCTCTTTTAATCCAAGTCCGTGCTCTTTTAAAACACCAAGTCTCCATTTCATCAGTTTATCATAATCCGGCTCATCGCGGGTTGTTTTCTTTAACTCCGGGATACCGCTTGCCTCTGCAAATGCGATCCAGATCTCCGGTACTAATACTCCCTCAACATCCAAACATGTAATATACATAAAACTCCTTTCCTGCGCCCCATTACGCATATCAGGTCTTTGTAAATGCAAATCCTGATTTTTTATTCTTTCGCTCCCGCTTTCGTTTTGTAGCACTTTACCTCGTTATACTATCATACTATTCTGTTTGTTTCAATTCCAGTTTTCATTTTTGACATTCACAACTGCCATATTTTATTATACGATTTTTTCAACTGACTCTTTAAACTTACTCTTTCTTCTGCTCATACTGCTTTAACAGTCTGTCATACTCATGATTTATTTCCTGAAGTGTCTCCGTATCCCCGCAGAGATTATCCGGATGATAAATTTTTAACAGTTGTTTATATCTTTTCTTCAGAGCCGTCTTACTTTCCACACCGATAAAAAACAATTCCCCGCGAACCACATTTTCTGTACCCACAGTCAGCATATCACGTGCCTCCTGTTCTCTGACATACTTATAAAAATCGCGCTGTTTCTTCATCTTGATCTTTTCATCCGCAAGCTGTGAAAGTTCCTCCTCTAATATTTTCCACTTTGTTTCAAACAGCTGTTTTTCCCGCTTCATGCTGTCTTTTTCAAGCTGGGCACGTGCAGAAAACTCCTTTTTCTCACGTTCAAACCTGCGTCGTTCTTCTTCTAATTTTCTCTTTTCTTCTAAAAAATCCTGCCTCTGCTGCTCTAATTCAGCAGTCTTTTTATATTTCCACTCCTGATGCAGGGTCTTTGTTCTTTTGATCCTGAAAACTGACCGATCCATTTTCCGCAAAAACCCCCTTTTAGTTACAAATTTTCTCATACCTCTGCTGTCAATATGCTAAAACAGACAGAAACCCAAAACCGGTTCTGTCCGTTTTATTCATGATTGTAATCTACACGAGGTTCACCCGGCAGTCTTATTAAATCTTATAATTTCTGTATTCTCTCCATAGCTGCAAGTGTATTCTCATAAGTTCCAAATGCTGTCAGTCTGAAATATCCCTCACCGCTCGGTCCGAATCCGGATCCCGGTGTACCAACCACATTGGCATTTTCAAGCAGATAATCAAAGAAATCCCAGGAAGACATCTGATCCGGTGTCTTTAACCAGATATATGGTGCATTTACACCTCCAAATACGGTGTAACCGGCTTTGGTAAGTCCTTCCTTGATCGCTTTTGCATTCTTCATGTAATAGCCAACCTGTTCTTTTAACTGCACTTTTCCGGCATCGGAATATACTGCCTCGCCGGCACGCTGTACGATATATGGAGCGCCGTTGAACTTTGTTCCATGGCGTCTTGCCCACATTGCGTTTAAGGAGACATCTCCACATTTTAATTCTTTTGGAACAACCGTAAATCCAAGACGTACTCCGGTAAATCCTGCATTTTTAGAAAAACTGCGAAGCTCGATGGCACAGGTCTTTGCTCCCTCACACTCATAGATGGAATGTGCCACATCATCCTCACTGATATATGCCTCATAAGCTGCATCGTAGATGATCACTGCGCCGACTTTGTTTGCATAATCTACCCATTCCTGTAACTGTGATTTCGTGATCGTTGTTCCGGTCGGGTTATTCGGCAGACACAGATAAATAACATCCGGTGTCTCTTTCGGAAGCTCCGGTACAAAATTATTGTCACTGGTACAAGGCATATAGATCACATCACTCCACATCTGTGTATCTGCATCATATGTACCGGTTCTTCCAGCCATAACATTAGAATCTACATAAACCGGATATACAGGATCACAGACAGCGATCTTATTATCCTGTGCAAAAATTTCCTGGATATTTCCGGAATCACTCTTTGCTCCGTCAGATACAAAAACTTCGTCAGCAGAGATATCGCATCCTCTTGCTTTGTAATCATTTGCCACAATGGCATTTCTTAAAAAGTCATATCCAAGATCCGGTGCATAACCGTGGAATGTTTCTGCATGTCCCATCTCATCAACTGCTTTGTGCATTGCATCGATAATAGCCGGCGCGATCGGCTGTGTCACATCACCGATACCAAGACGGATGATCTGTTTGTCCGGATTTGCTGCAGAATATGCGCTTACTTTCTTTGCAATGGTAGAAAATAAATAACTTCCCGGAAGTTTCTGATAATTGTCATTAATTTTAAACATGTCATACTCCTCACTTTGCCTTCAAAATACAAGTTAACGTTATCTAACTGTCATACAGTATAGCATTGTGTGATAGGTCGTGCAAGTATTTTTTGTTTACCTGGAATCAAAAATTATCATTCCTTTTATTCGCAATTCATGTTTTTCCGGTACTCACTTGGAGATACACCGCAGGAATTTTTAAAAGTCTTCATAAAATGCTTTTCATTCTCATATCCGACTGCCCTGCTGATATCCACGATCCGCATATCCGTTCCCCCCAACAGGCGTTTTGCCTCTTTCATGCGGATATCTTTCAGATAATTGACAAAATTGCTTCCTGTGTACTGTTTAAATGAATAGGAAAACAACGAATAATTCATGGATAAGTAATTCGATACAACTGCCATATTTAAGTCACTTGCATAATTTTTTGCTATGTACGCAACCGCCTGCTGCATCTTGTGACTGTTCTTGTTTGCATCAAACTGCCCGATAATACTCTCCTGTACTTCACCCAGATAATGCAGCATTTTCTCCTCATATATCCCGATGCAGTCATCTGCAAAGATATTTTCCATCTCCTCCCAGATCTTTTCCCCACTTTCAAGAATGCTGCGGTATATCTTTTTTTCTTCTGTGAAAAAATCCTTCATACATTCCTCATAGGTATCCTCACTGATGCGTCCTTTCTCCACTTCAAAGAAAAACTGTTTCCAGATTTTTTGTGTTTCTTCCTTCCGCTCAGTTCCAAGCACCTGTACACGCTGCATCCGTGCCTCTTCTCCGGTCAGCTTTTTTGCTTCCTCCATCAGTTTTTCCGGGATATGTTCTGTCTCTTCACCAGATCTGACCCATGCAAGATTGCGGCAAAAAGCCTTTTTCCGCATCTGCACAGACTCTAAATATGCAGTCCTAAGTTCCCTGATTCCCTGATGTGGACTGCTTATTCCCACATATCCCTGACTAAATTCATTTCTTAATAATGTGTCTGTTTTTCCCTCTTTGATAATAAAAATATCATTGCCTTCGATATCACTCAAAAACGTATAATTCTCTTCCGGAATCATTCTGTCCTCTTTGTGATTCTGGCAGCAGACTACATAATTTTCTCCGCCTAACTCCCATACAAACTGATCTGCATACTGGGATTCTATCATGGCAATTTCTTCTTCTGTTGTTCCAGGAAACAGCATCAGATGTTTGATCTGCTGATAGCCAAATTTCTGTTTTGTCTTTTCCTGTTCCCTTGCACTCTCAATCTCCTCATTTAACTTTTTTAGGATTTCTGTAATTTTATCACGTTCAACCGGTTTTAAAAGATATTCCCGGACACCATTTCGCATCATATCAACTGCATAGGAAAAATCGTCATAACCACTGATCGCCACTGTGAGCGGCACGTGTTCGCAGGTCTGCATTTTCCGGACCAGCTCGATTCCATCCATCTTCGGCATACGGATATCCGTAAACATTACATCGATCTGCTGTTCTTTTATTACCTCAAGTGCTGCTTCACCGTTATTACATTCAATGATCATCTCCACCGGAACCCCGCTCCGTCTGATCATGGTTTTGATTCCCTGCCGTATTAATTTTTCATCTTCTACAACCAAAACTGTTTTCATCGTCCATTCTCCATTTCCAGTTGTTTTTCTTTCTCCATATGAGTCATCGGTATCCGCACGATCACTTTCGTATAACATCCGATCTTTGATGCCACCTCAATGCCATACTTTTCCCCAAATGCAATGTGGATACGATCCTGCACATTCTTAAGTCCGATGCCATTTCCGGAGCCTCCGCCCGAATCGATCTTTCCTGCAATCTTTAATTTGAGGCGTTCCACCTCTTCCTCCGTCATACCCCGTCCGGCATCTGTGATCTCGATCACACAATCGTTTTCTTCCACGATTCCTTTCACATAGATATTGGTATCCTCAGCCATCTGTTCTATCCCATGGCAGATCGCATTTTCCACGATTGGCTGTAAGGACATTTTCGGTATCTCCTGTTTTAATATAATATCAGGAATATTCAAAGAAAGGAATATCTCATAGTCAAACCGCAGATTGATAAGTGCCATATAATTTTTGATGTAATCTAATTCCTGTTCCACTAAGACATTGCCGGATACCCATTTCATACTGTAGCGAAGCAGCTTTCCAAGTGCAGTCACCGCGTCTGAGATCTCGTATTCCTCATCAATTTCCGCCATCATTTTGATGGACTCTAACACATTATAAATAAAATGTGCGTTGATCTGATTCTGCAATGCACGGATCTCTGAATTTTTTGCAAGCATCTCGCGGCTTAAGTTGTCTTCCATCAGCTCTTTGATCCTTGAAAGCATCTTATTGATCTGTGTTCCGAGTTCGCCCATCTCATCATTTCCGCAATCTTCGATCACCACATCAAGATCACCACCCTGCACACGTCTGATCCCCCTTAATATCTCATAGAGTTTCTTTAACATGTGCTTTACGATCGCATTGATAAAGAATGCTAAAACAATAAGGAAAACCACCATGATAAATACAAACATATTTCTCTGATAGTAAACACCATGGACATTTTTCGTAATATCCCTGACGCAGACTAACATTCCTTCAAGTTCCCTGACATAAAATGAGGAAACCACCAGATTTTTCCCTTTTATTTTTACATAGGAAGTCTGTATGTTATCATCCTTGTCCACAATGTGCATCACATCTTCTAACAGCTCCGGTTTTTCCTGCGTTTCATCTCCAAAATAATAACTGCCATCTGCATCCGCAAAGCAGCTCCATTCATTTTCGATCACTTCGTACAGACTTGGAAACATATTTTCCATCGTCATCGCAACCTCGATCGTACCAATGGTTTCATAATTTCTGTCATCAATCTGTGTTACAAGTGACACAATCTTTCGATTCTGATCCATCGTATAGGAGCTGAACAGATTATCCGTATAATTAAAATGCCAGCCGGACGGATCATCTGCTTTCGCCCACACCTGTTTTTTCATACGCGAGGAATTATATAAGACCGGCATCACTTCCTGTATATTGTCATTTGTGGCATAAACACGGACACCATATAGCAGCGGGTTATTGTTTACAAGCCGCTCTAAAGATGTAATATCGCCGCTTTTTAACGCGTACCATTCCTCTGCAGAATATTTTTTCCCCTCCTGCGTATTTTTCAAAATATCAAGCAATGCACTGTCACTTAAAAACAACTGCGTTGACATATTAATGGAATCCATCTTGGTGGAAAGTGCATCCTTATTGCGCTCCATGGTATACTGCATATAATTTACATTTTCATCGATCACGTTCTGTTCCATATTATAAAATAATACACTTGCTAAAACACCGATCGGTATTACCATAAACAGGATGATCACCAACGTAAATTTGATATTCAGTTTCAGGCTGCCAAACTGTCTCATCCAATTCATTTAAAAACTCCATTCTGTTTATTCGATTCCTAATTTTTTCTTTGACTCCTGTATATGCGCTGTTTTCTTTTCCATCAGATCAGCAAATCCCATTTCATCGCGCTTTTGTCTGAAAGATTCTAAAATCTTATCAAATTCCTCATCGGAACCCGCAAGCAAAAGTGCCGGGAGTGTCTCACTCCACAATTTTGTAATACGGTCGTCTGTTTCCGCATCTTTTGACCCTGCCGGAAATACCACATCATACTGGCCATTATAAACAATATATTTTTTTGCCCAGTCTAAAAGCTGTGCTGTGGCAGGCGATGGTTCCTGTTCCCACTGAAGCTGCATGACATTATCCTGAAGCATCCAGTAGGCGTCATCTGCTCCATATAATCTGTCATACGTTTCCCGATCCGAATCCAATAGTTTTTTTACATTGTCCTTCAACACCGGTTTTCCATCCTGCATCTCATAAGTCTCCCCTTCCACGCCAAGGTATGTTACCTTCTGACCGTGTTCACTCATAAGATAATCCATAAATGCGATCGCACGCTCCGGGTTTCTGCAGTTTTTCGAGATCAGCGTCACCGTCCACCCATTGACTGTTGTGGTAGGACGCAAAGGATCGTCACCAGCCGCATTTTTCGGTCCCTCTACTGCTATATAAATACTGTCCGGATCATTTTCATATAAAATATTCTGCTGGGAAAGCATGTCCGAGTACTGATACATCATGCAAAAATATCTGCCCTGTGCCAGTTTTTCCTCCATCTGGGTCCGGCTGTCCACAAAAATATCATTTGCAAGATAACCTTCCTCCCCTAACTGCCGAAATACTTTCAGCCATCTGATATATTCCGGATCTGTATATCTGTCATAATACTGCCCGTTTTTCTCCCAGGGAACAGCCAGTGAGTTCATCAGATATTTATCAAAAGAAACATTTCCCTTGTCATCAAATACATGTGCACCGACCGGGATCAACGGTTCCCCATCTATCTCCGGAAACATTTCTGCTGCTTTCTTTACTGCATCATAAAAACCTTCCGGTGTTGTCATATCCGGGTTTCCGATCGCCTCATAGATATCTTTGCGTACAAGAAACTCCTGATTACTGCGGATATTTTCATTTTCCGCAACATCTTTTGGCGTGATCGAAGAATTCGGATACTCATAAATATTCCCATCATCCATGGTAAACCAGTTCACTGCCGTTTCATCTGTCACTTTCCAGAAATACGGATCATATTCATCTGCAAGTTCATTTAATGCATATACCATGTCTTTTGAGATCATCTCCGTAACCTGCGGTTCCCACCAGCCAAGAGTGATCAGATCCGGCAGCGAATCTGCTGCGATCAGAGCATTCAGTTTCTCTGTCTCCGTTCCGATCGGCGTAATAAAATTAATATCCACACCGGTTTCTTCCGTGATTGTTTTGGATACGAGATTTTCCCCCCATGGTGTTGCAAACCATGAAAAATTAATATACCAGTCCAAAGTGACCGGATCTTCTTTTGCATACTGCTGCCATGCCGGCAGCTCCTCAGTTTCCTTTATCTCTGTCGTCTTCCCTATATCTGTTCCGGCTGTCTGCCCTTCCCCTGCGCAGGCACACAGACCGGCAAGCATCCCCAGTACCATACAGGCAGACATTACCCTTTTTTGTTTTCCATGTTTTCTTCCCATACAATAACTTCTCCTGTCAGTTCTACGCTATGGATTTCCGTAACTTTTCTATCCGATACCGCCACGGTTTTTCTTTTAATTTTACCATATTTTATACCTCCGGGCAAATCTCTGCTGATGCCAAAAGAGACCCTTTCCGTTTCCGAAAAGTGCCTCTCTCCTGAGGAAAAGTATAAAATTCAAATAAGAACTTATTGCCTTTATTCTTTTACACTTCCAGCAGAAATACTGCTGATAATGTATTTTGAGCAGAAGCAGAATACGCTCAGGATCGGGATGACTGAGATTGCTACTGCTAAATAAATCGCTCCCTGATTTCTCTGGATATCGGTCGATGCTTTTAAGGTTGCCATCATAACCGGAAGTGTAAACTTCTCATTTTTGTTTAATATGATCATCGGAAGCAGATAGTTATTCCAGTTTCCGATAAATGCCATGATAGACATTGTTGCAATACCCGGAGACATGATCGGAAGTGCGATCCTGTGGAACGAATAAAGTTCGCTTGCCCCGTCGATCCTTGCTGCCTCCACTAAGGATGGAGACATAACAGATAAAATATACTGTCTTAAGAAGAATACGGTTCCCGGCGCCGCTATCGCCGGTATGATCAGCGGGATGTAGGAATTGACCAGTTTTAATTATGTACATAAGTTATAAAAACCGATCAGGCTTAACTGTCCCGGGATCATCATAAATACAAGGATTGCTGTAAAAATCAGTTTATTTCCACGGAACTTGTACATTGCAAGTCCGTATGCTGTCATTGCTGAAAAATAAGCAGTTAAAAGTGTTGCCGGTACTGCTACCTTTAAACTGTTCCACATACCTTTAAACAGATTGAAGAAGCTGAATACGGTCTCCCAGTTTTCCTTAATATGTGTACTTGGAATCAGGGTAAAGGAACGTGTGATCTCCACACCGTCTCTGGTTGCATTTACCATCATAAGGAGAAACGGAAACATGCATGCTGCTGCAAGCAGAGTCAACAGTATGTATATAATTGTCTTTTTTATCTTATCACCTGCTGTCATGACTAATCCTCCTTATTCACTAATTTAAGCTGTAAAACAGAAACAATAAGTATGATAAGGAATAATGCATATGCGATTGCGGATGCATATCCTGTCTGTGTCGTGCCTGTTGCAAATCCGAATTTATACAAATACATTACAACCGTTTCTACGGAATTGTAAGATGCGGAAGCCTTTTCTGCCATAAGGAACGGCAGGTCAAACATCTGTAAACCTCCGATCAGGGATGTGATCGCCACATATAACAGGATCGGTTTTAACAGTGGTAATGTAATTTTTCCAAAAGTTGTCCATCTTCCGGCACCATCAATGGCTGCCGCTTCAAAGTAATCTTTGTTGATTCCCTGTACACCTGCCATCAGCATGATAAACGAGTTACCAAACCACATCCATGCACTGATGATCGCAATCGTGTTTCCTGCTGTTGCCGGGGAACCGAGCCAGTCAACCGGTGTCTTATTCACACCGAAAAACTGATGGATAGAATTTAAAATCTGGTTGAATGATCCATAACGCCAGTCTAATAATGTTTTGAATAAGAATGCTACCGAAGTTGCAGCAATTAAGTTTGGCAGATAATAGAGTGCTCGAAATACCGGGAGTCCTTTAAACTTGTATTTGATATCACTGAATACGATCGTCAGTAAAAATGCAAGTCCGAGCTGTAATACAATGTTAACTCCCCAGATTCTTACCGTGTTCCAGAGTGCTCTCCAGAAAAATTTGTCTGTAAATACACGGGCATAATTTTCTATACCTGTAAATTTGTAAGGTGTTCCGGCTAATTTACAATTCGTAAAACTTAAAAGTAAGGTCCGAAGTACCGGATAAACACTGAAAATCAAAAATACGATCACAAACGGAGCGACAAAGAAATATCCGGCTCTGTTATATTTTGTGAGATTTGATGTCTTCTTTTTTTGAGTTGTTTTCGCCATATTGTTTTCCCTCTGCCAAGAATCCGGCTGTCCGTCCCTTTTCTGTGTGATCCTGGTGTCTTTCATCCGCCAGAACCACACAGCTTCTAAAGGAACACACAATCCATTTACTGTTTATCAGTCATTATCTGTTTACTGTAATTTCCGGATAAGTAGACTCAATCGTGTCATAGAACTCATTAATCGCATCCTCTTTTGACATCTGACCTGTCTTAACTGCAGAGATCGCATTGCCCCATGCATCACCGATTGCCTGATCATATCTTGTTACTTTGGAAGTATCAATGTTCTTTGCCTGATCTAACCAGAACTGATACAGTTTCTCACCGCCGTAAATCTGGTTCTCATCGTCTTTGTGTTTCTCTAATGCAGATTTTAAGGAAACTGTATCACCCTGTGAATAATCGATCCACCAGTCAGAGGTATCTTCGTTTAAGGTACAGAATTTTACAAATTCCCATGCAGTATCTTTTCTTTCCGACTGGGAAGAAATACCGATATATGTACCGCCGTCAAACCCTGCTGCAGGTCCTGCACATACGCCCCATAATCCGGATGTCTCACCTACGTTATCTCTCATGGTAAGAACACCCCAGGAAGGAAGACCATATGCAAATACTGTTGTTTTCTCCATGCCCTCGGTTGCTTCTGCAAACTCTGTAGCATCCCATACGTTAACGGAATCATCTGCGTAGTTCTGGATATCAGCACTTAAGATCGGAACCTCTCCTGACATAGCCTGATACCATGGAGTTGACCACTGGTTTGCGTATGCTGTTAAGTCGTTCTGATATAAGTCTGTACAAAGATCCATGTAATCAAGTCTTGCCTGATCTACATTTAACACACCATCTACAACCCATGCGGAGTCTCCGGAGAATACGTTCATCTCGGCATCTGAGGAGAAGATTCTGTATCCTGCATCTTTTAATTTCTCTGCTGTATCAAGAATGGTTGCATAATCCTTAAATAACTTGCCAACCTCGTCCGGATTATCTGTTCCGAATACTTCTTTTGCGATATCTCTTCTGTAATAGATACCTGCCGGTGTGATCTGATAGGAGATTGCTCTCTGGATGCCTTCAGAATCCTGTCCGACTTTCCATACATAATCAACGATCTGGTCTGCATAATCCTGTGCATTATATGGTGCCTGATTTAAATCTTCGAAGAAACCTGCATCATAGAAATCCTCTAACATCTTTGGCTCACCAACGATGATATCCGGCTCTGTCTCACCACCAAGTAATGCGGTCTGTACTTTTGTCGGGTAGTTTGCAGGTTCGATAACAACGGTATCAACTGCAACGCCTGTCTGCTCTTCAAATCTCTTGCCATAATCGATCAGGTCGTTTGAAAGTGTCCAGACAACTAATTTGTCATCACTGTTTGTGGAAGCAGCTCCACTCTCTGTAGAGGAAGCACTTTCATTGCTTCCGCTGTTTCCATTGGAAGAAGTATTTGCTGCACTGTTTCCGGAGTTACCACATGCCCCCATGGATAATGCCATTGCACTGACCAGCATTACGGATACTAACTTTTTCAGATTCATAAAAAATCCTCCCTTTTTCATCTTGATTATTGTTTTTTCCCTTTCAACATGTCTGTTCTCTGTTGATGATTGAATTATAACAGCCACCGTTTCTATAAAAAATGCACCTTATTTTAAAAAGGTATCATTTTTTTAGTAGCAGATCGTCTGGATGGAATGAGGTGCAAGTGTTCCCATGCAGCCCTCGCCATTTTCGCGCAGGCTGTATTCTGCAGGAGCATCCGTCTTATTCAAAAGTACGATCACACGCCCTCCATCCGGATTCAAAAATCCTGTTACTTCGATGCGGTCTGTGTAACGTGTCGTTCCAATACGGACTGCACCTTTTTTGATATAGCGGCTGAACTGCCCGATATAATAGTAAGTAAGCCGTTTCTCAAAGGTGTCATTTTTCAGTATCCGGTATTTTCTCTGCTTCCATATAAATCTCAACTACTTTACCGGATCTGATATCTTCTGCAATTTTTCCTGCCACATGATCTTTTTCCACATAAATATCGCTTCCATTTGCATAAGTAAACGTCATATTCTTAATCTGATAATTTTCCGGAATGAAATCAGCTTTCTCCGCAAAACAATATGTTACTTTTATATTTCCAAGCAGTGTGGCACTGACTTCCCCATTTTCCCTGATCAGGTAAGACGGCACTGCAGGGCATGGTGTAAATGCAAGTTCTTCATTTTCCACAGAAAACGGGTGTGAACCGAACATCATTAATTTCCACATGCTGATAAACTCGATCGTAGAACCGCTTAATCTTGCCACAAAACCTTTTCCATGGCAGGATGCATTCGGATTTTTACTGCTTGCAATAAAGGAAGAATTTTCATAGGTACTTCTTCCATATACCTGTGGGTCTAAAAACGGCACTGCCGCCTTGTGAAAATCTTCGAAAAATTCCTGATACAGCCCGCTTTTCAGCAGTTCTAACAGATATTTATATTCCATATGCAGCCAGATCGACTCATTCTCCAGCCATCCCGGTGTAAACGCACGTGCACGTCCGAGTTCAAAAGACGCCTCCTGCAAAGATGCGTTGACCTTGTACATGGATAACTTTCTGTCGTAAAGATCACTCTCTTTGATATTCTGATACAGCTTCCTTTTTTCTTCCCTGCTCTTTTGCAGTTTTAAATATCTCACCGGTCCTTCTAAGAAGTAAGGCACTGTATTTACCTGAAACGCCAGCGGGCGGATTCCGCCGTCTTTTAATTTCTCATATTCTGTCACCTCATAAGTGAAGTAGGTCGGACAGATTCCTCCGGAAAGCCTGCACGCTTTTTTGATGCCAAGGCAGATCGTTCCCCGGAATCCTTCTAACATCTCTGCCAGATTCTCTGTGCGGTACACGATCTTATTTCCTGAGATACCGGAATACGTTTTGTCACGGTAAATTTCTTTTGCATCATTGATCCGGTTCCAGAATGATAATACCTGACCGTCCCGGTATAGGCTGTCCTGCTCAATCCTGTTGATCAGATTGAGTTCATCCATAAAACAAGCAAGTTCTTTGATCACTTCGACCTGTCCCGGATACCGTTTTAGGGCATCGATGGTATAGGAAAGCATTCTTGCAAGCTCATAAGTTTCTGCCATTGATGATCCAAACATTCCAGGCATTCCGTTTAAGGCATCATACCAGCCGGGTTTTCCGCCCTCCATCTCGATTCCCATTCCATAGGCATCTAATGCTGCAAATTTTGTTACACATAAAAGCAGCAGCTTTTCCATCAGCGTCATTTTTAACACATCGCCATTGCCATACTTTGTGCGTACCAGTTTCTCTCCGGAATCTTTCCGTCTTGAAGATTCATCCAGGGCATGATACTGACGCAGTCCGTTTTTTGTTTCTTCGTAACGCTTAAACCGACGGTTGATATTGATCTGTGACAAAAAAGTCGTATACACATTTTCATAGAGCATTTCCTGTTCTTTCTCAGGAAATACCTCAAGATAATCAAATATCAGATCCAGATTGTAAGTCCAGTGGTCACACCAGTAACCTTCTCCAAAGTTTCCATTTACCATTCCCTCAGCAAAATCAATGATCTGGATAAACAGTGATTCATCCCAGTTATCTTTTAAAACCTCGTCTAATTTCCGGTAAAGTGCTCCCGGTGTAAATGGTTCTGTCACAAATCCGATCAGCATTTCCCCCTGTTCTTCCGGCAGACGTGAGAGAATTTTTTTCGCTTTTTCCAAAGGAACACGGTAGGTCAGTTTTTCAACATTTAATGGATTGTATCCATCTAACTGGATCAGACTGTAAAATTCATGAATATTTTCCCGTCCCACAAACGGAGCAAAAAAAGTATCACATCTGCGGTTCTGGTTTACATCACGGAAGTTTCCATTTCCCTGTGAGTAAAATTCAGGCAGCATGGAAAAATAATTATAATCACGCTCAAGATCCCCGTGCTTTCTGGAATACACATAAAAAATCTTATTGTTTCCAAGACGCATCGGATAACCTCCACGCAGAACATTATCCATATAGGTATACCGGCAGTACGCATCAAATGTTTTTGAAGCGGTCTTCGTATCAATTCCATTCGTCAGATTCTCTGCCAGTTCTTTTGCTTCTCTACGCTTTGCATAAAAATAGGAATCGTCTTTCTTATCTGCAAAGAAATCAGACAGGATATGCTTATTTTCCACCTGACCGATCACTTCATATAAGGTAAACTCCTCTCCCGGTACAAGGCATTTTACTGTTCCATAAAAACTGCACGGAAACTGATTCTGTGTCATCTGCTCCATCCCATAGAGTTCTTTTAAACTGTGTTCCCTGAATCCGATCGGATTCTGCAGGGAAGCATCATATGAAAAAATAACAGAAGTATCCACGATCGGTGCAAGCAATTCACCATCTTTTAAACATCCCGCAGAAAAATTACCACCTTCAATTTTCTGGACAGATGCCGTGTCTGCCATACTTGCACGCACCCTGAAATAAGGTATACACTCTGCGACATCCTCCACCTGCATCCATGCCTTGGCTGTCTGGCACATATTTTTTGTATTTTCCATGGACACACCATATGGTATCACCGCCGGCATTCCATCTAAAATTTCGATCTTTACAGGTTTCTCACTGATATTTTCCACGGTGACCATACGGATCAGCGCCCCAAGATTTTCCTCCGGCAGTGTATAATAATATACATTGGTTCTAAGACCGCTTTCCTGATTCTTTTCCTCAATTTCCAGACCGTTCATTGCGATCTGCATACTGTGTTCTACCGTTTCATCTGAAAAAGGCTCCCAGACAATCCCGTCTTTTTTGATGAAAGTACGGAATCCTGTTGTCTTTACATTCTGATATGCCTGATGTGCCGGATAAAATTCCATAATGGCATGATCTTTATTATCCACACCAAAACTTACCACGCACTGTCCGCGATTGACATAATAACACCAGATCGGAATACCGCGGATGCCGGCGATCCCAGGCAGAAAACTTGCAAAGGTCGACTTTTTTCCGTAGTTTTCAAGTATAAAATTCTCCTTCTGTCTCATCATAAACAAATCTCCTCTATTTCAGTACAACATACACCTCATGTAACATTTTTCCTGCTTCTTCTAACTTCGTTCTTGGAATGATCGCAGATTTTTCTGCTTCATCTGCTTTCCATTCCTCCTGCTCTAATTTTCTGCCGTCAAACCGTACTTCTTCGATCTGATATCTATCGAATGCTTTTTTTTCTTTATTCTCATAAATAACCTGACAATTTACGCCCGCAAAGAAAAGTGACAGTTTTGCCAGACCATTCTTATCAAACTGCTCCGGCATCAGCTTTGGCATCAGTAAAAGATCACCGCATTTTCCTTTGACCCCGAACATTTCTGTGATCACTGTCAGCATATACCAGCTTGCAGCACCGGTCAGATAATGGTACATGCCTCTTCCGCGCCCGTTAAAATATTCCGGGATTCCAGGATAGATCCTGCTGACCGGGAAATTGACCGACTGACGGTAAAGAGCGGATAGTGCCTTATATCCTTCCGCCGCAAATCCTCTCCGATACAGTGCATTTGCATACATCACCGCCATGTGGGAAAATACAGCTCCGTTTTCCTTCTCGCCATATGCAAAGCCAAACATCCTGCCAAGATCCATCTTTACCTCATCAAAATCCGTATTCAGGCGGTAACCGCCGACCTCTTCCTTATACAGATAGCGGTCTGCACTCTTTATGATCTCTTTTACCTGTTCTTCTTTTGCAGTTCCTGCCATCACAGCGAACACCTGGCTGGTAAGCATCATACGGATGCCCTGTTCAAATTCACCCTCCACACGCCTGCCGTGATTATCGTAATAGCCGTTAAACCAGCCATTTCCCTCTGAATCTGTCACCCATTCGGTGCTGCGGATATGATCCATCATCCATTCTGCTTTGTCCGACAGGCTTTCGATCAATTCCTTTACCGGTACTTCTGTTTTTTCTCCGCTGACGTTATGTACACAGCTCTCTGCATAATATAAAAGCAGCTCTTTCTTCTTTTCGACGGAGTCATATAATTTCCCGTCTCCGCCTAACAGCACGCTGATCTCTTTTGCAAGGAAAACGGTACTTTTTCCTGTTTTTTCCTGATATGTCTTTAAAAGTTCCGCAATATCCTTTAAATTTCCGGCATAGGCATTTGTGAACGCAACGCTCTCCCCGCGTTCCGGTGCCATATCCAGTGCATCATTCCAGTCTGCCCCGCGAAGTAAGATATGTCCATGTTCCCCAACCTCATAAAAAGCGGTCAGATTCTGCAGCAGAAGATGTTCTAATACACTCCCTTTATAGATTTCCTGTGTCTTAGTTTTCTGCCAGCAGCCATATGCTTCGTCCCACGCATCATCCTTTTTGGTTCCTCTTACAACCTGTCTGTCCTTAAAATAGGCAGCCTGTTCATCTAAGATCTCTATGTCCCCGGTCTCATCGATATAAAGTTTTGTCGTAAAAAACGGCCACACACCATGATCCATCCATACGCGTGTAATGTTATTGCGGTCTGCGATAAATTCGCCCTGTCTTTCTCCGATAATTGTTGCATTCGTTCCATCCATACGCACACCGGCAAAATTTGATAAAAGCATTTCCCGGACACCATCCGGATTCATGATCAAAAGTGCCAGACAATCCTGCCAGAGATCTCTCCAGCCCCTTCCGCCTTTTCCGTAATCATGGTGTGGCAGGAAAGAACAGCCGTAGATCCGTCGTAAGATCGGCTGAAAACTTACCCAGTGCATGTATTTGTCAAACACCAGATCTCCTGTATGATAAGAAACATTTACTTTTTCTTCCCAATAGGCTTTCACACGGGCAAATTCGTTTTTTACTTTGTCCGCTGTTTTATATTTTGCGGTAAGTTCTGCGATACCATGTTCTACGTCAGCATTTTTCCAATCTGGCACTGTGTCACTGCCTGTATTCTCATAATCTGTCTTTTCTTCTGCAGCTTCCTGCTGCTTTAACGCTCCGATCAGGACTGTGTAGGACACAGTTTCACCTGCCTCTAACACCACCTCTTTAAAATGGAGTCCTCCGACCGCCTCGCATCCTGCAAAGCTGCATCCTGCCTTCACACCTTCAAGATTTTTTACAACTGCCTCCGGTCTCTCGAAATTGCCGCCTTCTCCAATATAATCTTCCACGACCGGATAAAAATCTTTTGGCGGCTCGCCGTTTCCATCAAAACCACAGACAAAGTAGGTCACATCATTTTTACGGTGCCCACGCTCGTCGAATGAAAGTGTCGGTGTCACAAGCACACCGTTTTCCACCGTTTTGATCCGGTGCAGTAAAGATGTCACATGTCGGTGATCCCTGATATTATCTGCACTTCTTCCATATAAAGGGATTGCCGCTGTTGGTGTGAACCGCACCTGCATCTTCCCGATATTTGTGATCTCCACATACATGATCTCTGCGTTCTCATCCACCGGAACGAACGATGTGATTTCTGCAGATAACTGATATTTATCTGAAGTTCTCGTCACGGTATGCCACATCAGTCCTGCTGTCACTTCATTTTTATCTGACAATCCGGTAAACTTCTTCGACTCTTCTTCCGCAGAAATGCCTGTTGCCGACCAGTTACCAGCATTTGCGACATGGCACCAGAAGTTCCTGCTGCTGCGGTTATTATGCAGATTTTCTGCACTGACCGGCTCAAGTATAAAAGTATTCTGATCTATCTTACAGTCACCTGAAAGATTCGGTGTCACTGCACTTTTGATTCCTGCTTCTCCTGCCACAGGGAAATACAGATAACTGTAATTTTCCGCATTTTTTAAGTTAAATGTGGCATCCTCTCCGATAAACTGATATGTATCCTGCATACTGACTACTCCTTTTTCCTTTTCATGTTCTGACATCATTGTAAAGAAAAAAAAGGGTACAAAAAAAGATACCTTTTTTCTGTAAGGTATCTTTTTTTTAGGCTGACAGATATCTGTCACTTATTTTGTTTCTTTCTTATATTTTGCAAAAAACAGGATATTACTGCAGATCACAACGATTTCAAGCAGCCCTGCCCAGTTTTTTTATACTGATCTGATAAAACAGGGACGTAATACTTGTTGCCATTCCAGCAATCCGCATCTTCTGTGGTTTTAACCACCAGATCGAAAGTAGTGAGATTGATGATGTCAGAAATACCAGTATGGAAGATATACCGGCGTCCATGCCCTTTCCTTCCGTTCCTTGATATTTGCGACGATCAGGATTGTAAATGAAACAAGCATGCTGTACGCACCGCCCCTCCATTTAACATATCCATTGTTTTCTCATTTGCCGTTTTCATCCGGATATCTACTTCCTCTTTCCAATGATTCTATCTTTCGCCGGTGTACTGCATCACTAATATTATTTTATTTTGCACAATCCAGTATAATCTGTCTGCATCTGTCATATCCAAGTTGTGAACTATTTAACGCTAACGTATAATTCGCTGCCAGTCCCCACTTCTGTTCCGTATAGAAATTATAGTTTGTGCTGCGGCGTTTATCTATATCCATTATCATTTTCTTTGCATCAGCTTCCGTCACATGATATAACCTGCAGATACGCTCCACTTTTTGTGGCATATCCCCATGTATAAAAACATTCAGCACATCATCCCTGTCCTTTAAAATAAAATCGGCGTTCCCTCCAATGATCACACAGTCCTCTTTCTGTGCTATTTCCATGATCACTTTGCTCTGCGTTTCATATACGATATCTTCCACGGATTTTCCCGTGATATCCCTTCCTGTAAATGCATACGCAAACAACCCTTTTTTTGTGGATAATTCTGCTTTTTCCCTGATATATTCCGGTGAAAGTCCTGACTTCTCTGCGATCTGGCTGATAATATCTTTGTCATAATATGCAATTCCAAGCTCTTTTGCCACTTTCTCGCCGATAAAACGTCCTCCGCTTCCAAATTCCCTGCTGATCGTGATAATTCTTTTTGCCATGGTTCATCCCTCCCTAATCTAAACTGTCAACTTTTGTTTTTCTGATTTTCTTTAAAAATACATATCCTACCAGACATGCTATAAACTCTGTGACCGGAAATGCCCACCAAATCAGTGAAACCCCTGCCTGACCATTTCTTACAAACACAGAAAATATTCCTGCTAACGGCAATATGATCACAAGCTGTCTTAAAAGTGAGATCACAAGTGATTCGATTCCACCATCTAGTGCCTGATAAATTCCCTGATATGCCACATTGATCCCTGCAAAAAGAAAGCTGATGGAAATGATCCGCATTGCACCGATAAAATATTCTCTCGACTGTCCGGCATTAAACAAAGTTGCAAATGCTCCAGGGAAAATTTCTGTAATGATAATGCCAAAGATCATCAGTGCAACGGTATATAAAAGGCCATATCTGATTCCATCCTGGATTCTCTTTTTACTGCGCATGCCATATGCAAAAGCTATGATCGGGGTGATCGCATCCCTCAGTCCAAAAGCAAGGAACAATACAAACTGCTGCACTTTGTAAAACAGCCCGTATGCGGTCTGCGCTGCTGGAGCAAATTTTAAGATAAGGTTCATTACATATACCATAACAGACATTAATGCCTGTGCAATGATCGCCGGAAGTCCGATCGCATATATTTCCTTTATAATGCCTGCATCCGGTCTCATATACTTTATTCCGTGGTCAAATTCTTTATTTAATCTGATATGAAAAACAAATAACATTAACGCCGATGCCACCTGTCCGATCACCGTTGCATAGGCAGCACCCTTTACTCCCATTTCCGGGACCGGTCCGATACCATAGATCATGATTGGATCAAGAATGATATTGATCACTGCTCCTGTAACCTGACCGATCGTAGAATAAAGTGAACGTCCTGTTGCCTGTAATAATTTTTCAAACAGTGAAAAGAAAATGATTCCAAAAGAAATCACACAGCAGATTCTCAAATAATCCGTTCCCATGGAAAGAACTTCTACATCCACTGTCTGCGAAGAAATATATGCTTTTACCCCGAAAATTCCAAATAACAGACACACTGCATAAATGATCACACCTAAAAACAGACTGTTTCCCGCAACTTTCGCCGCTTTTTTACTGTTTCCCTGCCCGAGCGTTCTTGCAAGCAGCGCATTCGTTCCTACTCCTGTTCCAATCCCGACTGCGACCATAAGCATCTGCACGGGGAATACCAGCGTAAGTGCATTTAATGCCGCCTCGCTTCCCACCTTCATGTTTCCGACAAAGGCACTGTCCACGATATTATAGACCGCCTGCAATGCCATCGATAAGATCATCGGTATTCCCATCTGAACCATGAGCTTACCTACCGGCATCTCCTTCATTTTGTTACTCTCTGCCATTTTAAATCCTCCTTGTTTTGCATCTTGTTTTCTGCACAAAAAAAGTGTGCACCTATCATATAAGCTGGACTTACGCTGATAAGCTACACACTTTTTTATGGCAATCATTCATAAGATGTAATTTTTTATGAAAAAACGAGCAGCAAAAACTGGATTTACGCAGATTTGCTACTCGTTCTTTTTTGAATTATAATTATTTTATTTTTAAAAGTCAAACGGAATTTTTTGCAGATCAGATATTCTGCTTTACCCATGCTTCAAGTTCTGTCTTTGAACTCTTTGCCTGACCGCCCATAATGGATTTACCTTTTCTGACATCCGCATCCGGGCACAGTGCTTTTATCGTTTCCTCACTTTTGCCCATACCGCTTCCCTCATTCGTGCAAAACGGAAGGATTTTCTTTCCGGAAGTATCAAAGAATTCCAAAAACGTTGCTACTGCCATCGGTATCGTCCCGCAATAATTCGGATATCCGAGAATAATGGTGTCATAATCTCCCATATTTTCCGGATAATTTATGAGTTCCGGTCTGTTATTTTCCGCAAAATCGACTTTTGCCTGTTCAACACACTCCCGGTACTGATCCGAATACGGCTGTTTCATCTCAATTTTAAAAAGATCTGCTTCTAAAAATTCTTTTATGAGTCCGGCACAGATCTCTGTGTTTCCAACCGTTATATTTTTTATGGAACCGCCAAAATAATTTTCTCCCGCTCTTGAAAAATAAGCAATCAATGTACGCATTTTCAGCTTCCTCCTTTACTCAAGAACCATAATACTAAAGTCTGTCATAATGTCAAGGTTATCAGCGAAACATTTCCTTTAATCTTAAAATATTCTTCCCTTCTCTGCGGTCTTTTATGATTCCCGCCTTGACCAGAAGTTTCATATCATGTGACAGCGTAGGCTGTGTTACATGAAATGCTTCAAGAATCTGACAGGCACATAATTCTCCACATGAAAGCATATCAACGATCCGCAGTCTCTTAGGATCAGACAACGCTTTGAGGATTTTGGCTGTCTCTGTATAGATTTTTTCCAAATCAATCACCTCACATAGAAATATCTCTATGTGTTAAGATAATATACAAACAGAAAAAAGTTAATATGACTATTCATTCACTTTGTCTACAAAACGCATGAAAGCACTTCTTCCTTCTTCCGTGCATTTGTAAACACCGGCATCTTTTAATACTTCCATAAATACCAGACCAATCTCTGTCTGCACGATCTCATGCAGTCTTTCCGGAGTAACTTCGCCCTCTAAACCGGTACCGAATGTAAATCCGTATTTCGGAAGGAACTCTTCTACCCAGTCTGCATGTTTTTCAAGGACTTCATCCTCACGGATAGATGTTCCATCAAGCAATGCCTGCTCTAAATCTGCCATCTCTTTTTTCAGACGTGCCGGAAGCACTGCAAGTCCCATAACCTCGATCAGACCGATATTCTCTTTCTTGATATGGTGCAGTTTTGCATGCGGATGGTAAACACCAAGCGGATGTTCTTCTGTTGTGATATTATTACGCAATACCAGATCCAGTTCGTATAAATCGCCGCGTCTTCTTGCGATCGGAGTGATCGTGTTATGTGGCTCTCCGTCTGTCTCGGCAAAAACAAATGCAGCCTCGTCTGTGTAACCTCTCCATGCCAGTAAAATCTTATCTGCCAGCTCGATCAAGCGGTCTTTTTTCTCTGCGCTGATACGGATAACGGACATCGGCCATTTTACGATACCTGCTTTGACATCCTCAAATCCCTTGAATGATATCTCTTTTTCCACCGGAGCTTTTGCCATGGCAAATTCATAATGACCGCCCTGGAAATGATCATGGCTCAAAATAGAGCCGCCAACGATCGGAAGATCTGCATTTGAACCAACAAAATAATGCGGGAACTGCTCTACGAAATCAAGCAGTTTACCAAAAGTAGCACGCTCGATCTTCATCGGTGTATGCTGTCCGTTAAAGATGATACAGTGCTCATTATAATAAACATAAGGAGAATACTGGAAAAACCAGTCACTGCCATTGATCGTTACCGGAATGATCCTGTGGTTCTGTCTTGCCGGATGGTTCACACGGCCTGCATATCCCTCATTTTCCTTGCAGAGTAAACATTTCGGATAACCGCTCTGTTTTGCAAGTTTCGCTGCTGCAATCGCTTTTGGATCTTTTTCCGGTTTGGATAAATTGATCGTGATATCTAATGTACCAAACTCAGTATCTGCAGTCCATTTCAAATCTTTCTTGATACGGTATCTGCGGATATAGTTTGAATCACAGCTTAATTTATAAAAATAATCGGTTGCTGCCTGGGCAGACTGATGATTATAAAGTCCACGGAATTTTGTAATGACTTCGCTTGGCCTTGGCATAAGCATGCTCATGATCTTTGTATCAAACAGATCGCGGTAGGTGATCGTATCTTCCGGCATCAGTCCCTGCTCTGCCGCATAGTCAAGCATCTCTGTAAGAATACCCTCTAATGCTTTCTCTGCAGATTTCTGTGTCATTGGCTCTCTTTTTTCATAAGCTGTAACAATGTTCTCTTCTAACTCATCTAATTTAAAAAGCTCTAACAGACGATTGATGGTAAATCTTTTATCTTCCGGTGCAACCAGTCCTGTCACCAGACCATATTCTGTTAACTCTAAAATCTTTTCCTGTATCATTTTCTTCTTCACCTCTACGCTATTCTACGTATCCGGACTATATTCTGTCGCGCATACACAATTATGCTGTCTATGTCATTTCTGACAATGAAACACTTCTCTTTTTATGCTAATTTCACCGGGCCATCACCGATCTCAACAACATAGAAATCTGCTGCGTATCCGATCTTCTTCTCATAAGCGGCTCCAACTTCTTTGATAAAAGTATCCACAGCTTCATCTTTTACGATACTGACCGTACATCCGCCAAAACCTGCACCAGTCATTCTTGATCCGATCACACCATCGATCTTCCATGCTTCTTCGACCAAAGTATCAAGCTCGATACCGGTTACCTCATAATCATCACGGAGAGAAACATGTGATTCATTCATCAGTTTTCCAAATAAAGCAACATCATTATTTTTCAGCGCCTCTACTGCTTTGATCGTTCTCTGATTCTCATAGACTGCATGTTTTGCACGTCTTACACACACTTCCTCTTTAATGGCATCTTTGTGTTCCTCAAACTGTGCCTCTGTCAGATCTCCGAGTGCATCAATGGAAACCACTTTCTGTAACTCTGCTAATGCCTTCTCACATTCACTGCGGCGCTCATTGTATTTGGAATCGCCAAGTCCACGTTTCTTATTGCTGCAGGAAATCACGATCTTTGCATTTTCCAGTTTGATCGGTGCATACTCATATTTTAAAGTTGCCGTGTCAAGGAAGATTGCGTGTCCTGCTTTGCCCATTGCGATAGCAAACTGATCCATGATACCACAATTTACACCGTTAAATTTATTCTCAGAATACTGTCCGATCAGTGCAAGATCCTGATTTGTCACGTCAAATCCGAACATATCGCGTAAGATAAATCCTGTTAAAACCTCTACAGATGCAGAAGAAGAAAGTCCGGAACCATTCGGGATATTTCCGAATAATACAAGATCCATACCCTGTTCTACCTTCATGCCTTTCTCTCCGAATGCCCACATCACGCCCTTCGGATAGTTGGTCCAGTCAGCTTCTTTCTCCGGTTTTAAATTCTCTACCGATGACTCTAACACGCCAAGCTGCTCAAAGTTCATGGAATAAAAACGCAGCTTCTTATCATTTCTTTTTCTTGCCACACCATAAGTACCGATCGTCAGTGCACAAGGAAATACATGACCGCCATTGTAATCGGTATGCTCTCCGATCATGTTCACACGTCCCGGTGCAAAATA
>OGZV01000844.1_pt1 | contig 31407 bp, 26 predicted proteins | sample 1576861 | NCBI WGS metagenome assembly OGZV01 (sample SAMEA3541501, study PRJEB24748) | human gut metagenome | biome: human gut; feature: human-associated habitat; material: faeces | place: China | collected 2012
AGTACGGCGGTACGGTGTAACCGGCGTAGATATGAGACTCCCAGCGCACGCCAAAGCCACCCGGCGCGTGGAAACGCGTGATTTTACCCGGGCTTGGCAGGAAGGTGTTCGGGTCTTCGGCGTTGATACGGCATTCTACCGCATGGCCTTTCACCACAACTTCTTCCTGCTTGATGGACAGCGGCTGACCGGCTGCGATACGCAGCTGCTCTTTAATCAGGTCAACCCCGGTGATCATTTCGGTAACCGGATGTTCAACCTGAATACGGGTGTTCATCTCAATGAAGTAGAACTCGCCGTTTTCGAACAGGAACTCAAAGGTACCCGCTCCACGATAGCCGATATCGACACACGCTTTAGCGCAACGCTCGCCGATGTAGCGACGCAGTTCCGGAGTAATGCCTGGCGCTGGTGCTTCTTCGACCACCTTCTGGTGACGACGCTGCATGGAGCAGTCACGTTCAGCCAGATAGATCGCGTTACCCTGACCGTCAGCCAGCACCTGAATTTCGATGTGGCGTGGGTTTTCCAGGTATTTTTCCATGTACACCATGTCATTGCTGAAAGCGGCTTTCGCTTCTGCTTTGGTCATGGAGATGGACTGCGCCAGTTCAGCATCGCTGCGCACAACGCGCATACCGCGACCGCCGCCGCCGCCGGACGCCTTGATGATAACCGGGTAGCCAATGCGTTTAGCATGAGCACGGTTAGCATCCATGTCGTCGGTCAGAGGGCCGTCAGAGCCTGGTACGGTTGGTACACCGGCTTTTTTCATCGCGGTGATCGCCGACACTTTGTCGCCCATCAGGCGGATGGTGTCGGCTTTCGGGCCGATGAAGATAAAGCCAGAGCGTTCAACCTGCTCAGCAAAGTTGGCGTTCTCAGAGAGGAAGCCGTAACCCGGATGAATTGCCACCGCGCCGGTGATTTCAGCGGCGCTGATGATAGCCGGGATGTTCAGATAGCTTTTTACGGACGGAGCCGGGCCAATACAGACCGTCTCATCCGCCAGCAATACGTGTTTTAAATCGCGATCCGCGCTTGAGTGCACAGCGACAGTCTTGATGCCCAGTTCTTTACAGGCACGAAGAATACGCAGTGCGATCTCGCCGCGGTTGGCGATAACAATTTTATCCAGCATGTACGCCTCGTTACTCGATGACGACCAGCGGCTCGTCAAATTCAACCGGCTGACCACTTTCGACCAGAATCGCTTTCACAGTACCTGATTTGTCTGCTTCGATCTGGTTCATCATTTTCATCGCTTCAACGATGCACAGGGTATCGCCTACGTTGACTTTCTGACCCACTTCGATGAACGCCTTCGCGTCCGGGCTCGGGGTGCGGTAGAAAGTACCAACCATTGGGGAACGTACGATGTGACCACTGATTTCTGCTGCAGCGGCAGGTGCGGCTTCAGCTGCTGCTGGTGCAACGGCTGCGGAGAGCGCAGGCTGCTGCACTGGCGCAGCGTAAGCTTGCTGCATTACCGGGAAGCTAGCGGCTGGGGCTGCACGGCTGATGCGTACAGACTCTTCGCCTTCAGAAATTTCCAGTTCGGAGATGCCTGATTCTTCAACCAGCTCGATCAGTTTTTTAATCTTACGAATATCCATGAGTGGGTTCCGTACTCTTGTTTAGTGTGATTGTGACAAGCGTTTTACCGCTGTCTGTAAAGCGTATGAATAGCCGTCTGCGCCCAGTCCACAGATAACGCCAGCAGCGATATCCGACAGATACGAGTGGTGACGGAACGGCTCTCGGGCGTGCACGTTACTCAGGTGGATCTCGATAAACGGGATACTCACCGCAAGCAGTGCGTCGCGGATAGCAACACTGGTGTGCGTAAACGCGGCCGGATTGATCAGGATATAGTCCACATTGTCTTTAGCCTGATGAATACGGTCGATGATTGCGTACTCCGCGTTTGACTGAAAATGATCCAAATCCACATTCAGCGACGCTGCTTCCGTGCTCAAACGGTTAACAATTTCGCTTAATGTCAGCGTGCCGTACTTCTCCGGCTCACGGCTGCCGAGCATGTTCAGGTTCGGTCCGTTCAAAACTAAGATCTGAAACTTATCAGTCATTATGCCGCTATCTCCTGCGATTTTCGGGTAAAAAACAAAATATACCGTCGAAGCGCAAATGTCACCTTTTCAGAGGCCAAAAACCACTGTCAGGCGAACCAAGGTCGCACATTATAACGATTTCGTAGCATTTGGCAGCTAAATACTGGTCTTATCAGGGAAGATTATCAACCGCAATCCAAAAAAGATTTGCGGTTGAGAGGCAATCTGCGGGAAAACGCACAGTTTCGCGAACTATCGCAACCACTGGCGGAACTTCTTGTAACGCCATGCTAAAAGCGCCACGGCCGCCAGCGCGTAAAGGACCGGCTGCGGAGAGAGGATCTTCACCGACCACAGATAATGAATGGGTGCGAGGATCGCGACAAGATAGACGAAGTTATGCAGCAACTGCCAGCGACGGCCCAGCTTTCGCTGCGCATATTGCGTGGATGTCAGCGCTAACGCCAGTAAAATCACCCAGCTTACAATACCCAGCGTCAGATAAGGGCGCGTCACCAGTTCGCGGCCAAGCAGTGTCAGATTGTTAATTCCCAGTTCCAGCAGGGCATAGCTGGTCAGATGCAGCGTGGCCCAGGCAAAACACCATAGCCCCAAAAGCCGACGGGTGCGTATCAATAGTGGCTGTTTAGCGTAGCGCGCCAGCGGCGAGACGAGCAAGGTGGCCAGTAAAAATTTCAGAGCCATCCGACCGGTAAAATGCTGGATATCCTTGGCCGGATCGGCGCTAAAAAGCCCCTGGCTGGCGGCCCAGAACAGCCAGAGAAAGGGGAGTATTCCGGCTAAATGCAGCAGCACTTTCAGCCAGGTAATCTGTTTTGCCGTTAAACGCACTCAGAAGTTCTCCCGTAAATTGAGGCCACGGTACAGCGAGGCCACTTCATCCGCATAACCGTTAAACAGCAGCGTTGGCTGGCGCTTCACGTCCAGCGCGCCGCCGGAACCGATAAAACGCTCGGTCGCCTGCGACCAGCGCGGATGATCCACGTGCGGATTCACGTTGGCGAAGAAACCGTATTCGTCCGGAGCCGCCAGATTCCAGGTGGTTGGCGGACGCTCGCGGGTGAGCTTAATGCTGACGATAGACTTAATTCCTTTGAAACCGTATTTCCACGGCACGGTTAAACGGATGGGCGCGCCGTTCTGCGGCGGAAGCGCCTTGCCGTAAACGCCGACGGTCAGCAGCGTAAGAGGGTGCATGGCTTCGTCAAGGCGTAACCCTTCAACGTAGGGATACTCCAGCCCGCCGCCAATGAACCGGTCTTTCTGGCCCGGCATCTCGTCCGGCGCATACCGCGTCTGGAAAGCGACATATTTTGCGTTGCTGGTGGGCTCCACCATCGCCAGCAATTTATGCAGCGGGAAGCCGATCCAGGGCACCACCATCGACCAGGCTTCCACGCAGCGCATGCGGTAGATACGCTCTTCGAGCGGGAAACGGGTGGTCAGATCGTGGTGGTCCAGCGTCAGGGGTTTTGCCACTTCGCCGTCGATTTTCAGCGTCCACGGATCGGTTTTGAGACTACCGGCGTTGGCCGCAGGATCGGCCTTGTCGAGGCCAAATTCGTAGAAGTTGTTATAGCCCGTCACTTTGTCTTCTGGCGTAAGCGTCAGTTTGTTCTGCCATTGGGCGGGTTTCGTAAAGGTGAGCGGGGCGCCGGAAGGGGCCTTCGGCCGATCGTTGCCTTTAAACCAGTCGAGCAGGTCAGCGTGAGCCGAAGGCGAGAGCGAGAGCGCGGTGGCGCTGATGCCAAGCATTTTCAGGATCTGGCGGCGCTGTAACATAAAGACAGACTCGGACGTTACGTCGGCTTCCGTCAGTTTTCGGTTTTTCATGGCATCCTCCGTCATGCGTTTTCCTAAGCATGACGGAGGAGAGTGATTCGCGCGAATATGTCACGAAAATTTGAAGATTAGGCGATTTTCACCAGCGCGCGACCGTGGAACTGGTTATCCATGATCTTACTGGCATAGTCCGGTGCCTGGCTGAGCGTAATCTCCGTGGCGCTTTGGGTGTAGAAAGATGCCGGCAAATCGCGCACCAGACGTTCCCATGCCTCAGTACGACGAGCCGCAGGTGTCATCACGGAATCCACGCCCTGCAGGCGGACGTTACGCAGAATGAATGGCATCACGGTGGTTGGCAGGGCAAATCCGCCCGCCAGCCCGCAGGCGGCCACGCAGCCGCCGTAGTTCATCTGCGCCAGGACTTTTGCCAGCACTTTATCACCGACGGTATCCACCGCGCCCGCCCAGACCTGTTTTTCCAGTGGACGGGTTTCGGCGAATTCGTCACGGCTGAGAATGCGGTTTGCACCGAGCTGGCGCAGGTAATCGTGGGTACTTTCCCGACCGGAAATCGCCGCAACCTGATAGCCCAGCTTGTGCAGTAGCGTCACTGCCGTGCTGCCCACGCCCCCGCTGGCACCGGTGACGACAACTTCCCCCGATTCAGGGCGGATGCCTGCGTCTTCCAGCGCCATCACGCACAGCATCGCGGTAAAGCCTGCCGTGCCGACGATCATCGCCTTGCGGCCATCCATACCTTTCGGCATCGGCACCAGCCAGTCGCCCTTCACGCGCGCCTGCGTGGCCAGCCCGCCCCAGTGATTTTCACCTACGCCCCAGCCGGTGAGCAGGACCTGCTGGCCCGGATGGAAGCGCGGATCCTCGCTGGTATGTACCCGGCCAGCGAAATCAATACCCGGCACCATAGGGAAATTTCGGATGATTTTACCCTTCCCGGTAATCGCCAGCGCATCTTTATAATTTAAACTGGACCAGTCGATGTCGACGGTTACTTCGCCTTCCGGCAGGCGACTCTCTTCTACCGCCTGCACTGAGGCAAGCGTTTTGCCGTCCTGCTGTTCTAAGATCAAAGCCTGCATACGGGGTCCTCTCGACTCATTTGATTGGAAAATAATTTCTGAAGACTATACTCGCTCAGGGAAACGCAGTGCCGATTTAACGCAATAAATTGCCAGATACACCCGATTTGGTAGTATGCCGCATTTGAAATGCAAGTTAGCGCTTACTCGCTACCCCATCAACCCACGGAGTAATCTCAAGGATGCGATTAACGACGAAGTTCTCAGCTTTTATCACCTTGCTGACGGGGCTTACCATTTTTGTCACCCTTCTGGGCTGCTCTCTGAGCTTTTACAACGCCATTCAGGACAAACTGGTTAACCGGGTACAGTCTGTCGCGTCGGTAATTGATACGCGTCTGCTGACGACGCCGCTACCGGCACTCTCCAGGGAGCTCGATGAGCTGATGGTACCTGTTGATATTGTTCAGATCGACATTCAGCAGGGAAAGCATCGTGTGTTAAGCCACGAACGCCCGGGAAGCTATCGGCCTGCGGGCGTGGTGAGCCAGTATCGGGAAGTGACCGTACATTCCCTTAAAAATCCGGGGATGACCATACACATGGTCTATCTTGATCCGATGGCCAGCTATTTCCGTTCCATGATGACCACCGCGCCGCTCACCGTCGCGGTGGCGTTTATCGTCCTGCTGATCTTTCTCGCGGTCCGCTGGCTGCGCCGCCAGCTCTCCGGCCAGGAGCTGCTGGAGATGCGCTCCGTGCGGATCCTTAACGGTGAACGCGGCCCGCATGTCCGTGGTTCAGTCCACGAATGGCCGTCACGCGCCAGCAGCGCCCTGGATACGCTGCTCTCGGAAATCCAGTTTGCCAGCGACCAGCGCAGCCGTATGGATACGCTGATCCGCTCCTATGCCGCGCAGGATAATAAAACCGGCCTCAACAACCGCCTTTTCTTTGATAATCAGCTCGCCACGCTGCTCGACGATTCGGAAAAAGTGGGGACGCACGGGGTGGTGATGATGATTCGCCTGCCTGATTTCGATCTCCTGCGCGACACCTGGGGACAGCGGGCCGCGGAAGAAAATCTCTTTACGCTGATCAACCTGCTCTCCACCTTTATTATGCGCTACCCGGGCGCGCTGCTGGCCCGCTACCACCGCAGCGACTTTGCCGTGTTGCTGCCGCATCGGACGCTGAAGGAGTCGGAAAGCATCGCCAGCCAGCTGCTGAAGGCGGTTGATGCGCTGCCGCAGAGCAAAATGCTCGACAGGGACGATATGGTCCACATGGGGATCTGCGCCTGGCGTGGCGGACAATCGACAGAACAGGTGATGGAGCATGCGGAAGCTGCCACCCGCAACGCCGTGCTGCAGGGCGCGAACGGATGGGCGGTCTATGATGATTCGCTGCCGGAAAAAGGGCGCGGTAACGTGCGCTGGCGTACGTTGATTGAGCAAATGCTAAGTCGCGGCGGACCGCGTATTTATCAAAAACCCGCGGTCATGAAAAACGGCAACGTTCATCACCGTGAACTGATGTGTCGTATTTTTGACGGTACGGAAGAGGTTATTTCTGCGGAATATCTGCCAATGGTGCTGCAATTTGGGCTGTCCGAAGAGTATGACCGTCAGCAAATTAGCCGCTTGATTCCGTTTTTATCATTCTGGCCTGAAGAGAGCCTGGCGTTACAGGTCACCGTGGAGTCATTAATACGCCCGCGTTTTCAGCGCTGGCTGCGTGATACATTAATGCAATGCGAAAAATCGCAACGCAAACGCATTATTTTTGAACTTGCTGAGGCGGATGTAGGTCAACACATCAGCCGGTTACGTCCGGTGGTTCGTTTGATCAACGCGCTCGGCGCGCGCGTCGCGGTGACGCAGGCAGGTTTAACGCTGGTCAGCACCAACTGGATCAAGGAGCTGGATGTGGAGCTATTAAAGCTACATCCGGGGCTGGTAAGGAATATTGAAAAGCGCACGGAAAACCAGCTGCTGGTACAGAGCCTGGTTGAGGCGTGCAAAGGAACGCGAACACAGGTGTTTGCCGCGGGCGTGCGCGCCAGAGGCGAATGGCAAATGTTAACAGAGCGCGGTGTAATGGGTGGTCAGGGGGATTTTTTTGCTGCCTCTCAGCCGCTTGACACCAATGTGAAAAAATATTTGCAAAGATACTCGGTTTGACCTGCCGTTTACGCTGTTTTCACGTAGAATATCGCGCCTGTAGCTTTGAGTATGTCGAGCAAAAAGCCAGTGAACGACCTTTAACGGGTTACAAAGGTCAGTAAGGAATGCTGCTGTTTACTCAGCCCTGAGGGAGTCAGGGGATGATTTTGTAACATCAGGAAACGTACTGCACAAATTTTCACCGTTGCAGATGATTTTTGCGCCTTGTCGCTGCTGCGTGTGGTTGGTAAAGTAAGCGGATTTTGTTTTCCGCCCCAGCTTTCAGGATTATCCCTTAGTATGTTGAAAAAATTTCGTGGCATGTTTTCCAATGACCTGTCCATTGACCTGGGTACTGCGAATACCCTTATTTATGTAAAAGGACAAGGCATCGTATTGAATGAGCCTTCCGTTGTGGCCATTCGTCAGGATCGTGCCGGTTCGCCGAAAAGCGTTGCCGCTGTAGGTCATGAAGCGAAGCAGATGCTGGGCCGTACGCCGGGCAATATCGCGGCGATTCGCCCGATGAAAGACGGCGTTATCGCCGACTTCTTCGTGACTGAAAAGATGCTGCAACACTTTATTAAACAGGTGCATAGCAACAGCTTTATGCGTCCGAGCCCACGCGTGCTGGTGTGCGTGCCGGTTGGCGCGACCCAGGTTGAGCGTCGTGCTATCCGCGAATCCGCGCAGGGCGCTGGCGCTCGTGAAGTCTTCCTGATCGAAGAGCCGATGGCGGCCGCGATCGGCGCAGGCTTGCCGGTTTCTGAAGCGACCGGTTCTATGGTTGTTGATATCGGCGGCGGTACTACCGAAGTCGCAGTTATCTCCCTGAACGGCGTGGTCTACTCTTCTTCCGTACGTATCGGCGGCGACCGTTTCGACGAAGCCGTGATCAATTACGTGCGCCGTAACTACGGTTCCCTGATCGGCGAAGCAACCGCTGAGCGTATCAAACACGAAATCGGTTCCGCTTATCCGGGTGATGAAGTACGCGAAATCGAAGTGCGCGGCCGTAACCTGGCTGAAGGCGTTCCACGCGGCTTCACCCTCAATTCCAACGAAATCCTCGAAGCGCTGCAGGAGCCGCTGACCGGCATCGTCAGCGCCGTTATGGTCGCGCTGGAACAGTGCCCGCCGGAGCTGGCATCCGATATCTCCGAGCGCGGTATGGTCCTGACCGGCGGCGGCGCGCTGCTGCGTAACCTTGACCGTCTGTTAATGGAAGAGACAGGGATCCCTGTCGTAGTTGCAGAAGATCCACTGACCTGCGTCGCTCGTGGCGGCGGTAAGGCGCTGGAAATGATCGATATGCACGGCGGCGACTTGTTCAGCGAAGAGTAGTCAGCCTGAAGGTCTGGGGCAGCTTAAGGGCTGCCTCTGGTCTTTACTGACACGAGAATACGCATAGCCTATGAAGCCAATTTTTAGCCGTGGCCCGTCGCTACAGATTCGCCTTATTCTGGCGGTTTTGGTGGCGCTTGGCGTCATTATCGCCGACAGCCGCCTGGGTACGTTCAGCCAGATTCGAACGTACATGGATACAGCCGTCAGTCCTTTCTACTTTATCTCAAATGGTCCCCGGGAACTGCTCGACAGCGTATCGCAATCGCTGGCGACCCGCGATCAGCTCGAACTGGAAAACCGCGCGCTGCGTCAGGAACTGCTGTTGAAAAACAGCGATCTGCTGATGCTGGGTCAATACAAACAAGAAAACGCCCGTCTACGTGAGCTGTTAGGCTCGCCGCTGCGTCAGGATGAGCAGAAGATGGTGACCCAGGTTATCTCGACGGTTAACGATCCCTACAGCGATCAGGTCGTTATCGACAAGGGCAGCGTCAATGGCGTTTATGAAGGCCAACCGGTCATTAGCGACAAGGGCGTTGTCGGCCAGGTGGTGGCGGTAGCGAAAATGACCAGCCGCGTGCTGCTCATTTGCGATGCGACCCATGCCTTGCCGATCCAGGTGCTGCGTAACGATATCCGCGTCATTGCTGCCGGTAACGGTTGTACTGATGATTTACAGCTTGAACATCTGCCGGCGAATACCGATATTCGCGTCGGCGATGTGCTGGTGACCTCCGGGCTCGGCGGACGCTTCCCGGAAGGGTATCCAGTTGGGGTAGTCTCCTCGGTACGTCTGGATACTCAGCGTGCATACACGGTGATCCAGGCCCGTCCGACCGCCGGACTGCAGCGTTTGCGCTATCTGCTGCTGCTGTGGGGCGCCGATCGCAACGGCGCTAACCCGATGACTCCGGAAGAGGTGCACCGCGTTGCCAATGAGCGCCTGATGCAAATGATGCCGCAGGTGCTGCCTGCGCCTGATGCGATGGGGCCGCAGATGCCGGCGCCGGCGACAGGCCTAACGCCGCCGCCGTCTGCGCAACCTCTGCCAGCAGGGGGGCAATAGTGGCAAGTTATCGTAGCCAGGGACGCTGGGTTATCTGGCTCTCGTTTCTTATTGCGCTATTGCTGCAGATTATGCCCTGGCCGCAGGACATCACCGTCTTCCGGCCAAACTGGGTGTTGTTGATTCTGTTGTACTGGATCCTCGCGCTGCCGCACCGGGTTAACGTCGGTACCGGATTTGTGATGGGGGCGATTCTCGACCTCATCAGCGGTTCGACCCTCGGCGTACGCGCGCTGTCGTTAAGTATTGTCGCCTATCTGGTCGCTTTAAAATATCAGCTGTTCCGTAATCTGGCGCTCTGGCAACAGGCGCTGGTGGTCATGCTGTTGTCTCTTGCCGTTGATATCATTGTTTTCTGGGCAGAGTTTTTAGTGATCAACGTCTCTTTCCGTCCGGAAGTGTTCTGGAGTAGTGTAGTAAACGGTGTGCTCTGGCCGTGGCTATTCCTGCTAATGCGTAAAGTGCGTCAGCAATTTGCGGTTCAATAAAGGTTGATATGACAACTCTGTATCTGGCTTCTGGTTCCCCGCGTCGGCAGGAACTGTTAACTCAGCTTGGTCTCTCTTTCGAACGTCTGGTTCCGGGTATTGAGGAACGACGCGGCCCGCAGGAGAGTGCTGCGCATTACGTTGCGCGTCTGGCGCGAGAAAAAGCGCTGGCTGGCGTGGCGATGGCGCCGCGCGATCTGCCGGTGTTGGGCGCGGATACGATTGTCATTCTTAACGGCGAAGTGCTGGAAAAGCCGCGCGACGCCGGGCACGCCGCAGAAATGCTTCGCATGCTTTCCGGAAAAACCCACCAGGTGATGACCGCGGTGGCGTTGGCGGATAAGCAGCAAACGCTGGATTGCCTGGTGGTGACGGAAGTGACCTTCCGTCTGCTCTCCGAGCAGGATATCGCTACCTACGTAGCCAGTGGCGAACCTTTAGATAAAGCAGGCGCATACGGTATTCAAGGGTTGGGTGGTTGTTTTGTCAGGAAGATAAATGGCAGCTATCACGCCGTAGTCGGCTTACCGCTGGTGGAAACGTATGAGTTGCTGAGTAACTTTAACTCACTGCGTGAAGAAAAGGGATAAAGATGACGGCTGAATTATTAGTTAACGTAACGCCATCCGAGACGCGCGTCGCGTATATCGATGGCGGGATCCTGCAGGAAATTCATATTGAGAGAGAAGCGCGGCGCGGAATCGTAGGCAATATCTACAAAGGTCGTGTCAGTCGTGTGTTGCCTGGAATGCAGGCGGCTTTTGTAGATATTGGCCTGGATAAGGCCGCCTTTCTGCATGCTTCCGATATCATGCCGCACACCGAGTGCGTGGCGGGTGAAGAGCAGAAGCAGTTTACCGTTCGCGATATTTCCGAGCTGGTGCGTCAGGGCCAGGACCTGATGGTGCAGGTGGTGAAAGACCCGCTGGGTACCAAAGGCGCGCGTCTGACCACCGACATTACCATACCTTCCCGCTATCTGGTCTTTATGCCGGGCGCTTCGCACGTCGGCGTATCGCAGCGTATTGAAAGCGAGGCCGAGCGCGAACGTCTGAAAAGCGTGGTTACCGAATATTGCGACGAGCAGGGCGGGTTTATTATCCGCACCGCGGCGGAAGGCGTGCATGAGCAAGAGATGGCGGCGGATGCGGCCTACCTTAAGCGCGTCTGGACCAAAGTCATGGAGCGCAAAAAGCGCAACCAGACACGCTATCAGATGTACGGCGAGCTGGCGCTGGCCCAGCGCGTGCTGCGCGATTTCGCCGACGCTCAGCTTGACCGCATTCGCGTGGATTCGCGCCTGACCTACGAGGCGCTGCTGGAGTTCACCGCGGAATACATTCCGGAAATGACCAGCAAGCTGGAACATTACAGCGGCCGCCAGCCGATTTTCGATCTCTTTGACGTTGAGAACGAAATCCAACGCGCGCTGGAGCGTAAAGTCGAGCTGAAGTCAGGCGGCTATCTGATCATCGATCAGACCGAAGCGATGACCACCATCGATATCAATACCGGGGCGTTTGTTGGCCACCGTAATCTCGACGACACCATCTTCAATACCAATATTGAAGCCACGCAGGCTATCGCGCGCCAGCTGCGTCTGCGTAACCTGGGCGGCATTATCATCATTGATTTTATCGATATGAATAATGAAGATCATCGTCGTCGGGTACTGCATTCCCTGGAGCAGGCGCTGAGTAAAGACCGGGTGAAAACCAGCATTAACGGCTTCTCGCAGCTGGGGCTGGTCGAGATGACCCGTAAACGCACCCGCGAAAGCGTGGAACATGTGCTGTGTAACGAGTGTCCTACCTGTCATGGGCGCGGCACGGTAAAGTCGGTCGAAACGGTCTGCTATGAGATCATGCGCGAAATAGTTCGTGTGCATCATGCGTATGACTCAGACCGCTTCCTGGTCTATGCTTCACCTGCCGTCGCGGAAGCGCTGAAAGGGGAAGAGTCCCACGCGCTGGCGGAAGTCGAAATCTTTGTCGGCAAGCAGGTCAAAGTGCAAATTGAGCCGCTCTATAATCAAGAGCAGTTCGATGTGGTAATGATGTAATCATTCAGCCTGTCGCTCCCGATGGCGTCGGGGGCGGTAAACAGGCGGGCTGAAGGATAAAGCGTAACAGGCTGACAAGGAGAGATGCGTTGAGGCGATGGCCCGGGATATTACTGCTCACCGTGGCAAGCGTGGTGGTGATTGTTGCGCTACTGGTGAGTGGCCTGCGTCTGGCATTGCCGCAGCTAAATAACTGGCGTCCCCAACTGCTGGAGAAAATTACCGCGGTATCCGGGGTCGCGGTTGATGCCTCGCAGATCAACGCCAACTGGGAAAACTTCGGCCCGACGCTGGACGTTCGCGATATTAAAGCCACCTTGAAAGACGGTGGCGAAATGACGATCAAACGGGTTACCCTTGCCCTCGACGTCTGGCAAAGCCTTTTACATATGCGCTGGCAGTTCCGTGACCTGACCTTCTGGCAGCTGCAAATCCACACCAATACCCCCATCCAGACCAATGACGACGGCGCCAGCCTGAAGACCGATCGCATCAGCGATCTGTTCCTGCGCCAGTTTGACCACTTTATTCTCCGTGATAGTCATTTGAGTTTCCTGACCATTTCCGGTCAGCGTGCTGAACTGGCGATCCCACAGCTGACCTGGCTTAACGGTAAAAACCGCCACCGCGCCGAGGGGCAACTGAGCCTTTCGAGCCTCACCGGCCAGCATGGCGTTATGCAGGTGCGGATGGATTTACGTGACGATAACGGCCTGCTCAACAAGGGGCGTCTCTGGTTACAGGCCGACGACATCGATGTTAAGCCCTGGCTCGGGCGCTGGATGCAGGACAACATCGCCCTGCAGAGCGCGCGTTTCAGCCTTGAAGGCTGGATGACCATCGATAAAGGCGATGTCGCCAGCGGCGATGTGTGGCTGAAAAAAGGCGGCGCCAGCTGGCAGGGCGATAAGCATCTGCATCAGCTGTCGGTGGATAACCTGACGGGGCATATCACGCGTGAAAATCAAAGCTGGGCATTTCACATCCCCGATACGCGGATCTCGATAGACGGCAAAGCCTGGCCGCGCGGCGCGCTGGCGATGGCGTGGATCCCGGCGCAGGAAGTGGGTGGCAATAACAATCAGCGCAGCGATGAGCTACGCATCCGCGCCAGCAATCTCGAGCTTGGCGGGCTAACCGGTCTGCAACCGATGGCCGATAAGCTGGCGCCGAGCTTTGGCGAAGTGTGGCGAACTACCCAGCCGAGCGGCAAAATCAACCTGTTGGCATTGGATATCCCGCTGCAGGCAACGGAAAAGACCCGTTTCCAGGCCGACTGGAGCGATCTGGCGTGGAAGCAGTGGAAGCTGCTGCCGGGAGCCGAGCACTTTTCCGGCAGCCTGAGCGGCAGCGTGGAAAATGGCGAACTGCGCGCGCATATGACCCAGGCGAAAATGCCTTATGAAACGGTCTTTCGCGCACCGCTGGAGATAGCCCAGGGCGATGCGACTCTAAGCTGGGAGAAGAACAGCAAGGGCTTTATGCTGGATGGCCGCGATATCGACGTGCAGGCGACCGGCGTTCGCGCGCGCGGCGGCTTCCGCTATCTGCAGCCAGCAGGCGATGAGCCGTGGTTAGGCATCCTGGCGGGTATCAGTACCAACGATGGCGGCCAGGCGTGGCGCTATTTCCCGGAAAATCTGATGGGCAAAGCGCTGGTGGATTACCTGAGCGGCGCAATTAAGGGCGGCCAGGCAAGCAATGCCACCCTGGTTTACGGCGGCAACCCACATCAGTTCCCCTATGAGCATAACGAAGGCCAATTCCAGGTCTCGGTACCGCTGAAGAACGCGACTTTCGCCTTCCAGCCGGACTGGCCGGCGCTGACCGGACTGGATATCAACCTTAACTTCGTCAATAACGGCCTGTGGATGAAGGCGGATAAAGCGATGCTGGGCAACGTTACTGCCAGCAACCTTGACGCGGTGATCCCCGACTATTCCCATGAAAAACTGTTTATCGATGCCGATGTTAACGGCCCTGGTAAAGAGGTCGGCCCTTATTTCAAACAGACCCCGCTGAAGGATACGCTCGGCTCGGCGCTGGATGAACTGCAGCTTGATGGTAATGTGAGCGCTCGCTTACATCTTGCTATCCCGCTTGATGGCGAGATGACCACCGCCAAAGGCGATGTGCGGCTGAAAAATAACGATCTGTTTATCAAGCCGATTGACGCGACGCTGAAGAATCTCAATGGTCAGTTCAGCTTCGAAAACGGAGATTTAAAAAGCGGGCCGCTAAGTGCGACCTGGTTTAATCAACCGTTGAACCTCAATTTCACCACCACTGAAGGGGCGAAAGCCTTCCTCGTTGACGTCGGCATGAACGCTAACTGGCAGCCGACGCGTACCGGCCTGCTGCCGAAAGCGGTCAATGATGAACTCAGCGGCAGCGTCCCCTGGGACGGCAAAGTGGCCATTGAGTTACCGTATCGCGGTAGCGCGAGCTACAAAGTCGATATCAACGGCGATCTGAAAAATGTGAGTAGTCACTTACCTGCGCCGGTGAATAAATCGGCGGGTGAGCCGTTGCCGGTGAAAATCAACGTGACCGGCGGCTTAAGCAGCTTCGATTTGACCGGCAACATCGGCAGCAAGAACCACGTCAATAGCCGCTGGTTACTGAATAACAAGTTGACGCTCGATCGGGCGATTCTGACCTCCGACAGCAAAGCGATTCCGTCGCTGCCTGAAGCATCAGGCGTCGAGCTCAACATGCCGGCGATGGATGGCGCGCAATGGCTGGCGTTGTTCCAGCAAGGCGCCGTCAACGAAGTGAGCAGTAATATGGCCTTCCCGGAGCGCGTGACGCTTCGTACACCGTCGCTGGCCTTCGCCGGGCAGAACTGGAATAACGTCAGTCTGGTCTCTCAGCCTGACGGTAGCGGCTCGAAGGTGGAGGCGCAGGGGCGTGAAATCAATGCCACGTTGACGATGCATAAGAATGCCCCCTGGCTGGCGGCTATTCGCTACCTCTATTACAACCCTTCCAGCGATAACAGCGGTACGGCGAAAAAAGAGAGCGGCCCGCTGGCTGATACCCGTCTGGATTTCCGCGGCTGGCCGGATTTACAGCTGCGCTGTAAAGAGTGCTGGCTGTGGGGGCAAAAATATGGACGAATCGACGGTGACTTCGATATCAAGGGCGATACGCTCACTCTCAGTAATGGCCTGGTGGATACCGGCTTTGGCCGACTCACTACCGATGGCGTCTGGGTAAATGCGCCGGGCGGCGTACGTACCTCGCTGAAAGGCAAGCTTCACGGCAATAAAACGGACGACTTCGTCAATTTCTTCGGTGTCTCGACGCCGGTGAAAGGGTCGTCGTTTGATGTCGATTACGATCTGCACTGGCGCGCGCCGCCATGGCAGCCTGATGTCGCTTCGCTGAACGGGATCCTCAAAAGCCGCCTCGGCAAAGGCGAGTTTACTGACCTGAGCACCGGTCATGCCGGTCAGTTGTTAAGGCTATTGAGCGTTGACGCGCTGCTGCGTAAGCTACGCTTCGATTTCAGCGACACCTTCCAGGAAGGGTTCTGGTTTGATTCGATTCGCAGTACGGCGTGGATTAAAGACGGCGTGCTGAATACGGATGATACGCTGGTGGATGGGCTCGAAGCCGACATCGCGATGAAAGGTTCGGTCGATCTGGTGCGTCGTCGTTTAGATTTACAAGCGGTGGTGGCGCCGGAAATATCGGCCACCGTCGGCGTAGCGGCGGCATTCGCCGTCAACCCGATCGTCGGCGCGGCGGTGTTTGCCGCCAGCAAGGTGCTTGGGCCGCTGTGGAACAAAGTGTCGATTCTGCGCTATCGCATTACGGGTCCAATCGATCAGCCGGAAATCAATGAAGTGCTGCGCCAGGCGCGCAGCAACAAAAAGCAATGATTTGACGAGTACGGGGAATTATCGCACTCTCAATAGAGGGCATTTTATCCCCGTCATTTTTTTCGCCGCGTGGCATTCCCCTGTGTCAGGCGGCAACAAACGAGTAGCGTAACGATGAGTTTGAACCTGGTAAGTGAACAATTACTGTCGGCAAATGGCCTGAACCATCAGGACCTGTTTGCCATTCTTGGCCAACTGGCTGAGCGCCGTCTCGATTACGGCGATCTTTATTTTCAGTCGAGCTATCACGAATCCTGGGTTCTGGAAGACAGCATCATTAAAGATGGGTCGTACAATATTGACCAGGGCGTAGGCGTCCGGGCGGTAAGCGGCGAGAAAACCGGTTTTGCCTATGCGGACCAAATCAGCAAACTGGCGCTTGAACAGAGTGCCCAGGCGGCGCGTACTATCGTCCGCGACCATGGCGACGGCAAAGTGCAGACGCTCGGCGCGGTGGAATACAGCTCTCTCTATACCAGCGTCGATCCGCTGCAGAGCATGAGCCGCGAAGAGAAACTGGATATCCTGCGCCGCGTTGATAAGGTGGCGCGTGCTGCCGATAAGCGCGTGCAGGAAGTTTCCGCCAGCCTGAGCGGCGTCTACGAGCTTATCCTGGTGGCGGCAACGGACGGGACGCTGGCCGCTGATGTCCGTCCGCTGGTTCGCCTCTCCGTGAGCGTGCTGGTGGAGGAAGACGGCAAACGCGAGCGCGGCGCCAGCGGTGGCGGCGGGCGATTTGGCTATGATTATTTCCTTGCGCCGCTGGATGGCGACGTACGGGCGGATGTCTGGGCGCGTGAAGCGGTACGTATGGCATTAGTCAATCTGTCCGCGGTTGCCGCGCCAGCCGGAATGCTGCCGGTGGTTCTTGGCGCGGGCTGGCCTGGCGTGCTGCTGCATGAAGCCGTCGGCCACGGTCTGGAAGGTGACTTTAACCGTCGCGGCACCTCGGTCTTCAGCGGTCACATGGGCGAATTAGTCGCCTCTGAACTGTGCACCGTCGTGGATGACGGCACCATGGCCGATCGCCGTGGCTCGGTCGCGATTGATGACGAAGGTACGCCGGGTCAATACAATGTGCTTATCGAAAACGGTGTCCTGAAAGGTTATATGCAGGATAAGCTCAACGCGCGTTTAATGGGCGTTGCGCCGACCGGTAATGGTCGCCGTGAATCCTATGCGCATCTGCCGATGCCGCGGATGACCAACACCTATATGCTGGCCGGTAAGTCGACGCCGCAGGAGATTATCGAATCGGTCGATTACGGTATCTATGCGCCGAACTTCGGCGGCGGCCAGGTGGATATCACCTCCGGTAAATTTGTCTTCTCGACCTCGGAAGCTTATCTGATTGAAAAAGGCAAAGTGACCAAGGCAGTCAAAGGCGCGACGCTAATCGGTTCCGGTATCGAAGCGATGCAGCAGATTTCTATGGTTGGTAACGACCTGAAGCTGGATAGCGGCGTTGGCGTGTGCGGTAAAGAAGGGCAGAGCGTGCCGGTCGGCGTCGGCCAGCCGACGCTGAAAGTCGACAACCTTACCGTTGGCGGCACCGCCTGATAACGGCTGGTCCCGGCGGCGCGAAGCCGCTGCCGGGATGTCAATTAACGGGTCATCCCGCGCCCGTGCATTCCCTGATAGATCTTCGCCACCTCGACAAAATAATCCGTCAGATAGTTAATACATACCTGCACCTTCAGCGGCAGTTTGTCTTTTTCGGTATACAGCGCATAGACCGGCCGCGGATCCGATTGATAGCTCGGCAGCAGGATCTCCAGTTCACCGCGATTGATCTCGTCGATCGCCCACATCAGCGGAACGTAGGCCACGCCAACGCCGGCAGTCAGCCAGCGGATCAGCGTCATCGGATCGTTAGTGACGAAACGCCCTTGTGGGATCAGGCGTGTTGAGATCCCCTCCGGGGCGATAATTTCGAACTCATTATCTGGCCGTACGCTATATTCCAGCCACGAGTGGCTGGCGAGATCCGCCGGTTTTTCCGGGCATCCCGCGTGCTGAAGATAGCTTTTCGCCGCGCAGAGCACCATCGGCATCGAGCCCAGCCGCCGTGAGAAGAGGCTGGAATCCTGCAATGCGCCGACGCGTATTACCACGTCGAGGCCATCGGCAATCAGGTCTGGCGCAGGGATGCCGGTCACCAGATTAATCGATAAACCCGGATATTCTTTGAGCATTTCGGCGGTTATGCGCGCCAGCACATTCTGTGCCATAGTTGAAGAGCTACCGATGCGCAGCGTGCCGATGGGAGTATTGTTGAAGGCATACAGCTGTTCATGGACGTCCTGCGCTTCAAAGAGCATTCTTCGGCAGCCCTGGTAATAAATTTTACCCGCTTCTGTTAAGCCCAGGCTGCGGGTGCTGCGGTTGAGCAGCTTTACCTGTAGCTCGTCTTCCAGTTTAGCAACGGTCTGGCTGATAGATGAAACGCTCATCTGGAGCTGGCGTGCGGCGGCGGTGAAAGAGCCCAGCTCAACCACTTTGGCGAACACCGACATGCGTTTTAGTCGTTCCATTATTCACTCTGGCTTAAAAGTGATTTAGATCACATATTATAGATAAGGCTGCAATTGTTACGTTAATATATAGTTAGCTACATAATAAACGCATCACGCTACCACCTGTACGCTTCTTATCAAGGTCATCATGAGTCTGTTTCCTGTCATAGTGATTTTCGGCTTATCGTTTCCGCCGATCTTCTTTGAGCTGCTATTGTCGCTAGCTATCTTCTGGCTGGTGCACCGTTTGCTGGTTCCGACCGGTATTTATGATTTTGTCTGGCACCCTGCACTGTTTAATACTGCGCTGTATTGCTGTCTGTTTTATCTGATATCGCGCTTGTTCGTTTGAGGTCGATGTGAAAACACTAACAAGAAATATCCTGCGTACTGCCATCACTGTGATACTGGTTATTCTGGCGTTTATCGCTATTTTTCGCGCATGGGTGTACTACACCGCGTCGCCGTGGACGCGCGATGCGCGCTTTAGCGCTGATATCGTCGCCATCGCCCCGGATGTGTCTGGGCTCATTTCACAGGTGAATGTCAAGGATAACCAACTGGTTAAGAAAGACCAGGTATTGTTCGTTATTGACCAACCTCGTTACCAAAAAGCGCTGGCGGAGGCGCAAGCCGATGTCTCCTATTACCAGACGCTGGCTCAGGAAAAACGCGTTGAAGCCGGGCGCCGTAACAAGCTCGGCGTGCAGGCGATGTCGCGCGAAGAGATTGACCAGGCCAACAACGTGCTGCAAACCGTAGAGCATCAGCTGGCAAAAGCGGTGGCCAGCCGCGATTTAGCCAAACTGGATCTCGAACGCACGGTGATTCGTGCGCCGGCCGACGGCTGGGTGACCAACCTGAACGTCTACGCCGGCGAATTCATCACCCGCGGTTCGACCGCGGTCGCTTTGGTGAAACAAAATACCTTCTACGTGATGGCATACCTGGAAGAGACTAAGCTGGAAGGCGTGCGTCCGGGCTATCGCGCCGAAATCACTCCGCTCGGCAGTAGTAAGGTGATAAAAGGTACCGTTGACAGCGTTGCCGCGGGCGTGACTAACGCCAGCAGCAGCAGCGATACAAAAGGGATGGCCTCTGTTGACTCCAACCTTGAGTGGGTGCGTCTGGCGCAGCGCGTGCCGGTACGTATTCGTCTTGACCAGCAGCAGGGCAACCTCTGGCCGTCGGGCACCACCGCAACCGTCGTCATTACCGGTAAAGAAGATCGCGACGCTAGCCAGGCCAACTTCTTCCAGAAAGTCGCCATGCGCTTACGTGAGTTTGGTTAATCGCCATGGGGACCTATACCATTGCTCCCCGGCATCTCCGCTTTGCCATTAAGCTTGCATGCGCGGTGGTGCTGGCGCTGTTTGTCGGCTTTCATTTTCAGCTTGAGACGCCGCGCTGGGCCGTACTGACCGCGGCTATCGTGACCGCCGGTCCGGCATTTGCCGCCGGCGGTGAACCCTATTCCGGGGCGATTCGTTACCGTGGAATGTTGCGTATTGCCGGGACGTTTATCGGCTGTATTGCCGCGCTGGCGATCATTATCCTCATGATCCGCGCGCCGCTGTTGATGATGCTGGTCTGCTGTCTCTGGGCCGGTTTCTGCACCTGGATCTCCTCGCTGGTGAAGGTGGAAAACTCCTACGCCTGGGGGCTGGCGGGTTATACGGCGCTGATTATCATCATCACCATTCATACCGACCCGATGCTGGCGCCGCAGTTTGCGGTTGAGCGCTGTAGCGAAATCGTCATCGGGATCGTCAGCGCCATCGTTGCTGATCTGCTATTTTCCCCGCGCTCCATCAAAAAAGAGATCGACCTCGAACTGGATAACCTGCTATTGGATCAGTATCGCCTGATGCAGCTTTGTGTCGCCCATGGCGATAGCGAGGTGGTGGACAAAGCCTGGGGAGCGCTGGTGCGCCGTACTGCCGCGCTGGAGGGAATGCGCGGCAATCTGATCATGGAATCTTCGCGCTGGTCGAAGGTCAATCAGCGGCTAAAGGCGATCAACACGTTATCGCTGACGCTGATTACTCAGGCCTGCGAAACCTATCTGATCCAGAACTCACGCCCGGAGATGGTGACTGACGACTACCGCGAACTATTCGCTGAGCCAGTGGAAACGGTACAGGATGTGCATCAACAGCTTAAGCGTATGCGCCGCTTCCTGACATGGAAAGGTGAACACAATACGCCGGTCACTATTTATAGCTGGGTCGGCGCGGCGACGCGTTACCTGCTGCTCAAGCGCGGCGTGGTTGGCAACACCAAAATCAGCCGTATTGAAGATGAAGTTCTACGCGGCGAGACGGTGGTGAAGGTTGAGTCCGCCGAACGTCACCACGCGATGGTTAACTTCTGGCGAACCTCCATTTCCTGTATTCTCGGCACCCTGTTCTGGCTATGGACCGGCTGGACATCCGGTAGCGGGGCGATGGTCATGATTGCCGTGGTGACCGCGCTGGCGATGCGTCTGCCTAACCCGCGGATGGTGGCCTTAGACTTCCTCTATGGCACCCTTGCCGCTTTACCGCTCGGCGCGCTGTTCTTCCTTGTCGTCATGCCTGCGACGCAACAGAGCATGCTGCTATTGTGTATCAGCCTTGCCGCGATGGCGTTCTTTATCGGCATTGAGGTGCAAAAGCGGCGGTTGGGATCGCTGGGGGCTTTAGCGAGCACCATCAACATTTTGGTGCTGGATAACCCGATGCAGTTCCAGTTTAGCCAGTTCCTCGATAGCGCCCTGGGGCAGATTGTCGGCTGTTTCCTCGCGCTGATGGTGATTCTGTTAGTGCGTGATAACTCTCAGGCACGCACCGGACGGGTGTTATTGAACCAGTTCGTCTCGGCGGCGGTCTCTTCGCTCACTACTAACAGCGCAAGGCGAAAAGAGAACCATTTGCCGGCGCTGTATCAACAGCTGTTTTTACTGCTGAACAAGTTTCCCGGCGATATCGCCCGCTTTCGGTTAGCGTTGACGCTGATTATCGCGCACCAGCGTCTACGCGATGCCCCGGTACCGGTAAACGAGGATCTGTCGGCCTTCCACCGCCAGCTGCGGCGAACCGCCGATCACGTTATCTCCGCCGGCAGCGACGATAAGCGCCGCCGTTACTTTACCCGTCTGCTGGAAGAGCTTGATGTTTATCAGGAAAAACTCCTTCACTGGCAGGCGTCGCCCCAGGTTACTGAGCCGGTGCGACGGCTGGTGGATATGCTGAAAAAATATCAACACGTGCTCACCAATAGCTAACCTGCGAACCGACGCCCCGGCGTCGGTTTTTTTATCGCTATACTTATTTGGTGTAGAGGGACAGAGCGGAAGGGGCGGCGGGCAATGACTATTTATACCTTTGATTTTGATGAAATAGCTGAGCAACAGGATTTCTATCGTGAGTTTTCCCGCGCCTTCGCGCTACCGGATAAGCAGGTGGATAACCTTGACGCGCTGTGGAGCGCGGTGACGGGAGGGCGCTTACCGTTCCCGCTGGAGATTGAATTTGTCCATCTGGATGAAAAACAGCGTCGTCGCTTTGGCGCGTTAATTTTGCTGTTCGATGAAGCGGAAGAGGAGCTGGAAGGACAACTACGTTTCAATGCCCGTTGGGCATAAAAAAGCCCCCGGCAGGCGGGGGCAAGTCGTCGGATAAGACGACGAGGGTTTATTTGTACAACTCAGCAGTCGCGTGCCAGCTGTCGCCGGTACGAGCTTCAATAATGCGGTAGCTGCTGGCGCCTTCTTTCTCGGCTTTAGCCGCGAGTTCCTGGCGCATATCCATTGGCGCGCTACCTACTTGCGATACAGAGATAGTGCCCATTGGTTGCAGGTTTTGTGCTTGATCGGCATTCACTTGCTGTACGGCTGCGCTTGCGCCGAAAGAGAGAACAGATGCCAGACCCAGGGATGCGATGATAATTGCGCTTTTCATAATCTTGACTCCAACCTTATGTGCAGCGGCGGGAGATTTCGTATGAACCCAGGCCGCTGAAGAGATACTGTTTCAGTTAATGACCGACAATCGTTAAAGCTTATTTATAAAGTTCTGCAGTGGCGTGCCAATGGTCGCCGGTGCGAGCTTCGATAATGCGATAAGAAGAAGCACCTTCTTCTTGTGCTTTTTTGTTCAGCATTTCATGCATATCCATCGGGGAAGAACCTACCGCGCCGATAGATACGGTGCCCAGTGACTGGCGGCTTTCCGCTTGAGTGCTGTTGATTGAATCAGCGGCGAAAGCGCCAAAGGACAGTACGGATAGCATGCTGAGTGCGGCTACAGTGGTTTTGATTTTCATGATGTTCACCTCGTCGAATTTTATTATTAGGGGGCTTTGTTTCGTGACCCTCATCACAAAATCAAGTATACACTAATCACCAAAAATATTAATACCATGCTAATTGTTTTCAGTGTAAATAATTTCCAAGAAGTGTCGTTTTTATAACGTATAAGAATTAGAAATGTCATTCATGGGGTGAATATCATGATTATTTATATTTAAATCAAATAGATGTAGCGATTTGATCTTTTGTGCGCTTTAGCCGTTATCATTCGGTAAAGGAATGTATAGAGGAGGAAAACCACACTAAATGTTAAAAAAATGCTGCTTTATTTGAAGGTTGGGGGGATAGCTTTTGCGGGGAAGAACCCTCTGGCAGGAACCAGAGGGGAAGCGCTTAGAGTTCCTGTTCGAACAGGACCAGAATCGCGTCGTAGAGATCTTTAACGGAAAAACCGCGGGCAGGGGTGGTAAAGATAGTGTCGTCACCCGCGATACTACCCAGAATACCTTCGGCTTTGCCTAAGGAATCCAGCAGGCGTGCGATCAGCTGCGCCGCGCCGGGGCTGGTGTGGATCACCACCACCGCATCGTTATAATCGATGTCCAGCACCAGGTTTTTCAGCGGGCTGGAGGTCGTCGGCACGCCGAGCTCGGCAGGCAAACAGTAGACCATTTCCATTTTGGCGTTACGCGTGCGAACGGCGCCAAACTTCGTCAGCATGCGGGAAACTTTCGATTGGTTGATGTTCTCGAAACCTTCTTCCTGCAGCGCCTGAACGATTTCGCCTTGCGAGCTGAATTTTTCTTCTTTAAGCAGCGATTTAAACGCTTTAACCAGTTCTTCTTGTTTTGCCGAACTACGCATAAGTCACCCAGATTATGGTGGTAAAAACAACATCATTATGCATACAAGTGCATTTTTATGCAAATAATCCGCAAAGGAATAGCGTAAATAATGTTATGAAAGGCGCATATTTTAGCAAATAACCCTGATGAGGAACATGCCTGCATCACAGCGGGTAAATTGCTGTAAAAGTGAAATAAATGTTATGAAATTGATATTGTTTTGCCGAGTGAGCTGGGTGTATTGTAACCAATAGTCGATCCGGTACTACGGCTTTGCTGGATGGCCAGTCTCAGGAAGAAAAATGCGAATTTGCTGCATCATTGCGCGTACCCCGCATTCTTCAGCCATAATTATTGTAATTGTTCATCTTGTGAATTAAGGTCCAGGCGACGGAATAACGAAAGACTATATTAACCATAATAAGGAGTTTAGGATGAAAGTTGCAGTCCTCGGCGCCGCTGGTGGAATCGGCCAGGCGCTTGCCCTACTACTTAAGACCCAACTGCCTTCAGGTTCAGAGCTCTCGTTGTACGACATCGCTCCGGTTACGCCGGGCGTGGCGGTAGATCTAAGTCATATTCCCACAGATGTAAAAATCAAAGGTTTCTCCGGTGAAGATGCCACCCCGGCGCTGGAAGGCGCTGATGTGGTGCTGATTTCCGCCGGCGTCGCGCGTAAGCCCGGCATGGATCGTTCCGACTTATTTAATGTTAATGCCGGTATCGTTAAAAACCTGGTGCAGCAGATCGCAAAAACCTGTCCGCAGGCCTGCATCGGTATTATCACCAACCCGGTAAATACCACCGTCGCTATCGCCGCCGAAGTGCTGAAAAAAGCCGGTGTGTACGATAAAAACAAACTGTTTGGCGTTACCACCCTCGATATCATTCGTTCTAATACTTTTGTCGCCGAGCTGAAAGGCAAGTCGGCAACAGAGGTTGAAGTTCCGGTCATTGGCGGCCACTCTGGCGTCACTATTCTGCCTTTACTGTCGCAGATCCCTGGCGTCAGCTTTAGTGAGCAGGAAGTCGCGGATCTCACCAAACGTATTCAAAACGCCGGGACGGAAGTCGTGGAAGCGAAAGCGGGCGGCGGATCGGCGACGCTGTCGATGGGCCAGGCCGCTGCGCGTTTCGGGCTCTCACTGGTGCGTGCAATGCAGGGTGAAAAAGGCGTGGTTGAATGTGCCTATGTCGAAGGTGACGGCCAGTATGCCCGTTTCTTCTCGCAGCCGCTGCTGTTGGGCAAAAATGGCGTGGAAGAGCGCCAGTCCATCGGTAAACTTAGCGCTTTTGAACAGCAGGCGCTGGAAGGCATGCTGGATACGCTGAAGAAAGATATCGCCCTCGGCGAAGATTTCGTGAATAAGTAATGTCTACTTAGCAGAAAAGCCGGAACCGTCGTTCCGGCTTTTTTATCGCCTCATATCCCTGCCGAATGCGCCGCCTGGCGGCTAAATCTGCTAAAATCCCCGCGTCTTAAGCCCTAAGCAATGAGGACGTTGTGAAAAAGATCGAACGAAAGCAGACCAGGGACCACATTACGCAAATCATTCGCTATCAAATTCTGTCCGGAGCGATGAAAGCGGGAGATGAGCTGGCGCAGGAGAGTATTGCCGAGCAGCTAGGGCTTTCACGTATGCCGGTTAGAGAAGCGTTGCAGTCCCTTGAACAAGAGGGCTTTCTGGTGCGCTTGCCTAACCGCCATATGCAGGTATCAAAACTGGTGCCTGATGATGTTAGCCAAATTTTTCGCGTGATCGCGGTGATGGCTGCCGAATTGTTCACTCTGGTGCCGGCAAACCAGGGGGAATTGCTGCTCGGGCGCGCACAAGCGCTGGCGCAGCCTGGCGACAAAACTCGCGAACTGGAATTTCATCAGTTGCTGATTTCCTATCTTGATAACCGCTATCTGGCGAAGGCTTATCAGCAATTTTTGGATGGATATATCTCTTATGTCATCCTGTATCTGAAAGACGATAGCCAGGAATCGGCACTGATACTACATGAACTGGCCGGAGCCATTAGCCGCGGCGATGCGGGCAATATTGCTCAGGCAACACAGCGTTATTTCCTCATGCTTGCGGAAATTATGCGTCAACATATGAAGGATTGGGAAAGTGCAGAAGCCTAAATTAGGGAAAATTAAGCTTCTTTCGGCGAAAGAGCAGGTCGCGGCGGTATTACGCAAAGCGATTCTTTCGCGGGATTTAGTGGAAGGGCAGGAGATAACTCTCGAAGGCATTGCCCGTATGGTCGGCGTTTCCAGCATGCCGGTACGCGAAGCGTTTCAGATTTTAGCCGCCGATGGCCTGATTAAAGTCCGCCCCAATAAAGGCGCGGTGGTGTTGGGGATCAACGAGCAGACGATCCGCGAGCATTATGAAATTCGCGCGCTGCTGGAAAGCGAGGCGGTGGCGAAAGCCTCCCGTCCCGGTACGGATATTTCGCGCATTGCCCAGGTACACTACTCAGCGGAAAAAGCGCTGGCCGATAATAACTTCACTGAATATTCCGACCTGAACCAGGCTTTCCATATGGAGATCTGGAACGCCGCAGGCAACGAAAAAATGAAGATGCTGCTTTGTAATATGTGGAACGGACTGTCGATGGGGTACAAGGTGACCGAAGCGGAGTATGCCGCTATCTCCATCCACGAACATAAAGAGATTTTACAGGCACTTGAGCAGCATAATGAAGAGCTGGCGCGCCAGCGTATGCGCAAGCATATTATCCGCTCGATGGAGAACATGTTAACGCGCTACCTTCCTGATACCACCGCGTAACGCCAATTGCCTGTGGAGCAATTGCAGGCTTTTTTCTTATTGATCATCGTTATCAATCACTTCTTGTGACGATCTGCGCAGGATCTTGATGCAGATCGCACTGCGCGATCTTTCCTCAAAAACGCATTGACTTACTTTTTGTATGGGCATAATTTCTCCTTCGTCAATATTGGATACAATATCATATATCATTGATATGGATAATTATAAATATGGAACCGATTACCATCACCTTATGTTTGCTGGTGTTCGCTATCGTCATGTTCGTCTGGGAGAAGGTGCCTTTGGCAGTGACTTCCATGGTGGTCTGCGTGGCGTTAGTACTCACCGGCGTGTTGGATCTAAAACAAGCTTTTGCTGGTTTTATCGACTCCAACGTCATTCTTTTTGTCGCCATGTTCGTCGTCGGCGGGGCGTTATTTGAAACCGGGATGGCCAATAAAGTCGGCGGGGTGATCACTCACTTTGCCAAAACCGAAAAACAGCTGATTTTCACCATCATGGTGGTGGTCGGCGTGATGTCGGGCTTTCTTTCCAACACCGGTACGGCGGCGGTGCTGATCCCGGTGGTGATTGGCGTCGCGGCGAAATCGGGTTTTGCCCGCTCTCGTTTACTGATGCCGCTGGTATTTGCCGCCGCGCTCGGCGGCAACCTGTCGTTGATTGGCGCGCCCGGCAACCTGATCGCGCAATCGGCGTTACAGAATATTGGTAGCGGCTTTGGCTTTTTTGAGTATGCGAAAGTGGGTTTACCGATGCTGCTCTGCGGCATCCTCTATTTCCTGACAATTGGCTATAAATTTCTGCCTGCTACCGGGAATAGCGACGAAGTCGGCGGCGTCGGCGAACAGCGTGATTACAGCGACGTTCCGCGCTGGAAACAGATCCTGTCGCTGGTGGTGCTGATCGCCACGATCCTCGGCATGATTTTTGAGAAACAGACCGGCATTAGCCTGACGGTTGCAGGCTGTATCGGTGCGTTGGTACTGGTGTTTACCGGCGTGCTGACGGAAAAGCAGGCTTACAAAGCGATTGATTCACAAACTATTTTCATTTTTGGCGGCACGCTGGCGCTGGCAAAAGCGCTGGAAATGACCGGCGCGGGCAAGCTGGTTGCCGATCATGTCATCGGCATGCTGGGCCAGAACTCTTCCCCGTTCATGTTGATGGTGGTGGTCTTTGTACTGTCCGTCATCATGACCAACTTTATGTCCAATACCGCTACCGTCGCGCTACTGGTACCGGTGAGTTTGTCGATAGCGGCCGGTATGGGCGCCGATCCGAAAGCGGTCCTGATGGCGACCGTTATCGGCAGTTCCTGCGCCTACGCGACGCCGATCGGTATGCCCGCCAACATGATGGTGCTCTCGGCCGGCGGCTATAAGTTTGTCGATTACGCCAAATCCGGCCTCCCTCTGATTATTGTTTCGACCATTGTCAGCCTCGTACTGCTGCCAATTCTTTTCCCTTTTCACCCGTAATTTACGGACGCTGTTCTGACTAAGGAGCCTTTATGAGCAAAAGCGAACAGATATCCCGAATGACCGATATTATGGCCAAATTCGTGGGATATACCGGCAAAGTATTGCCTGATGACGTCACTGCAAAACTGAAAGAGTTGCATAAAAAAGAGACCAGCCAGCTGGCTGACGTCATCTTTACCACCATGGTTGAAAACCAGCGTCTGGCCAAAGAGCTGGATCGTCCCTCCTGCCAGGACACCGGCGTGATTCAGTTTTTGGTTGAGTGCGGCGCCAACTTCCCGCTGATTGGCGAACTGGAAGCGCTGCTGCGCGAATCGGTGATTAAAGCCACCGTGGATTCTCCGCTGCGCCATAACAGCGTGGAGACCTTTGACGAATACAACACCGGTAAAAACGTGGGTAAAGGTACGCCGACGGTATTCTGGGAGATAGTCCCCGATTCCGACCAGTGCAGCATTTACACCTATATGGCCGGCGGCGGCTGCTCGCTACCGGGTAAAGCGATGGTACTAATGCCGGGCGCCGGTTACGAAGGCGTTACCCGTTTCGTACTGGATGTGATGACCAGCTATGGCCTGAACGCCTGTCCGCCGTTGTTGGTTGGCATTGGCGTCGCGACCTCCGTTGAAACCGCGGCGCTGCTGTCGAAGAAAGCGCTGATGCGCCCGGTGGGGTCGCGTAATGAGAATGAACGCGCGGCATCGCTGGAGAAAATGCTCGAAGACGGCATCAACAAAATTGGCCTTGGCCCGCAGGGGATGTCCGGTAACACCTCCGTGATGGGCGTCAATATCGAAAACACCGCGCGCCATCCTTCCACCATCGGCGTGGCGGTCAACGTTGGCTGCTGGTCGCACCGCAAAGGACATATCGTTTTCGATAAAGATTTGAATTACACCATTACGTCTCACACAGGAGTGGCTTTCTGATGACTAAAAAAATACTCACTACGCCAATTAAAGATGAAGATTTAGCTGATATTAAAGCGGGCGATATTATTTATCTCAATGGTCATATTGTTACCTGTCGTGATGTAGCTCACCGTCGTTTAATTGAAGGCGGTCGTGAATTACCGGTCAACGTTGCCGGCGGCGCGATATTACATGCCGGGCCCATTGTGCGGCCGATTAAAGGTACGGAAGATAAATTTGAAATGGTCTCCGTTGGGCCAACCACCAGTATGCGCATGGAGAAATTTGAAAAAGAATTTATTGCTAAGACCGGTGTGAAATTAATCGTTGGCAAAGGCGGTATGGGTAAGGGGACCGAAGAGGGCTGTGCCGAACATAAAGCGCTGCATTGCGTCTTCCCGGCCGGCTGCGCGGTGGTTGCCGCGGTCTGTGTGGAAGAAATTGAAGACGCCCAGTGGCGTGATTTGGGTATGCCGGAAACCTTATGGGTTTGCCGGGTGAAAGAATTCGGCCCACTTATTGTGTCGATCGATACCCACGGAAATAATCTTTTTGAGCAGAATAAGGTGATATTTAATCAGCGCAAAGAGATTGTCGCCGATGAAATCTGTCAGCACGTAAGCTTTATTAAATAATGCCCTGTTAAATATATTGCGCAGTAATGGCGAGAATTAATTTCCGCGATAAAGAGGCTTCTGACTATGTGGTCTGGGGAAATCCACTCGGCTATCGCGGTTGTTCATCACGCCATTATTGCGCTCCTCCAAAGGCTATTTTATGACTGATGCCGTTCTGTTAGGCGAAGGCTTCACCCTGATGTTCCTCGGCATGGGCTTTGTGCTGGCGTTTCTGCTGCTGCTCATTTTCGCCATCCGGGGAATGTCTCTCGCCGTTACCCGTCTGTTCCCTGAGCCGCCTGCCGCGCCCAAACCGGCGCCTGCGGCCGTCGCGCCCGCTGACGACTTCGCCCGTTTAAAGCCAGCGATTGTCGCCGCCATTCATCACCATCGCCGCCTTAATTCTTAATTCACGGAGGAATTCATGACCGTTGCCATTACCGATGTCGTCCTGCGCGACGCCCACCAGTCCCTGTTCGCCACCCGTCTGCGCCTCGACGATATGCTGCCCGTTGCCGCTCAGCTGGATGACGTCGGCTACCGCTCCCTCGAATGCTGGGGCGGCGCCACCTTTGACGCCTGCATCCGCTTCCTCGGCGAGGACCCGTGGGTCCGCCTGCGCGAGCTGAAAAAAGCGATGCCGAAAACTCCGCTGCAGATGCTGCTGCGCGGCCAGAACCTGCTCGGCTACCGCCACTACGCCGATGACGTGGTGGAGCGCTTTGTGGAGCGCGCCGTCAAAAACGGCATGGACGTCTTCCGCGTCTTTGATGCCATGAACGACCCGCGCAACATGCAGGCCGCCCTGCAGGCGGTCCGCCGCCACGGCGCCCATGCCCAGGGCACCCTCAGCTACACCACCAGCCCGGCGCACACCCTGCAGACCTGGCTCGACCTCACCGAACAGCTGCTGGAGACCGGCGTCGACTCCATCGCCATCAAGGACATGTCCGGCATCCTCACCCCGCATGCCGCCTTTGAGCTGGTCAGCGAAATCAAAAAACGCTATGACGTCACCCTGCATCTGCACTGCCACGCCACCACCGGCATGGCGGAGATGGCGCTGCTGAAGGCCATTGAAGCCGGCGTCGACGGCGTCGATACCGCCATCTCCTCGATGAGCGCCACCTATGGCCACCCGGCCACCGAAGCGCTGGTGGCCACCCTCGCCGGCACGCCGTACGACACCGGCCTCGATATCCACAAGCTGGAGAGCATCGCCGCGTACTTCCGCGAGGTGCGCAAAAAATACCACGCCTTCGAAGGCCAGCTGAAAGGCACCGACAGCCGCATCCTGGTCGCCCAGGTGCCGGGCGGCATGCTCATCAACCTCGAAGGCCAGCTGAAGCAGCAGAACGCCGCCCACCGTCTGGATGAAGTGCTGGCGGAAATCCCCCGCGTGCGTGAGGACCTCGGCTTCATCCCGCTGGTCACCCCGACCTCGCAGATTGTCGGCACCCAGGCGGTGCTTAACGTGCTGGGCGGCGAGCGCTACAAAACCATTGCGAAGGAGACCGCCGGTATTCTGAAAGGCGAATACGGCCACACCCCGGCCCCGGTTAACGCCGCCCTGCAGGCGCGGGTGCTCGATGGCGCCGACGCCGTCACCTGCCGCCCGGCGGATTTACTCAAACCGGAGCTGGCGGAGCTTGAAGCCGACGTCAAACGCCAGGCGCAGGAGAAGGGCATCACGCTTGCCGAAAACGCCATCGACGACGTGCTCACCGTGGCGCTGTTCCCGCAAATCGGCCTGAAGTTCCTCGAAAACCGCCACAACCCGGCGGCCTTTGAGCCGGTGCCGCAGGTGGAAGAAGTAAAATCTGCCGCGCCGGCAAAATCCGCCGCCTCCGGTATCTACACCGTCGAAGTGGAAGGCAAAGCCTTCGTGGTCAAGGTCAGCGACGGCGGCGACGTCAGCCAGCTGACGACGGCCACCCCGTCTTCCGCACCGGTTCAGGCTGCCGCCCCGACTGGCGCCGGCACCCCGGTGACCGCGCCGCTGGCGGGCACCATCTGGGAGGTGC